>Ga0222424_100501_pt1 | contig 19809 bp, 17 predicted proteins | sample 2B2ome_FD_182468 | JGI IMG/M metagenome (GOLD analysis project Ga0222424, IMG submission 182468) | Enriched microbial communities from leaf-cutter ant dump, University of Wisconsin, Madison, United States - 2B200A (version 2) | ecosystem: Environmental > Terrestrial > Nest > Insects nest > Nest... | reverse complement strand
GATTTGTTGGGTAATGAATAATTCATACTTAGGCTTAGTAGACCAGACCTTTAACTTTCCCCAGGAAGGAATTGAAGTAGAAGATGGCTATTTGAAATTTAACGACATTGACCTGAAAGCCCTGATCAAAAAACACGGCACCCCCCTCAAGGTCAGCTACCTGCCCAAGATCGGGATCAATATCAATAAAGCCAAACAATATTTTGCCACGGCAATGAAGCGGCATAAGTATGAGGGACAATATTTTTATTGTTACTGCACCAAGAGCTCGCATTTTTCATTTGTAGTGGAAGAGGCGCTGAAGCACAATATTCACCTGGAAACTTCTTTTGCATACGATATTGACATCATCAATCAATTATACAAAAGAAGGAAGATCTCCAAAGACATCAATATCGTTTGCAACGGCTTTAAGCAAAAGGCCTATACCTCTCGCATCGCAAAGCTGATCAACAGTGGCTTTAAGAATGTGATCCCCGTGCTGGACAATAAGGAAGAGCTGCAGATGTATAAGCGGAGCATTAAAAGCAAGGAACCGTTTAAGCTGGGCATCCGCATTGCAGCGGAAGAAGAGCCAACGTTTCCTTTCTATACCTCACGCCTTGGCATACGGGCCAAAGATGTACTGGAATTTTATGTGGATGAAATAGAGGGTAATGAAGATAAGTTTCAGCTGAAGATGCTGCACATCTTTTTAAATAAGGGGATCAAGGATGATATCTACTACTGGAGTGAGCTGCGTAAAAGCATCAACCTTTATTGCCAGCTTAAGAAGATCTGCCCGGAACTGGATTCCATCAATATCGGTGGAGGCTTCCCCATCAAACATAGCCTGGCTTTTGAATACGATTACCAGTTCATGATCAATGAGATCATCAGCAATATCAAATCGGCCTGCAAAAAAGCAAAGGTACCGGTGCCCAATATCTATACGGAGTTTGGCAGCTTTACCGTGGGAGAAAGCATGGCGCATATTTACAGCGTCATCGGGGAAAAAGTGCAGAACGACCGGGAAACCTGGTATATGATCGATTCTTCCTTTATTACCACTTTGCCGGATACCTGGGGTATTGGTGAAAAGTTTTTAATGTTGCCGATCAACAAATGGAACAACGAATACCAGCGGGTGGTACTGGGTGGTATTACCTGCGACGGGCATGATTACTATGACTCTGAAGAACATATCAACGAAGTGTTTCTTCCCAAGATAAAGAACGACAATCGGGTTGGCGGATTGGGCGTACCGGCTATTGAAGCTACTCCGAAAAATGCAGAAAGCGATGCGGAACCGCTGTATGTAGGTTTCTTTCATACCGGTGCCTACCAGGACCAGATCAGCGGATATGGCGGCATTAAGCACTGTCTTATCCCTTCGCCCAAGCACATCATACTTGAGTACGACAAGAACGGAAAACTGATTGAGTGGGTGTACGCCAAAGAGCAAACCTCGCAAAGCATGCTGAAGATATTGGGGTATCTGAGGTAAGGATACCCGGTGACGGGTGCGCGCAGTGTTAAAGCTATTTGTTCTCCCGGGGTGTCTTGTTGGCGGCAGGATAGGCGATGCACGATCGGGAACTGGTAATTTACCGGCATAAGAACTCAAATGGCGGAACATATTTTATTTTACAAAAAATGGCCATTGTACGCTTTTTATGAAAAATATTTTTAAGGTATACTGGTTATTGTTTTTAGGGGTAGCAGCTGCCTGCAACCGGAATATGGCCCCCCTGGTAAGCACCATGCGCACGGAGGAACTCCACCATAAATGGAAGATCACAGCACTGAACGGTTATGATCAACCACTTTCCCAAACAGGGCTGGATCTGAGGAATGTATTCCATTCATATGCAATTGCCGGTTGCGACACACTGGGGCTAACACCGCGGTTTGGCAATGATAACCGTATTGCGCTGGAAGACCTTACCTTTTATCCCATTACGCGTTCTTGCAGGAATGAAGCACTGAGCGCAGTCTTAAAAGACAATCTTGCAGCAGCCTATCGCTTTGAGCTGAATGACGGAGAGCTGGTACTGCGCAACAGGCAGGAGCAACGTCTTTTAAAAGCTGTTCTTGATCCGGAAGATGAAAACGGTCGCATCAACCGCAAATGGAGGATCACCAAAATGATCAATGTCACTTCCGATAGTTTTACCTTAATGAAACCGTTCGTTGATCTTACGGACTTGTCTGCCTCCGCCGCATTTGTAGGATGTAACCGGCTCGGGTTTATTACAAAGGTGACCCCGTCCTTTTCGCTTTCCATCGGTCCCGTTACCAGCACATATAAATATTGTAAAGATGCAGCTGCTTTTGAGTCTATTATCAGCAAGGCATTGCCGTTGGCGGTAAAATACCAGGTCATTGGCAACCGGCTGAAATTGTTTGATAAAGATGATGTGTTGCTGCTGGAAGGGGTGGAAGATCAGGGGGCCGGAGCAGCAGGACCTCCGGGCGGTACCTGGAATCCCCTGCACCGGGAATGGATGCTGAAAAAACTGGAAGGTATCGATGGTGATCAGGTAATGCGATCCCGGGCATCTATTAATTTAACGGATCCGGCGCAGACAAATGGAATGGCCGGTTGTAACAGGGCGCTGTTTACTACCCATACCGGGGCAGGAACGTCCATCCGTTTTTCGGCGATCGCTACCACCAAAAAATTCTGCGCGGAATTTATGAAGATCGAAGAACGCTATTTACAGGTCTTGCCCCAGATCCGTTCTTACGAGCTCTCCGGGCATTTTATAAAGTTTAAAGATGCATCCGGGAAGGCCGTGGCGGAAGGCGTAGCTGCAGATTGGGATTGACCCGGGCTATTACGGTCCGGTTTTAAAACTGCAAAACCGTATGAACTGCAGGAAGTTCCTGCTTATATAAAAGATTATCTGATTTTCTTTTCTGTTTGATTTTCAATATGATATAGATGTATACGTAGTGGAAAGGATAGTGAGCGCATGATCCTTTTTGTTATTTGTTAGTATCCGGTAAAAATATAACATTTCCCTTTGAGCCCGCTCTGGTTTGTGGCAGTTAAGGACATTGTTCGTAAAACAGAACCAACGTGAATAGTTACTTTATAATCACAAACAATGCCGCTGCCGGGAGGGCGCAGGTAATTGGCCGCCATTGATTTATTTTACTGACCGGCAGTTGTTACGTTGGTATTGCGGGATCTATGATAAAATAAGGGTGGTTTTTGCCGGATCTGTATAGTTTGTTTTGTTTTTATTTTTTGATGCAGGGCCTGTGTAAAAAAAATCGAGCATTTTTCCCGTATTCTTCCTTACCTTTGCGCCCTGAAAATTGGTTTAATGGGCCGTTTTTAGTCGCTCAACCAGGGCGGGAACACTGAAGAGTGCGACGCAAGTGCAGCTCCATCAGGGTTTGGAAGCTGGTTAACAAAAAAATAATAACTCACAACACATGGCAGATTTAAAATTTCAAAGGAACTTTGGTATTGCCGCTCACATCGATGCCGGTAAAACCACTACAACTGAACGTATTTTACGTTACACCGGTATGATCCATAGAATTGGTGAAGTGCACGAAGGTGCCGCTACCACCGACTGGATGGAGCAGGAAAAAGAGCGCGGTATTACCATTACTTCCGCTGCCGTTAGCTGTAAATGGAACTTCCCTACTGATAAGGGAAAAGCCACCAATGCTACAAAAGAATATTCGTTTAATATTATTGATACTCCGGGGCACGTGGACTTTACCGTGGAGGTAGAGCGTTCTATGCGTGTACTGGATGGTCTGATCGCCTTATTTTCTGCAGTAGACGGGGTAGAGCCTCAGTCTGAAACCGTATGGCGCCAGGCAAACCGTTACAAAGTTCCCCGTATCGGTTTCGTAAATAAAATGGACCGTTCCGGTGCCGACTTCCTGAACGTGGTTAAACAGGTTAAGGAAATGCTGGGTGCAAAGGCCGTGCCGCTGCAGTTGCCGATTGGTGCTGAAGACAATTTTAAAGGGGTAGTAGACCTGATCAAAAATACGGGTATCATCTGGGATGATGCAACTGAAGGAATGACTTATACCGAAGTACCGGTTCCGGATGATATGCGGGCAGAAGTAGACGAGTGGAGGGCACACCTGATCGAAGCGGTGGCAGAATACGATGACCAGCTGATGGAAAAATTCTTTGACGATCCGAATACGATTTCTGAGGATGAGATTCATGAGGCGATCCGTAAGGCTGCGATTGATCTGAGCATCATTCCGATGATGTGCGGTTCCTCCTTTAAGAACAAAGGCGTACAAACGGCGCTGGATGCGGTTTGCCGTTACCTGCCTTCTCCGGTGGATGTGGAAGCCATCGAAGGTCATGACCCCGATGATCCTGAAAAAGTATTGACCAGAAAGCCGGATGCGAAAGAACCGTTTGCTGCCCTGGCATTTAAGATCATGACCGATCCGTTTGTGGGTCGCCTGGCATTCTTCCGTTGTTACAGCGGTCACCTGGATGCGGGTTCTTATGTATTAAACGTAAGAAGCGGTAAGAAAGAGCGGATCAGCCGGATCATGAAAATGTTTGCCAACAAGCAAAACCCGGTTGACTTTATCGAAGCCGGTGATATCGGTGCCGCAGTTGGTTTTAAAGAAATTAAAACAGGGGATACGCTTTGCGATGAGAACCACCCCATCGTTCTGGAAAACATGTTTATTCCCGAGCCGGTGATCTCTGTGGCAGTAGAGCCCAAAACACAGGCTGATGTTGATAAAATGGGTATGGCTATCGCCAAGCTGGTAGAAGAAGATCCTACATTGCGTGTAAAGACCGATGAAGATACTGGTCAGACCATCTTAAGTGGTATGGGAGAACTGCACCTGGAGATCATCATTGACCGTATGAAACGCGAGTTTAAAGTGGAAGTAAACCAGGGTGCGCCCCAGGTTGCCTATAAAGAAGCGTTCAATACAACTATTGAACACAGGGAAACCCTGAAAAAACAAACCGGTGGTCGTGGTAAATTTGCCGATATCCAGTTTAGCTTGGGGCCGGTGGATGAAGACTGGAAGAAAGAGAACCCCGACAAGAACTACCAGTTTGTAAACGATATCTTCGGAGGTTCTATCCCGAGGGAATTCGTACCGGCCATTCAGAAAGGTTTTGAAACATCTATGACCAATGGTGTACTGGCAAACTACCCGGTTGATAATATGAAGATCCGTGTATTTGACGGAAGCTTCCACGCGGTGGATTCGGATTCTATGTCGTTTGAGCTTTGTGCCAAGCAAGGATTCCGTGAAGCTGCACGTAAAGCAAAACCCGTACTGCTGGAGCCCATCATGAAGGTAGAGGTGACAACTCCTGAGCAATACATGGGTGATGTTACCGGTGACCTGAACCGTCGCCGGGGTATGATGGAAGGTATGGATACCCGTGCGGGTGCGCAGGTGATCAAGGCCCAGGTACCCCTGAGCGAAATGTTCGGATACGTAACGCAGCTGCGTTCCTTAACTTCCGGCCGTGCTTCCAGCACCATGGAATTCTCTCACTACACTCCGGCGCCTACCAATATTGCCGAAGAAGTGATCGCAAAAGTAAAAGGGAAAGTAACTGCTTAATAACAGTTACCCGATGGAATAATGAAGCCCCGGCTATGGCCGGGGTTTTTTAATGGGGGTTGCTGATATGTTTATTTTGGAGTACATTTAATAACAACAATTAAAACAGGCAATGGAGATCATACAGGAGGAAGACGGAAAAAAGGGCGTATTTAAGGCCATCAGCGGGGAAGCGGTTGCCGGGGCTATGACCTATGTTTGGGCCGGTGATGCAAAGTTTATCATCGATCATACGGAAGTGAACCCCGCATTTGCCGGGCAGGGTGTGGGCAAAAAACTGCTGATGAAGGCGGTGGATTTTGCAAGGAGCCGCAAGGTAACGATCATTCCGCTTTGTCCTTTTGCGCGGTCTGTGTTTGAAAAGCTAAAAGAGATCAGGGATGTTCTGTCTCTGTAGAAGATGGGTACTTAAAACGCAATGGCTTATGAAATGTTTTGCGGACCACATACTCGGGTATCTGTATCTTATGATCATCGACCAGGACAGAAAAGAAAAAATCTGCTTCAATTTTTTCATCCCTGAGAAAAGAGGGCTTCCATTTCCGGAACTTCATAATGCTGTTATAAACATACCTTTCAAGCAGCGTATCGTTAATAGTGGAAGCAACGTTCAGGTTTAGCAGGTCCTTGTGGGTGCCGATCTTCAGGCCAACGATCAACCATTGATCTTTGGGGGATAAAGAGCAGGTGTCAAATGTCGCCTGTAGACTATTGGTAAGTGTTGACAGCCAAAAAACATCTCTGGTATGCCTGTTATAATCACCCGGACAGGTAATTGAACTTTGAATCAGCTGGAGAACTTCGTTCCCGTAGTATACAGATAAGCCTGTATTAGGTGTTTCAGTATAGTCTTGGTCATTCGCCCTTGAATGAATATAGTTTCCGTCTTTGTATAATTCTTCCGAGACCGGCTTCCTCGCATCAAGGTTCGAGAAGGTCCAGAAGCCGGATCTTTTCCCATTGATCAGGTCCCCCTCCGTTTCAAATTTTATACAGGCAGAACGTTTGCTGAATGCCGTTTTAAAATGGCCGTTCCCGTCTTTTACGATCTGCCTGTTGTCTTCTGTAAAGGCCTCCATAACCAGGGGAAACCCATTTTCATAGAAATACACCTTTTGTGGGATCCCGGTTGGGTAATAAAATCTCCAGGTCCCGGTTCTGATACCGTCTTTATATTGTCCCTCTTCCTTTAATTGCCCGTTGGAATAATAGTACCTGGCAGGGCCCTCCAGACTGCCGTTTCTCGCTGTAGCGTCCAGATATACTTTCCCATTCATAAAGTAATCATGAAAACGCCCGGTCACATTAAGATACAGCGGATCTAATTTACCTACCCTGTAATAATCTGCGCAACGTTTACCTGTTATGCCTCCGAAGCAACTGAAGTAGATCTTAATGCTGTCAGAAGCGTGGAGCTCGGCAAAATCGCCGATACTGAAGTTATCCGGGAGCGCACCTTGCCCGCGGACATTCCCTGTATTTAGCAGCAGCATTATTAAAATAAACAGGAAGGGACCTTTCATAAGTTATTGTTTGAATTGTATGATCTTTTTTGCAAAACCGGGAAGGCTGCTGTTATCTACCGGGTAATGGTTTAGGGAGAGGAGGAGGATCATGATCTGTTTGTTGACCGGCACAGATACATAAATGGAATAGCTTTCTTTATTGTCATCTATAAATTTAAGAATGCTTCCCTGTACCTGTTTATTATGGATCAGAAATTGAGCCTTCTTTTCTTTGACCTTATATCCCACCGCTTTCATAAAGCCTAAATAAGGTCTTTTTGTAGAAGGGAATTGTCCTTTGTCATAATAGATCCATTCAACGCTCCAATCCTTGCCCTCAACGCTTTGTTTTGTTTTCGCAACACAGGTATCTGGAACCGCCATCGTTAGCGAGCAGAATGAGACGGAGTCAATAATAAATCCTTCCTGGGCAAATAACCACTGATTCAAAAAAAATAAAAAGAGGAACGCTGCTGTCCGGTATGTAATAGTCTTTAAAATAATCATTAAGGTATAGCCTGATGTCCTGGTCAGGTCACAAATATAAAAAAAATACCAACAACCGGCCTTTTAACCGGATTTTGCTTTTGGAAACAGGGTTGGTTGTTTGGTTCGCCGGATAAAATCAACCAATAAATGTATTATATTTATCAAAAGATATCGGCTATGGCTGAAATTGAATGATCGGGCAGGTAATGGGTATTAATTATTTGAGGGGTCAGTATTGGACCAGGCAGGGCAGTAGTAAATGGCCTGACCATGACTCCCGGCAAAAAAAACCCGGATGCAGGGTTTAAACCCTTTTATTTGATTATATTGACCCCAAAAATCTCCGTACGAATATGGGCAAACGAACCAGCCGCTTCAGAAATATAAATATTGTAAGGAAGTTTGTTCATTTTACGGTAGGTTTATTTACTTATCCGGGGATCGCCGTTATGAATAAATTACGGATCCACGGAACCGAGCATCTCAAAGATCTGCCGCCTCACAATGTGCTGTTCGTAAGCAATCATCAGACCTATTTTGTGGATGTGATCACCTTCTTTCATATTCTTTCCGCCTATAAATGGGGAAAGAGGGACCGGCTGGGTTTTCCGTATTATTTTCTGAATCCGTACACGCGGGTAAATTATGTTGCAGCAGAACAAACCATGAAGAGCAGCTGGCTGAGCCGTTTGTTCCTGCTGGCCGGCGGACTTACTGTAAAACGTACCTGGAATGAAAACAGCCATGAAAAACGCACGGGCCTTGACCCGTCGGATACAAGAAAGATCCAGCGCGCCCTGGACCGTAACTGGGTCATCACGTTTCCGCAGGGAACAACCACCCCTTATGCCCCCGCCCGGAAAGGTACGGCGCTGATCATCAAACATCATAAACCGATCGTGATCCCCGTGGTCATCAACGGTTTTTCCAGGGCATTCAATAAAACGGGCATAACCCTAAAAAGAAAAGGCACCCTGCTTTCCGTAACGTTTAAACCACCGATGGAAATTGATTACGACGCGTCTGCACAGGAAATCACCAACCAGATCATGGACGCCATTGAACAAAGCAAATCCTATATGCCGGAGGTACTGCAGCATTGAGCGGGTTACGATAAGTTTTCTGCTATCCGGTTTCAGCAACCGGCAGGTCAATGGTCAGCAGTCAATAGTCAACGGAACATCAGCCGGAAAGAGTCATCCAACTCAAACAACACAGCCGTAAATCTGCGCCTCAGTCTCCCCATCGCCCGAACCTGCCGGCCAGCGGGTCAACAGTCAATGGGTAACAGCACCGTAAGCAGGAAACGGATCTAACATGAAACTTTAAATCTGAAACGAAGGTGGTTACCGTGCACGGTTCAGCTGCATTCTTCGGCGCATACTGATCAGTGTGCCCAGGACTGTAATGATTACCCCGCCCCAGAATAAATTGATATAAGGGAATTTATATGCTTTTAAGGTTACATATTCCATCACAGCCGAGGATTCCTTTACCCCGATCTGTGCAACACCCTTGCTGACATCATTGAGCTGCAGCACCAGGCTTTGTGCCATTACTGTATCCTGCGACTGGAACAGGACCTGTCCCTTGCCTTTGATCATCAGCAGGTCCGATTGGTAGGAAGGACCATTAATCGATTGTATTTTTAAAGAGGCTGTATATCCGGTATCTGTTTTATCGAAATTCTGAAGCGGCAGATTGTCTTTCCCGACCAGCTTTTCAAGCACGATAAACCCACGGCTGTAATAGATCGTATCTCCGATCTTTTTGCTACTGACAGCAAATTGTGCGGTGTCCTTATTTTTGGTTGGGTCCGGCAATGCAGAAACATAGGCAAATACATCATGATCCCAGTAATGCCGGGCAGAAGGATTGGCCATCAGTCCCTCATTCCCTTTGTAATTGATAAAAGCATTGGGGTAGAGGGTGAAGCTGTCTGACGGGGATCTGAAATGGATCTTGAAGTAGGTGAGCGCTTTTTTAGGATGCGCCGAATCGCCCTCATAGGTGACCTTATAGGGACCCATGGTCATGGGGATACCTTTTACAAGTGTCAGGTTTTCACCGGAGATCTCCTTGCTTTCTTTTCCGAAATCAATGGCAATGCCGCTGGTATTGTGCGATAAGACCTCCTTTTTGCCGGACGACAGCAGGATACCTACCAGCACCAGCCCAAAGCCAAAATGCGCAATAGAGCCACCGCCGTTCTTCATACTGCCTTTGAGGCTGGTGAACAGGTACATGATATTGGCCACAACTGCGTATACACCAGCTACCAGTGCAATCCAGATATTGATCAGGAATCCCAGTCCTTCCTTGTCATAATTGATCTTGATAACCACCAGGATAAATGTGGCGATCAGTGCACTGATAAATGTGGGCAGCGCAATCCTCTTTAAAAAGAGACTGCCCGGGGTGCTTTTGTACCGGAAGTATTGTGCTATGGCTGTAAGCACGCCAATGATGATGGCAACCAGTACCTGGATCTGGTTGTAAGCAAATTCGTTATTTTCACCGGGAGCGGTGTTGAGTTTGTAAAGTTTGTTAAATACCGGCAGGGAAGTTTGGAAAATGATGATCAGCGCGGAGAGGAACAACACCAGCGCTCCGATGAACATCCAGAACTCCCTGGAGCTGGCACTTTCCTCTTTTTTTACCGCCGGAACCTGCTTATTCATCAATACAATGAAGGTGATAATACCCGCAAGGATCACATACAGCGGAAAACCGGGGATCGCCTCAGCAAGAAAGTAGGTGCCCACAGAAAGAACCAGTGCTGTAACCGCAATAAGTGTACGCTGGCGGTTGGTGGTGGCTGCCACAAACGGCATCAGCCATACAAATACCAGCAGGAACAAAAAGAGCTGGCCGTTCATGCCGATATCGGCAAAGGCATGTACGGAAGATTCGCCCAAAACCCCGCTTTTGGTCAGGAAAGTAGCATAAAGCACAAAAAGGAACTCCAGGCCAAAAAAGACGAAGGTAGCCCTTAGCGAAAACCCGGTGTGTTTATAAATAAGGAGAGTATGAACGCCTGCCACGAGCATGAGCCAGGGCACCAGGGAGGCATTCTCTACGGGATCCCAGGCCCAGTATCCGGCAAAGTTCAGTGATTCGTAAGCCCATTTGGCTCCCATCATGATCCCCAGCCCGAAAATAGCAACGGAAAACAGCGCCCAGGGTAAGGCTTTGTGTACCCATTCTTTTGGTTTTCCCATCCACAACCCGGCCATGGCATAGGCAAAAGGAAAGAGGGTAGAGGCATAGCCAAGGAACAAAACCGGCGGGTGGATGGTCATCCAGTAATTCTGCAGCAGCGGGTTCAGGTCATTACCATCCTTAATCAAGGTCATATAATCCGGTCGCACAGGGTTGGCCGTATCAAAACCCACGTGCATTACCGGTGCATTATCCAGCACTCCGGAATCCCTTAACAGTATGAAAGGATTGGATCCGATCTTTACATCAAAAAAGTAAACACCCAGGATCATCGTTGCAAGGAAGAACTGGGCAAAGCTAACGATCATCATAACGGGGGCTTCCCATTCTTTGTCCTTCCTGATCACCACCAGCCCCAGGATACAATGCCAGATGGTCCAGAGCAGGGTACTGCCTTCCTGGCCTTCCCAAAAGGCGCTCAGAATGTATTTCAATTCAAGGGACCGGCTGCTGTGCTGCCAGGCATATTTATATTCAAATAAGTGGTGATAAAGGATGTGCAGCAGCGCGGCGAAAATGATAAAGACAGAAGCTACTTCAATGAAAAATGCACCTCGGGCCAGTTTGAGCCAGGGCTTCCGGTCTTCCGGAAGCATCACCCTCGTGGCTTTAAAATACGCAAAGCTGGCGGCCAGGGAAGCAACAAGGGAAACAATTACAAAGAAATGTCCTACTTGTCCGGGCAGCAGATCCTCTCCGATATAATTCATTCGATTCTATTGTTTGTCCGTTGCAACGGATGGCGGGGTATTGTTATATGTTGTTTTACGATCTTCCTGCGGTACGTGTTTGGAGGGGTCCTCATCTTTATATTTACTCGGACATTTGGTCTGAATACTCTGGCATTCAAATACATTTCCCATGTATTTTCCTTTCATCACCAGGCGCTCACTCAGTTCAAAGTTTTCGGGTTTGGGATTGTGATACACTACATTGATCTTTTGCCCCAGGCTGTCAACTGCTGTAAAAGACAGGTAATTAGGATTTTTAATGGCATCGTATTCCAGTGGTTCGCTCTTATCCCATTTGGCCATCAGATGCACAAATTTGCCCGGTTTGGCCTTTGCTGTGGCCACTGTATCATAAGTGGTTGTGGTTTGTAAAAAACTCACCAGAACAGCAATGGCAGCAGCCACCAGTATCAGTAAAACGATATGAACTTTTTTCATTACCGGGATTTAAAAATTTTGGCAAATGTACATCAAATACGCCTCATATTTTACAGTAACATTACAATTGGGGAATTGTTGCAGCAACGTTAAAAAATTATGGATTATTGGCTTCAGGGGCAGTAAAATATCAGAAAATCGGCCTCTTTTGATTGCATTTAACTGCAGAGCGGGCAAGGACTCCGCTATGGCAGCAATGCGGCGCAATGTACACCTGATGAAACCCGGGCGTTTGCTCCTGCTTTAAAATTCCCCGGTGGCAAAGTGGACTTAAAAATGACTAATTTTGCAAAATGGAAAATAGTGTAGCAGAAGCACCGGTAATCCTTACGGAAGGTGCTGTAAAAGAAGTAAAACGGCTCATGGATGCCCCTGATTTTGAGGCGGGTCAATACCTACGACTGGGCGTTAAAGGCGGGGGCTGCTCGGGGTTAAGCTATATGCTGGGTTTTGATAAAAAGGAAGCCAACGATAAGGTTTTTGAAGTGGAGGGTATTCCCTGTATCATTAATAAGGCCCATGAAATATACCTGGCGGGGATGGAGGTAGACTGGTCGGATGGATTAAATAACCGGGGTTTCACTTTTTCAAATCCCAATGCGTCCAGTACCTGCGGTTGCGGTACCAGTTTTGCAGTTTAAATGAATGGAATGCCCCAGGTACATTATAACGCCTGTCCCGTTTGTGGCAGCACACAGATCCGGCCGGTATTTTTAGCAAAGGATTACACCGTTAGCGGTGAGGTATTTCCTATAGAGGAATGCAGCGCCTGCACACTGCGGTTTACGCAGGACGTTCCGGACCAGGAATCGATTGGCCCTTATTATAAATCGGAGGATTACATCTCGCATTCCAATACCCGTAAAGGGCTGGTAAGCCGTATGTATCAGGCGGTACGTACGCGCACTATGCAGCAAAAGGCCGCTATTGTAGAACGGTATACAGGAAAAAAGACCGGACGGCTCCTGGACCTGGGGTGCGGAACCGGTACCTTCCTGAATACAATGAAAAGCAGGGGCTGGGAAGTAGCCGGACTGGAGCCGGATGCTGACGCCCGGGCGATGGCAAAACAGCTCTATCACCTGGAAATTGCTCCTTCTCATGAAATCTATCAGCTGGCGGAAGCTCAGTTTGATGCGGTCACACTGTGGCATGTATTGGAGCATGTGCATGAATTGCATGAATATATGGATCAGCTAAAGCAATTGCTGAAACCGGCGGGCGTTTTGCTGATCGCTGTTCCTAACTATACAAGCCGCGATGCAGCTATTTATGAACAGTATTGGGCGGCTTATGACGTACCCCGGCATTTGTATCATTTTTCGCCAAAGGCAATGGAAGTGCTCACCGCGCGGCATGGCCTGCGCATCCGGAAACTGTTGCCGATGTGGTTCGACAGTTTTTATGTAAGCCTTCTGAGCAGTAAATACAAATACGGCAGCACCCATTATATCGGTGCGGGGCTTCATGGGGTATCTTCAAACATCAACGCTGCAGGCAATACAAGGGAATGCAGTTCGGTGATCTATGTGATCCGGAAGGAACAGGAGATTTGAGCATCCGAAGATTTAAGAATGTTGATTCAATGCCCGGTATAATATTATAGTGTCGTTGCCGGAAAAGAAACCATTTTTTGCCACAAAAGCTCAGCGAAGCATAAAGATTCCGGTTCAAAGCGCTTTGCTGGGTTATTCTCCCGGTCTTCCCGTAACCCGGATAGGGAAATATTCACTCATTATATCAACTGCCATACCATTGCGCGAAACAACAACGTTAATTCCCCAATTGTACCTCATATAGCTCCGGCCATTTTTTACCGGTGATATAGATCTTTTTGGTGTCCTGGTCATATGCGATACCATTTGGAACGGCTTCGTGCAGGTCTGCATCCGGATGGATCTTCCTGATCCGTTCCCAGATTGCAGAGATGTCAACCGATCCGGCTACCTGGCCGGTAGCCGGATCAATTTTTAAAATATAAGGCTGCCCAAATTGATTGGCGTATATTGCTCCGTCAATAAACTCCAGCTCATTTAAGGAATGAACTAAATCACCGTTTAATGTTACAGAAAGGGTTTTTAACAGCCGGAAGGTATGTGGTTCATAAAAGTAGAGATTACTGGTACCATCACTTACAATCAGCTCTTTTCCGTTGGTGGTTAACCCCCAACCCTCCGTATTGATAGCGGACTCCCCGAGCTTTTTGAAGTGCATATCATAAATGAAAACGGTATGCTCGGTCCATGTTAGCTGGTAAATGATATCGTTCAGGATTGTGATGCCTTCGCCAAAATATTTTTTACCGAGATCCAGCGATCGCCGGATCTTCCCGTTCGTTACATCGGTTTCCAGGAGCCGGGATAATTTACTGCTGACAATGCTTGAATCGTCTCCGCCGGTGCCTTCAAACATCCTGCCTTTATACACTACAAGCCCCTGTGTAAAAGAAGTAGTGTCGTGCGGGTATGTATTAACGACAGAAAACCTGATATTTTTTAGGCCGCCGGAGGTTGGTGTATGGGGAGCGGTGTTGCTATTGGCGTTATCAGTGTTCCTGCATGAAACTGCAACTATTAAAAACAGGGCTGTTGTTACCAGCGGGGAAATGATATTTTTTATCATGGATCCGGTTATAGATGAGAGGAGTATTTAAACGCGAACCGAACTTAATTCCCAAACTGCACCTCGTATAGCTCGGGCCAGTTCTTTCCGGTAATGTAGATCTTTTTGGTATCCTGATCATAGGCGATCCCGTTGGGTACGTTGTCCGCATTCCGCGGATCCCTGCTTTTCAGTCGCTCCCAAACGGAGCTTACATCAATCTTGCCCACAATAATACCACTGGCCGGGTCTATTTTAAAGATCAGCGGATACGTCCACCGGTTTGCATAAACATACCCGTCAATAAATTCCAGTTCATTTAACGAATCCATAAAATTACCATCCAGTGTCACGGACTGGGTCCTCAGCAGTTTAAAATCTACCGGGTCGTAAAAATAAAGATTACTGGTGCCGTCGCTTACGATCAGCTCTTTGCCATTGGTGGTAATACCCCATCCCTCCGTATTGATCGGGAATTCCTTTACTTTTTTCATATCCGGCAATGTGTAAACAAAAACCACTTTTTCTTTCCAGGTAAGCTGGTAAACGGTATCATTTAAAATAGTAATGCCTTCCCCGAAGTATTTTTTATCAAGGGTAATATTTTTTTCTGATTTTCCTGTTTGCAGGTTCACCCTTATCAATTCCGACGGCCGGCCCTCGGGCGCATAGTCAGAGCCGCCGGTCCCTTCATATAACTGGCCTTTATGGATCACAAGCCCCTGTGTAAAAGAACCGGTATCATGCGGATAGGTATTGATAACCGACAGCCCGATATTCTTTACCGCGCTTGCCGTTGGCGGCTCTGGGGGAGCAGGGGGTGTTTTATCGTTCCCGTTGCAGGCGATGAGTAAGACGATTAATGTAATGGCTGCAAACGCGTATGCACTTCTTTTTGTCATAGTTGAATCATTTATCGCCAAAAGGCGGATGCAAAAATAAAGAAACTTCAAAAGAATGCGGACGATCAAACAGGCTTTAACAGTATATACCGGTAAAAAGCAATGTAAACAAACTTGTGAACTATTGACTGGTAATATTGTTTATTTTAGAATAATATTCTGTTTTTTTAGTTTTTTTCAGAATATAATTTAAATTTGAGAATGCGAACAATGGAAATCAATCTTGATGAAACGGATCTGGCCATTTTACGGCTGCTACAGGATGATGCCCGCATCACCAATGTGGCACTGGCAGCACAACTCAAAATGGCGCCTTCGGCCATGCTGGAGCGGGTGCGCAAACTGGAAGAAAAAGGGGTTATCCGGGGATACAGTGCTATGGTAGATCCGTTGGCAGTCGATAAAGATCTGCTGGTCTTTATTTTTATTAAAACGAAAGACAGTTTTGCAGATGACAAGTCGGCCAGGGCGCTGGCGGCCATCCCGCAGGTGATGGAAGTACATCATATTGCGGGAGATGATTGTTATCTGATAAAGGCAAGGCTTTCCAGCCCAACAGAACTGATGGAACTCAAGCGCTCGCGTTTCAGTAAGATCGCCAATATTATCTCCATGCGCACCACCATCGTACTGGAAACGGTAAAAGAATCTTCTCACATTTCAATCAACTGATTTATGACTCAGAAAAAAGCACCTTCTGTTTTACTGGTGGTGCTGGCATTTGCAGCGGTATATATTATCTGGGGCTCCACCTATTTTTTTATTGAGCGTGCAGTGAAGTTTATCCCCCCGATGTTGCTGGGTGGACTTCGCTTTGTTACGGCGGGGGTCATTATGCTGGTATGGGTAACCTTGAGGGGTGAAAAGGTATGGGACCGGTCTGCCATCCTGCATTCCGTTATCAGCGGTATCCTGATGCTTTTTGTAGGAAATGGAGCCGTGATATGGGCGGAGCAGTATCTGCACAGTTCTTTTGTTGCCATTTTCCTGGCATCTGCGCCCATTTGGTTCCTTGTTTTTGACAAACCGAACTGGGCCGACAATTTTACAAACCGGTATACCCTGCTGGGCGTATCGGTGGGGCTGGTTGGGGTTATTGCATTATTTTATGAAAAGATAACCGGCGATAACAGCACCCAGGGACTGGTGCCCTTGCTGGCGATCTTTATCGGAAATATAGGCTGGGTGCTGGGATCGCTGTACTCCAAATACAAGGTCAGGAATGTATCACCTTCCGTAAACTCGGCCTGGCAGATCCTCTCTGCAGGCCTGGTTTTTTTTATTATCGGTTTTGGAGATGGCAGCATTGCAACGGTGAACTGGTCGGCTATCCCGGCGGCCGGATGGGGCGCGCTGATCTACCTGATCATTTTCGGCTCCATCATCGGCTACAGTGCCTATGTGTTCCTCCTCAGTGTAAGAAGCGCTGCACAGGTGAGCAGTTATGCATATGTGAACCCGCTGGTGGCGGTATTGCTGGGTGTATGGATCAATGGGGATCATCTGACCCCGTTGCAGCTGACAGGGTTGGTGATCATACTGGGTAGTGTATTCTTCATTAACCTTGCTAAAAAGGAGCGGGCTAAAAAACAGGCCCGGCTCAATACCCGGAAGGAGGAAGAAGTTGGTGAAGCGGAGCATCGGAGCGCCTGACCGGCTGTGCGCTCTTTTTATAAAAATCTTGGTAGAAATTGGCACGGGCAAATTTCCGGATTGCAAATTATGATTATCTTCAGGCCTGTAAAAACTATTGGACTATGGATAATGTGATTCAGCAGAAGATCGATCAGTGGTTGCAGGGCAACTATGATCAGGATACAAAGAAAACCATCGAGAAGCTTCAGCAGGAGGACCCCAAAGAGCTGGAGGATGCGTTTTATCAGAACCTGGAATTTGGAACGGGCGGCCTCAGAGGAATTATGGGGGTTGGTACCAACCGGATGAATAAATATACGGTAGGGATGGCAACGCAGGGCTATGCCAACTACCTGTTGCAATCCTGGCCCGGCGAAGAGGTTCGGGTGGCTATCGCTCATGACAGCCGTAATAACAGCCGTTTTTTTGCGGAGACCACGGCCCATGTTTTCGCTGCCAATGGAATTAAGGTGTTCCTGTTTGAAGCACTGCGGCCTACACCAGAACTCTCGTTTGCGATCCGTACCCTCCGTTGCCAGGGAGGCGTTGTTTGTACCGCATCACACAACCCAAAAGAGTACAACGGCTATAAAGCATACTGGAACGATGGCGGGCAGCTGGTACCGCCACATGATAAGAACGTTATTAAGGAAGTTGAAAAGATCGCCTCGGTTGATGACGTGAAGTGGACCGGGGGCGATGCCAATATCACTATCATCGGAAAAGATATCGATGAGCAGTATATTGAAATGGTAAAAGGACTGAGCGTATTTCCGGATGTGATCGAAAAACAAAGCGATCTTAAGATCGTGTATACACCCATACACGGTACGGGCATTACCCTGGTACCGCAGGTATTGGAGCGTTTCGGTTTTAAGAATGTACATATTGTAGATGAGCAAAAAACACCGGATGGCAATTTTCCAACGGTAGCTTATCCCAATCCGGAAGAAAAAGAAACAATGAGCATCGGGCTTCAAAAAGCCAAAGAACAGGATGCGGATATCCTGCTGGGTACAGATCCGGATGCGGACCGTGTAGGCATCGGTATTAAGAATAATCATGGTGAATGGGTGCTAATGAACGGTAACCAAACGGCGGTACTGGCTTTTAATTACCTGCTGGAGGCGCGGAAGGAAAAGGGGATCGCACAGTCCAACGACATGATCATTACAACGATCGTAACGACGGGTATGGTTGATGCACTGGCAGCAGGTTATGGCGTGCACTGTTACCGGGTATTGACCGGCTTTAAATGGATCGCAGAGATGATCCGGGAAAAGGAAGGGGAGGAACAGTATATAACAGGGGGAGAGGAGAGCTTTGGTTTGATGATCGGCGATAAGGTACGCGACAAAGATGCAGTAAGCGCAGTGGCCCTGCTTTGCGAAATGGCCGCCTATGAGAAGAACAATGGCAAGACCCTGTTTGATAAATTAATTGAACTGTACATCAAGTTCGGTTTTTATAAAGAAAAACTGATCTCCATTACCAAAAAAGGAATGGACGGCCAGCAGCAGATCGCTGCCATGATGCAGGACTACCGCAATAACCTGCCCCAAACCATTAATGGGGTTAAAGTAACCCGTGTACTGGATTATCAGAGCAGCAAATCAACAGACCCGCATACAGGTGATGTTACGGAGATCCTGCTCCCTAAATCCAACGTATTGCAGTTTGCGCTGGAAGATGGCAGTCTGGTATCGGCCCGCCCCAGTGGTACGGAACCCAAGATCAAGTTCTATTTCAGTGTAAAGGAAACGCTGGAAAATGCAGCGCAGTTTGATGCTGTAGATCAGCAGCTGGATGCGAAAATAGATGGCATTATTGCGGATATGAAATTGAATTAACGCGGTAACAAAAAACGGAACGGGGTCTTCTTCAGGTACATTCACCATACAGAAGACCCCGTTCCGTTTTAGCAAATATGCTCAGGCGGTGGTTTTATCCTTGGTTCCTTCCTCACTCCAGCTTCCGATGCTTGGCCAGCCCCAATGATCTTCATCGGCGTAGGCAAAATCGTGTTGATGCTTCTCCGGAATGGCACCTTTTACAAGGGCGCCGGGAGGAATGGAAGGGTAGATCTCCTCAAAAGTGAACATGGAGGTAAGACTGATCCGCCGGTATACATGCGAGCGGGTGATGTCCTGCATATGACTGAGGCCGGCGGCACCCATCAGTTCCACAAAGGTCTTCACTGTATATTTATGATAGTTGGCTACCCTCAGCTTTTTATCTTCCACAACAAGCCCTTTTGTTAACTTGGGATCCTGGGTGGCCACGCCGGTGGGGCAGCGGTTGGTATTGCATTGCAGGGCCTGGATGCACCCAACGGCCAGCATCATGGCCCGGGCACAATTGCAGGCATCGGCACCCAATGCGGCGGCCCGGGCCATATGAAAACCCGTCATGATTTTACCGGAAGCGATGATCTTTATATGCTGCCGGATATTCATTCCCCGTAATATGTCGTCTACAAAAGCAAGTCCGTCCAGCAGGGGCGCGCCTACATAATTGGAAAATTCCTGGGGAGCTGCTCCCGTACCACCCTCTCCGCCGTCTACAGTAATGAAATCGGGATAGGTATCCTGGCTGATCATCGCTTTACAAATGGCGATAAACTCACTTTTATGGCCAATGCATAGTTTAAAACCAACCGGTTTGCCCCCGGAGAGTGCACGCAGTTGTTTGATAAAAAAGATCAGTTCTTTT
>Ga0222424_100500_pt1 | contig 19937 bp, 12 predicted proteins | sample 2B2ome_FD_182468 | JGI IMG/M metagenome (GOLD analysis project Ga0222424, IMG submission 182468) | Enriched microbial communities from leaf-cutter ant dump, University of Wisconsin, Madison, United States - 2B200A (version 2) | ecosystem: Environmental > Terrestrial > Nest > Insects nest > Nest... | reverse complement strand
CCCTGTACCTGCACCCCCGCATTCCTCCAGGTTTCGCCGGCATGCAGCACTACGATCCGCGCTTCCGGTACACCCAGGGCTGCCAGCTTTTTGGCGGCCTGCCGCGGTGCTATAAACCAGGTGGTCTGTTTAAACGCATAGCGTTGTATGGTATCCGGATCCAGGTGGTCCAGGTGATCGTGCGTTACAATATATACCGCCGCTTCCAGCTCCCCGGCAGGTATGGGGGCCGCGTACAGGCGGGTAAACTCCGGTGCCCCTGCAGCGGCGGCATCAGAAAGATACGGGTCTATTACTACGGTAGTGCCGCCACAGCGTACCACATAACCGGCCTGGCCCAGCCACCATACGGCGGCCTCCTGCTCCTGCAATTTTAAATCGGCAATCTGTTTCATTCTTTTAATGGTTCACACAAAAACGCTTTACTGCTTTTTCGTCAATTTCAATTCCCAGCCCCGGGCCATCCGGTACCGGAATGTATCCGTCTGCGTCCATCCGGATAGGGTTCCGGATCACCTCCCTTAACATGGGGTTATCACTTACATTGTACTCCAGGAAAAGCGAGCGCGGCAATACGGCATTCACATGCAGGCTTGCCGCCGTATTTAAATCGGTAAGCCAGGCGTGCGGGCATACATCAACACCGGCATGTTCTGCCTCCCATATAATCTTGCGTGCCTGGGTAAAACCTCCGCAGCGGGTAAGATCCGGCTGTGCCACATCAATACCGCCTTTCTGTATCAGCTGGCGAAATCCCCAGCCGGTTGCTTCCTGCTCCCCCGCCGCCAGCCGTGTTTTTACCCCGGCGGCCTTTACTTTGGCGTATCCTTCATAGGACTCCGGATGCAGGAAATCTTCCAGCCAGTAAATATTATAGGGTTCCAGCGCCCTGCACAGTTCAATGGCATCATACGCACTCCGGTCCGCCATCCACCCGGGGTCCACCATCAGTTCCTTATCCGGTCCCAGTGCCTCACGGGCTGCTGCCACCAGGTCTATATCTCTTTTAAAGTTCTGCCCAAACACCCCCCAGCCAAACTTTACTGCCGTAAATCCCCGTTCCAGATAAAAGGCGCAGGCCTCCTTAATAGCACCGGAGGTTGGCCGGAACAGGGTTGATGCATAGGCCCGGATCCGCTGCCGTCTTCCGCCACCCAGTACCTGGTGCACCGGCCGGCCAATGGCTTTTCCGATGATATCATGGCAGGCAATATCGAACCCGGATAACATCTGCATGGCCACGCCCCTGCGGCCATAGTAAATAGAGCCGCGGTACACTTTATCCCAAAGGCGCTCCACATCAAAAGGATCTTCTCCAATAACCAGGGTGCGCAACCCTTCAAATACACCGGAGCCGCTGTCCGGGGCATTTACCGCAGCCACCCCCACATGCGAGGAGGTTTCTATATCGGACCACCCGGTAATGCCCTCGTCCGTACTCACCTTCAGTAATAAACAATGCTTTACGCCACGGGCTTCCTCACTGCCCTCCGGTGCCGTGTTTTCATAGGGCGACTCCAGGATAAACGCTTCTACATTCGTAATTTTCATATCCAAACTTTATTTTAATCCGGTTAACTAAAGGTCATTGCTACTTTCAGGGCTTTATCATGCCGGTTGGCCGCCAGGTCAATGGCCTCCTCCCAGTTTTCAAAAGGAATGCGGTGTGTAACCAGCGCTTCCAGCCCCAGTGCGGGATCTTTGAGGCAGGTAAGGGCTTCATCCATTTTGTCCTCATCATTACAGCACCCCAGTATTTCCAGTTCTGAAACGTGCACGGAGAACAGGTTTACCGGCACGGGATCCATCAGCAGGCTGAACACGATGAGCCTGCCGCGCTTCCGGAGCGCCCGCATACAGGTATCCAATGCCTCATTTGCACTTACGGCCAGGATGGCCACGTCTGCCAGCCCCTGCGGCGCCTCGTTCAGGATCTCTGCCCCGGGTATCATTCCCAGGCGGAACGGCTCTTTGCCCAATACCAGCACCCGTGCTGCACCGGCACGCTGCGCCAGCCTTGCAATGATATTTCCAAAAGGACCATCACCCACCACCAGTACCACCCGGTTGCGGAGGTCGCCCGCGCGGGCAATGGCCTGCAAACAGTTGGCCACCGGTTCCAGCAGGGCTCCCAGGGCAAACGGCATCGTCTCCGGCAATACCCTTAGCCGGTCTGCCCGTTGCGTAAAATAGGCTGCAAAGGTGCCCTGGCGGTCAATGCCCAGGTGCCCCATATTTAAACACAGGTGCCCGAAATTGCGGCGGCACTCCACACAGTGGCCGCAGGGCACCACGGGATGGGCTGCTACATGCTGACCGGGTTTAAGCCCTTCAACGCCGCTGCCGCAGGCCGCTATAATGCCGGCGGCCTCATGCCCCAGCACATTGGGCAGGCGGATCCCAAACGGATTGGCCCGGATATCATGGAGGTCCGATGTGCAGATGGTGGTAACCCTTGTGCGGATCAGCACCTCGCCGGGCCCCGGCACCGGAACCGGCATTTCAGTAAGCTCCAGCTGGTTGATGGCCCGGAGCTGCAGGGCCTTCATTTTTTGAGGAATCATGCTTTCTTTTTTAACAACCCGGGATCCGGCAGTTCCAGCAGCTCCAGCGCATTACGGTTTATAATACCTTCCGTTACGGCTTCCGGAATGGCGGGCAGGCCGCTTTTTCCTGTAATATGGTTGATGTTGCGCACGCCGTTAATGGAGTCTGCCGTGGTGGTAAACGGGAAATCGGACCCAAAAAGTACCTTACCCGCCGCACCGTATTCTACCAGCAACCGCATGGAGTTATAAAACTGCCAGGGCCGGTAGTAGAGTGCCGACAGATCCGCATATACATTTGCATGCCTCCGGATCACCGCAATGGTTTCTCCCTCCCAGGGATGGCCCAGGTGCGCCAGCACCATTTTAAGATCGGGAAAATCCACCGCCACCCCGTCGAAATGCACGGGGCGCGAATAGTCCAGCGGGGTACCGCTTACAAAGGAGGTGCCGGCATGAAAAAGGATGGGCAGGCCCTGCTTTACGCAATACCGGTACAGCTCATAACAACGGGGGTCCGCCGGGTGAATGTTCTGGTACAGGGGCGCCATTTTAACCCCCACCGCACCCAGTTCCTGGTGGCATTTTTCCAGCTCCTCCATGTACCCCGGTGAAGCGGGGTCAACAGCCGCAAAGAATAATAACCGGTCCGGAGCTTTGGCCACATGTGCGGCTACAAACTCATTGGGAATATTCCAGCCGGTGGCGGCTGCCTGCAGCCCAAAAACCACGGCTACATCCGCGGCCCGGCTGGTTTCCAGGTGGCGGGCCTCCACATCGCCCCATATAGCCGCATCTACATTGCAACGTGCCAGATCGGCCTGTAAAGGGGCTCCAAAATGGGCAGGGGCCCTGAAAACATGTGTATGAATATCTACAATCATTGGTTTATTTTCAATAAAAGAGGATTTAACCCTGCATCATTCATGAGCCAGCCCCGGGCCGGCTCAAACCAGGGCCTGTATGCGTCAGCAGCCATGTAAAACCAGGGCAGGCAGGCAACAACTTCGTTAAATACTCTAAAAATAACAATGTAAATTTATTGCCCCTTCTTTTTTATTTTTTACCCGATGTGGATATTTAAATGCACTATTTTGTCTTTTCTGTAATTGCCCCGGTACAAGCGGTATCAAAAGCTGCGGTTTGTGCGGGTGTAACGGGGCGCACACACGCGGCCGGCCGGGCGTTAAACCCGGAGGGGCTGCTTTTTAGCAGGAAGCAGCCCCTGCCCGTTACAAAATAAAGGGGGCGGCGCTGCCGGGGACAAGGTGTTGCTGCGGGCACCTGCTATTGAGGAACCGGTACCAACCCGCAACGTCCGCAGCCGGGGGCATAACCCGGGCGGTGTTTGCAGCGGGCAACCATCTTAACATAGCGGGCCCCCGGTTTATTAAAGGATCTTTTTCTTACCGGTCATGAATGCACGGGTACATACGGTATAGGGTTGCCCGTTGGGGGTTTTGTATTTTAATTCCACGTAGAAGGAATAAAAACCGGACCGTGGCAGGGCTTCTGCAACACGAACGGTTCCGTCTGCCGTATAGCTTACCGCTTTCTGCTGCCATTTTTCATCCCGGAAATCCATATCCGCTGAGGCGGCATACCATACACAAGCGCCGGTAAGCGCATGGGGGCTGGCCTGTACTTTTATATGTGCCTTCTTTTTCTTAACGGAGGCGGTCCAGGTGTATTGCGGGTATACACCATCAGCGGCTGCTATTTCAAAAAAAGCACTCAGCGCGGGAAAGGCCGTTACGCCGTTATTAAGGTTGTGCCCGGCATTGGGCGTATAATGGATCATGTTTTGCCCGGGGATCTCTTTTATATAATTCTTTATATTGTCGATAACCCAGTAGGGGTCGTTGGTACCAATAAAGATCATCTTGGGCATGGTGAGGGTTTTGCGGTAGGAGTAGGGGTCTATCATGGTAATAAGCGCTTTACCACCCGGCGCATTCATACCCTGTACAATGCCCAGCTTTACATAGTCCTGTATCTCTATGCTGTAATTGCCATAGGCATCAATCTGGTGCTGGAGGTTTACGGGCATATTGAGGATATCGATCACCATGGGCCCTATGGCCACTACCCGGGGGTCATTAGCCCCGGTGAGCCAGGTGGTCCAGCCCCGTTTTGATGCACCGGCAACCACAAAGCGGTGGATCTTTTGCCCGGTCGTTTTGCTGCAAAAATCCTGCACCGCATCCATGGCATGCACCGCGCTTTTTACCATAGGAAAAAGCAGGGGCCAGGTATAGTCGCCATCCGCTTTAAACTGATGCAGGGTATAGGAAATGGCGGCGTCTTCTTTAAGGCTGTCAAAAAGGGGTTGGTTGGGCACCTGGCGCAGCACGTTCACCACCGCGCTGTTGGCGGTTGCCATCTGGCTCATGCCTTTGGCAAAACGGTCGTCCCCGCCAGACCAGTTGGGCATGGCTGTTCCTTTTTTATTGCTGCCCCCGGTTATAAACAACAGGGCCGCATCGTATTTAATGGTTTGCGGAACAAAAACAGTAAGCTGGTGCTTCCAGGTGTATTGATGCCATTTCTGGGAGGTAAGCAGCAGGTTGTATCCTTTTACGTTATCGATCGTAAAGGAATCGCTGATCTGCCAGCTATAGGTATCATCCTTTTTTTTCAGGTACGCCTGTAAAGCATTGGAGGCCGTTACCGCTTCCTGTGCCGTGGCCGTAAGGGTAAAGACCAGTTGAAAAAGCACCCAGATCTGAATCGGTTTTTGTTTCATTGTTCGGTTTATTTAGTTTGGATGGTAAATGTACTCTTTTTACCAGGGCTTTCCGGTGCAGCGGTATTCATGCATTAGGGGCAACCGGTCCTTTTGCAGTTGAGCCAGGCGTTGGTGGCGCAGGTTGGCAGCAGCCGTTATTGCAGGGACCCAAAACACGGCAATACAGCCGCAAGCCGGGTTACCCCGTTGTTTTGTATTTTTGCCGGTAGCAGAAAAAGCCTTAAAAACCAGGCTGCCTATATTTATGCGTGAAAAAAGATTTATTGCGGCACACCGGGGCGGGCCATTGAGCTTAGCCCATCATCGCCTTTTAATGGGCTGGGCCATTGCCTGTGCGGAGCATGCCCTGCTGCTGGTAAATAACCCGCTCACCGATCAGCGGTTAACGCAGGCACTTTATGTAGCTAAAGAATGGCAAAACGGAAATTCAGGAACCGGCGCCGCTATGAAGGCCGCATATGGCGCCCATGCCGCGGCCCGCGCCATACCGGACCCGGTGCTCAGGTCCGTGGCCAGGGCTATTGGCCAGTGCGTATCAACAGCGCATATGGCAGACCATTCCATTGGCGCGGCCCTTTATGCATTAAAAGCCGCGCGGTATGCCGGCGGCTCCATTAATGCGGAGCTGGCCTGGCAGGATGCGCAGCTAAAAAGCCTGCCGCCCGCAATTGCGGCCCTGGTGCTGGAAACACGCAGCCTTAAACAGCAGGCCTTTAAAGACCTGCGTACTTAACTGCCGGGGGCTGTTTGTGCAAACCCGCAATCGCTAAAAACATTACGCTTTTAGCTTTCAGCCGCCATTGGGTGTGGCATGGGTTATAAGAACAGCCAACACACCAACGGGTTGCCGGCAGCCATCCAAAACACCTTCCCGGCTTTGTACCCGGCCTCCATATCAACACAGATAAAAAAAGGTCAATCTTTCAGCACATCCTTCAGATCGCCCCAAAAATGCCATTCATCAATGCGTTTGGCATTATAGATGGCTTTCCCCTGCGGATCATAGCTAACGGAGATTTCCGACACCGCTTCGCGCGAGTATACTTTCACACACTTTGTAAGCCGGTTTTGGTCATCATATTCATAACGGGCATAGGCTGGTCTTGTCCAGTAAATAACCGTATCCTTATGCAATTGCTGCCCGTATCGATCGTCATTTTTATAGGTTTCCTCCCAGAACGCTTTGTAGCTGGGCTCGCCATTTTTATTAAAGTAAGTGATAACAGAGTCTGCGTAATACCTGCGGTTTCTGATATCCGTCATTGCCGACCGGTCTTTCGCATACCCAAGCTTTATTTTTTTTAAGAGGCGCTCGTTGGCGCCGATAAAGTAAATCAGCAGGGAGTCCCTGCCATAGGTGGTACTGTCCATTTTTTTAAGTTCCCGGTACATGCCCAGTTCCAATGCCTGTATACGAACTTTATCCTGCATCGGATAAACCAGGTTACCCAGCTTTAAAAACCGCTTCTTTAAAGCCATTATGGAATCCTCCAGCCGGTGCAGTACGCTATCCCGGTTTTGCTGCTGGCAAAAGCCGGCCACCGGCAACTGAAAAATAAGCAGGAGCCAAACGGAAATTCTAAACAGGTACATACGCTATGTTGTTTTGGTTATCCCGGTAAAGAGTCCGTATTGAATACATTCCATAAAAAAAGCCGCTGTTTTTGAGGAGGGGGTTATGAGTACCACCAGGAGGTCCTGTTTTCATTTTGGGCCGGCAGTCAACTTTTCTAAACAATCGCTTCTATATTGAATAGTTTTATTAAATTTAAATACTGCTTTGCAAATACCGGTATAAAGGTGCTTTTGTTCTGAAGACTAATAATTTATGATGCCATTGCCTCAAAAAATCATCCTGCTTTTTGCCCTTATTTTCTGCTGGCACAACTCCGCAAAATGTCAGCGTATCGTTACAGGAAAAGTTATCGATCGTATAAGCGGTGCCCCGGTAGAAAAAGCGAGTGTATATTTTAACGGTCTGCAATCCGGAACCATTACAGATTCCAAAGGTTTTTTTACGATTGAGGTTCCGGTTCAACCACAACTACTGATCATTTCAGGAACAGGCTACCAAACGGTTACCCTGCGCACCAACGAGGTGCCGGAAAACGATCATCGCCTGTTGATAAAAATGGCCGCCCGGAATGATGATCTTGATATGGTAACAGTACGCTCATCCACATACAACGTTGTCAACAGCAGGGGCTGGCGAAAGAAATTTACCGATTATTTTATCGGCTCCGGGGCAAATGCAGCGGATTGCGCCATCCTGAATTTCGAGGACATTGTTTTAAAAGTTTCTGCAGACGAAAAACTGCTCAAAGCCCGGGCAATAAAAACCATAGAAATTGTAAACCACGCACTGGGGTACAAAATTCACTTCGATATGGAGGACTGTATGATCAACTTTGCAGAAAAGACCTTCGTCAATTCCGGATATGCGCGGTTCGAAGATATCAGTAATGGGAGTGATAAATTCAAAAAGCGACGGGACGAAGTTTACCTGGGCTCTCTTCCTCATTTTTTAAAATCGCTGTACAACAACGCGCTCGGGGCAAATGGTTTTGAAGTACGCCAGGCCGTTGTAAAAGACAATACAGAACGGGCCCGGGTAAAGCAATTGATGAAAGAGAAGAAATACCGGTTGTATCTCTCAAAAGAAATGCTTCAGATCGGCAAATCACCACCGGACAGCGCTGAATATTATTACAAGGTCTATATAAAAGGGAAGGACAAGGTTATAGAATGTGATAGCAACCTGCTGAATGTTGATGCTGTTTTTATTACCGATCTTGAGGTAATGAAGGAACTGTATTTTGAGGACTATTTAATGGTAACTTATAAAAACAAACGCATCAATAAGCTCCGCCAATCTCCCTGGTTACCGGGACTTGAGCTCAATAGCGATTTTCAAAATGCCTTGCTTTCTTTGAAAGACAATCAGAGTGTTTTTATTTTTCCCAATGGCGGTGCTTCCCCCACCCGGATCCTCATTACACAAGGATACTGGTATGATGCGGGTGCCATAAAAAACCTCCTGCCTTATGATTACTAACAGCGGGCATCGCCATTTCAGGGTATTTGAACTGCTCCTGCCGGGGCTGATGGCCTGCTATTTTGGAAATTGCCAGACGGCAGACGTAAAAGATTCGCCCTTAAACGCTTTTGTTAAATTATATTTACAAACGGACCGCGGCTCCTATCTTGCCGGCGACACGATATGGGCTAAGGGCTTTTTCACGAATGCAGCAAACAGGAGTGTAGCGCCACAAACCATGACGCTTGAGCTGCTGGACCTTAAAGCCCGCAAAAAGGTGGCTTCGCTAACGTTTTTACCATTCAGAAAAACATTTCCCGCATCCGTTATCTTACCTCCGGACTTATCAACGGGTACTTATATGCTCAGGGCCTATTCCCGTAACCTTATGCAGGAAAACCGGGCCTTGTTTACAAAACTGATAAAAGTTTATAGTACCCGCAGCAGCTCAACAATTGAGAACCCTGTTTATGATAAGGACCTTGTTTTTTATCCGGAAGGTGGCAGGCTCGTAGCAGGAGCCGTCAATAAGGTTGCTTTTAAATACGCAGATGCATTAGGAATGCCCTCCGAAGCTTCCGGCAGCATTGTTACCGCGGCAGGAGAAAAGGTGTGCAATTTCAAAAGCACACACAATGGAATGGGCTTTTTTAATTTAGATCCAAAGCCGGAAATGTCTTACTTCGCCATAATTGATGGCGACCCCCAAAATAAAAAACACCCCTTACCTGCTACGGTAAAAGACGGAGCCGTATTAAAAGTGTCGGGAGACCGTATGCATCTGTCCTTTACCATTCAGGCATCTGCCGGAAGCTACAGGCAACCTTCTTTCCTGGTTTTGCAGGGGGGCAGTCATGTACTTTATAATACACCGCTAAAAATGGATTCCGCTTTATATAACGGTTCCATTGACATAAAAAACCTTCCTTCCGGTGTTGCAAGGCTTGCAATATTCAGCAAAGACACCCAGCTCCTGGCCGAAAGACTTTGCTTCATTAACAATAAGGAATATATGCTTGCTGCCAACCTTTCTGTTGCTTTACTGAGCCCGCATTACAGAGCAGAAAACCTGCTGTCGTTAAATTTGAACGATTCGTCGGCAGGATCGTTTGCTGTCAGCGTTGTTGATGCAGAGTTTGAGGAATCCGCAATTGACCGGCAGAATATTTACTCCGCAAATCTCCTGACCTGTTATCTGAAAAACAGGATTTATGATGCCGGTGGCTATTGGCATGAGTATAACCAGGGAGCCCTTTTGGACCTCGTAATGCTGACCGGCGCCTGGAGCGGCTCAAAATGGGAAGCCGGTGTAAACAGGCGTATTCCGTCAAAAAATGAAGAGCGCGGTTTGTCCGGAACCGTTTTCTATAAAGGCACATCCAGGCCGTATACCAATAAGACCATGAACCTGCTGACCATTTCTGAAGAAGATAGTACTTCAAAAATAACGGTGTTTAATACCGATGCAGCCGGCTCGTTCCGGTTAAACGGGCCGCAACTTTTGGGACCAACCCGGCTTTTATTTGGAGCGGTAAAAAAGGGAGATTTTATTACCGTGGCTTTAAACCCGGCAAATGAGGATACCCTTAAAATAGAATACCCGCGTGTAAGCTTCATCCGCAGTTTGTCCAATAACATACATAAATCCCCGTTGGATAGCCTTATACATTCCAAAGGATACATGGAAAATGTAACGGTTAGTGCCAAAGCAAAAGACCGGCTGCAAATGCTGGTACGGCGGTATGCTACCGGCCGTTTCAGAGATCTTTACGGCGAGGCATATGACCTTACCCATCTTAAATCACAAAAAGGAAATATTTTCGACTATTTAAGAATGCAGCAACCGATGGTAAGGGTTGAATTGGACGAAAAGAATCAATACCTGGTGAAAGCACGCAAAACGGACGGCAGGTTTGCTATATCTACGGTTTATTTAGATGAAGTTCGGGTACTCGAAGATCAGCAGCTATTTTCCGTTAGCCTTGCAGATGTTGCAATGATTAAAATTGTACAGGGCATTGACTTCGCCGCAGGTAGTGAGCCCATGCCTTCCGTGGCGATCTATACAAAAAAGGGGCGGGATTTTAAAGCCGCAGGCAACCATTATGATATAGCGTTTGTAGAGGGATATTCAAAAGTGCCGGAATTTTATAATCCTGTATACAAGCAAAGGGACATAGCCGGGTCTGTTGATCGAAGGATAACATTGTATTGGAACCCCCGGGCCGCAACATCTAACCGCGTCCGTTTTATTCCGGTTCATTTTTATAATACCGATAATACCAGAAGGTTTGCGGTTAAAGCAGAGGGCATTACCGAAAACGGCCGGTTACTGTCCTTTACAAAACATTACTCTGAGCAAAAGCAGTGATTCACTTTTCACGTCTTTAGCATACTTGTTTTTAAACAGCGCTGATACAGCTGCAGCCCCCATCTGCCCGTGGCTCTTAATCACTTGCCTGTAATATTGACGACATGTTTAGGAGAAATTAAGATATCTGCACCAGTCAGTTATGACGCCTACTGAATGTAGTGAAGATAATTATTGCCAGAACATAAACTAAAATTTCAAGAATCAAACCCTCTAACTATCAAAGGGATATTAATTGAGGAAAGAGTATTACAAAATACCTGCCGGCAATCTAATTACCGCAGAAGGAACTAAATTTATTTGTTAGTCCAATGTGACAGATAATAGAACTCTTTATAAATGAATGAAGCAAGAAGTATCGTTTTATGTTTATTGGTGGGGTAAGTCATAGTGAGGCTCGGTTAAACAGTGTTAGGTATATTCAGAAATTCGGTTAACTCGTCGCCGCCTAAAAAGCCGATTCTCCTTTAACCTAAAGGAGAAAAACCCTATTGCTAAAATAAGGATCTATTGTATTTGTTACAGACAGTCACCTTTATTGAGATTATTCTAATTTACGCTAATTTCTAAAAATGAATAGAACTGTAAATACTTTGAGATATATTATTCCCACGTTAAGTATATGTTTAGCTGTTGGATACTTTTTATTTTACTACCGATTTTCATTTAATTACGAAACGGATATTTATGGACAATATTTACTGGTGTTCGCTCTTCCTGTGTATTTGGCTTCTATTATACTTTTTTTGCGGAATGGTGGCTCGGTGCACGCGAACATAATTGTTGTTAATCTTATCATTGCTGGTATTACTTGTATTTCCCTTATATATAGCAATTACTATTCTTTCTCAAATGAGCACTTTTTTGTAATTATTGCTATTGGTTTTTTAGCAGGAAGCCTGTGTTTCTCTGATGTTAAAATTACTGCTTCTATACTGATTCATGTATTTTTTTTCTTCTTCCTTTTTCAAATGATTGTTGGAGTTTATCAACTGATAAATGGAGCTTCCAGAGAACAAAACGAAGCATTAGGATTACAGGGGACGCTACAGAATTCGGGAATTTTTGCATGCTATTTAGTTGTTCATCTGCCGTTGCTTACATATTTGTTTCAACGGAGCCGAAATACTGTTAAGAAGACAAAAATCGCATCCCCAAACCGGCACATAGGTATAGTTAGAATCATCCGATTAATTTTGTTCCTAGTTATAGTTTCAACAACCTGCTGTCTAATAATTAAAACAGAAAGTCGCACGGCTTATATTGCTCTTTTTTTAACAATTCTTTCTCTTCTATTATCAAAGTATGGCCCCGACTTTAAGAAGAGGTTGACCTCTCTCCCTAAAGCAATTATCCCCGTTTTTCTTTTATGTTTTGTCGGATTTACTGTGTTCGCTGGGAAATACTTGTTTGCTATGAAGAAAATGAGCGCTTGGGGGCGCGCTATGAAGCTACAGATAACACTGGATCACATAAGTGAAGATATTTGGTTCGGAACAGGACTGGGTCGCTTTGCCTGGCATTACCCACAGTGGCAGGCAAAATATTTCGCTATGCACCCTAGACCATTAAAGGGCTATTTTTTAAGCGCTGGAGAAAGTTATATTATTTTCAATGAATATCTACAATTGCTTAAGGAAGTTGGCGTAATTGGTTTTGTAATATTTTGTTTTTTGCTTTACTATAGCATGCGTGCCAGATCTATTGCCCACCAAAACTTGCTAAATGCTCTGCGGTTAATACTTTTCTCAATTTTAGCCTGTGGATTTACCTCCTACCCATTACATGTAAATATTCTAACACTATTTACTGCCTGTTGCATGGTAGGTATTTTTATGCTCAATGACCGTTCCTTTTTTCCGAAATTCAGTTTACATCGTGGGTGGTCCGACGGGCTTATAATATGCCTGTTACCGCTACTGATACTTGCAATTCGCAAGGGGTTTCGACAGTTAAATGGCATACATAAATGGGAAAATCTAACGCAAGGCATGGGAAAAGAAGTTGCTACATACGGCAGTTTATACCCGCTCTTAAAAAATGATGGGAAATTTCTAACTGAATATGGTATCAGTTTATGCACTGATAGCTTGAATTATATAAAATCTTCTTCTATTTTGGAAGAGGCCAAACTGTTATTTATAACCCGAAAAACAATCGAAGCAACAGCTTTGGCATATGAAAAGCAAAAAGAAACCGCGCTAGCAATACGACAATGGAAATGGCTAGGTGATTTTTTGCCAAACACGTTTTCTCCCCAATATGCAATGCTAAGAATTTATAAAGAAAGAAGAGATTCACTTTTGCTAGAGAAAACAGCAATAAAAATACTTGCTATGCCCGTCAAGATCAATTCTCAAGAAGTGTCGCGCATAAAGGCAGAGGCTAAGCTAATTCTTGACGCAAGGTCCAATTAAATTTCAAAATGTACATAAGTTAGAATAAAAGTCCGTATTTCGAGAGATACATTTCTCTGTATCTAAGTATTATAATTTATAATACTCATTTGTAATTTCTCTCATCTTTGTACATATTTAATAACCCAATCTAGTAGCGTTATTATGAGCGTTTATAGGAAATTTCGTTTTTTGCGGTCGCTTTTAATGCTAGCGATTATTTTTTTGCGATTTTCCAAATTTTCTGGGGTAGTAGGATAACGTGAGCATGTAGTATTGCTGTAGCACATTGCTAATTGTGAAAGTCTGAGTATTCCCCGAAATAGAGTTTACTATTCCCTTATTTTGCCTCAGCAGATCAAGAGCGGAAAATTTTACTTCACCACGGTTTCCTTTTAAGAAGCGATAGGTAGCACTCGCATTCCAAATTGTGTAATAGACAGCGTCCCCAGAATTGATGTCACTTTTATTATAGGTGATGTTAGTACTCCACAAAAGAGTCTTTGATAACCGAAGAGCTCCAATAAATCGGGAATACTGATTGCTACTTTTGAAGCTGCTATTGTTGAAACCGGTTTGGTGACTTTTGTACCAACTAATCCCCTCTTCCAGCTTTAGATTAAGGATATCTTTATGACGGATACCAATATTGAAATATAGATTTTCGTTGACGCTGTTACTGATGTTAAGAATACTATTTATATACTGCGGATGACGGTCTACATTACGAGCGTAGCGAGTATCTAGCTCAAAGGTGTTTTTCCCTCTTATCTCCAAAGCCTTTCTAACGCCAAGGTTACCGTTGATATATCGGTTGCCGTCTAGATTGATGGCGTATACGGTTCTCACACCTGCATTATCATACAGTGTGCTGTCTGTTATATTATGATCATATTTACCAATGGCTGCATTAACACTAATGCTCAAAGGATTTTTAGACTTTCTTGTGATAAAGCTATAGCCCAAAGCTAAATTTTTTCTTTCCTGAGGCTTTATTTTGAGATTGCCTTTAGGAATATACCATTGATTAGAACTGTCTACAAGTGGTGCTATATTATTAACACCAGGATAAACAACGCTACTGGAGAAGTTAAGGTTATACTTTGCTTCATATGTTCCATATTGATGGTTGCTATATTCAATTGAAGCGTTAGGAATAAAACGGGTATACCAATAAGCAAAATTCTGTATGTCCTGAGTTGCACTGCTGTTCAAACTAAAGTATTGCTTCCTAAGATTTACTGTTATGACCACCCATTTGTTATACCGGTTGGTTAATCCTTTACGAAAGGTTTTGGAAAGGTTAACAGATGTAATTAGATTGTTTGTTTGTGTTTGTCGATCATTAGTTAAATAACTATTTAATCGATATATATGAGAAAGTGTGTCCTTGTCCAGTACGCGATCTTTATTCGTGGTGTTATTTAATGTGAAAGCACCGGAAATACCGATCTCAATACCCCCCAAACCGCGGTTATTGAAAATAAGTTTTCTAATCCCAGGATAGCTAGCACTAATCATATGATTAATTCCAGTGCTGTTTTGCATATCGTAGAATCGATCAAACTCCTTGTTATTAGTCGGTGTTACTGAAGAATTGTACTTCGAGTAGTTGCGGTGACTTCCTTTGGATTCATCAACTACAAATTGGTAGCTAGTGGTAAATTCCTTGGGTACCCGACGCTTAGTATCCCAACTATCTTTATTTGTAAACGAGGCTCCTGCCCGGAGACCCTTTTTGTCTATTTCGTTTTCGCTAATCGTCGTATTGCTAGAGATTGTTCCAAGTCCGGTTTTACTCTGTTCCGACTGAGCCTCGGAAGAACTCTTATCATAATTGGATGAAATTGAAGAATAGAACGAAAAATTCATTAACTTATTGCTGTAATCATATCGAGAATTTAGATTTTGGTCAGCCGAAATGCCGCGAGTATTGCTCTGACTTTTGCGAGAGAAAACGGTGTCTGCAGTTAGAAAATTTTCGGTACGTGTATTATTGTTTATGAGTGGCTGATTATGATTAATAAAATAACCGGAATTTAGTCGAGAACTTTGTTGGTAGGCGGGATCCGGGATAAAATCATATTGAAGTTTTACACCGCCGGCGGCAGGCCGGTTTACTCCTCGCATATTGAAATCGCTTTGGTATTCTATATTAGCGCCCTCACCCTTGAAAGTACTGTTTTTCAGTAGTACATCTACGTCCCCCGCCAGCTTATTAATGTTGTTGACAGCACCTACGGTACTTATTTGCAGTTTTTTATTAAACCCGTTAAGTGCTCCATCTATAGTATAACGCATATTGGTCCCAAATCCGCCCCCAAGTTTGCCAAAATATCCCATCTGTTTATCTTCCTTCAATTTTATGTTGGCAAACATAGTAGAATCGAGAGGATTTTTTTCGTCTCGCTGTTGGTATACTTGTATTTTATCTAGAGCATTTTTGGGGAGATTTTGTGTCGCTACCGTGATACTGTTCGTGCCCATAAAAGGCTTGCCATTTACCAATACCTGATTAATTTTTTTTCCATTAAAAGTAATATCGCCATCTCCCCAAATGGTAAAGCCGGGAAGCCTTCGCATAAGATCTTCTGCAGTAGCATTACTGTCCAATTTGAATGCATCTGCGTTGAATTCAAGTGTGTCGCCATTCATGCGCATCGGTGCAATGGATTTGATCACTACTTCATCCAGTTGTCCTTTGCCCTCATCCTGCTCTTGATATAAGAAAAGCGTATCCAGATCGACCTGTTGCCCCGATTTTTCAATAGTGATTTTCGTTTGCAGTGGTCGGTATCCAACATGCGTTATAATTAATCTTAGAGGGACCCCAACGGGTAGTGGGGTTAGAGTAAACTCCCCAAAGTTATCGGGAAAGGTATATTTTAATAAGGAAGAATCAGCATCTTTATAAATTGCTACAGTAGCGCTGGTAAGCATAAAATTATAGACAGAATCCTTCGCTTTTCCTTTTACTGATCCGGTAGAATGAGGAAAATTGGTATTTTGTGTATATAGTTTACTATAAGAAAAAGACGCAATCGTGATTAATAAAAGGCAAATATTCAGACGGCTAGTTTGCATAAATATTTTCGTATTGGCAATTGATAATTAGTTTAATAAGTAGAAGTTTTTTGATCAAGGGCCCTTGGCTTCTGGTTTATAGGAAAGACAGCATTGTGTTTTTTATAGAATAAACTATAACACTTCTTAAATTCCTAGGATAAAGCATAACCAGTGCTGATATCTTTGTTCTACGAGAAGAGGAACGATCGTGCACGCCTGTACAGTTCTTTTAAGCAGCATAGCAGTTCTTTTTATTTACTGAGAATCCTTAATGCAGGTATTTAATTATTTCTTCAAACAATTTGTGCCAAATTTGCGCAAATATTTGTTACCAAAATAAAAATAATATTATAGACGGCAATAACACTGCCGTTTATGAACAGTGCAATCGGTTATATACTTTTTATTGAGATAATTTTTTTTATATGAAGTTTATTTATATATCTTCGTGTACGTTAACGACAAATTATGGCTTATGATATATTAAAACTGGACTGTTGACGATTGTAATTGGATGTAGAAGGAATTCAATTGAATTCGATTTTTGAGCCCTGAGGAATTAAATTAATTTGCGTTGCGCTAGTATACATTGGACAGTGGGCACTTGCCAATGATTAGCTTCCGTGGGGGTTTATTATAATTCATATGGAAGTCACATCGAAATATCCTAAGAGGGTTAACATGTAACATTATTGAATTAAACGCTATATGAGAAGTAAGCTTATATTTCGCCTTGCTAAACTCGATTATTTGATTCTTCACAGAAAAACGGGAACTCCTCTAGAACTATCTAGAAAGTTGAGGATTTCTGAAAGGTCTGCTCGAAGCTATGTGAATGTACTTAGAGATCTCGGAGGCCCCATTAAATTTTGCCGCCATTCCAAAACTTATTATTATAAGCATGAAGGATCTTTCAATTTTCGATTTATTCAATCGGAAAATAGCGCGGATACCTAAAAGGCATCGTATCATTCGGCCCTTGTTCCAATCTGAACGGCTTCCTTGGGCATAATTAACAAGCTATGCCTTGTTGCAAAAATGGGGATTAAACTTATGCGTTTAGTTATAAATCTATATTTATATGAGTCGGATTACTACTTTATACTTTTTAATCTTCTTATCGCTTTATTTGCAGAATTCTTTTGGACAACAACCAAAAAATCCGGGAATGAAATGGCCTGTAGATATTGAGAAATCTCTAGCAGTTGCCGGAGATAATCGGTCGGAATTGGAAAAAGTGTTAAACCATTACTCTGCAAAACCATCTGATTCACTTAAATACAAAGCCGTAGCGTATTTAATCAGAAACATGGTATGGCATTACAGTGCTGTCAAATTAGTACCGGAAATGAACAAGTTGAGCTTGTTAGTAGCAAAGGCTGATTCTCTATACTATTCCCTAGTAAGGGGAAAAAACTCGAAAGAGTTAGCTGCGCAAGATGTAAATGCAGGAGTTATGCATATAAGAAAACAGATCCTGGAGATGATGACGACCTTGGATATAAACGACGATGACACGCAAATCCTGACTGATATTAATGATACAGAAGATCATAATGCTCGTTTCTTAATAGAACAAGTTGAGCATGCGTTTTGGCTCAGACAAAATGCCCCCCTCGTTAGGAAGTTAAGCTTTGCAGAATTTTGTCAGACTATTTTACCATATAAGTTTGTAAATGAAAAGTATGTTTCTCGCTCCGCCCCTTTTTTTTATAACTTTTTCTCGAAGTATTTGGGAGAGGTAAAAAATGATAAAGATAGCATCATCGAAAATATCCATCGATACAATATTACAATAGCTAATTTTAAAAAAATATTGGGGAACTACCCTTTACCCGAAAAGGTTGGTTTTGAAGAGCTGCTTTTCGTTTTACCCTTTGAAAGATGGGATTGTTTTGATTTGACAAACTTTGGTGCTCTTATACTCAATGCCTGTGGGCTACCGATAAAGATTGAATATAATGTCACTGGCAAATTATTTGCAGGCTCTCATTCCACTGGAGCCTTCTTGAATGTTCCCGGCTTGAATCAATTTACATTTGAAACTACGGTTCCTAGCAAAATAGCAGGCAAGGGTTATTGGCGGGGATTAATGAACTTTTATCAAATCTGTTTTGAGCCGCAAACTAATACACCGTTTTTTCTTAAAGAAAAAAATGAAGTAACACCAACAGAGTTATCCAGCCCCTTGTTGAAAGACATGAGTTATATGCGCGTAGATACAACTACCGTGACATTACCATTTAAACTACAAACATCTAATAAACTTGCGTATTTAGCCACGTTTAACAGAATTACCGGGATTTCGTGTACCTCATGGGGATTAATTAATAAAAAAACAAAGACGGTGTCCTTTCGCAATGCGATACCTGGGTCTCTATATTTTCCTGTTTATCTCAATGGAGAAACTAAGGTATTGTTTGGAAGTCCTTTTTTCCTAAAAGTCGATTCAATAAAAGATAAAGTTGTTTATTCGAAAAGGTCTTTTGACATATTTAAAAAGCGAATCTTGGACTCAGTCTTTATTACAAGAAAATTCCCGGAAAAAGCGCCATTACGTGCTCTATCAAAGGAGCTTGTAGGGACCTTTATTTTAGCCTCAGATTCTTCGGATTTCAAGAATGCAGATACTGTATATGTTTTAGACTATATTCCTAAGTTCGAGCCTCAAGATTTAGTATTAAAAACGAAAAGAGCCTATAGATACTATAGAATTGTGGCTCCAAAATTAACTTCTCGGGTTACTCTGGGCGAGATAGAATTCTTAACCAACAAAAGCTTCAACTATAAGAATACGATCGCGCCTACACCATTATACCGGTTCAATTTTTCTGACAGAGGAAAAATTCCAGACTCCGGCCTTACAAAAATAACAGACAATATAAATCGAAGATTACCTCAATATGACGGAAACGTTGAAACTGCGCCTAGACAGAATATATATATTACGCAGCAATTTTCTCAGCCCACATTTGTAACACATCTACGAATTATTCCTTTAAATGCCAATAATGGTATTGTCCCTGGCAATCAATATATTTTATACTGCTGGGAGGATGGAGATTGGAAGAAAATTGGCGAGGTACGAAAAGCTACTGATCAATTTCTTTTTTTTGACAAATTAGAAACAAATAAAATTTACTGGTTGAAAAATATTACAAGAGGACGAGAGGAGGCCCCTTTTATTTTAGACGAAGAGGGACAGCAGCGATTTTTTTACACCGATATTTTTAATGAATTAAGATGGACATAAACTCCTATACCATTGGGTATGATTATATATATAATTAAAATCACAAAGTATATATTCAAAAGGGAAATTCCGATTAGAGGCATACAGCTGTGATAATTTTAATCGTAATTGAAATCGACATTTCAAGGAGATATTGGAAAATATGTTTATAGATTTTTTGTTTATATAAACGTTAACTTTTTTTTTTGACATAACCGAGGTAAATTTAGTCACAACCTTTTAAAAAACGAATTACAATGAGAGTACTTTTATTATTGCTGTTAGTTTTTTCGACCCTTTTCATAAATGCTCAAAGACCGGAGAGTTTCGATTTTGAAACAATTGAAAAAACAACCCGCTTGCCTGTGGGCATTCAAATAGAGACGTCTGCAGATTATAAAGTATCACTTGATTCACTCAATGCTTACTCTGGTAAATATTGCATAAAGATTGAAAAGGATTCTTCCATTAAAGGAGAAACTTTGGGTGGTTCTGTTTCCTTTTTAATTCCCAACTATTGTCAAGGTGAAACGCTGAGAC
>Ga0222424_100499_pt1 | contig 20016 bp, 16 predicted proteins | sample 2B2ome_FD_182468 | JGI IMG/M metagenome (GOLD analysis project Ga0222424, IMG submission 182468) | Enriched microbial communities from leaf-cutter ant dump, University of Wisconsin, Madison, United States - 2B200A (version 2) | ecosystem: Environmental > Terrestrial > Nest > Insects nest > Nest... | reverse complement strand
GCCTTCGCCGGTGATGCAGAACACCTCGGACTGCGGCTTGGCCAGCTTGATGCCCATGGCGTAAGGGATGCCCACGCCCATGGTGCCCAGGCCGCCGGAGTTGATCCAGCGGCGCGGCTCGTCGAAGCGGTAGTACTGCGCGGCCCACATCTGGTGCTGGCCGACGTCGGACGTGACGTAGGTATCGGCGTCCTTCGTCATGTTCCACAGCGTCTCGACCACATACTGCGGCTTGATCACGTCGCCGCTGCCCATGCTGTACTTCAGGCAGTCGCGCTTGCGCCAGCCCTCGATGGTGTCCCACCACGCGGCCAGCGCGCCGGCGTCGGGGCGGGTGCTGCTCTCGCGGATCATGGAGATCAGCTCGGTCAGCACGTCCTTCACGTCGCCGACGATGGGGATGTCCACCTTCACGCGCTTGGAGATGCTCGACGGGTCGATGTCCACATGGATGATCTTGCGGTCGTTCTGCGCGAAGTGCTTGGGGTTGCCGATCACGCGGTCGTCGAAGCGCGCGCCCACGGCCAGCAGCACGTCGCAGTTCTGCATGGCATTGTTGGCCTCGATGGTGCCGTGCATGCCCAGCATGCCCAGGAACTTGCGGTCCGACGCCGGGTAGGCGCCCAGGCCCATCAGCGTGTTGGTGACCGGGTAGCCCAGCATGTCCACCAGCGTGCGCAGCTCGTTGCAGGCATTGCCCAGCAGCACGCCGCCGCCGGTGTAGATATAGGGGCGCTTGGCCGTCAGCAGCAACTGCAGCGCCTTGCGGATCTGGCCGCCGTGGCCCTTGCGCACCGGGTTGTACGAGCGCATTTCCACGGTCTGCGGGTAGCCGCTGTAGGGCACCTTCTTGAAGGACACGTCCTTGGGCACGTCCACCACCACGGGGCCGGGCCGGCCAGTGCGCGCGATGTGGAAGGCCTTCTTCATCGTGGCGGCGAGGTCGCGCGGGTCCTTGACGAGGAAGTTGTGCTTGACGATGGGGCGCGTGATGCCCACGGTGTCGCATTCCTGGAAGGCGTCCAGCCCGATCGCGGGCGTGGGCACCTGGCCGGAGATGATCACCATGGGAATGCTGTCCATGTAGGCCGTGGCGATGCCGGTGACCGCATTGGTCAGGCCCGGGCCGGACGTGACCAGCGCCACGCCCACTTCGCCCGTGGCGCGGGCATAGCCGTCGGCGGCGTGCACAGCCGCCTGCTCGTGGCGCACCAGCACGTGCTGGATGGTGTCCTGCTTGTACAGCGCGTCGTAGATGTAGAGCACCGCACCGCCGGGGTAGCCCCAGATGTACTGGACGTTCTCGGCCTGCAGGGATTTGATGAGGATTTCGGCGCCCATGAGGTCCTGCGGACCGGAGGTATTGCCTTGCGAGGCAGCGGCTGCCGAAGTGAGTTCAGCCTTGGAGATTTCCATGATCGATCAACCTTTGCGAATTTCTCTGACGAAAAACCTTGGGTGCCCCTCGCACGGACTCTTGTGAAGCCGGCTTGGGACTTGAGGCCAAGGACATGGGCGGGATGATTGCCGCGCCGGACCGTGACCCGTTTGCCTTTTGAATTGCAGCGGCGATTATCGCACTGCAACACATGCGAAACCGCGCGCGGCCGAAAAAAACACCGGCGGATGCGATAATCCAAGGCTTCACCGTGCCGGATAGCCACATTTTTCAAAGGCGCCGTTGGCACAGATCCCCTCCCGGGCTGACCCGTCTTGGCAACCGAACAAGAACTCTCCGATTTCCTCAAGAGCGTGGAAAAGCGTGCCTTCAAGCGCTCGGTCTACCATGTTCGCAACGAGGAAGCGGCGCTCGACATCGTGCAGGACAGCATGCTCAAGCTCGCCGAGCACTACGGCGACAAGCCGGCGGCGGAGCTGCCCATGCTCTACCAGCGCATCCTTTCGAACTGCACGCTGGACTGGTTCCGGCGCCAGAAGACGCGCAATGCACTGTTTTCGAGCATGAGCGACTTCGAAGGGCCCGGCGAAGATGGCATGGATTTTGATCTGCTCGAAGCGTATTCGGGGCCGGAAGACGGCGAACGCGCGGAAAGCGCGGAAGACCTGACCCGCCGGGCGCAGATCTTCCGCAGCATCGAAGCCGAGATCGCCGAACTGCCGCCGCGTCAACGGGAGGCATTTCTGATGCGTTACTGGGAAGAAATGGATGTGGCGGAAACCGCAGCCGCCATGGGCTGCTCCGAAGGCAGCGTCAAGACGCACTGTTTTCGTGCCATACACACCCTCAGCAAGGCGCTGAAGGCCAAAGGAATCGAGCCATGAACACTGTACAGACCCCCTCGCCCCAGGCAGAAGCCGCAGCAGAGCGCTTTGCGCTGCGCGTCACGGCACGGCTGTCCAGCGGCACGGATGAGCTGCCCTACGACATCACCGAGCGCCTGCGCGCCTCGCGCATGCAGGCGCTGGCCAAGCGCAAGAAGGCCGTGGCGCCGGCGCGCCTCGCCGCCCCCGCCGTGGTGCACGCCGGCGGCGGCAGCGCCGCCCTGGGCCGTGGCGGCCACCACGATGGCAACAGCGAAGGCGGCAGCTGGTGGAACGCCCTGGTGTCCGCGGTGCCGCTGCTGGCGCTGATGGCCGGGCTGGTGATGATCAACATCGCCCAGGACGAAAGCAGCGTCCACGACGTGGCCGAGGTGGACGCCGCCCTGCTGACCGACGACCTGCCGCCCGCCGCCTACGCCGACCCGGGCTTCGTACAATTCCTCAAGACCTCCGCGCAGGCACCTTCCCGCTGAGCCCCGCAACCCGCGCACTGCATGCACCCAAGCCCCTCCGACGCTTCCCCCGCCCTGCCAGCCTTCGTGCTGGCTTTGGCGCTCTTGGGCGTGCTCGCGGCGGTCGGCGGCCAGGTGGTGGGACAGATGCGCATGGCGCCGGGCACCCTGCTGATGGCGGGGGCGGAAGCCGCCGTGGCCAGCCCCAACAATGCGCGCGCGCCGGCGGCCTACGGGGCGTCGGCCGTGCCGCAGGTGGAAACCGGCCCCGGCTGGGAGACGCTGAACACGCCGCAGAAGCTGGCGCTGTACCCCCTGGCCGAGCGCTGGGCGCTCATCAGCGAGGCCCAGAAGCGCCGCTGGCTGGCCCTGGCGGCCAACTTCCCGGCCCTGCCGGAGGACGAGCAGGCCAAATTCCACGAACGCATGGCGGACTGGGCCAGCCTGAGCGCGCAGCAGCGCAACCAGGCCCGCCTGAACTACGCCACGACCAACCGCCTGGCGCCTGACGACAAGCGGGCCCAGTGGGAGGCCTACCAGGCCCTGTCCGAGGACGAAAGGCGCGCCCTGGCGGCCCGTGCCGCGCCCAAACCCAAGGGCGCCGCCGTCGCCCTGCGGCCCGTGTCGCCCCGCAAGCTCGCCCAGGTGCCGGCCGCCACGCAGGCCACGCCCAGCAGCCCGAACGTGCCCAAGATCCCGCCGGTGACGGACCATTCCACGCGCGTGGCCGCACCGGTGCACCCCAGCCCGGCGGCGCCGGCCCCCGCGCCCGCACCGGCCGCCGCACCCGCAGTGGTCGAGACGGCGCCCGTCTCGGTGCCCGTGGCCGTGCCGGCCGCGCTGCCGCCGCTGGATGCCGGCGGCTCCGCCGAGAGCCCTCCGGCCGCCACGCCGCTGCCCGTCACGCCCGACACCTCGGGCCTGTATCCTCAGTAGCCTTGTCCTGCTGCCGCCTTCCCGCCTTTCCGGAATGACCGTTTCCTCTCCCGCGCCCACCGGCGCAACGCCCAACCTGTGGCGCCGCATGGCCTGCTGGCTGTACGAAGGCATGCTGATGTTCGGCGTGGTCTTCATCGCCGGCTACCTGTTCGGCACCCTGAGCCAGACCCGCAACGCCATGGACAACCGCCATGCCCTGCAGGCCTTTCTGTTCGTGGTGTTCGGCATCTACTTCACCTGGTTCTGGGCCAAGGGCCAGACCCTGGCGCAGAAGACCTGGCACATCCGGGTGGTGGATGCGGCGGGCCGCCCCATCAGCCAGGCGCGCGCCCTGCTGCGCTACGTGCTGAGCTGGCTGTGGTTCCTACCGCCGCTGGCGGCCTATGCGTTCGGCGTGCCGGCCCTCGAGGTGCTGGTGCTGCTGGGGGGCTGGGTCGCCCTCTGGGCCATCCTGAGCCGTTTCCACCCGCAGCGGCAGTTCTGGCACGACGCGCTGGCGGGCACGCGGCTGGTGCACTACGTGCCGGCCCGAAAGTAAGTGTCATCCGGGTGCGAGACAATCCCCGCATGCCCCCAGCCCCCTCGACCGCCAACCCGCAAAAGGCCCGCTCCGGCCTGAACCGCATCTGGCATGCCACCGGCTATTCGCTGGAGGGCCTGCGCGCCGGCTGGGGCGAAAAGGCCTTCCGCCAGGAGGCCATCGCCGCCCTGGTGCTGCTGCCCGCGTCGCTGTGGCTGGGCCGCGGCTGGGTGGAGGTGGCGCTGCTGGCCGGCTCCGTGCTGATCGTGATGATCGTGGAGCTGCTCAACACGGGCATCGAAACCGCCATCGACCGCATCGGCCCCGAATGGCACGACCTGTCCAAGCGCGCCAAGGACATGGGCAGCGCGGCCGTGCTGCTGGCCCTGCTGCTGTGCGCGGGCATCTGGGGCGCGGCGCTTTTCCAGAGGATTCTTCATGGCTGAACCGGCATTTTCCATCTGCGTGTACTGCGGCTCGCGCCCTGGCGAGAACCCAGCGTTTGCCGAGGCCGCCAAGGCCGTGGGCCGGTGGATCGGCGTGCACGGCGGGCAGCTGGTCTATGGCGGCGGCCGCAGCGGCCTCATGGGCACGGTGGCCGAGGCCGTGCGCCAGGCCGGCGGCCGCGTGGTGGGCGTGATCCCGCAGGCGCTGGTGGACAAGGAGCTGGCCAACCGCCTGTGCGACGAGCTGCACATCGTGCAGACCATGCACGAGCGCAAGGCCATGATGGCCGAGCGCAGCGACGCCTTCCTGGCCCTGCCCGGCGGCATCGGCACCTTCGAGGAACTGTTCGAGGTGTGGACCTGGCGCCAGCTCGGCTACCACGACAAGCCGCTGGGCCTGCTCAACGTGGCGGGCTACTACGATGCGCTGATGGGCTTTCTGAACCACAGCGTGGCCAGCGGCTTCATGGGCGCGTGGCAGATGGGCCTGCTGCACGCGTCCGCCGACGCCCAGGCGCTGCTGCGCACGCTGGTGCAGGAGGCGGGCAGCAACATGGACGGGACGGCGCTGCGGGATGTGATCTGAAAAGAAAATGATAGCTGGCCGCGCTTGCCCATCCTGAGTTTCAGGCACTTTTTCGCCTGAAACCACCGTACATCAATCGCTGGCAGCTATTCTTTGAATAGCGCCGTTCAGATCGCCGCGTCGTCCAGGTCGCCCGTGCGGATGCGCACCACGCGCTCCACCGGGGTGACGAAGATCTTGCCGTCACCGATCTTGCCGGTGCGCGCCACGTTCACGATGGCGTCCACGCAGCGGTCCACGTCCTCGCTCTTCACGACGACCTCGACCTTCACCTTGGGCAGGAAGTCCACCACGTACTCGGCGCCGCGGTACAGCTCGGTGTGGCCCTTCTGGCGGCCGAAACCCTTGACCTCGGTCACGGTGAGGCCGGTCACGCCGCATTCGGCCAGGGCCTCGCGGACTTCTTCGAGCTTGAAGGGCTTGATGACGGCGGTGATCATTTTCATGGCGGGGTCTCCAGCAGATGTAAAAAACAAAAATCAGGCGCGGAAGCGATTGGTAATAGGGTAACGCCAGTCCTTGCCGAAGCTGCGGCGCGTCACCCTTATCCCCACGGGCGCCTGCCGGCGCTTGTATTCGTTGAGCTTGATGAGGCGCGTCACGCGCTCCACGTCCGCGCGCTCGAAGCCGCTGGCGATGATGGACTCGATGGGCTCGTCGTTCTCCATGTAGCGCGCGATGATCGCATCCAGCACCTCGTAGGGCGGCAGGCTGTCCTGGTCCTTCTGGTCTGGCCGCAGCTCGGCGCTGGGCGGGCGGGTGATGATGCGCTCGGGGATGGGGTTGGCGCCCGTGCCGTATGGGTCGTTGGCGTTGCGCCAGCGCGCTAGGTCGAACACGCGGGTCTTGGCCACGTCCTTGATGACGGCGAAGCCGCCCGCCATGTCGCCGTACAGCGTGCAGTAGCCCGTGGCCATCTCGCTCTTGTTGCCCGTGGTCAGCACCACGGCGCCGAACTTGTTGGACAGCGCCATCAGCAGCGTGCCGCGGATGCGGGCCTGCAGGTTCTCCTCGGTCGTGTCCTCGGGCAGGCCCGCGAACTCGGCGGCCAGCGCGGCCTTGAAGGCCTCGAACTGGGGCCGGATGGAAATCTCGTCGTAGCGCACGCCCAGGCGGCCCGCCATGTCGCGCGCGTCGATCCAGCTGATGTCGGCCGTGTAGGGCGAGGGCATCATCACCGCCCGCACCTTGTCCGCGCCCAGCGCATCCACGGCGACGGCCAGCACCAGCGCCGAGTCGATGCCGCCCGACAGGCCCAGCAGCGCGCCGGGAAAGCCGTTCTTGCCCACGTAGTCGCGCACGCCCAGCACCAGGGCGTCCCACAGGTCGGCCTCGGCGCTGCGTGCCGGCGCCACGTCTGCTTTTAATTTGATAGCTGCTGGCGCTTGCATGGCCTGCGCAAGCACCAGTTTTTCCTCAAAGGCCGGCGCGCGCATGGCTACGCTGCCGTCGGCATCCAGCGCGAACGAGCGGCCCTCGAACACCACCTCGTCCTGCCCGCCGACCAGGTGGGCATAGACCAGCGGCAGCCCCGTCTCGGCCACGCGCTCGCGCATGGTCTGCTCGCGCTCAGCGCCCTTGCCCAGGTGGAAGGGGGATGCGTTGATGACGGCCAGCAGCTGCGCGCCCGCCGCGGCGGCGTCGCGGGCGGGGGCGGCAAACCACGCGTCCTCGCAGATCAGCACGCCCACCTTCACGCCCTCCACCTCGAACACGCAGGGCGCATCGCCCGCGACGAAGTAGCGGCGCTCGTCGAACACCTGGTAGTTGGGCAGTTCGCGCTTGGCGTAGGTCTGCTCGATGCGGCCCTCGCGCAGCACGCTGGCGGCGTTGCGGCAGGCGCTGAACGCGGGCGCATCGGGCGCCACGGCCTGCGGGTGGCCGAGCACGATGGCCAGCCCCTTCAACCCCGCGGTCTCGCGGGCCACGGTTTTCACGGCATCATCGCAGGCCGCGATGAAGGCGGGGCGCAGGAACAGATCCTCGGCGGCATAGCCGCAGATCGCCAGCTCGGGCGTGAGCAGCAGCCGGGCGCCGCGGGCATGGGCCTCGTGGGCGGCGGCGATGATCTTGCGCGCATTCGCGGGCATGTCGCCCACGACAAAATTGAGCTGCGCAGTGCAAATGGAGAGCGTCATGGAACTGGAGTCGGATACCGCCAATACAGCAGGCCCGCGCAAGGGTTCGCGGCCCGGGAGGGCGCATGGCTGATGAAGCCGCCATTATCGCCCGCGTGCTCGCATCCCCGCTGGAGGTGGACGCCGCCGCCTGGAACGCCCTGCTCGCGCGGCAAGCCCACCCCACGCCCTTCATGCGGCATGAATACCTGGCCGCCCTGCACGAGAGCGGCAGCGCCACGCCGCGCACCGGCTGGGCGCCGCGCTTCATGACGCTGTGGGAAGGCGGCACGCTGGTCTCTGCCTGCCCGCTGTACCTCAAGAGCCATTCGTACGGCGAATACGTCTTCGACTGGGCCTGGGCCAGCGCCTACGAGCAGCACGGCGTGCCCTACTACCCCAAGGCCGTGGTGGCCGTGCCCTTCACGCCCGTGCCGGGCGCGCGGCTGCTGGCGCGCGATGCCGAGGCGCGCGCCCTGATGGTGCAGGCAGTGCAGCAGTGGTGCGAGCAGGAAGGCGTCTCGTCCGCGCACGTGCTGTTCGCCAGCGATGCCGACGTGCAGGCCTGCACCCGGCAACAGCTCATGCTGCGCCACACCGTGCAATTCCACTGGCAGAACGACGGTTACCGCGACTTCGACCACTTCCTCGCCAGCCTCGCCCAGGACAAGCGCAAGAAGATCCGCCAGGAGCGCCGCCGCGTGGCGGAGGCCGGCGTTGTCTTCCGCTGGGCGCGCGGGGCGGACATCGCGCCGGCCGACTGGGATTTCTTCTACCGCTGCTACGAGCGCACCTACCTGGAGCACGGCAACCCGCCCTACCTCACGCGCGACTTCTTTTCGCGCATGGCCCGGGACCTGCCCGAGGCCTGGCTGCTGTTCATCGCCGAGCGCGGCGGGAGGCCCATCGCTAGCAGTTTGATAGCTATTGGCGCTTCACCAGTATGCGCTGGCGGCCAAAAAGACCCTGAAACCGTGGCCTATGGCCGCTACTGGGGCGCGCTGGAGCGCGTGGACTGCCTGCATTTCGAGGCCTGCTACTACCAGCCGCTGCAGTGGTGCATCGCCCACGGCGTGCAGCGCTTCGAGGGCGGCGCCCAAGGCGAGCACAAGATGGCCCGGGCGCTGCTGCCGGTGCAGGCCACCAGCGCGCACTGGCTGGCGCACCCGGCGTTCGCCGAGGCGGTGGAGCGCTTCCTGGAGCGCGAAGGCCGGGGCGTGGAGGGTTACCTGGAGGAACTGCAAGGGCGCAGCCCGTTCAGGCGCGCGTGAGGCATGGGGCCGCGCCCTCACTCCCCGCCAGGCGGCATCGGCTGCGCACCGGCCCCCTGCACGAAGTCCACGAACGCCCGCAGTGGCGCCGGCAGGTAGCGCCGCCCCGGGTAGTAGAGAAATGGCCCCGTGAAAGGACGCGCCCAGTCCTCCAGCACGGGCACCAGCGCCCCGCTGCCGATATGGGGCTGGAGCCAGCCTTCGAACATGTGGATGACGCCGCAGCCCGCGCACGCCACATCCACGGCCAGGTCCACCCCGCCCGCGATGCGCACGACGAGGGGGCCGGCAGGGTCCACGACGACCACCTCGCCATCGCGCTCGAACTCCCAGTTCGCCATGGCGCCGCTGGCGAAGCGCCCGCGCAGGCAGGCGTGTTCCATGAGGTCGCGCGGGTGCCCGGGACGGCCGCGCGCGGCCAGGTAGGCGGGCGACGCGGCCGTGGTTATGCGCTGCCAGCGCGGGCCGATGGGGATGGCGATCATGTCCTGCTCCAGCCGCTCGCCGTAGCGGATGCCGGCATCGCAGCCCTCGGCCAGGATGTCGACGAAACTTTCCTCCACCACCACGTCGAGCCGGATCTCGGGGTAGGCCGCCAGGAACGGCGGCACGATGGCCGGCAGCACCAGGCGCGCGGCGCTGGCGGGCACGTTCAGCCGCAGGGTGCCGGCGGGCCGGTCGCGAAAGCCGTTGACCACGTCGAGCGCGGCCTCGACCTCGCCCAGTGCCGGGCCCAGGCGCTCCAGCAGGCGGGCGCCGGCTTCGGTGGGCGCCACGCTGCGGGTGGTGCGGTGCAGCAGGCGCACGCCCAGGCGCGCTTCGAGCCGGCGCACCGCCTCGCTCAGGCGGGAGGCGCTGCTGGCGCCGCCGCTGCCGCGCGCGGCCTCCCGGAACCCGCCGCTGCGCGCAACGGCCAGAAAGGCGGCCAGATCACCCAACGGCTCGGCCATGGTCGAGGCTCCCTGCTTGATTGTTCGGTATTCCGCACAGCCCGTGCAGATTCAATCGGCTTATCGTACACACACCGCCTGCCTACAGTGGATGCATCCATTCATTGCAAGGAGATTTCCATGACAGCCATCGACAAGGCCGGCAGCTTCCGGCTCGGCGACCGCGATGTGAAGCGCCTGGGCTACGGCGCCATGCAACTGGCGGGCCCCGGCGTGTTCGGCCCGCCCAGGGACCGGGCCGCGGCCGTGGCCGTGCTGCGCGCCGCAGTGGAAAGCGGCGTGAACCACATCGACACCAGCGACTTCTATGGCCCCCACGTGACCAACCAGATCATCAAGGAGGCCTTGCACCCCTACCGCGACGGCCTGACCCTCGTGACCAAGGTGGGCGCGCGGCGCGGCAGCGATGCCGCCTGGCTGCCCGCCTTCTCGGCCGCGGAGCTGGAGCAGGCGGTGCACGACAACCTGCGCAACCTGGGCCTGGATGTGCTGGACGTGGTGAATCTGCGCGCCATGTTCAGCGTGCACGGACCGGCCGAGGGCTCGCTGGAAGCGCCGCTCACGGCCCTGGCCGAATTGCGGCACAAGGGCCTGGTCCGCCACATCGGCCTGAGCAACGTGACGGCGCGCCAGGTGCAGGAAGGGCGCGGGATCGTCCCCATCGTCTGCGTGCAGAACCTTTACAACCTGGCCCACCGCGAGGACGAGGCCCTGCTCATGCAGTTGGCCGAGGAGGGCACGGCCTACGTTCCGTTCTTCCCGCTGGGCGGCTTCACGCCGCTGCAGTCGGATGCACTGTCCAAAGTGGCGGCGTCGCTGGGCGCCACGCCCCTGCAGGTGGCGCTGGCCTGGCTGCTGCAGCGCTCACCCAACATCCTGCTGATCCCGGGCACCTCCTCGGTGGCGCACCTACAGCAGAACCTGGCGTCCACCCAATTGCATCTGCCCGCCGATGCCGTGGCGCGGCTGGACGGCATCGCGACATGAAACAACACCCCCCTGAGTCGCTTCGCGCCTTCCCCCCGCTCTCGCGCTTCGCGCGGGCAGGGGGACGCAGCCAGTGCGGCGGGGCGGCCCTTGCACGGCTGCCCGCGCTGGGGCTGCGCCAGTTTCATGCGCAGCGCCATGGATAACTGATCTCAGAAACTCTCCCAGTCGTCCTCCGCGCCGGCGGCCACGGGCTGCGGCGCGGGGGCCTTGGCGGGCTTGCTCGCGGCGAGGGCCGGGGTCCGTGATGCAGGATTGGCCCGCGCCGCCGGCGCGGGGGCCGGTGCCGGACGGGGCGCGGGCCGGGGCGGCTGGGCGGGCGCGGCGCCAGCCTGCAGGTGGGTCTGGTCGGCCGAGAGCTTGAACACCGCCACCGCGCCCACCAGGGCCTGGGCCTGCTGGCTCAGGCTGCCGGCCGCAGCGGCCATTTCCTCCACCAGCGCGGCGTTCTGCTGCGTGACCTGGTCCATCTGCATCACGGCCTCGCCCACCTGCGACACGCCCGTGCTCTGCTCGGTGCTCGCCGCGCTGATCTCGCCCATGATGTCCGTCACGCGGCGGATGGAGGAGACCACCTCGGTCATGGTGACGCCCGCCTTGTCCACCAGCAGCGAACCCTGCTCCACGCGCTCTACGCTGGCGGTGATCAGGGCCTTGATCTCCTTGGCCGCGGAGGCAGAGCGCCCTGCCAAGCTGCGCACCTCGCCGGCCACCACGGCGAAGCCCCGGCCCTGCTCGCCGGCACGCGCCGCCTCCACCGCCGCGTTCAGCGCCAGGATGTTGGTCTGGAACGCGATGCCGTCGATCACGCTGATGATGTCGGCGATCTTCTTGCTGCTGTCGTTGATGCCTTTCATGGTCTCCACCACTTCGGAGACCACGTCGCCGCCCTGCCCCGCCACGGTGCTGGCGCTCATCGCGAGCTGGTTGGCCTGGCGCGCGTTGTCGGCGTTCTGCTTGACCGTGGAGCTGAGCTCCTCCATCGACGCGGCCGTTTCCTGCAGCGCGCTGGCCTGCTGCTCGGTGCGGATCGACAGGTCGTTGTTGCCCGAGGCGATCTCCGCGCTGGCCGAGGCCACGCCCTGCGCGTTGCCGCGCACGCCCGAGACCACGCGCGCCAGGTTGTCGCGCATGGTGGTCAGGCCGCCCAGCAGTTGGGCGATCTCGTCCTTGCCTCGCGCCTCGATGGGCACCGTGAGGTCGCCCTGCGCCACCGCGTCGGTGATCTGCACCGCGCTGCCCAGGGCGCGCGAGATCTGCCGGATCATCGCGCCGCCCATCAGCACCGCCAGCGCCACGCCCAGCACCACGGCCGTGAGGGCGAGCGCGCGGATGGTCTGGAAGCTCGCCGCGGCGCGGTCGTACTCGGCCTTGGCGCGGTCCAACTGCACCTGCATGAGCTTGCCCAGCACGTCCTGCAGCGGGTCGATGGCGGGGTAGAGCTCCTTGGCGGCGAAGGCCGTGAGCGCCGCCGCGTCGCCCGAGCGGAAGTGGCCGACCAGCGCCTCCGTGGCCGCGTCGGCCTTGGCCTGCAGGGGCTGGAAGCGCTCGACCAGCTGCGCCTCCTCGGGCACGAGCTGCGTGGATAGGTAGGCCTTCCAGTTGGCGTCGATGGCCTTGCGCGCGTCAGCCACCGACTGCTGGCCCTGCGCGGGCGTCAGGGCGCCGTCGCGCACCTTGTGGGCGGCATCGACCACGTTGACGGCATACATGTCCGCCACCGTCTTGATCTGCTTGAGCGGCACCACCCGGTCGTCGTACACCGACTTGAGCCCCGCGTTGGACTGCCCCATGCCGAACAACCCCGCCGCCCCCACCAGCACGACGAGCAGGCACAGCGCCGCCAGCAGGCCGGCAAGGCGCGTGGATATCTTGAACTGGTTCATGAAAGCGCTCCTGGTGAAGTGGGGGTGGAAAGGGAGGTGCGGCGCGGCCGCCGCCATCGCGGGAGGCCTGTGCGGCGGAGGAAAACGGGGAAGGGGTCGCGCCCTGCCGCCGGCCGAATGGCGCGGCAGGCCCGCAGGCGGTTGGCATACGCATCGGCAGAGTCGAAGCCGCGAACCATGGGGAACTCCCGGCAAAAGACCAACGCATCCAGCAGACAGGCCCGCAACCGCAACGCGGCGGGGCCGATGCGATCAGCATAGCGCGTTTGGTTACGTTTGCGAACATCCTGGCCGTGGCGCGCAGGGCCCGGAATCAAAAAAAGCACGCTGGAGGGTTCCCCCTCCAGCGTGCTTTGCTTTTCATAGCTACCCGCGCTTGCCGCACAAGCGCTGGCGGCCTCTTTGACCTGTATTCCCCGCCGCTCAGAAGCTCTCCCAGTCGTCGTCGCTCCCACCCGCCGCCGGCTTGGCCGCTGCGGCCGCCGCCTTGGGCGCGGGCAGGCTGTCCGTCTTCGCCGCCTTTGCCACCTTTGCGGCCTTGGCCGGGCTGCGCGGCGCCAGCTGCGGCGCGGCGCTCCTGGCCGGCACCGCCACGGGCGCTGCGCTGCTGCGCTGCTGCGCCCCCGCTTCCAGCCTGAACACCGCCACCGCGTTCACCAGTTCGCCCGCCTGCGCGTTCAGCGCGCTGGCCGCCGCCGCCATTTCCTCCACCAGCGCCGCGTTCTGCTGCGTCGCCTGGTCCATCTGCGTCACCGCTTCTCCCACCTGGCCCACGCCCGCGCTTTGTTCGCTGCTGGCCGCGCTGATCTCGCCCATGATGTCCGTCACCCTGCGGATGGCATTGACCACTTCCGTCATCGTGGCTCCGGCCTTGTCCACCAGCTGCGTGCCGCGCTCCACGCGTTCCACGCTGTCGGTGATCAGGGTCTTGATTTCCTTGGCTGCTTCGGCGCTGCGCCCCGCCAGGCTGCGCACTTCGCCAGCCACCACGGCGAAGCCCCGGCCCTGTTCGCCCGCGCGCGCCGCTTCCACCGCCGCGTTCAGCGCCAAGATGTTGGTCTGGAACGCGATGCCGTCGATCACGCTGATGATGTCCGCTATCTTGTTGCTGCTGGCGTTGATGCCTTTCATGGTCTCCACCACTTCGGCCACCACGTCTCCGCCCTGTACCGCCACGGTGCTCGCGCTCACCGCCAGCTGGTTGGCCTGGCGCGCGTTGTCCGCGTTCTGGCGCACGGTGGAGCCCAGCTCTTCCATCGACGCCGCCGTCTCCTCCAGCGCAGAAGCCTGCTGCTCCGTGCGCGCCGACAGGTCGTTGTTGCCCGAGGCAATCTGCGAACTCGCCGATGCCACTCCCTCCGCGCTGCTGCGCACCGCGCTCACGGTGTTCACCAGGCTCTGCTGCATGCGCTGCAGCGCGCCGAGCAGGTGGCCGGTCTCGTCGCTGGACTGCACGATGATCCGACCGCTGAGGTCGCCGCCGGCCACGCGGTCGGCCGCCGCCACCGCCTGGGCCAGCGGGCGAGTGATGGAGCGGATGATGGTGATGGCCAGGAAGATCGCCAGCGCGATCGCCACAGCGCCCGCGATCAGCACGTCGCGCTGCAGGGCGCTCGCCTCGGCCTCGGCCCGCTCGCCGGCGGCCACGGTGAGCTGCGCCTGGTAGTCCACCTGCTCCTGGATCGCCTTCTGGTATTCGATCTGGGCGGGGCGCAGCTGCTCCGCCAGCAGCTTCAGGGCCTCGTCCCGCTGGCCCTTCTCGATCAGGCCCAGGTACTGGTCGCCGAGCGCCACGAAGGCCGTGCGGTGCTGCTGCACGCGCGCCAGGATCTCCTTGCCCTTGTCGGACTGGATGAGCGTCCCGAGCGTTTCCATCTGCCTGGCGATCGTCGCGCGCGCCGCGGCGACCTGTTCGCTCGACCGCTTGACGATCTCCTCGGACGTGGTCAGCGCCAGGTTGCGGAACTGGATGGCCTGCACGTTCACCCCGTCCGCCAGCATGCCCATGGATTTGGTGATGGGGATGCGCGTGAAGACGATGTCGTTGAGCGCCGCGCGTTGACTGGCCGAGCGCCACAGCGCGACGCCGCCCAGGGCGACCAGCAGCAGCACCATGGCGGCAAAGGCCGCGGCCAGCCGGGTGGAAATATTGAGTCGGTTCATTCTGCCTTCCTCTCCGTGCGATCGTTGTTCATTCGATGGGGGCGCGCCGCCCTGCCGGGACGGCGCTGGCAGCCATCCTATGGGCTCATTCCAAAACGGCTGCGCCGCATTGCGATGCCCCTGGGCCGCGGCTGGAATTGGAGAGCTAGCTCCATTCGGGCGCCGCTGACGCAGGGCAAAAAATGCTACCGTCGCTGGCAATCCTCGCTCAACTGCGCCCTGCTTTGTTTGGAATGACCCACTGATGCCTTTTTTCAACAAGAAAGAAACCGGCCCCGACCACATGCCGCCCCCGGGCCTGCCCCTGCTGGCCCTGGAACTGCGCGCCCCCTGGGAGTTCGGCGCGGTGCTCCCCGCCTGGCCCGTGCTGCAGCGCGCCCCGCTGGGCGACGGCCACACGGTCATCGTGTTCCCGGGCCTCACGGCGGGCGATGCCACCACCGTGCCGCTGCGCCGCTACCTGGATTCGCGCAACTACGACGCCCAGGGCTGGGGCCAGGGCCTGAACCTGGGCCCGCGCGACGGCGTGCTGGAGAACGCCAAGCGCCAGCTGCAGGCCGCCAGCGACGCCAGCGGCCGCAAGGTGAGCCTGGTGGGCTGGAGCCTGGGCGGCATCTACGCCCGCGAGCTGGCCAAGGAGATGCCCGAGCTGGTGCGCTGCGTGGTGACGCTGGGCACGCCGTTCGCGGGCCCGCACACCTCCACGAACGCGTGGCGCATCTACCAGCTGGCGAGCGGCCGCAGCATCGAGCGCGAGACCGAGAACTACAACCTGCCCGAGGCGCCGCCCGTGCCCACGACGAGCATCTATTCGCGCACCGACGGCGTGGTGGCCTGGCGCGGCAGCATCCAGGCGCCGGCCGAGCACAACCCGCACACCGAGAACATCGAGGTGGTGGCCAGCCACTTCGGCATCGGCCTGAACCCCAGCGCCTGGTGGGCCGTGGCCGACCGGCTGGGCCAGCCGCACGACCAGGGCGTGCCGTGGCAGCCGTTCCAGCGGCCCAGCCTGCCGGGGCTGCAGCTCATCTATCCCGACCCGGAGCGTTGACCCATTAAAAAAGCACGCTGGAGGACTCCCCCTCCGGCGTGCTTTGCTTTTGATAGCTACCCGCGCTTGCTGCACAAGCGCTGGCGGCCTCTTTGGCCTGTACTCCCCTCCCCGCCGCTCAGAAGCTCTCCCAGTCGTCGTCGCTCCCACCCGCCGCCGGCTTGCCCGCTGCCGCCGCCGGCTTGGGCGCGGGCAGGCTGTCCGTCTTCACCGCCTTTGCCACCTTGGCGGCCTTCGCCGGGCTGCGCGGCGCCAGCTGCGGCGCGGCACTCCTGGCCGGCATCGCCACCGGCGCACGCGGTGTGGCCACGGGCGCTGCGCTGCTGCGCTGCTGCGCTCCCGCTTCCAGCCTGAACACCGCCACCGCGTTCACCAGTTCGCCCGCCTGCGCGTTCAGCGCGCTGGCCGCCGCCGCCATTTCCTCCACCAGCGCCGCGTTCTGTTGCGTCGCCTGGTCCATCTGCGTCACCGCTTCTCCCACCTGGCCCACGCCCGCGCTTTGTTCGCTGCTGGCCGCGCTGATCTCGCCCATGATGTCCGTCACCCTGCGGATGGCGTTGACCACTTCCGTCATCGTCGCCCCGGCCTTGTCCACCAGCTGCGTGCCGCGCTCCACGCGTTCCACGCTGTCGGTGATCAGGGTCTTGATTTCCTTGGCCGCTTCGGCGCTGCGCCCCGCCAGGCTGCGCACTTCGCCGGCCACCACGGCGAAGCCTCGGCCCTGTTCGCCCGCGCGCGCCGCCTCCACCGCCGCGTTCAGCGCCAGGATGTTGGTCTGGAACGCGATGCCGTCGATCACGCTGATGATGTCCGCGATCTTGCTGCTGCTGGCGTTGATACCTTTCATGGTCTCCACCACTTCGGCCACTACGTCTCCGCCCTGTACCGCCACCGTGCTCGCGCTCACCGCCAGCTGGTTGGCCTGGCGCGCGTTGTCCGCGTTCTGGCGCACGGTGGAGCCCAGCTCTTCCATCGACGCCGCCGTCTCCTCCAGCGCCGAGGCCTGCTGTTCCGTGCGCGCCGACAGGTCGTTGTTGCCCGAGGCAATCTGCGAACTCGCCGATGCCACTCCCTCCGCGTTGCTGCGCACGCCCGAGACCACGCGGGCGAGGTTGTCGCGCATCTCGGCCAGGGCCGCCAGCAGCTGGCCCATTTCGTCCTTGCCGCCCGCAGGCACCTGCGCCGTGAGGTCGCCGCCCGCGATCGCGCGCGCCGCCTGCACGGCGTGGTGGGCCGGCCGGGTGACGGCGCGCGTGATGCCGACGCCCAGCAGCGCGGCCAGCACGACGCAGACCACCAGCGTGCCGATCACCCACAGGCGCGCCATGGCATAGCCCTGCTGGGCGTCCAGGTTCGCCTGCTGCGCGTTGTCCCCGTTGATCTTCTGCAGTTCGCCCAGGGTTTCGGCCGCGGCCACGAAGGCCGTCTCGGACTCGCCCGCATAGAAGGTGCCCATCACGTCGAGCGCGATCTCCACGGTCTCGGTCATGCTGAAGTCCGTGCCCTTGGCGATCTCCACCAGCTTGGCCTGCAGCGCGACGTAGTCGGCCTTGCGCTTCTTGTACTTGTCGTAGGCCTCGCGCTCCTGGGGGCTGTCGACCAGCGCGTCGTACGCTGCCTCGACACGGTCGAGGTCCTTGTGGCGCATGGCCACCTGGTCGGCAAAGGCATCGACCTCGGCCTTGCTGCGCGAGGTGGCCAGCCCGGCCTCGGCGCGGCGCATGCGGTTGAGCAGCACGCGCAGTTCCCCGGCCTGCGCCACGCTGGGCAGCAGGTTGGTGGCGATCTCCTCCGTGTTGCCGTACATGCGGGACAGCTGCACCAGCGAGATGGCGCCCAGCAAGGCGGTGAACAGCACCACCGCCAGGAAACCCGCTCCCAGCTTGACGCCAATGCGCAGATCAGAAATCTTCATGAAATATCCCCCCGGATGTCGCACGGCCTCTCCGACCGGCCGATGCAGTCTAGCAATGCCCCCCGGATACCCCGGTGCGGGTAATCCAGCAAAAAAAGCATGCCCGCGGCAGCGCGGGCATGCTTTTGGGGTGCGCCGTCAGCGCAATGTCAACTTGCCGCCTCAGGCGGCGGATTTCTGGTAGCTGGCGATGCCGTCCACGATTTCCTTGCGGGCGGCGTCGATGCCTTCCCAGCCCAGCACCTTGACCCACTTGCCCTTTTCCAGGTCCTTGTAGTGCTCGAAGAAGTGGGCGATGGCGTTGCGGCGCATGGGGTTCACGTCGTCGATGGTCTTCCAGTGGTCGTACATCGGCAGGATCTTGCTGGTGGGCACGGCGACGACCTTGCCGTCCACGCCGGCCTCGTCTTCCATCATCAGGATGCCCAGGGGGCGGCAGGGCACGACCACGCCGGGGTGCAGGGCGTAGGGGGTGATCACGAGCACGTCCACCGGGTCGCCGTCGCCCGACAGGGTCTGCGGCACGTAGCCGTAGTTGGTGGGGTAGTGCATGGCCGTGGTCATGAAGCGGTCCACGAAGATGGCGCCCGATTCCTTGTCCACCTCGTACTTGATCGGGTCGGAGTTCATCGGGATCTCGATGACGACGTTGAAGGTATCGGGGGCGTTCTTGCCGGGGGTAACGTTGTTGAGGGACATGGTTGCAGAGGTTGATGTAAGACAGGAATCCGCGTCGGGATTAACCCTGATTTTAGGGGCACGCCCCTTTCTGCCCGCTTGCATTTCACGGTTTCGCTGTAAATTGGGCCTGTTGGCCATTCGTCGCATGCCCGCCAGGGCGGCGCTGAATAAGTCACCGCGATGGCGCGCGCCCTGGTTCGGGGTGGGATGCAAGGCGCAAAGCACAGCAATAGCCGGAGCTATTGCGAGCATTTGCAACGCCGCAGACCGTCCCAAAGCAGGGATGCGCGACACGCAGGGACTTGTTCAGCGTTGCCCCAACTGGGAGAGCACGAGGAAGCAACGCAGCGGAAGCACCACCCCGTCCTGCGTTGTGATGCTTCCTTCCGTGCAACTGAATTTCTTCAAGGAGTGATGAATGGCTGAAAGCTCAGCGCTGACTTCCCCTCTGATACTGGCTCTGGTTTGCGGATTGATTGCGGTGGCCTATGGCATCTGGGCGCGGGGATGGATCCTCGGCAAGGACCCGGGCAATGCCCGCATGCAGGAGATCGCCGCCGCCATCCAGGCCGGCGCCGCCGCCTACCTGGCCCGCCAGTACAAGACCATCGCCATCGTCGGCGTGGTGCTGGCCATCCTCATCGGCATCTTCCTGGACCCCGCCACGGCCATCGGCTTTGTGGTGGGCGCGGTGCTCTCAGGCGCCTGCGGCTTCATCGGCATGAACGTCTCGGTGCGCGCCAACGTGCGCACAGCGCAGGCGGCCACGCAGGGCATCGGCCCGGCGCTGGACGTGGCCTTCCGCGGCGGGGCCATCACGGGCATGCTGGTCGTGGGCCTGGGGCTGCTGGGCGTGACGGGCTTCTACTGGTTCCTGGGCGGCACTGCGGCCACGTCGGCCAGCGCGCTCAACCCGCTGATCGGCTTTGCCTTCGGCTCGTCGCTCATCTCCATCTTCGCGCGGCTGGGCGGCGGCATCTTCACCAAGGGCGCCGACGTGGGCGCCGACCTCGTGGGCAAGGTCGAGGCGGGCATTCCCGAGGACGACCCGCGCAACCCCGCCGTGATCGCCGACAACGTGGGCGACAACGTGGGCGACTGCGCGGGCATGGCGGCCGACCTGTTCGAGACCTACGCGGTCACGCTCATCGCCACCATGGTGCTGGGCGCGCTGCTGGTGGCCGCCGCGCCGGTGAACGCCGTGGTGTACCCGCTGGCGCTGGGGGCCGTGTCCATCGTGGCCAGCATCATCGGCTGCTTCTTCGTGAAGGCCTCGCCGGGCATGAAGAACGTGATGCCGGCGCTGTACAAGGGGCTGGCGATCGCGGGCGTGCTCTCGCTCATCGCGTTCTGGTTCGTCACGGCCTGGATCATCCCGGACAACGCGCTGGGCGGCACCGGCGCGCAGATGCGCCTGTTCGGCGCCTGCACCGTGGGCTTGGTGCTGACGGCGGCGCTGGTGTGGATCACCGAGTTCTACACCGGCACGCAGTATTCGCCCGTGCAGCACATCGCCCAGGCATCGACCACGGGCCACGGCACCAACATCATCGCGGGCCTGGGCGTGTCCATGCGCTCCACGGCCTGGCCGGTAATCTTCGTGTGCGTGTCGATCTGGGTGGCCTACGCGCTCGCCGGGCTGTACGGCATCGCGGTGGCCGCCATGTCCATGCTGTCCATGGCGGGCATCGTGGTCGCGCTGGACGCCTACGGCCCCATCACCGACAACGCGGGCGGCATCGCCGAGATGGCCGAGCTGCCCAGCAGCG
>Ga0222424_100498_pt1 | contig 20067 bp, 22 predicted proteins | sample 2B2ome_FD_182468 | JGI IMG/M metagenome (GOLD analysis project Ga0222424, IMG submission 182468) | Enriched microbial communities from leaf-cutter ant dump, University of Wisconsin, Madison, United States - 2B200A (version 2) | ecosystem: Environmental > Terrestrial > Nest > Insects nest > Nest... | reverse complement strand
CAGTTCTGACAAGGCGGTGATCGAATCCACTGATCTGATCCGCGAAAAAAAGGACACCATGCTGGTAGGGTCGGCTGCGGTTTTTCAAACGCTGAATTCTACAGTTACCATGAACCTGGCCACCATTTTTAAGTTAAAAGGAATCAATCTTACGGTAAGCGCGGCCTGCGCCAGCGGCTCGCATGCCATCGGGCTGGCCTATATCCTTATAAAAATGGGTTTACAGGACTGTATTGTTACCGGCGGCGCGCAGGAGATCAACCATTTGTCCATGGGAACTTTTGATGCCCTGGGGGCTTTTTCCGTAAGGGAGGATGCACCCGAAAAGGCATCCCGCCCTTTTGATAAAGACCGCGACGGGCTGATCCCCAGCGGTGGCGCGGCAACCGTGATCCTCGAAAGCCTGGAGTCTGCAGAAAAAAGAGGCGCAACGATCCTGGGGGAGGTTATCGGCTATGGTTTTTCATCAAACGGGGAGCATATTTCCAATCCTACAGTGGCAGGGCCGGCCAAGTCCCTGCGGATGGCGCTGAAGGATGCGGGTGTGGAGCCGGGTGTTATCGATTATATCAATGCACACGCTACCAGCACGCCGGCAGGTGATGCCAGTGAGGCAAAAGCCATTGCGGAAGTATTTCGGGGCTGTAATACCCCGGTAAGTTCCACAAAATCAATGACCGGTCATGAATGTTGGATGGCCGGGGCCAGCGAAATTGTGTACTCCAGCATTATGATGGAGCACGGGTTCATGGCCCCCAATATCAATTTTGAAAACCCGGATGCGGACACCGAGTCCTTAAATATTGTAAAAAATACAACGAATAAAAATATAGATGTATTTTTGTCCAATTCATTTGGGTTTGGAGGAACCAACTCCACTCTTATTGTAAAAAAGTGGTAATTAGAGCTGATGCTAAGCATGGATAAAATAATAAGCACAACCAACGCATTTCTTGTAGATGAATTTGAGGCTAATGCTGACCTGATAAAGCCGGAGGCAAATCTGAAAGAGGTGCTGGATCTGGATAGCCTGGACTATATTGACCTGGTAGTAGCGCTGGAGAGCAATTTTCATTTCAAGGTACAGCCCGGCGATTTTCTGCCGCTGGTAACCTTTAGTGATTTCTATAATTACATACACGCGCAGATCCAGAAAAAGGAAGCGGCTTAACTCCTGATTTTTTATTATTGGGCCAGCTGTGGTACAAAGGGCCGCTTTGTTGTTCCGATAACAGTCGGAACACCGGTGCAGGACGCGGCAGTCTTTTTGAGAATTGTATAACAGACAATTGGGACTGGTGCAATATACGGCGGTGCAGAAGAACCAGCTCCCGGGTTTATATCGGTGTGCTGCTATGTTCCACCCACAAGAAAAGAAGAACTGCATTGTAACAGGCTTCCTATATTTGGTATTTTTAATGCAAGCAAATTAAATGGCAAACTGGGACGGAAGCTCCAAAGCAAATAAACTGGGCTATCGGATTTTTATCGGCCTTCTTAAAAACGGGGGCACAGCACCGGCCTATTTCCTGCTGAGGTTTGTGAGCTTTTACTATTTTTTATTCAGTTTCCGGGCAAACCGGGCTATAAAATACTACCTCAGCCAACGACTGAATTATTCAGGATGGAAGGCCATACGGCTGCGTTATCAGAATTATTATTGGTTCGGGCAGGCGCTGATCGACCGCATTGTAATGATGAGCGGGATCCGCAACCGGTTCACATTTCATTTCGACGGGGAGGAGCATCTCCGGGAAATGGTGGCTGCGGGAAAAGGGGGGCTGCTACTGAGCGCCCATATCGGTAACTGGGAAATTGCCGGCCATTTGTTAAAGCGGCTGCAAACCCGCATCAACATCGTAATGTATGACGGGGAGCACCAGCAGATAAAGGAATACCTGGATGGCATAACGGGCGAACGCAATGCACGCATTATTATTATAAAGGATAATATATCGCATATCTATGAGATCATGGAAGCATTGAACAAGAACGAGCTGGTTTGCATGCATGCTGACCGGTTCCTGGAGGGGAATAAGACAATAACGACCGGTTTTCTGGGCGCACCGGCGCCATTCCCGGCCGGGCCGTTTACCATTGCTGCCAAATTGCCGGTGCCGGTCTCCTTTGTTTTTGCCTTAAAAGAGTCTGCCCGCCATTATCATTTTTTTGCCACGGAAGGAAGGGTATACCGCAACGACCCGCAAAAGAACGGCCCCGGGGATATCCTGGCCGATTTTATACAGCAAATGACCGGAAAAGTACGGCAATACCCGGCGCAATGGTATAATTATTATCCTTTCTGGAACGAAGACAAGCGTTAAAGCAGGTATACCGCCGTTCAAATGAGGCTTTTCAGCAATGTATAAAAGAGGTTGATCCCGTACAAACAGGAACCGGGTAGAAAATCTCCGGCTGCAAACCAAAGTTTCTGTAATTTTAGCGCGTTGGCCCTGTGAAACGCCAACTGTTTATTTGAATATGAGTATAGCCAAGGATATTTTACCCTATATTCCGCAACGGCCGCCTTTTGTAATGGTGCAAACACTGGAGCATTCAGACGATGAGGGCGCCGCTACCCGGTTTGCCGTTACGGAAGACAATATCCTGGTAGAAGCAGGGGTATTTAAAGAGCCCGGCCTGGTGGAAAATATCGCCCAAACCGCAGCCGCACGGATCGGTTATATCTGCAAACAGGAACAAAAGCCCGTTCCGGTTGGGTTTATCGGGGCGGTACAGCAGTTAAAAATAAACCGGCTTCCCCTGGTTGGCGAAGTGCTGGACACCCGTATTTCCATTAAGAACCAGGTGTTCAATGCCACTATTGTGGATGGCACCATCGCTATAAATGGCGATGTCATCGCTTCCTGCGAAATGCGCATATTTGTTGCCGAATAAAAATTTTCAAAAAAAAACCGAAAACAGATTATGAAAAAGAGCTTTACCAGGATATTGTTTCTCCTTTTTGCGTTTACAGCAATGACCGGCCTGCGTAGCCAGGCCCAAACACTGAATGAGGTATTGACCAATAAAGAAATACCGATCTATTATTTTGGAATTGATTTTACCAAGGCTAAACTGATTGGCGACCCGGCTGCAAAGCCCGATGATATTGTGCTCCGCCAGTTTGATGGTATCAACGATCTGATGGTGAACGAATATAAAAAGTACGATATTGCCGGTGCATTCCGGAAGGACGAAATCAACAGCAACCTGAGCTTTGTTTCTAAAAGGAACCAGAAGGTAGACCCGGAAACATTACTTTCTTCCAACACCGAAGACTATAATCATTTAAAGGAAAGCGACATTACAACGTTGATAAAGGGGTTTAATGCCGGCGATAAAAAAGGAACCGGGCTTGTATTTGTGGTAGACGGGATGAATAAACCGAAAAAGGAAATATCTGTTTGGGTAACCCTGTTTGATATTTCTTCCAAAAAAATACTGGTAACAGAGCGTGTAGAAGGCACCGTAGGCATGGGTTTTAGTTTTCGCAATTATTGGGCCACCGGCTTTAAAAAAGTGATCGACCAGATCAAAAACAGTAAGTACGCTGCGTGGAAATCGAAATAATGAAGGAACTTAAAGATACAACCGAAGTCCTGATCCGTTTTAACGAAGCGGACCCGCTGGGCATTGTCTGGCACGGTCATTATATCCGATACTTTGAAGATGGCCGGGAGGCCTTTGGCAAAAAATACGGGATCGGCTACCTCGATTTTTTTAAAGAAAACGTGGTAGTTCCGATCGTTCATGCTGAATGCAATTATAAAAAATCGCTGAAATTTGGCGACAGTGTGGTGGTGGAAACCATTTACGAGCCCTGTGAAGCAGCCAAGATCAATTTCCGGTTTAATTTATATAAAGCATCCGACCGGTCGCTGGTGGCTACCGGCAGAACCACACAGGTTTTCCTGGATAAGGATTCCCAAACCCTTTTGTTGAACAACCCTGCTTTCTTTGAAAAATGGAAGCAAAAATTTGTGAAATAAACGGGAATGAAGCAGGTGTTCGTTTTATCGCAGAATATTGTTTCTCCATTGGGAGGTACAGCAAGAGCGAACTTTGAGGCATTGTGCGCAGATCAAACAGCCGTAAGAATCCACGAGGACACATCAAGAAGTGAAGTGCCTTTTTGTGCATCCCTGATGGCCACGGATTCTTTTGATGCAAACATAAAAGCATTTACGCCTTTTGAACAGTTGTTAAAAGCCTCTGTTGCGGATGCAGCAGTGCAGGCCGGAATTGATACGTCTGATCCCGATACGGTCCTGATATTGTCCTCCACAAAAGGTAATATTGGCCGGCTGGAGCAACAGCCGGTTACGGATGCACTGAAAAAGGAAATCGGGCTAACCGCATCTGCGCGGAAGCTGGCAGCCTATTTTGGGTTTGTTAACAAACCCGTGATCGTTTCGCATGCCTGCATCTCCGGTACCCTGGCCATTATTACCGCAAAAAGACTGATCGACGCCGGTAAATACAAAACCGTTATCGTGGCCGGTGCTGACCTGATCACACGGTTCATCCTGTCCGGGTTTCAGTCGTTCCATGCAGTGAGCGATGTAGGTTGCAAACCCTTTGATGCCAACCGTAACGGGATCAATCTCGGAGAGGCGGCAGCTACCGTCGTTTTATCTGTAAAGGCGCCCGCTGATAGGGAAAAGATCGTAGTGGGCGGCGGCGGGGTGAGCAATGATGCCAATCATATCTCCGGCCCGTCCCGTACCGGGGAAGAATTATTTATGGCAATCGATAGCGCCATGAAAGAAGCGGGGGTGAATGCGCCTGACATCGGCTTTATTTCTGCACATGGAACCGCCACCATTTACAACGATGATATGGAAAGCCGGGCGATCAACCTGGCCGGTTTACAGGAGGTACCGGTAAACAGCCTGAAAGGATATTACGGGCATACACTGGGTGCAGCTGGGCTGCTGGAAACGGTGATCAGTATCGAATCCCTGAGGGCGCATACCCTCATTCCTACAAAAGGGTTTGAAACACCCGGAACGGTTATGCCCATTCATGTGTGCAGCACCCTTGTTAAAAAACCGGTGCATGCATTTTTGAAAACAGCGTCGGGCTTCGGCGGATGCAATGCCGCTATTGTGGTTGAAAAAATTAAAGATTGAATCGAACACGCCGCCGGATCGGTGCAGTAAACGCATATGGTACAGGCGGTTTTGAGGCAGTAAATTTTTTTTAAACTTAAATAATGATAGATTTCTACAAAGGAGAACATTATTCAGCGATGGAAGGGAAGCATATGGCGCAGATCATTGCCCATGGTCCCATTGTATTTCAGGTAGCGCGTGTGTTAAGGGATAAGCAAATATTAAAAGTAGTAGAGGAGGCCCGTAGCGAGGGGATCGCATTAAAGGATATTTGTGAAAAAGTGGGCCTTTCTGAGTATGCCGTGCGTGTATTGCTTGAAGCAGGTTTGGGTATGCACCTGGTAAAATACACAGCCGATGAAAAGTTCGCATTGACCAAAACCGGCTATTTCATTCTGCATGATCCGCTGACCAATGTGAACATGAATTTTGTGCAGGATATTTGTTATAAAGGTATGTATCATCTGGAGAAAGCTATTGAAACCGGAAAGCCTGCCGGGCTGCCGGAACTGGGCAACTGGTCTACGGTATATGAAGGCCTGTCGCAATTGAATCCGCAACAACAAAAGAGCTGGTTTGAGTATGACCATTTCTTCTCTGATATCGCCTTTCCTCCGGTATTAAAACATATTTATAAGCCCGAGAACCATATAAAAAAGCTGCTGGAAATTGGCGGTAATACCGGCAAATGGGCACTGGCATCCACGCGGTTTGATCAAGACGTTAAGATCACCATTGTGGACCTCCCGGGGCAGGCGGCCATGGCAAAAAAGAATATTGATGAGCTGGGACTGACAGACCGGGTTGATTTTTATCCTGCCAATGTGCTGGAAGAGTCGGTGGTTTTTCCTAAAGGATATGATGCGGTTTGGATGAGCCAGTTCCTGGATTGCTTTTCCGAAGAAGAGATCATTTCCATCATGAAACGGTGCGGTGCCGCCCTGAACGATGACGGCAGCATTTACATACTGGAGGCATTCTGGGACAATCAGCGGTTTGAAACCTCTGCCTTCTGCATCCAGCAACTGTCGATCTATTTTACCGCTATTGCCAACGGCAACAGCCAGATGTATGACTCCAGAGTGTTTAAAAAATGCGTGGAAAAGGCGGGCTTTGAAATTGTGGAACAGGTAGAGGGGATCGGGCTCAGCCACACCTTACTGAAATGTAAAAAGAAGGGCTAACTTTGATTTTTTAAGAAGCAGACCTTCATCATAAAGCAGAAACTTTAAATCAGAATTGAAATATGCAAACGGAACAGACAGACGTACTGGTAATTGGTGCCGGGCCCGCGGGGACCGTAGCCGGAGCCATTGTTAATAAAGCAGGATATAAGGTTAAGGTAGTGGAGAAAATGAAATTTCCGCGCTTTGTTATCGGAGAAAGCCTGCTGCCGCGCTGTATGGAAGCGCTTGAGGAGGCAGGGTTACTGGACAGCGTTTTAAAGATGGGATTTCAGCGGAAAACGGGAGCCAAGTTTGTACGCGACGGCGTGGTTTGTGATTATTCCTTTTCTGACCAGTTTACCGACGGCTGGAACCATGCATACCAGGTTACCCGTGCCGATTTTGACCAGGCACTGGCAGACGGGCTGGAAGCACAGGGCGTACCCATTGCGTATGAAACAACGGTTACCGCCATCCGGTTCAATGAAGACGGATCGTCTGTTACAACCATTACGGATAACGCCGGTAATGAAAAACAGATCGAAGCAAAATTTATTATCGACGGAAGCGGCTACGGGCGGGTGATTCCCCGCCTGTTTGGCCTGGACAAACCTTCCAACCTGGCCCCGCGCAAAGCATTGTTTGTACATACAAAGGATGTAAACCGCCAGATGGATGATGAGCCGGACCGTATTACGGTGATCGTGCACAAGCCGGATGTGTGGGTATGGGTGATCCCTTTTGCCACCGGTGTTACATCGGTAGGATTTGTGGGCGACCCGGCCTTTTTTGAAAAATATACCGGCACCCCCGAAGAACAGATGCGGGCGGTGATTGCGGATGAACCCTATATTGCTGAGCGCATGAAAGGTGTGGAGTATTTATGGGAACCCAAGATCTTACAATCCTGGTCCAGTACCACGGAGAAATTTTACGGCAATGGTTTTGTGCTGACCGGTAACGTAACAGAATTCCTCGATCCCGTATTCTCCTCAGGTGTAACGCTGGCCACTGTTTCGAGCCAGATCGCCGGTAAACTGGTAGTGCGTCATTTAAAGGGAGAAGCGGTTGACTGGGATAAAGACTATACCGAGGTAATGATGCAGGGGGTGAACACTTTCAGGAGTTATGTAATGGGCTGGTACGATACTACCCTGCACACTATTTTCTTTGCAAAGGATCAGAACCCGGATATCAAGAAAATGATCTGCTCCGTGCTGGCGGGGTATGTGTGGGATACGGACAACCCTTATGTAAAGGAGCACGAAACGGCGCTGCATAAACTGGCCAAGACCATTCGCCTGCGGGACAGTATCGAATATATTAACAACGGGTTTAAAGATAAAGGGCAGTAAAGCGTTTGGAGCAGGACAGTATTTATATCACATCGGCGGTGGTTTTGCGCAACGGGAACATCGTAAAAGACGGAGCCGTTATTTTTCAGGCACCGGAAAAAGGCGCAGCGTTTTTACAGGCCGCCTATGAACGTGTCGGGATCGATTATCCCCGCTTTTATAAAATGGACCTGCTGAGCAAAACGGGCACGGTAGCGGCGGATATTTTGTTAAAGGAACAAACCAGACGGTCGGCCGGGCTTTACCGGCCTGAAGAAACAGGGATGGTATTGAGCAACCGGAATGCCAGCATTGAAGCAGACGTGCAATACCTGGAGGCCTCAAAAGCATACCCCAGCCCGGCGTTGTTTGTGTATACCCTACCCAATATCGTGATCGGGGAGATCAGCATCCGGTATAAATTCAAGGGCGAAAATGCTTTTTTTATATCGGAGTCCTTCGATGCCGGATGGACGCACTGGTATGTAACCGATCTGATGCAGCGGGGATTGTTGAAAGCCTGCATTTGCGGCTGGATCGATGTGATTGGTGAGCAACCGGATGCCTGTCTGTTCCTGGTGGAGCGGGGCGCGGCTTTAACCGGCAGCAGTTTTTTTACCGTAGAGAACCTGGATCGTATTTATAATAAAGATTATGGAAAATAAGCAAGAACTGATACATCGCTTAAAAGAGCAGATCATTAAGCAGTTAAAATTAGAAGACAAAAAACCGGAAGATATCGGTGATCACGATCCCCTGTTCATTGAAGGATTGGGACTTGATTCGATTGATGCATTGGAACTGATCGTATTATTGCAACAGGAATACAATATAAAACTAAGGAGCGCTGAAGAAGGGCAGGATGTGTTCCGTTCGGTAGATACAATGGCGGATTATATACTGGAACATTCGGCGTAGTCAATGGTGAACAGGGAATGGGGCGGGGTCAATAAACCTTAGATTTCTTACTGTCAGCTTTTACCAATAGCTTCTCATTATTTAATATCCAACATGTCAAAGCAACAAACCGTTTACATAAGTGGCCTGGGCGTTATTTCTGCAATCGGAAATAATGTAGCTGAAAATCTGGATGCACTGGTATCCGGGAAGGCGGGTATGCAGACCATGCAGCGGTTGCAGTCGGCTCATAAAGATACGTTGCCGGTTGCTGAGGTCCGGTTGTCAAACGAAGCGCTGGCCAGCCTGGCGGGGCTGCCGGAGGAGATCAGTCGCACGGCGCTGCTAAGCGCCGTTGCTGCCAAGGAAGCGGTTGCGGATGCCGGTATTACACTTTCTGAATGGCGTACCGGGTTTATTTCTGCAAATTCCGTAGGTGGAATGGATAAGACTGAGGATTTTTTCCCGGGTTTTTTACAGGATGCCTCCGGTGGTGATCTTAAAATGGTCCGGCATCATGAGTGCGGGGCTGTTACCGAAGTGGTTGCGGACGCGCTGGGAATAAAAGATTTTGTAACAACTATCAGCACGGCCTGTTCATCTTCTGCCAACAGCATCTTCCTGGGGGCGCGTATGATCCGGCAGGGGCAGCTGGATGTGGTGGTGGCCGGAGGTACAGATGCGCTGACGCGGTTTACCTTAAATGGGTTCAACACGCTCATGATCCTGGATCAGGAATATTGCCAGCCTTTTGATGAAAACCGCCGGGGTCTTAACCTGGGCGAAGGCGCAGGTTATGTGGTATTGATCTCAGAAAAAGTAGCAGCCACGCTTGCCCAGAAACCTGCTTATGCTATAAGTGGCTGGGCCAATGCCAACGATGCGCATCATCAGACAGCTTCTTCACCCGAGGGTAAGGGTAACCTGCTGGCAATGGCAGGGGCATTAAAGAAAGCGGGATTAACTCCGGGGGATATTAATTATATAAATGTGCACGGAACCGGTACCAATAATAATGATAGTTCCGAGGGACGGGCAATAGCGGCTTTGTTTGAAGGGCATTATCCATCCATGAGCTCTACCAAATCCTATACAGGGCATACGTTGGGAGCCAGTGGTGCTATTGAAGCGGTATATGCCGTGCTGGCCATCCGGGAAGGGCTGGTATTTCCCAGTTTGCGGTTACAAACGCCCATGAAGGAGCTGCCTTTTGCTGTAACAACAGTGCCGGAGAAAAAAGCGATCAACCATGTATTGTCCAATTCCTTCGGGTTCGGAGGTAATTGCAGCTCGCTGGTGTTTAGCAAAGTATTGGCCTGAACGATGTTTAATCTTTTACAGAAATAATGTTGAAGCAGTTGCTCCCGGTCGATCTCCTGAAAAAACAACAATATCAGGAAGTTTAGACAGCTTCAGTATTAAATAATAATCACTCAAACACCCTAACGACCGGCAAGTCAATCAGAAACGGCCGTACATCCGGTACTCAATGTGTAGGGTTCCCTTTCAGATGCATATCGGCAAAACGGATATAGGAGGTCCAGTCAAAATCGGTAACATCATGTTTTCCGGTGCGGATATGATACCCAACATCGTACATGACCGGCTGGTTCACCGGTGGCGGTTCTTTTGATGGCAGTCCTTTTAATCCATACAGGGTATATACCGGGCCGGCAAAATATGCCGCCAGATATTCTCCTTTTGGGTCGGCCCACAGGTCTTCCTGCGCACTTGCTACATACACCGGTCTTGGTGCCATAAGCGCGATCAGTTCATGCTGATCAAAAGGAAGTTGCTGCTCATTGTTCTTAAACTGATCAAATGCAGGACAGAACCAGGCTGGTTTAATATTTGACACAATATCGATCGTTTCACCAAAGGTTCTTTTTGACAATGCGGCGCCTCCGGCCCCCGAATCGTTTGAGATCACGATGCGGAATCGTTTATCCTGTGCACCCGCCCACAATGCCGCCTTTCCCTGCCGGGAGTGGCCCATGATGATCATGGCCCGCGGATCGATTTCTTTTACTGTTTCCAGGTAGTCGGCAATGCGGCCCGATCCCCAGGCCCAGGCGCCAATGGCCTGCCATTCATCTGGCCGTTGCGGCCCTTTGTTATAATCAGCGAACAGGGATACAATGCTATGGTCTTTTAATCCTGGTGCATCGGGAAAAATATCATGATAACACATGGTTGCCAGTGCATACCCGCTGCTGATGATCGTTTCAATAGGCCAGCGGCCTGATTGGCTGCCCCGTTGCCAATCAGGATGGTCCGGCTTCCGCACTAGCGGAAAGTTGTAGGAGTAGCGGATGGAAGTGTCCGTTGTAAGACTGTGATTGCCTTTGAAATTGTACCCGATAAACACAGGCACCTTCCCTGTAACGCCGTTGGGAAGGTATAAAAGGAGCAGGGCTTCGATCTGTTTCTTTCCATTGGAAAAGGTCAGCCGCACCTGTCTGCTGGTTGCTTTGCCGGCCAGGGCATTTTTATCTTCCTGCAGCAGCTTATAGGTTACGCCGATCTTTTCCGGAGGCGTAAGTCCGTACATTTTTGTGGCAAAAAGCTGCAGCAGCTCGGGCCGGCGTTGCTTTTCCCATTGCGCAATGCTGGTAACAGGGGTACCCGCAGTGGTTTGCATAAGCGCCGGCAGTATATACGCCGGCACTTTTGCTTCGTCATAATTTACTGCTTTTTGTGCCATGGAAGCATTCAGGCCGGTGATGGCAGCCAGTAAAACAAGGATACTACTTTTTATTTTACAGCGTTGCATAAAGGATAATGAATGATTGGTTTCAGATCTGAGCCCGGTATATACAGCAAACAGCCGGAAGAAGAACATCATATTGTCATCCGGTAGCAGCGAAGATATAAAAAACAGGAGAAAGCATTAAAACCCGCATATGCAGCACAGCTGCGATCAATCCACACCGATTCTTCATGAAATGCATTAGTTTTGGCTTTTAGAGATGCCGTACACGTTTTAAAGGAATTGAATGTCGGAAAATAACAATACAGATGAAGCAGTAAAGCTGCAGCAGAACAGGATAGCGCCTGTTTATATCCGTGCCGCCCGGGTTGTATCGCCCCAGGGTGCATTTGATGAGTTGCTGCTGAATCCTGCACAATACACTGGCGACCGGCTGGCTTGTAAAGAGCCGGATTATTCAAAGTATATCGATCCCAAACTGATCCGGCGGATGAGCCGTATCATTAAAATGGGTGCGGCGGCAGCAATGGAATGCCTGCAGGACGCCGGGGAAACCATGCCGGATGCTATTATAACGGGTACGGCCTATGGCTGCCTGTCGGATACGGATCAGTTCCTGACCCGGATGGTAGAATTTAATGAATCGCTGTTATCGCCAACGGCCTTTATCCAATCGACCCATAATACGGTAGGTGCGCAAATAGCGCTGATGCTCAAATGTCATCATTACAACAATACCTATGTACACCGGGGGTCTTCTTTTGAAGCTGCCGTAATGGATGCAACAGGGCTGATCGGTGAGGACGATGCGCATACTGTGCTGGTGGGCGGAGTAGATGAGATCATCGAAAAGAGCCATGCCATCCTGAGCCGGTTTGGTCTTTATAAAAATGACGGCAACACAGAAACCCTGGCAGGCAGCACTACAAAAGGCACCATGGCAGGCGAGGGCGCTGCTTTTTTCCTGTTAACAAAGGATCCGGAAAATGGATGCCTGGCAAAACTGGACGCCATGCAAACCTGGTACAAACCAGCCGTTCCGGCCCGCGAGCTGGTTACAGATTTTCTGAAGGGCCATGGTGTTTCCATCGGTTCTGTTGATCTGCTCATTACCGGGGCGAATGGCGACGTTCGCCAGGATGGTCATTACGAGGAGTTGAAACAATCCCTTTTTGATGAAGTGCATACCATTACGTACAAACAATTTTGCGGGGAATACCCAACCTCCGGTGCATTTGCGCTTTGGTTGGCATCCATGATATTAAATACAGGTAAGGTGCCGGGAAGTTCCCATGCGGTTGCGCCCAAACGGATATTGGTCTACAATAATTACAAGCTACAATACCCGACGCTTTATTTATTGTCTGCATGTTAAACTTCAGAAATACCACAGTCTTTTTTTCCCTTCTGTTGGTGTTGTACATCTATCTGCAGGTACAACAGCACTGGCCCTGGTACGGGTATTATGTTTTGGCGATGATATATACGCTCCTGCTCTTTTACGGCAGCTTTTACATCGGATCAAATTTTTATATGCCGGTTGTGTGTGCGGGGGATCCCGGTAAAAAACAGATCGCAATCAGTTTTGACGACGGACCCATAGAAAAATATACACCGGAAGTGCTGGCGATTCTGAAAGAACAGCAGGTATCGGCCACTTTTTTTTGCATCGGCTACCGGGTGGCAGAACATGAGGGCTTACTAAAGCAGATCCTTGCGGATGGACATATCGTAGGCAGCCATTCGTATTACCATGATTTCTGGTTTGATATGCACGGCGCAAAAAGAATGACGGCCGAGTTGCAACAAATGCAGGACCTGGTGCATCATATAACCGGGAAGCAGCTGCGATGGTTTCGTCCGCCCTACGGCGTTACCAATCCCAACGTGCGGAAAGCTGCCCTGGCAATGGGGTATACCACCATTGGATGGAATGTGCGGTCGCTGGATACCATGATCAAAGATGAAGAAAAACTATTGCAGAAAGTGAAGAAGGGACTAAAACCCGGTGCGGTCTTTTTATTTCATGACACCAGTCATGCAACCGTGCACATACTGCCCGGGTTTTTAGAATATGTTAAAGCACAGGGGTATGCGGTTGTACCCCTTGATAAATTGATAAATTTGCATCCCTATGCGTAAACTATTTCTTATCCTTTTGCTGGCAGGCATTGCCGGTGCCGGCCGGGCCCAATACAAACCGGTAGGGAATACTGCTGCGGTTAAAGCGCAGTTTGCCGCAGCGGCACAGAAAATAAACAGCATCGCCAGCGATTTTACACAGGTCAAGAACCTGAGCATGCTTTCGGAAAAGGTAACCTCGAAAGGTAAGTTCTATTTCCGCAAAAATAACCAGGTACGCATGGAGTATACTACGCCTTATCAGTACCTGATGGTGATCAATGGCAGTAAAGTAAGCATTAAAGACGGACAAAAGACAAACCGGATGGCTGCCGGTTCCAGCAAAATGTTTCAGCAGGCCAACCAACTGATGATGGATTGTGCAAAGGGCACTGTTTTTGATAATCCCAATTTTACTGTGAAGCTGCTGGAAAATAACAACAGCTATATGGCAGACATGACGCCGGTGACCAAAGAAATGAAAACCCTTTTCAGATCGGTAAAAGTGATCCTGCAAAAATCCGGTTTCCTCGTCAGCCAGGTACAGATGGTGGATAACAAGGGTGACCAGACTACCATCAGCTATTCCGGCCAGCAATTAAATACCAATCTTCCGGATGCGCTTTTTACAATTCGTTAGTATCGTACTGTTACTGAACAGCTGTACACCTGCCGTTTATAAAAAATTACAGCGGGCAGAAGGGGATGGTGCCTGTATCCGGCAATTCCGTCCTCATATTGAGCGGGCCCTGTACCAGGCCTCCGTAGATGTTGCCGGTAACCATTTAAGCGGTATTTTGCTAATTAAGCGTATGCCGGACAGCTCTTCCCGTATCGTATTTACCAATGAGGCGGGCTTTACATTTTTTGATTTTGAATTTTCCGGCAGCCGGGGGTTTGTGGTACACTCCATTATTTCTAAAATGGATAAAGAGGCCGTACGCAAAACCCTCCGTAAGGATTTTGAACTATTGCTGATGAACGTAGCGGATACGCCTGCGGCCGCCGCTGTTTTCCGGAAGGAGGACACCTGCTATTATGCGTACAATACGGGCAGTGATGTTTATTATTATATTACAGATGTCCGCTGTTCACAGCTGATCCGGATGGAACGGGGCAATACCCGGAAAAAGGTGGTGGAAGCCACGCGGGGGCCGCTGAAAGACGGAGTGCCGGAATCCATGAATATCCGCCATACAAATTTTAATTTTGTCATCGATCTAAAAAGAATATACGACCATGCTGAAGAATGACCTGTATACGGTAATTTCCTTTGAAGACAATGCCGGATCCGTAGCGGCGGCCATCGGGCTCAATACCGAACATCAGATCTTTGACGGCCATTTTCCGGGGCAACCGGTGTTGCCGGGCGTATGTATGATGCAGATCGTAAAAGAGCTTGCCGAAGAAGCAACGGGCAAAAAGCTCTTTCTCAGCAACGCGGCGCAATGCAAGTTTTTATCCATGGTAGATCCGAAAAAGACACCGGAATTAATGGTGGCAATAGATTATCAACAACCCGGTGAAAATACGGTAGCAATCAATGCTGTTTTAAAAAGCGGGGAAGCAACGTTCTTTAAAATGAATGCCAGTCTGGAAATTATTTGACGCGGTCCTGGAGTACGCAGCCGCGGGATAGAGACGACGAAGGATACATTCCCGCATAAGTCAACGTGTTTCCTAAATAACAGGAATAGATGATTCGTTATGGGGCGGTATCAAATGAGCCAGCGATCAGAGTTTGAGACCTCCGATCAGGTGCTGCACCATATTTTCCTCCATAATTTCGGCGCTATGCGTTTTGGCACTTTTTTGCCAGAACTCAAGTCCGCGTACAGAAGACAGGATGTTCAACACCACTACATAGGGCAATACCGGCTTGAACTCATGATTGTCAATACCCTGTTGTACAATGGATTCGATCTTTTTCACATACCGGCGGCGCTCACTTACAAACTCACCCAGTTTCTCTTCATCCAGGTGCATCCACTCGCTCACCATTACAGAATAGGATTCAAAATGATCGATCATCATTTTGGTATGGAAACGGATCAGGGATTCAATTTTCTGCAGGGAAGTACCCGCCGGATCCATATTATCCAGCTGTTCACGGCAATCACGGGCAATCGAAAAGATAATTTCTTCCAGAATTTCGCTTTTGGAATGGATGTGATTGTAAAGGCTGGCAGCTTCGATGCCTATTTTTTCGGCAAGGTCACGCATAGACGTACCGGCATATCCTTTTTCCCGGAACATACGCGCAGCTGTTTTCAGAATTTCTTCTTTTTTTGAAGATCGTTTACGTGTTGTGGTGGCCATGTCCCAAAACTATGCTTTTTATCCAAAATACAGGCAAGTAATTTTTAACAGGGAGCCCTCTGTTTTTCGCCTACAGAAGCCCTGTGTGCTGCTTTGTTTGCATGTGGCTGCGGAGGAAGCAGCAGCAGGGTGTAGTGCTGACCTCCGTCATAACCGGATGGGGGTATCGGAAAAAACCTCTGGTTTTCACTAACAAACTTGGACCGAATCAGATACCTTTGCAGCCGTATTTTTAATTAAAAACAGAACGCATGTCCGTGATTACCGTAGGCACGATGGCCTTTGATGCTATTGAAACCCCTTTTGGAAAAGCAAATAAGATCGTAGGAGGCTCGGCCACCTATGCCGCTTATGCCGCCAGCTATTTTGTAAAACCTGTTCAGCAGATCTCGATCATCGGATATGATTTTCCGGAGGAAGAACTGGAGTCCCTTGCAGCCAGGGGGGTACAACTGGATGGTGTGGAAAAGGTAGCCAATAAAAAGTCCTTTTTCTGGAAAGGATTGTATCATGAGGATATGAATACCCGGGATACACTGGTAACAGATCTGAACGTGCTGGAAGATTTTGATCCTAAAGTTCCGGACAGCTACCAGGGGGCAGAGTTCCTGATGCTGGGCAACCTGATGCCCAAATTGCAGATGAGTGTTATCGATCAGCTAAAGCAGAAGCCCAAGCTGATCGTACTGGATACAATGAACTTCTGGATGGAAACAGCCATGCCGGACCTGGAAAACGTATTAAAGCGGGTTGATCTTCTGATGGTGAATGATTCGGAGGCCCGTGAGCTCACCCATCAGTATTCACTGGTGAAAGCCGCAAAAAAGATCCGGGAAATGGGTCCCAGATACCTGATCATCAAAAAGGGCGAGAACGGGGCTTTACTGTTCTATGAAGACAAAGTGTTCTTTGCCCCGGCCTTCCCGCTGGAAGATGTTTTTGACCCTACCGGCGCGGGCGATACATTTGCCGGCGGCTTTATTGGTTACCTGGCCAAAACCGGGGATATCAGCTTCAATAATATGAAAAAAGCCATTATTGCCGGTTCGGCAATGGCCAGCTTCTGTGTGGAAAAATTTGGAAATACCCGCCTGAGAGAGTTAACAACAGCGGAGCTCAGCAACCGCATTCAGCTTTTCAGGGAGCTTACCAGCTTTGAAACGGAGCTGGAGCTGGGCTAAACCTGTCAGGTCTTAAGACCTGACAGGTTTAGCCGGATGCCAGGCCAACCACCCCAAAAAATCGGTGAATGGCGGAGCCGGATACAACGTTTGGCGGGTTGTTTGTTATCTATAAAATAAAAAAAGATGACAGCTACTACTAAAAAATCGCCTTCGCTCATTTTTTGCATTATTATGGATATTATCGGGTGTTTGTCGTTTACCATACCCGGTGTAGGGGAATTTGCCGATGTTATCTGGGCCCCGGTTTCGGCCATTATACTGGCCAGGACCTTCGGAGGCACCAAAGGTATGTTTGGCGGAGTGTTTAACTTTATTGAGGAGGCCCTGCCCGGTACCGACATCATCCCTACATTTACCATTATGTGGCTGTTGACCAATAAAGTTCCTTTTTTTGGTAAAAAGGGGGAAACGATTCCTGTAAAGGCCCGGTAAAAATTATTTTTGAAAATTATATATTTCCCTTATACCTTTGCGATCCGATGATGGCAAAGAAACATACAAAAACTACCAAGAAGCAGTCCCTGGCGGAGGGTTTGTAGTTTTGTGTACGAAACATAAATTTTTAACAGACCTTCCGTAAAAGCGGAAGGTTTTTTTTTAAAACGATAAATAGTAAAAACAACAATGAGAGTAGCCGTAGTAGGCGCCACTGGTCTGGTAGGCACTAAAATGTTACAGGTCTTGGCCGAAAGAAATTTTCCCGTGTCAGAACTGATCCCCGTAGCTTCTGCAAAGAGTGTGGGAAAAGAAGTGGAATTTAAGGGTACCAAATATAAAGTGGTAGGTATGGAAGAGGCGATCGCTGCCAAGCCCAATGTGGCCCTGTTTTCTGCAGGTGGCGGCACTTCCACGGAATGGGCGCCTAAGTTTGCGGCTGCCGGCATTACAGTGGTTGACAATTCTTCTGCATGGCGCATGGATCCTAAGGTGCCCCTGGTGGTGCCGGAGATCAATGCAGATGTGCTGACCAGCAATGACAAAATTATCGCAAACCCTAACTGCTCTACCATCCAGATGGTAGTGGCGCTGGCCCCCCTGCACAAAGCCTATAACGCAAAACGCATTGTGGTTTCTACCTATCAGAGCGTTACCGGTACCGGTGTTAAGGCGGTAAGCCAGCTCAGGGGAGAGCGGCTGAAAGAAGTGGCCGGAAACGAAGAAGGATATGAAATGGCCTATAAATACCCGATTGACCTGAACGTGATCCCGCAGATCGATGTGTTCCTGGACAATGGCTACACAAAAGAGGAGATGAAGATGGTAAATGAAACCAAAAAGATCATGCGGGATGATTCGATCCGGGTAACCGCTACTACGGTGCGTATTCCGGTAATGGGCGGCCATAGCGAGGCCGTGAACATTGAATTCGAAAGGGATTTTGACCTGGCTGAAGTACGGCATTTGCTGGAAACCGCTCCGGGCGTGGTGGTTACAGACGATCTGCCCAACCAGCACTATCCGATGCCTATGGATGCGCATGAAAAAGATGAGGTATTTGTAGGACGGATCCGCAGGGATGAATCGCAGCCCAATACCCTGAATCTTTGGGTGGTAAGCGATAATCTGCGCAAAGGTGCTGCAACCAATGCGGTACAGGTGGCAGAATACCTGGCCGCTAACAACCTTATATAGAAATTGTAACATATAAAATGTAGAAGTAAACAGCGATCCTGCTCAGCATTTCCGGAGGATGTCAATGCTCCTTCCGCTTTGAAATAAGAGCTTCGCGTTTAACTTCTACATTTATCATTTATTATTCTACATTTTCAATTTACTTTGCACCCAATATGTCAGATCTGTTGCAAAAAATTGATAAGGACCGCCTGCCACGCCATATAGCCATTATTATGGATGGTAATGGACGATGGGCTCAGGAGCAGGGGCAGGACCGTCTTTTTGGTCATTATCATGGGGTGGAAAGTGTGCGGAATATTGTGGAGAGTGCTGCGGAACTGGGGATCGGGTATCTTACCTTATATGCATTCAGCACGGAGAACTGGGACCGGCCGGAGTATGAAGTGGTGGGTTTGATGGAGTTGCTGGTGTCTACCATCCGCAAAGAGGCGGAGGTATTGCACAAGAACAGGATCCGGCTGCATGTGATCGGAGATATGCGGATGTTGCCGGAAAACGCCCGGAAAGAGCTTAATGAGGCGCTGGAGATGACCGCCGGAAATACCGGTCTCAATCTCATTATGGCACTCAGCTACAGCGGGCGCTGGGAACTCCTGAATGCCGTACAGCAGATAGCCCGCGCTGTACAGGATGGCCGGCTGGATGCCGGGGCTATCAGCCAGGAGGTATTGCAGCAACACCTTTGTACCGCCGGTTTTCCGGACCCGGAGCTCATGATCCGCACCAGCGGGGAATACCGCATCAGTAACTTTTTACTGTATCAGCTGGCCTATGCGGAGCTTTATTTTACCGATGTCCGCTGGCCCGACTTCCGGAGGGATAATCTTTATGAGGCCATTATCGACTATCAAAACCGGGAAAGAAGATTTGGAAAAACGTCGGCCCAATTAACATAATACCTTCTTATTTGTTTGCTAAAACGCTCCAAAACGGCAAATACGGATGCTTTTTAACATACAGTTTCCAAATTTTACCGTTAATTTGCCGCCGCAATGGGAATGAAGTGTTTGGGTACCGGGCTGTTATATCTGCCTGCTTTGCCAGGCAGAACGGCGGCAGATGGTAGCAGATTTAGGAAACCGAAGGCTTCCTGCTTTGCAAAATAAAAATTGATTACCGTAATACATTAACCCTTATATGCGTTTTTTTATATACAAAGTTTGTATTTTATCCATATTTTCTTTTGCGGTACATCATACCTATGCTCAGGTAGACACTACGCCGGTCACTTCCGTTGATCCCCGGCTGCAGGAATTTCTGGAATCGAATACGCCCCGGGAATATATGATTGCCGATGTGAAAGTAAAAGGGGCCGCCAACCTCGACTCGTCCATCGTTCTTTCCGTTTCGGGCATCCAGAAAGGACAGCAATTCATGTACCCCGGTTCCGACATTTTTTCAAAAGCGATCCAAAACCTCTGGAAACAGCAGCTTTTTGCAGATGTGAAAGTGTATGTAACACATGTGGATAACGAAAAAGTAAGCATTGAAATAGCGGTTACGGAACGGCCCCGCCTCGGGAACTTTAAATTTGAAGGGGTTAAAAAAACGGAAATAGAGGAGCTGACCAAGAAAATAGGACTT
>Ga0222424_100496_pt1 | contig 20202 bp, 15 predicted proteins | sample 2B2ome_FD_182468 | JGI IMG/M metagenome (GOLD analysis project Ga0222424, IMG submission 182468) | Enriched microbial communities from leaf-cutter ant dump, University of Wisconsin, Madison, United States - 2B200A (version 2) | ecosystem: Environmental > Terrestrial > Nest > Insects nest > Nest... | reverse complement strand
ATCAAGAGCGCCACGATCAAGATCGAGGGCGAGTACGCCTACGGCCTGCTGCGCACCGAGACGGGCGTGCACCGGCTGGTGCGCAAGTCGCCGTTCGACTCGTCGGGCGGGCGGCACACGTCGTTTGCGTCGCTGTTCGTGTACCCCGAAATCGACGACAGCATCGAGATCAACATCAACCCCGCCGACGTGCGCACCGACACCTTCCGCGCATCGGGCGCGGGCGGCCAGCACATCAACAAGACCGACTCGGCCGTGCGTCTCACGCACATCCCCACGGGCATCGTGGTGCAGTGCCAGGACGGCCGCAGCCAGCACAGCAACCGCGACGTGGCGTGGCAGCGCCTGCGCAGCCGCCTGTACGACTACGAGCTGCGCAAGCGCCAGGAAGAGCAGCAGAAGCTCGAAGACACCAAGACCGACGTGGGCTGGGGCCACCAGATCCGCAGCTACGTGCTGGACAACAGCCGCATCAAGGACCTGCGCACCAACGTCGAGATCTCGGCCACGCAGAAGGTGCTGGACGGCGACCTGGACGCGTTCATCGAAGCCTCCCTGAAGCAAGGCGTGTAAGCCGATGACCACCCCCACCCAGGCCATCATCTTCGACATGGATGGCACCATGATCCACTCCATGCCCTGGCACGCCCGGGCCTGGGTGGAGTTCGCGCGCCGCCGCGGCATGGACATCGACGTGCCCGACCTCATGGCCCGCACCACGGGCCGCAACGGCACCGAGTGCATCGTGGAGCTGCTGGGCCGCGCCGTCTCGCAGGACGAGGCGGATGCCCTCACGCACGAGAAGGAAACCATCTACCGCGAGCTGTTCGCCCCGCGCTTCGCCGAGGTGGCGGGCTTTCGCCAGTTCGCCGCGCAGGTGCATGCGCGCGGGCTGAAGGTGGCGGTGGGCACGGCGGGCGACATCGGCAACGTGGAATTCGCGCTGGGCCACCTGGGCCTCACACCCGCGCCGCTGGCCATCGTGCGCGGCGACGAGGGCCTGCCCGGCAAGCCGCAGCCCGCCATCTTCCTGGAGGCCGCGCGCCGCATCGGCGCCGCGCCCGAGCACTGCATCGTCTTCGAGGACGCCCCCTTCGGCATCGAGGCCGCGCGCCGCGCCGGCATGCGCGCCGTGGCCATCTGCAGCACGCACAGCGCCGACGAACTGGCCGGCCCCCACGTGCTGGCCGCCGTGCGCGACTACACCGAACTCATGAACACCGACTTTCTGGAGAGCATCCATGTCGCAACTGCATAACGCCGACGGCAGCGCGGACGGCGCCGGCCCCGCCATCGCCATCCGCCGCGAGGACTACACGGCCCCCGCCTACTGGATCGACAGCGTCGAGCTGACCTTCGACCTGGACCCCGCCAAGACCCGCGTGCTCAACCGCATGACCTTGCGCCGCAACCCCGCCGTGCCCGCGCAACCGCTCAAGCTGGACGGCGACGAGCTGAACCTGGCGCGCGTGCTGGTCAACGGCCAGGGCACCTCGTTCAAGATGGAAGGCGCGCGCCTGGTGCTGGAGAACCTGCCGGAAGGCACCGAGCCCTTCCAGCTCGAAATCTTCACCACCTGCTGCCCGGCCAAGAACACCAAGCTCATGGGCCTGTACGTGAGCCAGGGCACCTTCTTCACGCAGTGCGAGGCCGAGGGCTTCCGCCGCATCACGTACTTCCTGGACCGCCCGGACGTGATGGCCAGCTACACCGTGCTGCTGCGCGCCGACAAGGCCCAGTACCCGGTGCTGCTCTCCAACGGCAACCTCGTCGATAGCGGCGACCTGGAGGACGGCCGCCACTTCGCCAAGTGGGTGGACCCGCACAAGAAGCCCTGCTACCTGTTCGCCCTGGTGGCCGGCAAGCTGGTGGCGCGCGAGCAGAAGATCAAGAGCCGCTCGGGTACCGACCACCTGCTGCAGGTCTACGTGCGCCCCGGCGACCTGGGCAAGACCGAGCACGCCATGAACTCGCTGATGTACAGCGTGGCTTGGGACGAGGCCCGCTTCGGCCTGCCGCTGGACCTGGAGCGCTTCATGATCGTCGCCACCAGCGACTTCAACATGGGCGCCATGGAGAACAAGGGCCTGAACATCTTCAACACCAAGTACGTGCTGGCGAGCGAGGCCACGGCCACGGACGTGGACTTCGCCAACATCGAAAGCGTGGTGGGCCACGAATACTTCCACAACTGGACGGGCAACCGCGTCACCTGCCGCGACTGGTTCCAGCTCTCGCTGAAAGAAGGCCTGACCGTCTTCCGCGACCAGGAATTCAGCCAGGACCTGGCGGGCTCGCCATCGGCCCGCGCCGTCAAGCGCATCGAGGACGTGCGCGTGCTGCGCACCGCCCAGTTCCCCGAGGACGCAGGCCCCATGGCCCACCCGGTGCGGCCCGACAGCTACGTCGAGATCAACAACTTCTACACCGTCACCATCTACGAAAAGGGTGCCGAGGTGGTGCGCATGCAGCACAACCTGGTGGGCCGCGACGGTTTCGCGCGCGGCATGAAGCTGTACTTCGAGCGCCACGACGGCCAGGCCGTGACCTGCGACGACTTCGTGCAGGCCATTGCCGACGCCAACCCGCAAAGCCCGCTCGCGCAGCACCTGCCCCAGTTCAAGCGCTGGTACAGCCAGGCAGGCACGCCCCGCGTGCGCGCCACGGGCCGCTATGACGCCGCCACGCGCTGCTATGCGCTCACGCTGTCGCAAAGCTGCGCGCCCACGCCGGGCCAGCCGGAGAAGCTGCCCTTCGTCATCCCCGTGGAACTGGGCTTGATCGACGCCGCCACCGGCGCCGCCCGGCCCCTGCACCTGGCGGGCGAGGAGCCGTCGGGCAGCACCTCGCGCGTGTTCGTGCTCACCGAAGCATCGCAGACCCTCACCTTCACCAACCTGGACGCCGAACCCGTGCCCTCGCTGCTGCGCGGCTTCAGCGCGCCCGTGGTGCTGGACGCGGACACCACCGACGGGCAGTTGCTCACCCTGCTGGCGCACGACGCCGACGCCTTCAACCGCTGGGAAGCGGGCCAGCGCCTGGCCCTGCGTATCGCTATCAATGCAATAGCTGATGGCGCACGCCAGATAAGCGCTGGCGGCACTTTTGACCATCAAATCCTGTCGCCTGAATTCATCGAGGCCATGCGCGGCGTGCTGCGCAGCCCGCAGCTCGACGCGGCCTTCAAGGAACTGGTGCTCACCCTGCCGTCCGAAACCTACATCGCCGAGCAACTCGACGTGGTGGACCCCCAGCGCATCCACGCCGTGCGCGAAGCCATGCGCGAACAGCTCGCCCTATCGCTGCAGGCCGACTGGGAATCGGCCTGGGAGCAGAACCAGGACACGGGCGGCTACCGCCCCGACCCCGTCTCCTCGGGCCGCCGCGCGCTCAGCGGCCTGGCGCTGCAAATGCTGTGCATAGCAGCCCAGCGCAACGGCGACCCGGTGTGGCCCGGCAAGGCCTACCAACGCTTCAAGGTGGCGGGCAACATGACGGACCGCTTCAACGCCCTCACCGCCCTGGTCGCCAGCGGCAGCGAGCTGGCGGCGCCGGCGCTGGCGCGCTTCCACACCCTGTTCAAGGACGAGCCCCTGGTCATCGACAAGTGGTTCGCGCTGCAGGCGGGCGCCCCCGACCGCAACGGCAACGTGCTGCCCGCGGTGCGCCAGTTGCTGCAGCACCCGGACTTCAGCCTCAAGAACCCCAACCGCGCGCGCAGCGTGATCTTCAGCTACTGCAGCGCCAACCCCGGCGCCTTCCACCGCGCCGACGCGGCGGGTTACGTGTTCTGGAGCGACCGCGTGATCGAGCTGGACGCCATCAACCCCCAGGTGGCCGCCCGCCTCGCCCGCGCGCTGGACCGCTGGAAGAAGCTGGCCGAACCCTGGCGCACGGCAGCCCGCGAGGCCATCGCCCGCGTCGCGGCCAAGCCCGACCTGAGCAACGACGTGCGCGAAGTCGTGACCCGCGCCCTGGCGGACTGACCGAAAGGAATTCCTGAAAATGACCAAACGCATCAGCCTGACCCGCTACCTCGTCGAACAGCAGCGCATGGACGGGCACATCCCGTCGCAGCTGCGCCTGCTGCTCGAAGTGGTGGCCCGCGCCTGCAAGAGCATCAGCCACGCCGTGAACAAGGGCGCCCTGGGCGGCGTGCTGGGCGCGGCCGGCAGCGAGAACGTGCAGGGCGAGATCCAGAAGAAGCTGGACATCATCGCCAACGAAGTGCTCATCGAGGCCAACGAATGGGGCGGCCACCTAGCCGCCATGGCCAGCGAGGAAATGGACGGCATCTACCTGGTGCCCAACCGCTACCCGCAGGGCGAATACCTGCTGCTGTTCGACCCGCTGGACGGTTCCAGCAACATCGACGTCAACGTGAGCATCGGCACCATCTTCAGCGTGCTCAAGAAGCCCGACGACGACCGCGGCGTGGAGGCCGGCGACTTCCTGCAGCCCGGCCACCAGCAGGTGGCGGCCGGCTACTGCATCTACGGCCCGCAGACCACGCTGGTGCTGACCGTGGGCGACGGCGTGGCCATGTTCACGCTGGACCGCGAACAGGGCTCCTTCGTGCTCACCGAGGAGAACGTGCGCATCCCCGAGGACACGAAAGAATTCGCCATCAACATGAGCAACATGCGCCACTGGGACGAGCCGGTGAAGCGCTACATCGACGAGTGCCTGCAGGGCACGGAAGGCCCGCGCGGCAAGGACTTCAACATGCGCTGGATCGCCAGCATGGTGGCCGACGTGCACCGCATCCTCACGCGCGGCGGCATCTTCATGTACCCCTGGGACAAGCGCGAACCCCACAAGCCCGGCAAGCTGCGCCTGATGTACGAGGCCAACCCCATGGGCTGGCTTGTCGAGCAGGCCGGCGGCGCGGCCACCAACGGCAAGCAGCGCATCCTGGACATCCAGCCCACCCAGCTGCACGAGCGCGTCAGCGTGATCCTGGGCTCAAAAAATGAGGTGGAGCGCGTGACAAGCTACCATTCCACGCTATAATCTAGGGCTTACGCCGGTGTAGCTCAGTCGGTAGAGCAGCTCATTCGTAATGAGAAGGTCGGGTGTTCGATTCATCTCTCCGGCACCATATAAAAAGCCCTGATTCGCAAGAGTCAGGGCTTTTTTGTTTTGGCATCAATGTAGCCGCGAGGCGGCGAAACGAGTGATCGAACAGTTGCCGAGAGTCGAAGCGCGAGGGTTTCGATATCGACCTCTTCTCCCATCCAACTCGCATGACGATGACCCAAGACTTGGCAAATGCCGGATATCAGCAGCGAAAAGCTCAACTCGACATCGACCTCAAACGACGGATCCACAGGACCAAAGATCTCACGAATCTCGTCGATGGCTCGCCTGCGCCCTGACTGGAGTGCCTCGACAACCTCGGCGTCAAGCAAATGCAGGCGCAACAGGATTTGAACGGTGGCGGGCCGCCTCCGTAGGGCGCTGATGTAGCTTTGAATGCAGGCAACGAACCTTGCCCTCGCGTCCATGAGATGCACATCGGCGGGAAGAAGAGCGCGCAACTCATCACCTTTCGGCATGAATCCGTCGCTCTCTGCATAGGCGATCAGCAGTCCCGGCAAGCCGCCGAAGTATCGATAGAGCAAAGCTTTGTTGACGCCAGCTCGCAGGGCCACACGTTCGGCAGTCAGTCGCGCTGGCTGCGTGAGTTCTTCCGCCAGCGCAGCGACAAGCGCCTGCCTAGTTTGGTTCTGCTGTATTGACTTCTGGTTCATAGGATTCGACAATGTAACTGTCACGTTACTGTTACTTTTCTTGCATGCCTGTTTTTTCATCATATGGGATAAAAGGCACTTGGCTCAGATCATCTTGAAAGACTACGCTCAGTATGACACCCACCTCCTTGTCGCTATACAAGCCTTCACCACGCCGTCTCATCGAGCGAATTGTGTCTGAGCCGAATCTGGCTGAAGCGATTCAATCTTTGACGCCGCAATCCCTCAGCAGACTGATCACGCACATCGGCCTGGAGGACAGCGGCGAGTTGCTCGCGCTAGCAAGCACTGCACAGATCGAGAAGGTGCTTGATGAAGACTTATGGACTTGCGCTTCGCCGGGACATCCCGAGCGCTTTGACGACGAGCGGTTTGTCCTTTGGTTGCAGGTCATGCTTGAGATCGGAGATAGCTTTGCGGCGAAGAAACTGGAGGCGCTTCCAGAAGACTTGGTTGTGTTGGCCTTGCACCGGAACATCCTGGTTCTCAACAGTGATGAACTTCGCAGTCAAGTAAATGACGACGAGGATGGAGATATGACGGACAAGGCGATCGAAAGCAGCCTCTATGAAGAGTTTGACGAATATATGGTCATAGCTCGGCAGCACGACGGATGGGATGCCATTGTCGCCATTCTCTCAACTCTGAATTCAAGCAATCGAGCTTTCCTGCATCGGTTGCTTGAGCGCTGTTGGGCCATCTCCCAGAGATTTATTGATGATGAAGGAGGTCTATATCAGGTACTTACATCGGATGAGACGCTAGAGTGCGATTTGGCGGGAGGACGTGAAGACCGCCGCGCAGAAGACGGATTTATAGCATCCACAACCGCCGCTAGTTTCTTGAATCTCGCTCGCATGCAGAACCCAAGTACCATAGCGGAAACACGCCCAGATCCTATCGTTCGATCTTATGTTGAGAATTTGAGTCGCTCTCTCACCGTTGAGGAATCCACCTCGGCCTCCGTCAAAAATCCAAACGCACTCAAGCTGGAGATTTTAATTGCGGAAATAACGAATGAGCCAGCGCGCTCAAGGGCTCCCACTCAAACCCTCCTGGGACTAGGTGCGGCTTCCTCCGAGTTTGGCGATGCTGGACTTTTTCGCGAAGCGCTCAATGATATAGCGGAAAACAGCCCCGCCACGCATTCACGGCATCTTGATGAACTGGCCTTCTTGTGCAATGCATTAATCTCGGGCCGCCCCGTCATGGATCGGCCATTCAGACCATATGAATCAATTGTTGCGACAACCGCAATCTGCAATCTGGGCCTAGAAAGGGTTGCACCCGGAGAAGGTGGAGAATGGGACTTATCTCTTGCCATTCAAATGCTGAACAAGCATGGTGCGGATGGAATATTTCGTATTGGATTGTCTATTTTGCATCATGACGTGGCCATGTTCTCGCTTGAAAAAATTGCAAATGGCATTAGATGTTTTAGCCATCAAAAAAACAATCAAAACCTGGTAAAACTGAGCGCCGCCGCCGATTTGGCCTTGAAAAAGAATATGCCATGGCAATTTACCCGCCAGATGACAGATTTACGTGGGCTATGCGATTCATCGGATCTAGATGTGGTCAAAAACCTTCTAGACGAGTTTCCATTGCTTGCCCAAGGCCTGGCACAAAATAGCTCTGGCATTTTTAGAATTGACAATTCCCACTGCTTCATTGCGACGAGCAGCGACATCAATGCTGCAAGGAATTATGTAGAAGAACTCGTCGAAAACTCCTTTGCGCCAGCGGGCTGACGCCCCCATCAATACCCCAGCACCCGAGCGCCCGCCAATGCGACAAGGGCCAAGAACAGCGCCAGCGATACCCCCTGCCAGAACACCACCGGATTGCGCTGCGCCAGCGGCACGGGCACGGCGCGGGGCTGCTGGAACTGCGGGCCGGGCGCGCGCAGGTCGTGCAAGAACTCGGACACGGCCCCTTGCCGCCGGGCGGGCTGGGGGTGCAGCGCTTTTTGCAGCACGGCGTCCAGCCACGGCGGCAGGTCGGGGCGATGGTGGCGCGCGGGCACGTAGCGCAGCGCCCTCGCGTCCCCCGCCGAGCGCACGCGGGCGGCGTGCAGGCCGTAGGGCAGTTGCCCGGTCAGCATCTGGTAGGTGAGCACAGCCAGGGAGAACAGGTCGGACTGCGCGCTGCCCTCCTCCTGCCCGGTGAAGTACTCGGGCGCTGTGTATTGCAGGGTGCCCTCGATGCGGTCGGCGCGCTGGCCGCTGGCTTCGTCCAGGCCCGCCACGCGGGTGGAGCCGAAGTCGATGATGCGCAGGGTGCCTTCGCGGTCGATCAGCAGGTTGTCGGGGCGCAGGTCCTGGTGCAGCATTTCCTTCAGGTGGAAAGCGTGCAGGCCCTTGCCGATCTGCGTGACGAGGGCGCGCACGGCGTCCAGGCCGGGGCGCGGGTGGTCGGTCATCCACTGCGCCAGGGTCTGGCCTTCGACGTATTCCATCGCCACATAGACGTGCTGGCGCGAGCGGCTGCTGGCGTGCGGGCGCAGCACGTGGGGGCTGCGGATGCGGCGGGCCACCCATTCCTCCAGCAGAAAGCGATCCAGGTACGCGGCGTCGCCCGCCATGTCGGTGGCGGGGGTCTTGAGCGCGACCTGCTGGCCCGCGCCCTCTTCTTCATCCACTGCCAGGAAGACGTGGCTGCGCGCGCTGACGTGCAGCTCGCGCACGATGCGGTAGCCCTCCAGGCGCATGCCGGGCGCAAGCTGGGGAGCGGGGGCCAGACCGTCGCGCAGGGCTTGCAGGTGCTGCAAGGGCACGTCGGGCAGCGCGTCGATGCGCAGCAGTTGCACAGTCATGTCGTCGCTGGCACCATGGGCCAGCGCGGCGTCGCACAAGGCCTGGGCGGCGCGGTCGAAGTCGCCAGGGTGCTGCGCCAGCGCGTACTGCACGTCTGCCGCGCCAATGTGCAGGTAGGCACCGTCTGTCGCCAGCAGGTAGAGGGCACCGGCCTCGGCGGGGTGGCTGGCGTAGTCGATTTCCACATGCGGCCCCATGCCCAGGGCGCGGCCCAGGTAGGACTCTGCGGAGGACAGGTACACACGGTGGTCGCGGGTCAGCGGCTCCAGCGCCTCGGCGTACACACGGTAGATGCGCGAATCGCCCACATGCAGCAGGTGTACGTCGCGCCCTTTGACGATGAGCGCGCTGAAGGTGCAGACGTAGCCCCGGTCCTTGTCAAAGCGGGCATCGTGGCTGCGCTGGGTTTGTGCGTGCAGCCAAGCGTTGGTGGCACCCAACACGCACTGCGCGCAGCGGCGCACCGGCCAAGCGTCTGACGTGGCGTAGTAGTCGTCCAGAAAGCTGCGCACCGCCGCAGCGCTGGCCTCCTGGCTGACGGCGCTGGAGCCGATGCCGTCGGCCAGCGCCAGCGCAATGCCCTTGGTGCTGCGCAGCGGCTCGCCGGGCAGCATGGCGCCGTGGAAGTCCTGGTTGACGCCCTTGGCGCCCGCGCGCGAGTGCTGCCCCAGGGTGACGCGCAGCCCGCCCATCAGACGATCTTGCGCTTGGGTGCCGTCTTGTAGTGCGTGGAGTACAGCGTGGCGCCCACGAAGGTCATACCGCCCACCAGGTTGCCCAGCACGGTGGGGATTTCGTTCCAGATCATGTAGTCCATGATGGTGAAGTTGCCGCCCAGCATCAGCCCCGTGGGGAACAGGTACATGTTGACGATGGAGTGCTCGAAGCCCATGTAGAAGAACACCATCACGGGCATCCACATGCCAATGGCCTTGCCGGACACGGTGGTGGACATCATGGCGGCGACCACGCCGGTGGACACCATCCAGTTGCACATCACCGCCCGCACGAACAGCGTGAGCATGCCCGCCGCGCCATGCTGCGAGTAGCCCACGGTGCGGCCTTCGCCGATGTGGCCCAGCGCCTTGCCGATGGCGTTGGGCGCCTCGCTGAAGCCGTAGGTGAAGATGATGGACATGAACAGCGCCACGGTGAGCGCGCCCGCAAAGTTGCCGACGAACACCAGCCCCCAGTTGCGCATCACGCCGCCCCAGGTGGCGCCGGGGCGCTTGTCGAACACGGCCAGCGGCGCCAGGGTGAACACGCCGGTGAGCAGATCGAAGCCCAGCAGGTACAGCAGGATGAAGCCCACCGGGAACAGGACGGCGCCCAGCAGGGGGTTGCCCGTGTTGACGTTCACGCTGATCGCGAAGGCGGCCGCCAGCGCGAGGATGGCGCCCGCCATGTAGGCGCGGATCAGCGTGTCGCGGGTGGACATCAGCAGTTTGGATTCGGCGGAATCGACCATCTTGGTCACGAATTCGGCGGGGGCCAGGTAAGCCATCTTGATTTCCTTGGGGACGGGAGGTGGAACGAGAACGGCGCCCAGCGCGCCCCCGCCAATAGCGGGAAGCACGCGGGACGCCGTTATCCCCGGATGCGCGATTCGCTGGTGGTGCAGGGCCGCCGTTAGCCCGAAGTGCACCGAGATAGAGCAATTTCCATACCGCGCCTTCGGGCAGGCGCGGCACCAATCTGGTTCATCGGTCGTGCGACCGCGCGCCCTGCTGGGCGAACGCGATATCCGGCAGCGACAGCGTGGCCTCGGCCACGTCCAGCAGGCGGCGGTTCTGGTCCATCGAGGTCTTCTGCAGCACGCGGAAGGCCACTTCCTCGTTCATGCCCAGCCGGGCCATCAGCACGCCTTTGGCGCGCTCGATGACCTTGCGCTCGTTGAGCGTGCGGCGCGCGGCGTCCAGCTCGGCCTCCACCCGGGCCATGCGGGCGGACTGGGCCTGCAGCAGTTCCAGCAGCGCGGCGGATTCGCCCGGCTGCACGCTGGCGGGGGCCTCGGGCGCCACGGCGGTGTCGAAGAAGCGGTCCACCGACTGGGTGCGCGGCGGCGGGTTGTCGCGCAGGCCGCGCAGCAGGCCCCGGGAGTCCTGCAGGTCCTGCTGGGCCGCGAGGATGTGCGCCTCGCAGTCCTCGCGCAGGCGCTTGACCAGATCGACCTGCAGCAGCCCCAGCGCGTCGATGCGCTCCGAACACACGCCGAACCAGGCGTCGCTGAGGTCGCTGTCGAGCGCCGCGTCCGGGCGGCCCGCGCACAGCGTGCGGCGCAGCCGCTCCAACTGGGCCACGCCGGGCGCCAGTTGCTGCTGCTCCCAGCGGGCGCGCAGCGCCGATTCCGCGAACTCGGCGAACACCCGCAGGCTGCGCTCCTGCGCGTCGATGAGGTGCAGCACGCGCTGCCGGTGCGCCTCGTCGCCGCGGCCCGAGGCGTACAGGAGCGCGCCCACGGCCCGCTCCTGCCCCGCCTCTTCCTGGGCCTGCACCAGGTGCAGCAGGGCCACCAGCAGGCGCGACACACTGGGCAACCCCACGGCGTCCGCCACGTGGAAGACCAGCTCGACCAGCCCCGCGATCAAATGGCTGTAGGCGGCCACGGCGTCGTGCGCCGTCATCGCCTGGCGCTCGACCTGGGTGCGCAGCGCCGCCAGCGAATCCAGGCCGAGCAGCGCCCAGGCCATCAGCGCCAGCCCCTTGGCCGTGGCGCCCTGCGCGGGCTCGGCGTGCTCCGCCAGTGCCATGCGCATCCGCGCTTCCAGCAGCCCCACCTCGTCCACGATCCTGCGGCGCATGTCCGCGAAGCGCTGGCCCTGGGACGCCAGGAAGATGCTGGACGCGCCCCGCTCGCGCTGCAGGCCCTGGATGAGCTGGCCCACCACATCCACCAGCTCAGCCCGGCGGGCCAGGTGGCGTACGGCGTCGATCTCCAGCTGCTTGGAGCGGAGAACGAGGCTGGAGACGGTCAGGGCGTGGGTCATATGCTCCTTGTTTCATAGCTGCCAGCGCTTGCTAGATAAGCGCTGGAGGCCGATTTGGCTTGAAACCTGGGCGCAGCAACCTTCATGCCAGCGCCACGCACACGCGGCCGCCGTCCACCCGCACGCCATGGGCCCGCACCGATTGCTCGGGCGCCTCCAGGCATTCGCCGGTGCGCAGGTCGAAGTGGTTCTTGTACAGCGGCGAGGCCACCACGACGCGGTCGCCCAGGCTGCCGAGCAGGCCGCGCGCGAGCACGCTGGCGCCCGACTTGGGGTCCACGTTGTCGATGGCGAAGAAGTTGTCCGCCCCCAGGCGGAACACGGCGACGTGGCGGCTGGCGACCAGCGCGCAGACGCCGGTACCGGGCAGGATGTCATCGGCCGCGCACACGTCGGTCCAGGCGGCTTGCTTGTCGGTGTTCATGGGTGTTTCTCCTTGGGCTCAGGCCGCGCGGCGGATGGGGATGACCTTGGCGGAGGCCTGTTCGCGCTCGTCGGCGCGGGCCGGGCGGATCTGCCCGCGCTCTTGCACGAACAGCACGTTCTCGTCGGCCTGGTCGCTGTTGACGAAGCTGCGGAAGCGCTTGCGCGTTTCGGGGTCGGTCACGGCGGTCTTCCATTCGCACTGGTAGGTGTTGACCACGTGCTGCATCTGCGATTCCAGTTCGGCGGCGAGGCCCAGGCTGTCCTTGATGAGCACGTCCTTCAGGTAGTCCAGCCCGCCTTCCAGGTTCTCGCGCCAGGTGCTGGTGCGCTGCAGGCGGTCGGCGGTGCGCACGTAGAACATGAGCACGCGGTCGATCATGCGCACGAGTTCGTCCTTGGACAGGTCGGACGCGAACAGCTCCGCGTGGCGCGGCTTCATGCCGCCGTTGCCGCAGATGTAGAGGTTCCAGCCCTTCTCGGTGGCGATGACGCCGATGTCCTTGCCCTGCGCCTCCGCGCATTCGCGCGTGCAGCCCGACACGCCGAACTTGATCTTGTGCGGGGCGCGCAGGCCCTTGTAGCGGTTCTCCAGCTCCACGGCCAGGCCCACGCTGTCCTGCACGCCGTAGCGGCACCAGGTGGAGCCCACGCAGCTCTTGACCGTGCGCAGCGACTTGCCGTACGCATGGCCCGACTCGAAGCCGGCGCTGATCAGCTCTTCCCAGATCAGCGGCAACTGCTCCAGCCGCGCGCCGAACATGTCCACGCGCGCGCCGCCCGTGACCTTGGTGTACAGGCCGTACTTCTTGGCGACCTGGCCCACGGCGATCAGCCCGTCGGGCGTGACCTCGCCGCCCGGCATGCGCGGCACCACGGAATAGGTGCCGTCCTTCTGGATGTTGCCCAGGTAGTAGTCGTTGCTGTCCTGCAGGCTGGCCAGCTCCTTCTTCAGCACGAACTCGTTCCAGCACGATGCGAACACGCTGGCCGCCACGGGCTTGCACACGTCGCAGCCCAGGCCCTTGCCGTGCTTGGCGAGCAGTTCGTCGAAGGTGCGGATGTTGCCCACGCGCACCAGGTGGTAGATCTCCTGGCGCGAATACGCGAAGTGCTCGCAGAGGTGATTGTTGACGGCCATGCCGCGCCGGGCCATCTCCATCTTCATCACCTGCGTGACCAGGGGAACACAGCCGCCGCAAGTAGCGCCGGCCTTGGTGCAGGCTTTCATCTCGGCAATGGTGCAGGCGCCCTCGCCTACTGCTGCGCAGATGGCGCCCTTGCTCACGTTGTTGCACGAGCAGATCTGCGCCGTGTCGGGCAGCGCCTCCACGCCCAGGCCCGGCCTGGCCTTGCCGTCGCTGGACGGGAAGATCAGGAACTCGGGGTCCTCGGGCAGCGCGATACCGTTCAGCGCCATCTGCAGCAGCGTGCCGTACTCACTGGCGTCGCCGATCAGCACGGCGCCCAGCAGTTGCTTGCCGTCCTCGCTGATGACGATCTTTTTATAGACCTGGCGGCGCTCGTCCACGTATTGGCAGGTACGGCTGTGCGGCGTCTTGCCGTGCGCGTCGCCGATGCTGGCCACGTCCACGCCCATCAGCTTGAGCTTGGTGCTCATGTCCGCGCCCACGAAGGCCGCGCCCGCCTCGCCCGCGATGTGGCGCGCGGCCACGCGGGCCATGTCATAGCCGGGGGCGACCAGGCCAAAGGTCTGCTCGTTCCACGACGCGCATTCGCCGATGGCATACACGTTGTGGTCGCTGGTGCGGCAGGCGCTGTCGATGGCGACACCGCCGCGCGGGCCGATGGCCAGCACGCACTGACGCGCCAGCTCGTCGCGCGGGCGGATGCCAGCGGAGAAGACGATCATGTCGGTTTCGAGGTACGAGTCGTCCGCGAACTTCATGCGGTGGCGCGCCCGCGCACCGTCGGTGATCTCCAGCGTGTTGCGGCCAGTGTGCACGTGCACGCCCAGCTCCTCGATCTTGGCGCGCAGCACGCGGCCGCCGCCCTCGTCCACCTGCACAGCCATCAGGCGCGGGGCGAACTCCACCACATGCGTCTCCAGCCCCATGTCGCGCAGCGCCTTGGCGCATTCCAGGCCCAGCAGGCCGCCGCCCACCACCACGCCCGAGCGGGACTTGGCGCCCGAGGCCTTCATCGCCTCCAGATCCTCGATGGTGCGATATACGAAACAGTGCGCACGGTCGCGGCCGGGCACCTGGGGAATGAAGGGGTTGGAGCCGGTGGCGAGCACCAGCTTGTCGTAGGGGATGACCTCGCCATCGACCGTGGTCACCGTGTGGATGCGCCGGTCGATGGATGCTGCGCGCGTCGCCAGCCGCAGCGAGAAGCCCGTGCGCTCGAAGAAGCCCGGCTCGACGAGCGAAAGCTCATCCGCCGACTTGCCGCTGAAGAATTCGGACAGGTGCACACGGTCGTAGGCGGCGCGGGGCTCCTCGCACAGCACGGTGACCTCGACGCCGGAGAGGCCGGTCTCCGCCAGGCTTTCGAGGAACTTGTGGCCCACCATTCCGTGGCCGATGAGAACAATTTTCATGATCGTGGTCCTGCAATGACCCGGCCTGCCGGCGAAGGCGAGGGAGCAGGATGGCGGGTGCAGGCCCGGCCGTTAGAAGCCGGCGCTGCACCACCCCTCCGCTGCGGCACGGGTGTGGTTGGAACAACAAGCGAGCCGCGCGAAGGCCCTGGCCCGCCTGGGGTTCCGCCATCGTTAGCGGAGGTTGTTTTTTGGTCCGCAGGCAGCTTTACCGGCAGAGTGACAGGGCTACCGCAATATCCATGCCGGTCAACGAAGGCCCGCTGCGGCGCTCCTCTGCGGCCACCGTGCGGTATGCAGGCCCTGCAGCCGCCTCAATGCGGTGCGGAGCATCCCCAAGTTAGGGCGCCGGCCATGCAGGGGACTGCCGGCGGGATGGTGCCCTGCCCCGTGGCTTTCTTTTGATGGTTTGCAAACTCCGCCGACTCAGGCAGACTCCGGCCACGATCCACGACACCAGACATGTACCCATGACGGAACGCAGAGCCCCCACCGACAGACGCAGCGGCAAGGACCGCCGGCAGGAAGAACAAGGCCCACCCACCGGCTACGAGCGGCGGCGGACGGTGGAGTCCCGGCAGCCCGAGTTGACCGAGCTGCACTTGAGCGAGGAAGAATTGCGCGCGCTGGGCTTCACGCAGGACAAGCCCGAGCCCAAGAAACCGGCCTGAACGTACGCACCAGCAAAAAAGCCCAGAACCTCACGGTTCTGGGCTTTTGCTATCAATGGTCGGCGTGGCGGGATTCGAACTCGCGACCCCTTGCACCCCATGCAAGTGCGCTACCAGGCTGCGCTACACGCCGACAAGACTTAGATTATATGCACAAAAAAGCTCAGTTCGGAGAAAGCAGCGCACGAATCTCAAATAATTCTCGGCGCACCGCATTGGAGTCCAGTGTGAAGCCCAGGGCATCGATCGACAGATCGCCGCGCGCGCTGTCCAGCAGGATGCTGGGCAGGTCGGCGTTCTCCACCTCGATCTCGGCCGCGACCTCCTCGCGCGCAGGGTGCGCGAGCTCCTGCAGCCGGTTGCGCGCGCCGCTGATCGTGAAGCCCTGGTCGTACAGCAGGTCGCGGATGCGGCGGATCATCAGCACCTCGTGGTGCTGGTAATAGCGCCGGTTGCCGCGCCGCTTCATGGGGCGCAGCTGCGTGAACTCCTGCTCCCAATAGCGCAATACATGGGGCTTGACGCCGCACAGCTCCGCGACCTCACCAATCGTGAAGTAGCGCTTGGCTGGAATGGAAGGAAGGGGTGTGCCCATAAGCTGCCGACTGGTGCGGATTCAAACCGGAAAACCGGTAAGCGTACTGCAGTCCAACGAAGACCGCTAGCGGCCCACACCGGCACAGTCACAAAATTGGCACAAATTCACGTTTCATTCGGCCGAGGTCTGGATCTGTTCCTTGAGCTTGCTGCTGGCATGGAAGGTCACCACGCGGCGCGCCTTGATCGGAATGGCCTCGCCCGTGCGCGGGTTGCGCCCCGGGCGCGGCGCCTTGGTACGGATCTGGAAGTTGCCAAAGCCCGAGAGCTTCACGTCCTTGCCCTCGACTAGGCTCTGCGAGATCAGGTCGAAGAAGGCGTCGATCATGTCCTTGGACTCGCGCTTGTTCAGCCCGATCTGGTCGAACAGCAGGTCGGCCAACTGCGCCTTGGTGAGGGCCGGGGATTCCAGGCTTTCGACGGCGAATTCAATCATGGCATCAGCTCCCATCCATTCCACTCACACACGCAGCCGCGCGCCGGTGCGCTGGGCCAGTTCTGCCACCACGGCCTGCACGGCGGCGTCGATCTCGGCCTCGGTCAGCGTGGCCTCGTCGCGCGCCAGGGTCAGGCGCACGGCCAGACTTTTCTCGCCTTGCGCGAGACCGCCTGCGGGGGCTTCCTCGCCGGGGCGCAGCACCTTGGGGCGGTACACGTCGAACAGCACGGCCGAGCGCAGCATGCCGCCGGGAACGGCCTGCTGCACGGCCGCCATGATGTCGGCGTGCGTGACGCGCTCGGCCACCACGACGGCAATGTCGCGCTCGACAGCCTGGTGCTTGGCCACGGGCTTGAACTGCGGCACGGCGCGCTGCAGCACGGCGTCCAGCTCCAGCTCGAACAGCACCGGGGCCTGGGGCAGGTCCCATGACTGGCGCCACTGCGGGTGCAGCTCGCCCACGAAGCCGATGGCGCGCTCGCCCAGCAGCACGCGCGCGCAGCGGCCGGGGTGCATGGTCGGGTGCGTGGCGGGCTCGAAGCGGGCCTGCAGCGGGGCCAGCAGCGCCTCCACATCGCCCTTCACGTCGAAGAAGTCGATGCCTTGCTCCTTGCGGCCCCATTGCAGCGCATCGGCCGGTCCGTAGGCCAGGCCCGCCACGCGCATGGGCTGGTGGAAGCCTTCGACGGTGGTGTCGGTGTTCTGCACGCTCGCGTCGCGCAGGAACACACGGCCCAGTTCGAACACGCGCACGCGCTGGGCCTTGCGGTCCAGGTTGAACTTGAGCACCTGCAGCAGCGAGCCCAGCAGCGTGGAGCGCATCACGCTCATCTGGCTGGCGATGGGGTTGAGCAGCTTGATAGGCTGCGCATTGGCGGCCAGCTCGTGCTCCCAGCGTTCCTCGACGAAGCTGAAGTTGATCGTCTCCTGGTAGCCCAGGCCCGCGAGCTGGCGGCGCACCGCGAAGGGGCTGCGCGTGGCCTCGGGCGCCAGCTTGGGCGTGATGGGCGCGAGCGGCGGCGTGGTGGGCAGGTGGTTGTAGCCCACCATGCGCGCAACTTCCTCGATCAGGTCTTCTTCGATCGTGAGGTCGAAGCGGTATGCGGGCGGCGTGACGGTGACCGTGCCTTCGCCCTCTTGCACCGGCAAGCCCAGGCCGCGCAGCGCGTTGGCGCACTGCGCCTGCGTGAGCGGCATGCCGATGACCTTGGCCGCGCGCGCCACGCGCAACGTGACGGGCTGGGGCGCGGGCAGGTTGACGGCTTGGTCGTCCATGGGGCCGCAGGCCGTGTCGGGCGTGCCGCAGATGTCGATGACGAGCTGCGTGATGCGCTCGATGTGCTCCACCGTCAGGCTCGGGTCCACACCGCGCTCGAAGCGGTGGCCCGCATCGGTGGAGAAGTTGTAGCGGCGCGAGCGGCCAGCGACAGCCTTTGGCCACCAGAAGGCGGCCTCGATGTAGATGTGTTTCGTGTCGTCGGAAACGGCGGTGGCGTCGCCGCCCATGATGCCGGCCAGCGACTCAACCTGGCTCTCGTCGGCGATCACGCCCACCTTTTCATCGACGGTGATGGTGTTGCCGTTGAGCAGCTTGAGCGACTCGCCCGCCCTGCCCCAGCGCACGTCGAGGCCGCCGTGGATCTTGTCGAGGTCGAAGATGTGCGACGGACGGCCGTACTCGAACATCACATAGTTGGAGATGTCCACCAGCGGCGACACGCCGCGCTGGCCGCAGCGCGCTAGGCGGTCGAGCATCCACTGCGGCGTTTGGGCCTGCGTGTTCACGTTGCGCACGATGCGGCCCGAGAAGCGGCCACACAGGTCAGGCGCGCCGACCTTGACGGGCAGCACGTCGGCCAGCGTGGACTTCACGGCGGGGAATGCCGGCTGCTGCAGTGGCGCCCCCGTCAATGCCGACACTTCGCGGGCGATGCCATACACGCTCAGGCAATGTGCGAGGTTGGGCGTGAGCTTGAGCGTGAACAGCGTGTCGTCCAGGTTCAGGTGCGTGCGGATGTCCTGGCCCACGGGCGCCGAAGCATCCAGCTCCAGCAGGCCGCCGTGGTCTTCCGACAGCTTCAGTTCACGCGCCGAGCACAGCATGCCCTGGCTTTCCACGCCGCGCAGCTTGCCGACCTTGATGCGGAAGGGCTTGCCGTCATCGCCCGGCGGCAGCTCCGCCCCCACCAGCGCGCAAGGCACCTTGATGCCCACGCGGGCATTGGGCGCGCCGCAGACGATGTTGAGCATAGCCCCCTGCCCCACGTCCACCTGGCACACGCGCAAGCGGTCGGCGTCGGGGTGCTGCACGGCTTCCTTGATTTCGCCCACAACGATCTGCGCGAACGGCGGGGCCACGGGGCGCAGTTCTTCGACTTCGAGGCCCGCCATGGTCAGGGTGTCGGCCAGTTCTTGGGTGCTCAGCGGCGGGTTGCAGAATTCGCGCAACCAGGACTCGGGGAATTGCATAGTGTGTAGGGATTCTTGGCGGTTGCTCTTGAAAAGTGAGCTGGTGGCGCTTGTTGATTCTGGGTTTCAATATGAAAACATGCTTAAACCCAATGGAATCAAGCGCGAGCAGCTCACTTTTTTGAATTACTGGAACTGCGACAGGAAGCGGATGTCGCCGTCGAAGAACAGGCGCAGATCGTTCACGCCATAGCGCAGCATGGTCAGCCGGTCCGGCCCCATGCCGAAGGCAAAGCCGATGTACTTTTCGGGGTCCAGGCCCATGTTGCGCACCACGTTGGGGTGCACCTGGCCGCTGCCCGCCACTTCCAGCCAGCGGCCCGCGAGCGGCCCGGTCTGGAATTGGATGTCGATTTCGGCGCTGGGCTCGGTGAACGGGAAGAAGCTGGGGCGAAAGCGCAGCACCAGGTCGTCGCTCTCGAAGAAGGTGCGGCAGAAGTCGGTGAACACGACCTTCAGGTCCTTGAAGCTCACGTTCTCGCCGATCCACAGGCCCTCGCACTGGTGGAACATGGGCGAGTGCGTGGCGTCGCTGTCCACGCGGTAGGTGCGGCCGGGGGCGATGACGCGGATCTCGGGCATGGGCTGGCCTGCGTCGAGCAGCGCGCGGTGCTTCTTGACGTGCTGCACCGCGTGGCGGATCTGCATGGGGCTGGTGTGCGTGCGCAGCAGGTTGGGGGCAGTGGCGGTGCCGCCCTCCACGTAGAAGGTGTCGTGCATGGAACGCGCCGGGTGGTCTTCCGGCGTGTTCAGCGCGGTGAAGTTGAACCAGTCGGTCTCGATCTCGGGGCCCTCGGCCACGTCGAACCCCATGGAGCCGAAGATGCCCTGGATGCGCTCCAGCGTGAGCGACACGGGGTGCAGCCCGCCCTGCCCGCGCTGGCGGCCCGGCAGGCTCACGTCCAGCGCCTCGGCCTTGAGCTGGGCTTGCAATTCCGCGTCGGCAAGCTGCTGGCGGCGCGCGGTGAGAGCGGCCTCGATGGCCTGCTTGGCGACGTTGATGGCGGCACCGCGGGACTTCTTCTCGTCCACCGACAGCTGGGCCATGCCCTTCATGAGTTCCGTCACGCGGCCCGACTTGCCCAGGAACTGCGCCTTGGCGTTTTCCAGCTCGGCGGGGGTGGCGCTTTGCGCGAACAGCTGCGCCGCGCTCTCGACCAGGGAATCCAACTCGTTCATACCGACTCTTTATCGACTCGTGAAAATAAACAAGGGCTAGCGCCTTTTCAAGCCCTAGCCCTTGCTGTTATTGCGCAAGCAGCTATTAAAACAATAGCCGCCTATCGTGAATTCAAGCAGCAGCCAGCTTGGCCTTGACTTGCTCCACGATGCTGCCGAAGGCAGCCTTGTCGTGCACCGCGAGGTCGGCCAGCATCTTGCGGTCGATCTCGATGGAAGCCTTCTTCAGGCCGTTGGTGAACTGGCTGTAGGTCAGGCCCAGTTCGCGCGAAGCGGCGTTGATACGGGCGATCCACAGTTGGCGG
>Ga0222424_100495_pt1 | contig 20222 bp, 12 predicted proteins | sample 2B2ome_FD_182468 | JGI IMG/M metagenome (GOLD analysis project Ga0222424, IMG submission 182468) | Enriched microbial communities from leaf-cutter ant dump, University of Wisconsin, Madison, United States - 2B200A (version 2) | ecosystem: Environmental > Terrestrial > Nest > Insects nest > Nest... | reverse complement strand
GCCGGAAGCAAGTATTGAAAGGGGATTATTGCAACAAAATGCGCCGCACCTGGTGAAGAACCAAACCTTTATTGTTCCGGTTTATTCCTTCTGGGACCGTATTAAATATACCATCGGGTTAAAGGCGTATGACTGGATCGCCGGGCGGCTTTCGCTGGGCTCCTCTGTTTTTATTTCGCGGAAGAAAACCCTGGCGGCGGTACCAGAAGTAAAACCGAAGGGACTGGTAGGCGGTGTATTGTATCATGATGGACAGTTCGATGACTCAAGGCTGGCTTTGAACCTGGCGCAAACGATCATAGAGCAGGGCGGTGTAGCCGTGAATTATATGAAAGTGGTAGGATTGGAGAAAGATCTTAATAACCGGCCTGCAGGGGTGGAGGTAGAGGATACAGAACGGTCGGTCTCCTATAAAATAAAGGCAAAGACGGTGATCAATGCCACCGGTGTGTTTGTTGACGATATACTCCGGATGGACAATCCTGTTGCATCAAAAAGTGTAGTGGCCAGTCAGGGTGTTCATCTTGTTTTGGATAAGGCCTTTTTTTCCTCTTCCCATGCGTTGATGATTCCCAAGACCAATGATGGACGGGTACTGTTTGCCGTACCCTGGCATAATGAAGTGGTGGTAGGCACCACGGATACACTTGTGGGTGCTCCCTCTATAGAGCCCCGGCCGCTGGAAAAGGAGATCGAATTTATACTGGAAACCGCCGGAACCTATCTGGTGAAAAAGCCGGCGCGCCGGGATGTGTTGAGTGTGTTTGCGGGGTTACGCCCGCTTGCTGCTCCCAAAGAGGGCGCCGAGAAAACAAAAGAAATATCCCGCAGCCATAAGATCATGGTTTCTCCAAACGGGCTATTTACCATTATCGGCGGAAAGTGGACCACTTACCGGAGGATGGGGGAGGATATGATCGATTGTGTTGAAAAGAAACAGGGTTGGACAAAGAAACATTCGAAGACACCACACCTGAGGATCCATGGTTTTGCTACCGGAATGGATTGGGCAGATCCTTTTTATTTCTATGGCAGCGATGCAGCGCATATAAAAGCAAAAAGCAACGGCCACTGGATCAGTGAGCGGCTGAAAATAAATAAAGCCCAGGTAGAATGGGCGGTTACCCATGAAATGGCCCGAACGGTAGAAGATGTGCTGGCACGGAGAACGAGGGCGCTGCTGCTGGATGCGCGGGAAAGCATAAAGATCGCTGCAGAGGTGGCGGCTATTATGGCCGGGATACTGAACCGTGATGAAGATTGGGTAACAGAAGAAGTAAAACGATTTAACGGACTTGCGCAACAATATATTTTACAGTAGCAATTAACGAATAAAAAAATGCTATATGAATCGGGGCTGCAACGCTGTAATACGAATGCTACATTATGTTTTCGTTAACAACGGAAACAGGGACTCAATGCATGCCAATGGCACTCTATATTTGGGCCCCCGTTGTGTTTTTTTAAGAACACAGATCCAGAAAAAAGGAATCCGGGAACTCCTGTTAAAAATAACAGGGTGGGGAAATTGGACAAATGGCCGGGATGTAAACCCCGTGTCATTATCAGGCGGCCGGCCCATTAACAAAGGCATTATGCAATACCAGCCGGCAGCTACGCTTATTTATATATCATGGATTGCTGTTACGACCGCATGCGGAATGGATCTGTGTGCAGCCGGAACAACAGGGCTCTGACCAGTACAGGCTGGTACGGGAATGTTATGCAGCAAGGCCAGCAAATAAGGATTGTCTGAAGAAGGAAAATAAAAACTCAACAATACAGGTATGACTGTTCAATCAAACAACCATCAGGCCCACCGGTTAAAGCCATTGTATTTTGTGCTTGCAATGCTGCTGGCCCCGGTGCTCTTATTTGCGCAAAGCAAAACGGTAAAGGGCGTCGTTACATCAAAGGAAACGACGGAGCCCATTGTCAATGCTACGGTATTGATCAAGGGTACATCCAGGGGAACAACCACCAATGCCCAGGGCCAGTATTCCATTGCTGCAACAGGCAATGAAACTTTGGTCTTCTCGGCTGTAGGGTATAAGGAAGAACAACGGAAAGTAGCACAGCAAACAACCATTAACGTGTTGCTTGAAAGCGAAGGAAAGGAGGAGAACGAAGTTGTTGTTACGGCTCTGGGAATTAAGCGACAGGAAAAGTCTCTGGGGTATGCGCTTACAAAAGTGGACAGCACCCAGCTTACAGATGCGATAGCGTCTAACTGGACGGATGCGCTTTCCGGCAAGGTGGCCGGCCTTAATCTGATCCGTTCCGGATCCGGCCCCGCTGCATCGAGTAAGATCATCCTGCGTGGTGAAAACAATCTTACCGGTGACAACGACGCCCTCATTGTACTGGATGGGGTTGTGATAAATAACAGTAGTGGTAAGCGTTCTGCCAACACCAGCGATCTGGTGTATGCAACCAATGCCGATAACCTTCCGGCGGACTATGGTAGTTCTATGAACGACATTAACCCACAGGATATTGAAAGCGTATCCGTTCTGAAAGGACCAGCCGCTGCAGCCCTGTATGGACAAAGAGCCGCAAACGGAGCGGTTATCATTACTACAAAGTCGGCCAACCAGCGAAAAAAAGGCCATTTTAATGTCCGTTATACCGTAAATGGAAACTTGGAGCAGGTAAACAGGTATCCCGACCTGCAATACGAATACGGACTTGGTTTGGATGGACAGCTCGACTACGGGTACGGACAGTCTACGAACAGCTCCTCCAGTTCTGCATACGGTCCCAGGCTTGACGGCCAATTGTTTTACCAGTATGACCCGATTACACAAACACGGTCAAAAACCGCAACACCATGGGTACCGTATGATAATATCAATGACTTCTGGGATGTGGGCAGAAGCCTTAGGAATAACATCAGCATAGATGGGAAATTAGGGACCACCGCAATCCGGATCAATCTCGGCGCTGAAAATAATAAATGGATCGTACCGAATACAGGATTTGAACGTAAAAGCATCGGCTTTACCACGAATACGGATATTACAAAACGGCTGAAGCTTTCTACGAAAGTAAACTACGGGTTCAGGAACAGCGATAACCTGCCCGCAGCAGGATACGGAAACCAATCGCTGATGTACTGGTATATTTTCTGGCAACCGAATGCGGATTATAACTGGCTGCGGAATTACTGGATGGGTGCGCCCGGCAGTATATACAGCGGAGACAGTATGTACAGAAGGATCCGTTACCCGTATTCTTCCTTTCCTGAAAATCCATTTGCAGTAGTTAATGAGTTTTTGAACAAAACAAGAAGGAACAATGTAACCGGAAACGTAACACTGAATTATCAGGCAACAAAAGAACTGAGCTTTTTACTACGTGCGAATCTTGACTGGATGAATGACAAACGCGAGCAGGACAGACCTTACGACGCCGGCTCCCGCCTGCCGCTAGGTTCGGTACGGCTGCAGAATATCTATGCACAGGAAAAGAGTTACGATTTTATGGCCCGGTATAATAAAGAAATTAACAAGGACATAAAACTGAATGTAACCCTTGGCGGCAGCCAGCTGTGGAATAAATACGATAAATCTGATATAAGGAATGACGGTTTGCGCATTCCGGGGATTTATGACCTGGCAAACAGTAAATACGGGCTTGTTTATTATCCCGATACCAGCCGATACCAGATAAACAGCTTGTACGGTGTTGCAACCGTAAGTTACAGGGACTACCTGTTTGCGGAAATTACCGGGCGCCAGGACTGGAACAGCGTACTGGCTACCCCGGACAGAACAGATAACGTTGGGTTCTTTTACCCATCCATTAATACCAGCTTCATTCTTTCAGAAGTAACAAACCTGCCTTCTGTTATTGACTATGCCAAGATAAGGGCTTCGCTTGCCCAGGTGGGCAGCGGGGGTACCACTCCATACAGAACGGCATATACCTATCCTGTAGCCAATGCCGGGCTTTATCCGGATAGCGCGCTTCTGAACCCTACGGCAATACCCAATCCTAATTTAAAGCCACTTTTGACCACTACCTTTGAATTGGGTGCAGAAGTGCAGCTCTTCAAGAGAAGATTAAGCCTGGATGTGGCGGTGTATTTTGGAAATACAAAAGACCAGATCCTTACAAGAACAGTAGATGCGTCTTCGGGCTACACTTCTGCGGTAATCAATGCCGGAACGGTAAGGAATAATGGTGTGGAAGTACAGCTTGATGCCAAACCGATTGTAAGCAGGGATGGTTTTAACTGGAGCATCACCGGAACGTTCTCTTATAACAAGAACAAGATCATGTCGATGCCGGACAGCACCGTACTGCTGAGGGCCGGCCAGATCGCCAGCGGCCAGATCGTAGCATCAATCGGAGGCAGCATGGGCGATCTGTACGGTATCGGATACCAGCGCGCTCCAGACGGGCAGGTCATTTATGATGAAACCACCGGGTTCCCGAAACTTTCGGATGGAATCATTTACCTTGGTAATACGATCCCCAAGTATAAATTCGGTCTTGGCAACACGTTCCGTTTCAAACAACTGAGTTTAAAAACGTTGTTTGATGCACAGGTAGGTGCTGTGGCCTACTCACTGTCGCAATACAAGCTGGCGGAACAGGGTAAGATTACGGCAACACTGCCAGGAAGGTACAACGGTATTATCGGAAACGGGGTCATTCAAAACGCGGATGGAACTTACCGCAAAAATGACGTGGTAGCGTATGATATTGATCAGTACTACCGCTATTCCATAGGTACCGAAAACGCCGAAGGAAGCACATTCAGTACAGATTTTATAAAATTCAGGGAAGCAACTTTAAGCTATGCCTTTAAAGCCCGGTTCGTTAAAAAGCTGGGTTTAGCCTCAGCAAGTATCGGTATCTTCGGTCGCGACCTTTTTATATGGTCTCCATGGCCCATATTTGATCCGGAGTTTGGAACACTGGCGGGCACAGATATCGTGAGGGGATTTGAGGTGGCGCAGTTTCCTTCGACCCGCACGATGGGCTTCAATTTATCAATCGGGTTTTAATGATTCCGCAACTAATCTTGAATAGCATAAAAGACATAAAAATATAAAGATGAGAAAGCAATTATTTATAGCATGCATGGTTTTGATGGCAACGTCAATACTCCTGTCATGCACAAAAGGATTTAAGGATCTGAACGTGGATCCTATCAACATCCTTCACACTTCTTCAGACAAACTGCTGGCGCCGGCATTGGTAAACTCAATCTGGCCGGGTATGAGCCGGAACAGGAGTTTCAACAATGAGCTGATGCAGGTTACCGTTTCATTAAGCGACGGGGATAACACCACGTTCCGGTATGCTTTCAGAACCAGCATGTCGGACTATCTGTGGAATGCCTGGTATGTGCAGCTGACCAATTTTAAACAGGTAGACAGCTTAGCCCGCATAGCCGAAAAACCCAATGCCTCCTACCAGGGAATCGGAAAAATAGGCAAAGCGTGGCTGTTTTCCAATCTGACAGATATTTATGGAGATATCCCGTACTCTCAGGCACTGAGTGGATCGTTGGATGGAGGCGCCGGCCAGGGAAATGTAACACCTGCTTTTGACCGCCAGAAAGATATTTATCTGGATCTGTTCAAGCAGTTAGATGAGGCCAATACCCTGCTTGCTAAAAACGAGTCAATCGTAATATCCAGCGATCCGCTTTATAAAGGAGATATCACTAAATGGAGAAAACTTGCTAACTCACTTCAGTTGCGCCTGTTATTACGTGTATCCGGCAAGGCAGAGGTGCAGCAGCAATGCATTGCAAAAATAAAACAGATCGTAGAAAACCCCGACCAGTATCCCATTTTTGAAAGTAATGACGATTGTGCCCGGGTACTTTGGAGCGGAGGCACCAGTACTACAGACCCGTACACTTCACCTTTTGTAACCGGTGTCCGCTCACAGGATTTCGGGTCCCCGGCCATTTGTAGTTTCTTTTTAGATCCGTTGTTAAAATGGAGCGATCCGCGTGTTGTTTCGTCTACCCCTTATGGATATGGAGCGATCGGCAGACTTGGTATTGCGCAGGCTTCCGGCGGTGGCTGGTTTGGCGTACGCAGCGGATATTTACCGGGTGATGCACAACGCAAAGGCTGTTATTTTATAGACTATGCCAATGCGAGCAACGGAGGTACCCGGTCGCTTCAGCAAAATGAAAAAACAGGTATCATTATGCAATATGCAGAAGTGCAGTTCATCCTCGCAGAAGCTGCAGCAAAAGGATGGATCTCGGGTAATCCCAGGGACTATGTTTACCAGGGGATCGCGTCTGCCATTAATTACTGGGTACCCGCTTTTCCTGAAGATACGGCATCCTCCAACTTTGAAACCCATCTCGAGCTTCTTTCTGATGGCGGTTATATCTGGGACGATAACGCTTCTCTGGATACGAAAATGGAGATGATCCATGTACAAAAATACTACGCCCTGTTTATGACCGATCTGCAACAGTGGTTTGAATACCGGCGGACCGGGCATCCGGATCTACATTTATCCCAATTACCCGGCCTTCAAAACGGAGGTGTGATGCCGGCCCGGCTGGTATATCCTGTATACGTGCAGGCTGCCAATCCTACAAACTACAGAGCTGCTGTCGCTGCGCAGGGCCCTGACGAAATTAATACCAACGTATGGTGGCAGAAGCCTTAATTGTTTCAACAATAAAATTTAAAAAACAGACGGATGAAAAAGATATTGAATGTTTTTTTAGCAATAACTGCAATCGCAATAACAAGTGGTTGTGACAAGGATGGATACGGCAATTATCCTGGCGGTGTACCATATGATGTAATATCAATACTGGATATCCGCCCTCTTTACAAGGGCACGGATGTAACGCTTACTCCTGCCAATATGTTTGGAGGTAAAAGAGTGCAGGCTGTAGTAATATCAGACCATTCCGGAGGAAATATGCCGGCCGGGTTGCTGGTGATTCAGGACAAACGGCGTCAGAATGCGCTGAGGGGAATTTCTATTGATCTGGGCGCTGCCGCTGCTAACTACCATCCAGGCGATTCTGTAGAGGTGGATTTAGAAGGAGGTACACTAACCCGTCAGAACGGGATCTTAACCATCAAAGGCATTTCCGAAGCAAAAGTTAAATCGTTGGGAACGGGCACTCTAAGCGTAAATAGCCTCAACTCCCGTCAGCTGACCGCTCAGATTGATGATTACGAAAGCTCTTTATGTCTGGTTACCAAAGTAAGCTTTAACCCGGTGCCGAAGGCGGGAGATGTGATCAGCGGAGCCAAAACGATCAATGACGGGTTTACAAATTTCACAATGTATACAGATCCGGGCACAAACTATGCAGGCGACGCCCCGCTGGAGTTGGGCGCTTATATCGGGATTCCGTTCCGTACGGCCGAAGGCAATTCCTTTCAATATAGGACAAGGCGAAAGCAGGATCTTATTTCTATGGGAAATGCTTCCCTGGAGCAGGACCTGCTTATTACCGGCTGGCAGGGTGATCCGGAAGGGGGTGACGGCGATTATGAATATGTGCAGTTAATGGCAACCAAGGATATCAATTTTTCAACTACACCGTACAGTATCGTATTTGTTAATAGTGCCGGTACCTCTACTCCCGCTTCACCGGATGCCGGCTGGGCTACAGGAGAGCTGCGTTCTATTAAATGGAATATTACATCGGGCAGCGTACAAAAAGGAAAGTTCTTCTATTTCGGAGGGTCTAAAAAAATGATCAACGGATCCGGATCTACATTGTTGTCTGACGCCAACTGGTATGCCAAGACCTACGCTACCAGTGGTACAAATGCCGGCGACGGCGGACTGGTCAGGGTTTCAAAATTCGGTACTTCCGGACCATTTGCAAATAGCGGAAACGCATCCGGGGTTGCCCTATTTAAGGGTACTACTGTTACAGAACAGTCTGTACCGGCGGATGTATTTTTTATCGGCTCCGGCGGACAAACGAATGTGTATGACGCTGCAAAAGGGTTTGGTTTCCGGATTTGTAATAACGACTGGTACGCTACCGTTTCCGTAAATCCTGTTACACTGGAACCATTAAATCAGCCTTTTTTCCAGTCTGGCAGCAATACACTGAATGTGGCCTATCACACACCATCAGATTCGGGATTTTATTATATGATGGGAGGGGTGTATAACACTACATTGAGACGGTGGACAACCGCGCGGGAAGATCACCTGGTAAACCTGTCAAAAACGTCCACACTTTCAGAAATAGAAAGCGGTCTTGGCGGTCTTAACGATGCATTTGTAACAAAACTTGAGGAATAACAACCAGGGATGCGGCGCTTGTAGCAAAGAGTAATATCCAATTGCTCCTGCTACACGCGCATTGCCCTGATACGCCGGAAGCGCAATTGATACACGGAACGCAGGAACCTGAAAAAATATCGCGTTGAGTTAAATAAACCTGTTTCCGGCACCGCTGATTGATAAATATTGCATATGAAAAAAGTATATAAAACAAGAAAACGAAAATTCAGAAAACTGCTACCTGCAGGCTTTATCATCGCCTGTGCTCTTGGTTCTGTTAGTAGTAATGCCCAAACTCCGGTCTGGGACAGTACTTACCGCCCGGCAAGTTACCAGCTGAAGGTGGATCAGTTCAATGCATTTCCCAATTCTTCAAAAGATGTTATTTTTTTAGGTAATAGTATTACTGCCGGTATTGATTGGGAAGAGCTGCTGCAAAAACCCAATGCAAAGAACCGCGGCATCAGCGGGGATATTACCTTTGGTGTGCTGGAGCGCCTGCGCGAAGTAACGGAAGGCAAACCGCAAAAAGTTTTTATCCTGATCGGCACCAATGATATTGCCCGCAATGTTCCGGATGCGGTCATCCTTGACAATTACAAACGCATGATCCGGCAGATCAAACAGGAAAGCCCGGCCACAAAGATCTATTTTCAAACGGTATTGCCGGTCAACAGCGATGTGCCGCCTAAAAAGAGCCACTATGGAAAAGATGAACATATTGCAGCGGTAAACGAGGGATTAAAAAAGCTGGGAAAAGAGGAGGGGATCACGATTATAGACCTGCATCCTTATTTCTTAAAGGACGGAAAGCTGGACAGGGTGCTTACCTATGACGGGCTGCACCTGAATATTAACGGATATAAACGATGGGCACATATTTTAAAAGACGGAAAATACCTGTAATATGAAATTGAAACTGTTAGGTACAACATTCCTGCTGGCGGCCGTTATGGCATCCAGCGCACAAAAGAAGATCAATCTCCCGAAAAAGTATCAGCACTTTGATATGGAAGCGCACCGGGGTGGCAAGGGACTGATGCCGGAGAACACCATCCCCGCTATGCTGAATGCCATTGATATGGGTGTTACTACCCTGGAAATGGACATGCAGGTAACAAAGGACGGGCAGATCGTGGTATCGCACGATGCCACGTTCAACTATGGATTTACGACCACGCCCGAGGGCGATACGCTGACGCCTGCAGCATCGAAGAAGCGGATCCTATATACCATGACCTATGACTCCATAAAAAAATACGACGTAGGTAAAAAATTTTATGCGGCAGTTCCCCGGCAGCAAAAGATAGCGGCCGTAAAGCCGCTGTTAAAGGACCTGCTGGCCACAACAGAAGCTTATGCAAAAAGGAAGGGCGTGAGGATCCGGTATAATATAGAAATAAAATCAAATCCGAAAGGGGAAGGGGTCTATTGCCCGCCGGTGGCCGAATTCACCGACCTGGCTATGAAGACCATACTGCCTTTTAATATCGGAAAGCGCATGATCATCCAGTGTTTTGATGAGCGCGCGCTAAAGATCATGCATGAAAAATATCCGCAGGTACAAACCTCTTTTCTGATCGGGGATAAGGATCCGCGCAGCCTGGATGAGCAATTAAACAGCCTGGGCTATGTTCCGGAATACTATAGCCCGCATTATTCCATCGTAACGCCTGAGCTCGTGAAGGCCTGCCATCAAAAAAATATAAAGATTGTTCCCTGGACGGTGGATGATATTGAGACCATTAAAAAACTGGCGGATATGGGAGCCGATGGTTTGATTACAGATTATCCGGATTTATTTTACCAGTTGAAATAATTTTTTATTTTAGTAGACCAGATGATTATCCGGGCTTTTACAATAGCCGTCTTTAATGACCGGATTTGTTGAGTTGCCGGTTCCGATAGTGATCGGGAATGCGATGCAGGACCGATGATGTATAAAAATTAATAACGAATGCCTGAACAGCCGAAGGGCCTCAGGAAAAAAATTTATTGCATGCCAAAATATGTTCTATCTCTTGACCAGGGTACTACCAGTTCCCGCGCTATTATTTTCGACAAGGCCGGTGCCATCGTTGCCGTGGCGCAAAAAGAATTTACGCAGATCTTTCCGAAGCCGGGCTGGGTGGAGCATGATGCCAATGAAATATGGTCTACCCAGTTGGGTGTTGCCACCGAAGCCATTGTCAAAGCCGGGTTAACCACACAGGACATCGCATCCATCGGTATCACCAACCAGCGGGAAACAACGGTGGTATGGGACCGCAAAACTTCGCAGCCTGTTTACAACGCCATCGTATGGCAGGACCGCCGTACCTCCGATTATTGTGATCAATTAAAGAACGATGGCTCTGCAGAAAAAATCAGGGAAAAAACAGGATTGGTTACGGATGCCTATTTTTCTGCAACCAAGATAAAATGGATCCTGGAAAATGTAGATGGCGTAAAAGCCCGGGCGCAGAATGGAGAACTTTGCTTTGGAACCGTAGACTCCTGGTTGTTGTGGAAGCTGACCAACGGAGCCGTGCATGCCACGGATGTCAGCAATGCCTCCCGAACCATGGCGTTTAATATTCATACCCTGCAATGGGATGAGGAACTGCTGCAGTTGTTTGGGATACCGCAACGTATGATGCCGGAAGTGCGCTCCAGCAGCGAGGTGTACGGTCATACCCAGCAGCTTATTACCGCAGCGCAGATACCGGTAAGCGGTATTGCCGGCGATCAGCAGTCTGCGTTGTTCGGACAGATGTGCACACAATCCGGCATGGTGAAAAATACCTATGGTACCGGTTGCTTTATGTTGATGCATACCGGTAACCAGCCCGTACCTTCAAAAAACAACCTGCTCACTACCATTGCCTGGAAGATCAATAACGAGGTAAGCTATGCGCTGGAAGGGAGCGTGTTTATTGCAGGCGCTGTGGTGCAATGGCTGCGCGATGGACTGAAACTGATCCAAAAATCGGGCGATATAGAGGCCCTTACGGCCACCGAGGCCGACAATGGCGGCGTATACATGGTGCCGGCGTTTACCGGTTTGGGAGCTCCGTACTGGAATCAGCATGCACGGGGCATTATTACCGGCCTTACCCGCGGCAGTACCGACGGGCATATTGCACGTGCGGCCGTGGAAAGCATTGCTTACCAGACAATGGACGTATTAAAGGCCATGGAGGCAGATGCCGGATTGCAGATAAAAGAAGTGCGGGTTGACGGAGGGGCAACGGTAAATAATTACCTGATGCAGTTTCAGGCCAACCTGTTGGATACGGCAGTAGTGCGCCCGAAGATTACCGAAACAACGGCTCTTGGGGCTGCTTACCTGAGCGGGCTGGCCGTTGGTTTCTGGAGCGATCTGAAGGAAGTGGAATCCTACTGGCAGGTAGATCAGAAATTTGACCCCTATATGAAGGCTGATGTACGTGATGAATTGGCAAAAGGCTGGAAACGTGCCGTACGCGCGGCGCAGGTTTGGGCCGAGGATGTTTGAGAAGTTAGTTAATGGACAACAATGAAATGTCAATGGGCCTTTGTCAAAGGATCCGGAACAGTTCACATAACATCGTTTCACCCATTCACTATTGATCATTGTATTTTCACTCCGGTTTGCCAAAGGCATCCTGCATCTTACTAATAAAAAAAACCATATGAATATTTTTACAAGTGAATTAATTGGTACCTTTTTCCTGATCATCCTGGGAAACGGGGTAGTGGCCAATGTTGTTTTAAATAAAACCAAGGGCAATAACAGCGGCTGGATCGTGATCACTTTTGGGTGGGCCATGGCGGTTTTTGTAGGTGTATTTGTATCTGCAAAAGTAAGCGGGGCGCATCTGAACCCGGCTGTAACAGCAGCGTTGGCCTGGCTTGGAAAAGTAGAGCCAACAACCATCCCGGAGTATATCGGCGGGCAGCTGCTGGGGGCTATGCTGGGCCAGCTGGGGGTTTGGGCCGCCTACCGCCAACATTACCAGCAAACAGAGGATACGGGCCTTAAACTGGCTACCTTCAGCACAGCGCCGGCCATCCGCAGCACTCCGCACAACCTGATCACCGAGATCATCGGCACATTTATACTGGTGCTTTCCGTATTGTTCATCGTTGCGCCATCCAACAGCCTGGGCGCCCTGGATGCTTTACCGGTTGGCTTTATTGTTCTGGCCATCGGCCTAAGCCTGGGTGGCCCTACCGGATACGCGATCAATCCGGTCCGGGACCTGGGACCACGTATTATGCATGCGCTGTTGCCCATTGGTAAAAAGGGCAGTAGTGACTGGGGGTATAGCTGGATCCCCATCGTAGGGCCGCTGATCGGTGCCGTGCTGGCAGCGGTTGTTTTTCAACAGCTCAGTTAGATCTGTAAGATTTCTAAAGACCGGATGCATTCAGGCCGGTACGGTTTTAAAAACCGTACCGGCTTTTTTTTTGCCTGTAATCCCAGAAAAATCATGGAAAACCATGAGATAAAAATCAGGGTTTTGAGCGATTGTTTTTTAGAACAATGCGCACCAACTTTACCGCAGCTATTGAACAGGAATGAAAGACCCGGTCGCGCTTCTGAAAGACGTTCATCGCGCTTTTAACACAGGATCTCTTAAAACTAAAATAAGAAAACCAATGAAACCAGCAACTTTTGTAAACAGGACCGCATTTATTGCGCTGTTGTTATGTCTTGGATCTGCTGTTTATGCGCAAACTGAAAAAGGCCGCATACAGTTGGGCGGAAGCTCAAAACTGACCTTTGTTACAGAAAAATCAATATACCGTTACCAGGGGGAGCAAACAGGTACGGTGCGGTATAATGAATTTAGTTTTACACCCTTTGCCGGATATTATATAATGGATAACCTTGCGGTGAACCTGGAAGCAGAACTAACCAGCGGCAAAACCACTACAGAAACCAGCAGCGGCAACGACGATGAAACCAAAACATTCCGGTTTCACATTGGTCCCAATATAAATTATTACCTGCCGGTGGGCGAACAGTTGAGGCCCTATGTGGTTGTAGCGGGAGGGTATAGCACGACCGGAGCGGGGTCCGATGAGAACAAATTTTCGGGGTTGTTTTTGGGTGCGGGCGTAGGGGCTTCCTATTTTGTAAATAAAAGCAGCTCGGTAGATCTTCAGCTGAATTACTCCCATTATTCGTTAAGAAACAAGGCGGAAAAGGATTATAAGTCAACAACGAACCAGTTTTTCCCAGCACTGGGCTTCACCCTGTTTTTTTAAATGAAACAAAAAGCGATGAAAGAGCTGTTCCTGCTTCTTGCCGTGCTGATGGCCGGTTTTTGTATGGCTCAGACGGGCCGGTTACAACAGGGGAAGAAAGTCTTTATTACCACTACCGCCGGTGGCGGCACGCATGAAGCTGCCGTAAAGACGGAGCTGGTAAAGCAGCTGAAAGAGTGGGGCTACTGGGAGGCGGTACCCCGGCGCAATACAGCGGATCTGATTGTGCATCTTGAGGTGCAAACGCACCGCGGTGTTACGGCCTGGTCCTGGGGCGGGGTAACCACAAGGGCCACTCTTTTAGTAGAAGACAGAGCCGGTGAACCGGTTTGGCAAAGCAAACAGTATAAAGCGAATCCGAATGGTACCAATAGCTTCAACACTGCCCGGGCCACGATCGGAAAAATAATGAAGGAGCTAAAGGCTGCTACAGCAAAGGACCGGTGAGGCATTGTGCTGCCGCCTGCCTGACATTTTTTCTTTTAGCTAAGTGGTCAGGCCCGGACGATAACGGTTTTGCTCACATCAATTTTTCCGCGGACAACCCGGATGGTTGCTTTATTATTTTTATACGTAACCGTACCGTATCCGGTAGCCGTGCTTAAAAAACAGGAAAAGTCTCCAACTTTCGAATCTATATATAAGGTTTTTTCAACAGCGTCGTACCGGAGCCCTGTAAGGCCCTGCAGCAAGCCGTAGCTGGACATGGCCCGGGCATACCAGTGCCCACACTCATATTCGTTAAACGGATTCCGGATGCGGCCATCGTACCGGTCCCGGCAGGTTCTTACGATCTGAAGCCCCTGCTGTACCTGTCCGGTAAGCATCAGATGTGCTGCAACCTGGTACTCGATGCCCGTCCACACCTCGTTGCTGTAAATAAAGGGAAGGGAAAGTTTGGCTCCCTTCGGCCAGCTGCAAAGCAGCAATCCTCCTTCATTACCCATAGCATAGGTAGGCCGCTGCGGGTTTACGTGGTCGTTCAGATTCTTTTTAAAATTGTATTGGTATACGGCGCGCAGGTGACTCGTCACTTTTGCCTTATCAAGGATACCGTTCATACCGCACATCCGGGAGATCCAGTCGCCCAGAACACCATCCGAAAGACAGCCCTTTCCGTATTGATATTTGGGCCCCTCTTTTTTCAGCAGTTCCAGCGCCTCGGCGGAGTAATTGTTTTTGGCTGCCGGGTCTTCCTGCGGGCTGCGGGCCCGTAGCCCGTTCCATTCTATCTGCTGAATAAAATATTCCCCGTCGTACAATGTGGTTTGCATATACTGCTGTCCCTTTTGTAAAAGGGCTTCATACCGGGAAACGTTTTCCTGCAGATATGTTCCCATCAGGATCATGGCCTGCAGGGCCCCCAGGTAAAAACTGGTGCACATCCCATCCGGTCCCCAGAATTCAATATCATAAGTATTGTGGTGCGGCTCTTCCACCACTCCTTTTTCTTTTGGATCCCAGGTTTCGATGCAGTAGTCGATACTTTGTTTTACCAGCGGGAAGATTTTCCGTAGCCAGGGGTCGTCGTTGCTGATGCGCCATTCGCGGTATACTTTCATAATACCGCCCAGCTGACCATCTGCTGCGGCGTGAAATGTGTGTGTGGTGTTGCTGATGGGCATATTGGCGCGGAAGGTCTGGTGGCCATTGTTGCCCTGGCTTTCGCAGAATTCCGTATTGCGTAAACTTCGCTCCAGCCGGGGAAACAGGTGGGGCACGGCCTGCGCATAGTTCCATACATGCGTACAAGTGCCATGACAGCAGCCATTATCATCGCTGCAGCCTTCCCAGGCCCAAAACCGGCCATCATATTGGCGCAATACGGTTGGAGACTTAAGAATGGTTAAATTGGCCGCAACGGCTTCCATTACTTCCGGCGGCAGGGTACTGGAATAAAAGCTGTCCCGGAAGAGCGCACTCTCTTTCCGGAGCATTGTATAATTGCTTCGCCAGTATTCGATAACCGCGTTTATATTTTTAAAAAAGGCGCTGTACCAGGGTTTATACTGGAGCAATTCTTTTTTTTCTGCCTGCTCCAGGCCAAAGTCGATAGCATTGCAGCAATTGCCGGCACTGCAATCCTTATCTGCCTCCTTTTGTTTGTCGCCGAAACGCAGGACGGAATCCGGTACATACCAGGCCATCATTACCCGTATCGTTTTGGTGGCGCCAGGAGCCAGCTTAAACGGCACCAGGAGCGAAGCCCCGGGAACATTGTCTGCAGCTGGAGTATCGGCTGTTTCTCCACGTGTAATAGCGCCCCAGGCCATGGTAAGCGGATCAAAACCGCTGCCCCTGAACCAGCCACGTTCTGCAATGGCGGCAGAATCGTCTGTATAAATGGCAAAATCGGCACGCAGCTCCGGTTGGTTGTTTTTGCCTTCCGCCGTTAGGATAAAGCCGCCGGCTGTTTTTTTAATGGAGCCCTGCTGTTCGTTTCTTGCCACGAAATTCCTGCTGTTAAAGGAAAAGACCGCCTCTACTGTTGTGGCCGCGGTATTTTTAAACGTGTATTCCAGCCCTCCAACCGGCATTGATGAATGATCTTCGTCATTGGGAATAAAAGGGCTCCAGCCGGTGAGCGTGGTCTTTAAAGGGATGGTGTTATCTTCAAGATCAATGGTTGCAAAGGGAAACCGTGCCTGGAAGCGGGCCGATCTGAACCGGGGCAGCCCATACGTAGATCCGGAAGCGCCGTTGGCGGCGCCTCTCTGGCCAAAGATCTTCCATTCGGGAACCGGACCTTCAATGATTTTAGCAACCGGGTTTGTACCCTTTAAGGCAATGGCCGCAAAAATGGCGGGTGCATTGAATATTTCCGGGCGGTGGTAGATGGACATATGTGAGAAGGCTCCGCTTCCTTCCAGGCAAAACATACCGGCACCAATGCCTCCTACCGGAAATGCTACCCGGCTTAACCGGTCCTTTTCATAAAACCCATTGTAAGTGCGGGGCTCCGTTCCGGAAGACACTTTTCCGGCTTCTTTGTCAGCGACCGGCGTTTCATTGCCCGGAAAAGATACCGGACAGGCAGCAGCAAGCCCGCCTGCTCCCATTTGTTTAATAAAGTTGCGTCTGCTATTTTGGAGCGTTTTTGTCATGGCAATCGTATTCTTAAATGGAAGACCAAGGTAGGAAAAGATAGTATTTAATCGTATAAGCAAATAAAAAAGTACAAGTATGGCATAAAAAAGTACAGGAACTGGTGCCCGTGACCGGTGATTTTTTAGAAAGGAATGTTTATTGTTTTATTATTATTTTTGCATCTCTTGTTTACATTAATGATAATTTTTTGTTTATAATATGAAAGAGAGCTCTTTATCGCAAAAAGTATACAGTACATTAAGAGACAAAATTTTGTCGAACCAGCTCCTGCCGGGTACCCGTTTAAAGGAAGATCTGTGGGCAAAAAAGCTGGAGGTAAACCGGATTGCGGTGCGGGAAGCCTTGAACCGGCTTCATGGTGAAAACCTGTTGGAGACCGGGGAAAAAGGGGGCTATTATGTAAAATCGATGAATGCCAGTGATATTCATGAGTTGCGCGAATTGCGCGAAGTGCTCGAATTAGGAGCACTCCGCCTGGCGATACAAAAAATTACCCAGGCGCATATTAAGGAAATGGACAAGATCTGTGATGATTTTACATCAATGTATAAGAACGGATATTACGGAGGAGCCTGTGAAGCGGATGTGCGCTTTCATGAAATGTTTTTTAATATTATCGGGAATGAAAAGCTGAAAAACCTGTATATCTCCAGTAATATCCCGATTTTTCATTTGAAACTGGGTCAATCAAGTACCTATATGGACGATTTTGAATTAACCGATAAGGAACACCGTGCTATATTGGCTGCGCTTGTCAAAAAGAACCTGCCCGAGGCCGAAAAACTACTGGTCAAACACCTGCTCCGGGGTGAGCTATCGGCCACCGAGATTGAGTAATCTTATTACACATACACTCCGCCGGCGGATGTCCCCGACCGGTTTTAGGAGATCATGATCTCCGGTAATGCCAGAATATCCATATCCTTCAGCCGCTAAAACGTTACGGCCTGGCAGTGTCTGCACAAGATGATGTTTTTGATTTTGTATACAATTTTTATCAAAAAATAGTTACATAATACTGCCAATTCTAAAAATATCCTGTTTCTTAAGGCCCTTTTGTGAGCGCCGGAATTCCGGAAGTGCCAGATTTCGTATTATAGAAAATCCTGATTACAACAGGCTTGCCAGAACCCTCGTAGCAGTGTATAAGGGGTGCTTATAATCTGTTTATAGTCAATATAATGTGTCTGTTTTAAGACCAGATACAAGGTTGTTTCAGGCACACTCAGATGCCCTGCTGATCCTTGGCTCCGGGAATACCGGTCTGGAGGCGGATGTATAATTGTATATAAAAAATAAAAGATTATATTTATTTTTGTTTATAAAATACGCCTATATTTGTAAATAAATATACGATTGCTGAGATAGATAGTTGAGTATTTTGCCATCTTATTTTAATCTTCATCATGGATAAAAAAAGAAACCAAACGATTGTTCTTTTTGCCAGATTCATTCCGTTGCTGATGTTGATGCCGGTCTTCGGCGGCGCGTATGCGCAAAAAAAAGTGGAGGTAACGGGAATTGTGACCAATGCATCGAGTAATCCGCTCTCCGGGGTAACGGTCCGGTTAAAGTCGAATGAAAACACCGGAACGATTACGGACGGCAACGGCCGGTTTGTGCTGGAGCTGCCAGACTCATCCGTTCTGATTTTTTCCCTGGTAGGATATAAAGCACAGGAACAGGCGGTACAGGCAGGGGAACGGGTGAAAGTGGTACTTGAAGAAGGGATCTCCAATATGGATGAGGTTGTGGTTGTAGCCTACGGCACGCAGAAAAAGAAGGAGGTTGTAGGGGCGGTTACCAGTATAAAGCCATCAGAGCTCAAAGTGCCTTCGAGCAACCTTACAACAGCATTGGCGGGCCGACTGGCAGGTATTATTGCCTATCAGCGCAGTGGAGAGCCGGGCCTCGATAATGCCGAATTTTTTATCAGGGGGGTTACCACTTTTGGCTATGCCAAGGCACCGCTCATCCTGATTGATGGTATTGAACTTTCATCTACGGAACTGGCAAGACTGCAGCCCGACGACATCGCCAGTTTTTCCATCATGAAAGATGCAACGGCCACCGCTCTTTATGGTGCCCGGGGTGCAAACGGGGTGATCCTTGTTGCCACCAAACAGGGCCGGGTCGAAACGGCCAAAATAAATATCCGTTATGAGCGTTCGCTTTCTGCCCCAACAAAGAACATCGGACTGGCGGATCCGGTCACATACATGCAAATGGAGAACGAAGCGGTATCTACCCGTAATCCGCTGGCGCTTACACCTTATCCTGAAAGTAAGATCGACAATACGGCTGCAGGCATGAACCCGCTGGTATACCCGGCGGTTGACTGGCGTAAGGAATTATTCAAAGACTATACGCAAAACCAGCGGGTAAACTTTAATGTGACGGGGGGCGGGGCTGTGGCCCAGTATTATATCGCAGGAACGTATAATCAGGATCACGGAGTACTTAAGGTGGATCCGAGAAATAATTTTAACAACAATATTAATCTGAAAAGCTACGCGCTCCGTTCAAATATTTCGATCAATGTTACCAAAACGACTCAGGCGGGTGTGCGGTTATATGGAACGTTTGACGACTATACCGGCCCGATCTATGGCGGCGCCGAAATGTACCGGAGGGTAATGCGTGCCAACCCGGTGATGTTTCCTGCCTACTTTCCGCAGGATGCCGCCAACCAGCATACGCAACATATCTTATTTGGCGGCAGCACCGATCTTTCACAGATCAACCCCTATGCGGATATGGTCAAAGGATACAAAGACTATTCAAAATCCCTGATGCTGGCACAGTTTGAACTTAAACATAATCTGTCTTACCTCACCGACGGTCTTAGCCTGCGTGCCCTGGTGAATACCAACAGGGAATCCTATTTTGATGTATCAAGAAGTTATGCCCCGTATTATTACCGGGTGGGGAGTTATAATAAGCTGGAAGATCAGTACCGGCTGGAACTGATAAACCCGGAGACGGGGACCGAATACCTGAATTACAGTGAAGGGGATAAAATTGTGCGGGCCAGTTTTTACGCAGAGGCTGCGCTCAATTATAACCGCACATTCAATCAGAAACACGGAGTAAGTGCCCTGCTGATTTATACCATGCGTAATTATCTTGAAGGGAATGCTTCATCATTGCTGAAATCATTACCCTACCGGAATATGGGGCTTTCGGGAAGGGCCACTTATGCTTATGACGACCGGTATTTTGCCGAATTCAACTTCGGATACAATGGTTCGGAGCGGTTTTATAAGAATGATCGTTTCGGATTTTTTCCCTCCGCAGGGATCGCCTGGTTTGTGTCGAATGAACGTTTTTGGGAACCGTTGAAGAAAACCGTTTCCAAGTTAAAACTAAGGGCTACTTATGGTTTGGTCGGCAATGATGCCATTGGCGGACCAGAGGACCGGTTCTTCTATCTCTCTACAGTGGATATGAACAATGCCTCCAGGGCTTCGCGGTTTGGTACGGATTTTACCTATCTGCAAAACGGGATACTGGTATCCCGCTATGATAACCAGCAGATCACCTGGGAGCGGGCCAAAAAGACGAACCTGGGCCTGGAGCTGGAGCTTTTTCAGAAATTCAATTTACAGGCAGACTATTTTACGGAATAC
>Ga0222424_100493_pt1 | contig 20293 bp, 10 predicted proteins | sample 2B2ome_FD_182468 | JGI IMG/M metagenome (GOLD analysis project Ga0222424, IMG submission 182468) | Enriched microbial communities from leaf-cutter ant dump, University of Wisconsin, Madison, United States - 2B200A (version 2) | ecosystem: Environmental > Terrestrial > Nest > Insects nest > Nest... | reverse complement strand
CGGACAACTCCCTGGTGGCAAAGGGAGCCAGCGCGGTCAAGAACGTGCTGGCGAACGACACGGATGTCGACAATGGCGACAGCAGCCGCTGGAAGGTCACCGACATCAACGGCCAGGCGATCACCGCGGGTGGCGCGGCGGTCGTGCTGTCTGGCGGCCAGGGTACGGTCAGTCTCGCGGCCGACGGCAAGACGCTGACCTTCGTGCCCGGCGCGAACTTCACCGGCCAGCTGGTCCTGCCTTACACCGTCAATGACGGCAGCGGCGCGGCCAATGCCACGGCGACGGCGAACTGGACCATCAACGTCGTCAATGTCGACATCGTCGATGACAAGAGCCCGGCGGGCGTCAACGGCGGCAACGGCGACAATGTGCTCGCCAGCATCGACAACCTGACGGCGGTGGCCATCAGCGGCCGCGCGCCGGTGGGCGGCAGCATCACCAGCCTGACCATCAGCGATGGCACCAGCTCCGTCACCGTGCCGGCCGGCAGCATCACCGTGAACGCCGATGGCAGCTTCAGCACCACGGCGAATCTCGCAGGTCTCGTCGATGGCACGCTGACCGTGACCCTGAACGTGAACGATGGTCAGGGCAACACGCTGACGACCACCGACACCATCCTCAAGGACACCGTGACCACAGTGACCGTCAATGCGGTCACGGCCACCAACGGCGCTGATGGCAACAGCACGCCGGCCGCGAACCTGACCGGCACCGGCGAGGCCGGGGCGACCGTGATCATCAAGGTCGAGGGCACACAGGTCGGCACCGCCACCGTGCAGCCGAACGGTGCCTGGAGCTATGTCTGGGAGGCCGGCGAGCTGCCCAACAGCGCGGACCAGATCACGGTCGAGGCCACGGACATCCGCGGCAACACGGCCAGCGCCGGCCGCAACGTGCCGCTGCTGACCGTGGCGGATGCCAATGGCGCGGACGCCGGCCATGTCACGGTCTATGAGGCGGGCATGGCCAGCGGCTCCAATGCCGCCGCCGACAGCGAGCGGGCCAGCGGCAGCTTCAAGCTGGGCCTGCTCGACACGCTGGACAATGTGCAGATCGCCGGCACGACGGTGACCAAGGCGGCGCTGGAGGCCGCCAGCAGCGGCAGCCCGGTGAACATCACCACGGCGCATGGCACGCTCGCGCTCACCGGCTACAACACCGGCACCGGCGTGGTCAGCTATACCTACACGCTGACCACGCGCGTGGCGCACGACAGCGCCAGCGGCAACAACCTGTTCAACGAGGCGCTGCAGATCCGTGTCACCGACAGCAACGGCGACGCGCGCATCGACACGCTCAATGTCAGCGTGGTCGATGACGTGCCGGCGGCGGTCAGCCAGACCGGCATCGTCCTGAATGAAGGCGGCATCACGGTCGGCTCGGCCAGCGGTGGCGCCAACCTGCTTGCCAACGACACGCAGGGTGCGGATGGCGCGCGCGTGCATCAGGTCACCTACAACAACACCAGCGGCGGCACGACCACGGTGACGGTGCCCAATGGCGGCAGCACGCCGGCGCTCGACACCCGCTACGGCACCCTGACCGTGAGCAGCAATGGCGCCTGGAGCTATGTCAGCAAGACCGTGGATCACGGCGCCAGCGCCAGTGTCGACGACAGCTTCAGCTACACCCTGATCGATGCCGATGGCGACATCAGCAACAGCGCCACGCAGCCGCTGACCATCAATGACACCCAGCCGACGCTGGGCACGCCGGTCAATCAGGCGGTCGACGAAGATGATCTGAGCACGGGCAGCGACACCAGCAAGGAGCCGGTGAGCGTCAGTGCTTCGCTCGCGGTCACCAAGGCGGCCGACGCCATCGACACCAAGCTGAGCATCGCCGGCGCACCGGCCGGACTGACCTCGGGCAGCGTGGCCATACAGTATGTGCTCAGCGCCGACGGCCACACCCTGACAGCGTACAAGGGCGCTGGTCGCCTGGCCGCTGACCAGGTGTTCACGGTCGCGCTCACCAGCCCGACAAGCAGCAGCGCGGGTTATACCTTCACGCTGCAGGGGCCGCTGGATCATGCCGCCGGCGCAGGCGAGAACACGCTGCCGCTGACCTTCGCCTTCCAGGCCAGGGAAACCGACACTGATGGTGACTTCGTCAATGGCAGCTTCACCGTCACCGTCACCGACGATGTGCCAGTGGCGGTCCCCGACACGGCCAGCATCGCCAGTGGCTCTTACACGGCGGCCACCGGCAATGTCATCACCGGCACCGGCAAGGACACGGTTGGCGCGGACGGCGCGACCGTGACCGGGGTCGCCACGGGCAGCCAGAGCACCGAGCTGTCGGGCAATGTCGGCAGCGCCATCGTCGGCACCTACGGCACGCTCGTGCTCAACGCCAATGGCGGCTACACCTACACCCGCGCGGGCAACACGGCGGGCGGCGTCACTGACACCTTCAGCTACACCCTGAAGGATGCCGATGGCGACTGGGGCACGACCACACTGACGGTGAGCATCGCCGATGCCGGTGTGAGCATCACCAATCTCACGAATGACACGGCCAGCAGCGATGTCGTGGTGCTTGAAAGCAAGCTGACCGCCACCGGTGGTCGCACCGATGCCGGCACGGGTGTCGGCACGGGGGCTGCGACCGCCACCGGCACGTTTACCATCAGCGCCGCCGATGGCGTTGCCGAGCTGAGCATCACGCATAACAGCGTGACGACCATGCTGGTGACCAACAATGTCGCGGCCGTCTGGCCGCAGACCATCACCACGGCGCTGGGCAACACCCTGACCATCACCGGCTACAATGCGGGTACCGGTGTGGTCAGCTACAGCTACACCCTGAACGATGACGAGGTGCATCCCACGGGCAATGTGCGGAACGCGCTGTTCGAGAATTTCGCCCTCACGCTGAAGGACATGGATGGCGACACCAGCAATGGCACGCTGGGCGTGCGCATCATCGATGACATTCCTGTCATCAGCACGAACTCGCCTTCCGTGGCCTCTCTGTCGCTCACGGTGGACGAGACTTCCCTCGTCACCAATGCCGGCCCGACGAGCTTCGCCGGCCTGTTCAACGTCAGCTACGGCGCCGATGGCGCGGCGGCGTCCAACGCGCTCACCTACGCGCTGAGCGTCATCAGCGCCGGCGCGCCCAGCGGGGTGGTCGACGTCGCTTCCGGCAGCAATGTCCTGCTGTACAAGGAAGGCAATGACGTTGTCGGCCGCATCACCAACAGCTCGGGTGCGGAGGTGTTCAGGATCAGCGTCAACGCGGCCACGGGCGAGGTCTCGCTGGATCAGGTCAGGGCGCTGATGCATCCCACCGGGGGTGCCGCGTCACCGGATGAATCGGTCTCGCTGGCGGCCACGGTTGTCCGCATCACCGCCACGGCCACCGATAGCGATGGCGATGCGGTTGCCAGCACGGTCGACATCAGCAACCGCTTCATCTTCAAGGATGACGGTCCCGTCATCACGGTCGACAGCAGCAAGCTGGGCAGCATCCAGCTGGATGACACCAATCTCTCGGGAGCGAGTCAGACGACCATGGTCGCCGGCTTCGCCACGGGCGTGTTCACGCCGAACTACGGTGCCGATGGCGCGGCCGCGAGCAATCCGTTCGTCTACGCGTTGTCGGTGAGCAGCGATGGGGTGAACAGTGGCCTGAAGGTCGTCGCCACCGGCCAGGACATCCTGCTGGTGCGCAATGCCTCGACCGGCGAGGTTGAAGGGCGTGTCGGCACCACGAGCGGCGCGCTGGCCTTCACCGTGGCGGTGAACGTGACCACGGGCGCGCTGACCCTGACGCAGTACCAGGCGATCCAGCACCCGGATGGCAACAACCCGGATGACGTGGTGTCCGTGCTGTCCACGGCGATCAGGTTGGAGGCCACGGCCACCGACCGTGATAACGACACGACCATGCAGCGCGTGGATATCGGCGGCAAGATCAGCTTCAAGGATGACGGCCCGCTGGTGGGCAGCCCGGCGGCGGCCACGGTGGACGAAGCCAACCTGCCGACCGGTATCAGTCCGAACAATGGCCTGCTGACCCAGACCGGCACGCTGGCCGTCACGCAGTCGAAGGACAGCAGTGACGCCCAGTTCACCAATGGTGCGTCCGGCACGGCGACCACGGTCGGCCAGTTGCTGGCCCTGGGCCTGAAGTCGGGTGGCACGGATCTGGCGTACAGCATCACCAACGGCGGCCATACCCTGACCGCGACCAAGGGCGCTGGTGGCGCTACCGTCTTCACCATGACCCTCACCAACCCGACCACGGCAGCGGCCGGGTACAGCTTCGTCCTGTCGGGCGTCCTGGATCATGGCGCATCACCGAACATGGTGCTGCCGGTCAGGTTCACCGTGACGGACAAGGATAACGATACGGCCACCGGCACGGTCAACGTGACGGTCAAGGACGATGTGCCGGAGGCCACGAGGACCATCACGACCAACGAAGACACCGGCACCACCATCAACACCTCGGCCGATGCCAACAGCGGCAACACGACGGTCTCGGTGGCGGCTCAGCATGGCACGGCGACCCTCAACGCCAATGGCACCATCACCTACGTGCCGGCGGGCAACTACAGTGGCGCCGACACGTTCAGCTACCAGACCACGGAAGGCGGCGTGACCACGACCACGGTGGTGACCGTGACCGTCAATCCGGTCTCCGACAAGCCCACGCTGAGCGTGGACGCTGTCAACATCAACACGCTGGAAGACACGGTGGTGGCACTGGGCCTGAACGCGCCGGTCATCACCGATGCCACGGACCAGAATGGCGCGGCGGCGGGGGACAATCCGGAGCGTCTGGGCGTCATCGGGCTCACCGGCTTCCCGGTGGGGACGAAGCTGCTGAGTGGCGTGGGTGCGGAGCTGTATACCGTCACCGCCAGCGGAGCCATCGTCATCAAGCTCAGCGATGGCCCCACGGAGGCCAATTCTTTTGGCCCTCCGGGCACGCTGACCATGACACGTGCCGAGTTCGAGGCCCTGCAGGTGCTGCCGCCGGCGAACAGCCACGCCAATTTCACGGTGACCATGAATGTGCTCAGCTACGAGGTCGATGCCGCCGGCAATGCCATCGCGGCCGGCGCGCAGGCGGACCCGGTCAGCGTGAACGTGCGTGTGCAGGCGGTGACGGATGATGCCTCGCTGGTGTTCGACACGACCAAGACCAGCGGCATCACCAATGTCGACGCGGTGGCCTATACCGGCAACACCACGGCGGATGTGACGCTCAAGGAAGACACCGGCTTCAATGTGAAGGACATCCTGCTGGCCGCGTTCCAGGACCTGGACGGCTCCGAGGTGCGTTCCATCACTATCCAGAACACCACCGGACAGACCATCGTGGTTAATGGCGCGGACCTGGCCAATGGCGCCAGCCGCACCATCAACGCCAATGGCGGCGGCGCCGGGCAGACGGGCGCCATCAGCAGCTTCCCCGGCATCACCATCGGTGGGCAGGGCAACTACAGCGGCGACCTCAACGGCATCAAGGTCACCATCAATGCCCAGGATGTGGATGCCGACGGCTATGGCACGGGGGGCGCGCCGGGCAATGTCGGCGGCAATGGCGTCGCCGAGGCCAGCACGGCCAACAACAGCGTCACCCTCAACCTGCATGTCACCCCGGTCGCGGGCGACGTCGCGGCGGGCGATGTCGGCACCGCCGAAGACACGGCCGTGGCCTTCCTGCAGCATGTGCGCGTCACCGACACGGGCACGGGCAGCGAACTCATCACGCAGGTGGCGTTCACCGTGCCGACCACGGGCGGCACCTGGACGGTGACCGCGCCCACCAACAATGGCGGCTGGTCCGTCACTGGCAATGGCACCAGCGGCACCTACACCATCACCTTCGACAACTCGCTGACGGAGGCGCAGCGCGAAGCCGTGCTCGACGGTTTCATGATCAGGCCGCCGGCGCACAGCAGCCGGGATACGGTCATCGGCGTGTCCATCACCTCGACGGACAGCAACACGGTGAACGGCGGCACGGTCACCGACACCAAGACCGTGGTCAGCAATGTCGGGGTGTATGTCACGCCGGTGGCCGAGGTCGTGGGCGGGGACTCGAATGGCGACAGCATCGCCGACCTGACCATGACCGCCAGCCACAACTACACCACGCCGGGCCTGGAAGACACCTGGTTCACGCTGGGCACCGAGGGCGCGTTCAATCTCGAGTCCGCCTGGAGCGACCAGGATGCCGACGAGGAGGTCTACGCGCGCCTGGTGCCGACGCTCACCGCGGGCGACGGCTCGGCGGTCAGCGCCGTCGGCTCGCAGTTCCGGTGGTCGACCGATGGTGGCGGCACCTGGCAGGAGCGCACCTACTCGGGCGATCCGATCGACGTGCCCATGCAGTATCTGGACACCCTCCAGTTCAAGGCCGCGCCGAACTTCTCGGGCCAGTTCAACATCGCCGTGCAGGCGGTCACCGTGGACATCGATCCGGATACCTTGGTGAAGACCACCGAGGCCGTCTCCGGGTCGGCCACGCTGACCAATGTGCTCATCCAGCCGGATGCCGATGATGTGACGCTGACGCTCAATGCCCGCGCCAGCGGCCTCGAAGATCAGAACATTCCGTTGTCCATCCGGCCGACCAGCTCCGATCCGTCGGAGACCTTCAATGTGACCATCGGCAACATTCCGACGGGTGCGACCCTGACCTATGGCGGCCAGGCGTTCACGGTGGGCACGACAGCGAATGGCACGGTCACGGTGGGGGCGGCGACGCTCATATTCAGCGGCAACACGCTGACCATACAGAACTTCAGCGCCAGCACGGCAACGACCATCAGGCCGCCGCTGAACAGCAACGTCGATTTCCAGCTGTCGGTCTCGGCGGTCGCGGTCGACACGCTGACGGTGGGGGGCAACACCTACACGGACATCTCCGGCGCGCAGTCGCTGACCATCGATGTGGCCGTGAAGGGCGTGGCTGATCCGGCCACGATCGCGCTCAAGGATCTGGCGACGCTCCGGACTTTCACCGAGGCCAGCCTGGACTCGGGCGCGAAGACGGTCAAGCTGAGCGATCTGGTGACGGTGACGCAGCAGGACGCTGATGGCTCCGAGTCGCTGACGGTGCGCCTGTCCGGTCTGCCCGCGGGCTTCTCGCCGAGCGCCGGCACCCTGCTGACCGCGCCGGGGACGACCGGCGCCGCGCGCATCTGGGTGCTCACGGCTGATCAGCTGGCCACGGCCACGGTCAAGGTGCCGGCCAACTACAGCGGCACGGTCAGCTTCAGCATGGCCGCCGTCACCACGGAAAACGACGGCAGCTCGCTGACGGGGGCATCCCAGCCGGTCAGCTTCGTGGTCACGCCGTCGCCGGAGGCCACGGTCACCACGGGCGCGACGGTGACGGAGGATGTGCTGTCTCCGCTGTCGCTGTCGCTGGTCCCGCATGGTGTCGTCGTTGACGGCAATATGGTCCTCGACAGTGATGAAAAGCTGGCCGAGGTGCGCGTCAAGATCGCCGACGTGGAAGGTCAGAACTTCACCCTGTATCTGGGCACGAATCCGGCCACGGCGGTCACGCTGGCGCAGGCGCTGACAGGCGGCGACATCACCTCCGACGGCACCTGGTACCTGCTCAGCGCCGCGCAGGCTGCGCAGCTGGCGGCGAAGGGCGCCGCGAACCTGGATGGTGCGCTGGGCGGCGGCACGCCACCCGGCTTCGACATCCAGTACAAGATCACGGACGACCACTATGGCACGACGGCCTCCGGCAGCACGACCAGCGACTGGCAGGATGCCCACTTCACGCTGACCGCCAGGCCGGTGACCGACACGCCCTCGGTGTCCATCCTGGACATGCCGGGCAACACGGTGACCGTGGGCACGGCCAATAGCGAAGTCACGGTCAAGCTCAACATCACCTCGCCTGACACGGATGGCAGCGAGCGCCTGACCAGCATCATCATCGACAATGTGCCGCTGGGCGTCACGGTCAAGAACGCCGAGTTCATCAGCGAGGGCCGCTGGCTGCTGAAGCAGCTCAACGAACCGGTCAACACCGTCGCCGGCAGTGGCACCAGCCGTGATGTGACTTTCATCATCGGCGAGCAGGTGACGCCGGGGACCTATGAGCACATCAAGGTCACCGTGCAGGTGCAGGACCGGGGCACGGCGGCCATCGAGACCGCCGAGACCGAGTGGACGCTGCAGACCACGTTCACGCCCGGCAATACGCAGCCGGGCATCGAGTGGGCTTACAACGGCAGCGCCTCGGGCGAGGACGTCGCGTTCTCGCTGTACTCGCGCTTCGATCCGCCGGTCTCGGCGGGCAATCCGGGCGGCGACATCATCAAGACGCTGGATACCAGCAAGGACACGGTGTTCACCATCACCCTGTCCGACCTGCCCCCGGGCACGGTGGTCAGCGGCGCCACCCAGAGCGATATCGAGGTGGTTGGTGATCCGGCCCGGGTGTGGACCGCGCAGATGACCGTGCCGGCGGGCACCTCGGTGGCGAATGCCAATCTGCTGCTGCAGAGCTGGCTGGAGGGCATCGGCATCACGCCGCCGGTGAACTCGAACACCAACAACAATGGCGGCACGTTCGACTTCAAGGCGACCCTGACCACGGCGGCGGCGGATGGCACGACCAACTGGCTGTGGTCGGACACTCCGCAGGTGGAGGTGAAGCCGGCCACGGACCCGACGACCATCACCATCGCGCTTGATCCGGCGGTGGAGCCGGAGCCCAAGGGGCTGGACGAGGCGGACAGCAGCATCCCGTTCACGCTGAGCCTGAGCAATCTGGCCGATGATCTGAACAACAGCAACGCCGGCTACATCGTGGACGGCAAGCTGTACCTGAAGATCACGGCGGACAAGGCTGCGCTGGCGGGCGGCGCGCTGACGGTGGTGGGCGGGCCGGACGCGTCCTATACGGTCACGGATAATCATGACGGCACTTATGTGGTCGCCAGCAATGACGGCATCAGCCTGGATGACACGTTGCGGCTGAGCTACACCCCGACCTCCACCATGGTCGCCGGCAAGGTGACGGTGGAAGCCTGGGTGGACAATGTCGAGGCCAACAGCCCGGACATGACGCCGGTCAGATCCACGGGCACGGCGGAGCTGACGGTGAACGTCGGCAACAACGGCGTGACCATCGGCAGCGCGGTGGTGCATGGCAACGAGGCGGCGGACGCCTCCACGGCATCGCTGATCAAGCTGGATGGCCTGTCCGTGGTGCTGAATGACAATGACGGCTCGGAGAAGGTCGTCTCCATCCTGCTGTCCAACCTGCCGGATGGCTTCCTGGTCTACACGGGCAGCAACGCGGGCAACGCCGGCCTGGCGAACCAGGCCAGCAACGCCGGTGGCAGCGCCGGCACCAACACCTGGGTCATCTCCGACAGCAATGGCAATCTGCCCGCTTATGTCGGCATCCTGCCGCCGAAGTACTGGAGCGGCACGCTGAGCGATCTGGCGCTGATCGTCGAGTCCGGGGAAACCAGCCTGAGCCAGACCCGTATCGACACGGCCGACCTGGCGGATGTCATCGTGGACCCCGTGGCCAATGGCATCACCCTGACCGCGACCAGCACCTTCGGCAAGGAAAACGAAGTGATTCCGCTGCGTCTGAACACCGCCATGGTGGACACGACGGATGCCACGGTGAAGGACGGCAGCAATGTGGTGGCCCAGGACCAGAGCCTGGAGACCACGACGCTCAAGCTGTCCGGCATGGGCGCCTACGCCTCGTTCTATGTCGGCAGCACGCTGATCGACGCCAGCCGGATCAGCTACGACGCGGCCAATGGCGGTACCTACACCATCACCGGCCTGAAGCAGGATGACCTGAACACGCTGGGCTTCAAGCAGGCCAGATCGGCGCTGACGGACCAGAACACAGGCACCGGCGGCACGCAGATCGGCGTGGAGGCCTGGACCGTGGATGGCGCCAGCACGAGTGCGCATGCCACCACGCAGGTCACCGTGAACGTGACCGCGCAGCAGCCCACCAGCGGCAACGACACGTTGCTCTGGACGGGCGCGGTCATCAATGGCGCCGCCGGCACGGACACCATCCTGTTCCGCCAGGGCGAAAGCTTGTCGGGCAGCACGCTGGCGACCAGCCTGGACAACATCGAGGTTCTGGATCTTCGCATAGCGGGTGAAAACCGCATCGACAATCTCAGCGCCGCGAATGTCTGGTCGATCGCCGCCAGCGGCAGCACGCCGATCGCCAGCCGCACGCTGACCATCCTGGGTGACGCCGATGACAGCATCAGCCTGGATTCGCTGGCCAGCGGCGACGGCACCTGGGGCGCGTGGGTGCAGACTACGGGCGATGCCGGCTACACGACCTACACCAGCGCGTATCTCGCGGATTCCTCGCGCACGCTGACGCTCAAGATCGCGTCAGGCATGGAACCGGATGTCACCAGCACGGTGCGTTTCGGCAGTGGCGAGAACGAGACCGGCGACACGCTGGCCAGCCTGAAGGGCACCGATGTGCTGGACCTGTCCGTGGCCGGCACGAACCACGTCGTGGCGCTGGGCGTGGAGGATGTGCTCTCCATGGCCGGCAAGGATGGCGTGCTGACGATCAAGGGCAACAGCAGCGATCATGTCCTGCTGGACAATACGTCGGCGGCGTGGACCCAGGGCACCAGCGCGGGAGGCTATGACATCTACACCGGCACGGTGTCCGGCGACAGCGTGACCCTGCATATCCAGCAGGGTATCGTCATGGATTCGTGATGGAGAAGCTGAGCATGCCCGCCATCTGGGTCGACGCCGACGCCTGTCCGCAGGTGGTGCGCGAGATACTGCTGCGCGCCGCCGAGCGCACGGGGGTGGATATCACCTTCGTCGCCAACCAGCCCATCCGCCTGCCCGCCGGCCTGCCGGTGAAGGCGGTGCAGGTGGCGCCGGGCTTCGATGTCGCCGACAACTACATCGTCCAGCACGCCGCCGCGGGCGATCTGGTGATCACCCAGGACATCCCGCTGGCGGCCGAGGTGGTGAAGAACGGCGTGGCGGCGGTGAGCCCGCGCGGGCAGCTGCACACCAAGGAGTCCATCGGCCAGCGCCTGGCCATCCGCGATCTGATGAGCGACCTGCGCGATGCCGGGCTGGTGCGCGGCGGGCCGCCGCCGCTGTCGCAGGCCGATCGTCAGAACTTCGCCAATCAGCTCGACAAGTGGTTGTCCGCGCGGCGCAAGGGTTAGCTACACTCGCAGGGTGCATCCTGGCTTCGAGGTCGCCCCCATGAGTCACGCCACTGGTCAAATGGAACTGCAAAGTCTGGCGCATGCGCTGCGCCGTCCGCCGCTCAGCCTGTCCGAGCTGGCCGGCCTGCCGCCCGAGCGGCTGGCCTGGCTGGAGCGGCAGGTGCTGAAGGCCTGCGAGGTTTCCGAGCAGGTGTTGCAGCAGGAGCTGGACCGGGCGGTGCCCTGGCCGTTCCGCCGCCTGGTTCAGCCGCGTCACGAGGCCCTGCCTGACCTGGGCGCGGGCAAGGAGGCGCAGTCATGACCGCGCTGGCGACCCGTGCCGAACTGATCAAGCTGGGTGGTGGCCTGGGCGTCGGCGTGGAGCAGCTCGATTTCCTGTCCGAGCAGCCGCCGGAAGTGCTGCGCGGTCTGCGCGTGGCCTTGTCCGAACGCGTCTTCAACGAGCGCCGGCAGCTCTTCCGCACGCTGGGGCTGTGGGCGCGCTGGCTGCCGGCCTGGTTCGCGGCGGGCATCGTGCGCTGGTGGCTGGGACCCATGCTGACCGCGCGCATCGCCGGGGAAATGCCCGCCGCCCGCGCCGCCGCCATCGCCAGCTATCTGCCGGCGGCCTTCATGGCCGATGTGGCGATCGCGCTGGACCCGCGCGCGGCGCGCGAGCTGATCGGCCTGCTGCCGGCCAGGCTGGTGACCGCCATCGCCCGGGTGCTGCTGGAGCGGCGCGATTTCGTCACCATGGGCCGTTTCGTCGCCCTGCTGTCCGACGACATCATCCGCGAGGTCGCGGCGGCCATTCCCGATGAGGGCGATCTGCTGGAGATCATTTTCCTGCTGGAGTCGCGCGAGCGTATCGACCACATCGTGCGCATCCTGCCGCCCGAGCGCATCCGCAAGGCCCTCTTGATCGTCTGTGATGTCAGCCGCCGCGAGCTCTGGCACAAGCTGCTCTCGCTGGTGACCAATGTCGGCAACGGGCTCAAGCAGGAGCTGGGTGATCTGGCCGCCAGCCAGGGCGACGATGTGCTGAGCGCCATCGTGCACGCGGCCCAGGAGGAGGCGTTGTGGACCGACCTGCTGCCGGTGGTGATCTGCCTGTCGCCGGAAGTCCAGAACCGCGTCGTCAACCTGCCCGAGCTGCTGGATCCGAACGTCATGCGCGCCATTCTCGAGGCCGCCGAGAAGGCCGAGCTGTGGACCTCGCTGCTGGCGCTGGCGGCGCGCATGGAGGCCCCGGGCCGGGATGCGGTGGCGTCCGGGCTGGCCGAGGTGTCGCTGGAGGTCTTTGACCACATCGCCTACGCCGCCTTGCTGCGGGCGCAGTTCGACATCGTGCTCGATATCGTCAAGCGACTGCCGGAGCACCGCCATGCCGAGTGCATGATGGTGCTGGGGCGCTATGTCACGGGGCTGGATGCCGACACGGTGGCCTACATCCACCGCGCGCTGACGGCGCATGGGCTGGCGCACCTGGCGAACCTGGGCGAGGCGCGTGTGGCCGAGCCGGCCTGATCCGGACACAGGCCTGGCGGGCCAGGTGCCCGCCGGGCCGGCTCAGTCGGGCAGGGTCTCGCGCAGCGGGGTGAGCTGCTCCATGGCGTGCTGATAGCCACGCTCGATCAGTTCGCTCAGCCGTGGCCAGTCGAACATGCCGATGTCCTGCACGGGCAGGTGCAGGCAGATGTCCGCGCGCTCGATGGACGCCTGCTGGATGCTGGTCTCGCTGGCCAGCGAAGCGCTGCGCATGAGGATCTCCGAGAGCTTGGGCGCGCGCTGCTGGCCGCGCCACTTCAGCAGCGCCTGCTGGTCCGGCTCGCCGATGCCGGCGCCGGGCGCGCGTATCTCCCCGGTGGCGCTGACATTGCTGGCGATGATCACGCCGCGCTCCAGGCTCTGCATGACATCGGTGGGCAGGTTGTTGACCACCGCGCCGTCACAGAGCAGGTCTCCCTCGTAGGCCACCGGTGGTGCCACGCCGGGCACGCTCATGCTGCTGCCCACCCAGGTCGCCAGGCCGCCGTTGTCGTGCACCATGGGCATGCCGGTGGTGAGGTTGGTGGTGATGCAGTAGTAGCTGCGCCGCAGCTCCTCGATCTGGCGGTTGCCGAAGACGGCCTGCAGGCGGTTGTGGAAGCGCTGGCCGCGGATCAGCGACACGCGCGGCATGGTGTAGTCGTTCAGGTAGTTGCGGGCGACGAAGGTCTCGTGCGCGATGTGCTCCATTTCCACGCTGTCGAAGCCGCAGGAGAGCATGGCCGAGACGAAGGCGCCCATGCTGGTGCCGCCGGCGATGTCCACGGGAATCTGCAGCTGTTCGAAGGCGCGCAGCAGGCCGATGTGCGCGAAGCCGCGCGCGCCGCCGCCGCCCAGCACCAGGCCGATGCCGCGCCCCGAGATCTGGCGGGCCAGCGCGCAGACGTCCGCGTGCGCCCAGGGATGCACGAAGTAGTGCGCGCGCGCGCCGGTGTCCTTGAGCCAGGCGCGCGTGTAGGGCGAGGGATCGCCCTCCGGACGCAGCAGGACCAGCTCCACGGGCGCCAGCAGGCCGCCTTTGCGCAGCTGGTCCAGCACGGGCACGTCATCCGGCGGGCTGGCGGCCTCGCCCAGCACCAGGATGCGGTCGGCCTGGCGCAGGCAGCGCAGCGACCAGGGGTCGTGATCGTTGTCGGCGGCGTAGAGCACGAAGACGTGGCGCTCCTCCAGCTCGGCCAGCCAGTGCCGCAGGCGCAGGTCGGCGTTGCCGCCATCCAGCGGGGTCTGCGCGAAGCCGGCGCCGAACACGGTGTCGACATGGGCGGCGGTGATCAGGGTGGTGTGCGGCCAGCCCTGCAGATGCCGGACCAGGGCCTCGCCCAGCTGTATCGCGGACACGCCGGGCGCGGCGGGGATCAGCGCCATGGTGCCGCCCTTGCTCAGGGTGCTGTGGCGGTGCCGGGTGCGGTACTCGCGGCCGCGCGCGATGACCAGCCGGGTCAGCTCGATCATGGCGTCGGACTGGACGTGCATGAAGGCGAGGAAGTTTTCGGCGGGAATGGCCAGCAGCAGGCAGTCGCGCACGGCATGGACATTGGAGCTGCGCGGATCGCCCGAGACCACGCCCATTTCGCCCACGGGCTCGTGCCGGTTGACGTAGCCCAGCAGGTCGTCGCCCGCGCTCACGCGCAGGCGGCCGCGCACCAGGACGTAGAAGGTGTCGGACGGCGAGCCGGCCTGGTACAGGCAGGCGCCGCTGGCGAGCTGCACGGGTCTGGCATGGCTGGCCAGGCCGGCCAGCTGTGAGGGTGTCAGCGAGGAGAAGAGCGCGACACGGGAAAGCGCGAAGACGGCGTCCATGGTCTCTCATCAGATCAGATCAGGCATTGATCTTGATAGATGAAACCATGGCGCGGAGCAAGGCAGGTGGTCGGGCGCTCAGGACAACCGGTCTGACTGTGCCTGTTCCACGGCCTTGCGGAGCTGGTCGATGTTCACCCGCAGCATGTGCGCCACCAGCTCGTCCGTGCGCGGGTCGTTGAGCACGCCCTCGGTCACGCGTAGCACGGCCACGATCACCGAATCCACGATGGTGTTGTAGTAGGGCAGCCAGCGCAGCTTGCCGGCCTGCGGATCATCGCGCAGCTTGTCCAGGATCATGGCGCGCAGTTCGCGCTCGTTCTCGGCGAGCGCCCGGGAGACATTGCGGGTGTAGGTGCCCTTGACCAGCACGTTGGCCACTTCGTTGAGCACGGCCACCGTGATGGCACCGCTGACAGCACCGATGAGGGTGTCCTTGCCGCGGTTGAGCAGGCGCGCCACGAAGCCTTCACCGAGCACGCGGTCTATGGCGCGCACCAGGCGGGCGAGCACGAAGACCAGGCCGATGACAGGGTGTTCGAGCAGGGCGTGGGTGACCGGCACCATGCCCAGGAAGGCGTACCAGTGGCGGGCGATGTAGCCGTCGGTCCAGCCCACGCGGCGGCCGTGGCGGAAGAACTCGGCGGCGAAGGCCAGGCAGATGCCGTAGTCGACGACACGCACCCAGAACAGCTGCTGCGCCGTGATCTGCGCCAGGTTGATCCAGGCCAGCAGGGCGATGGAGAAGAGCGCGAGCAGGAGCAGGAGCCAGTCCGACAGGCGGCCCCTGAACAGCGGCGGATGCTGCACGATCTGCACGGTGGCGTCGCGCATGGCCTGCCACTTGTGCGCCGGCACCGGCAGCACGATGCGCCGGGACAGCACCGGCGCGATCTTGTCAGTCGACTCGTACATAGATCAGGTCCCAGACGCCATGGCCCTGGTTCTGGCCGCGCTTCTCGAACTTGGTCAGCGGGCGCCAGTCGGGGCGGGGATGGTAGCCGCCGGGGGCGTGCGCGTTGGCATAGCCCGGCGCGGCCTCCATGTGCTCGAGCATCCACTCGGCATAGGGCTGCCAGTCGGTGGCCATGTGGAAGCGGCCGCCGACGCGGAGCTTGCGGCGCACCAGCTCGATCAGGTCCGGGCGGACGAAGCGGCGCTTGTGGTGGCGCGCCTTCTGCCAGGGATCGGGGAAGAACAGCTGCAGCGCGTCCACGCTGGCATCGGCGATGGCCCGTTCCATGACCTCGACGGCATCTTCGGCGTAGCAGCGCAGGTTAGGCAGCGCGCGCGTGCCGGCGTCGAAGCAGAGCTGCGCCACGCCGGGCTTGTGGATTTCAACGCCGATGAAGTCGCGCTCCGGCGCGGCGCCGGCCATCTCCACCAGCGTGTGGCCCATGCCGAAGCCGATCTCCACGGTCAGCGGCGCCTGCCGGCCGAACACGGCCTCCGGCGCCAGCGGGCCATCCGCCAGTTTCAGCACATAGGCCGGCGCGAACTCGTCCAGCCCGCGCTGCTGCGAGGTGTTCAGCGGCGACGAGCGCGGCATGAAGGTGCGGATGCGCTCGCTGAACGGGCGCTTTTCAGGGGTGTCGCTCATGGTGAAGCTCGACGGCTCGGCGGAAACACGGGCGCGGATTGTACGCTTTGTGATCGTCACGGGGCATGGAAATGGTCGGACAAGATCTGTGGAAATGCGACGCCTGTCTGCATGGTCGCCGTCGCGGCGGTGAAGGCGTAGCATGTCGGGCATGACGTGGCCGGCGCACAAGGCCGCGCGGAACCGATGAGCTGTCCGGGAGCCTGGTAATGAAAGCTGCAATCACGTTGATGACCTTGTTGTCCTCGTCGCTGGCCTGCGCCGGCACGGAGATCGCCATGCACCTGGTGGACGAGCAGGGCGCCGGCGCGTCCGTAGGGGTGGTCACGGCGTCGGACAGCCGCTACGGCCTGGTGCTGACGCCGGCGCTGCATGGCCTGCCGCCCGGCCTGCATGGCTTCCATGTGCACCAGAATCCCGGCTGCGCCGCCGGGGAGAAGGATGGCAAGCCGGTGCCCGCGCTGGCCGCCGGCGGACATCTCGACCCGGCCGGCAGCAACCGCCATGGCGAGCCCTGGGGTGACGGCCACCTCGGTGATCTGCCGCCGCTGTACGTGAACGCCGCCGGTGATGCCGCGCAGCCGGTGCTGGCGCCGCGCCTCAAGGTGGCGGATCTGGCCGGGCGTGCGCTCATCATCCACGCCGGTGGCGACAACCATGCCGATCATCCGGCGCCGCTGGGCGGCGGTGGCGCCCGCATCGCCTGCGGCGTGGTCGGCCGGTAGGCCCGCCATCCGGGGCGCGGCACCCTCCCGGAGTAGGGTAGGAGGCGATCCGGCCCGCTTATAGACTCGATGACATCCTGCCATTTTCCGGAGTCATCGCATGTATCGCTGCAATCGCGCGTTTCCCCTGCTGCCGCTGGCCCTGTTCGCCACCCTGTCGGCCATGACCGGCGCCATCCAGGCGGCTCCCAGCCTGGGTGACGACAAGGCGTCGGCGTTCAAGGGCACGCAGAAGGTCGCCATCGCCGAGTTCGATGTCGAGTTCTACACCCAGCTCACCGCCGAGGTGCACAAGAACTCCGGCAGCGCGGCGCGCTACTTCGCCGCGCTCCAGGGTGTGGATGCCGCCGATTTCCAGGCCATCACCGACAAGGCCTATGCCGATGCCGTGGCATCGCTGAAGGCGGCCGGCTTCGAGGTGGTGGACCAGGCCGCCCTGGCCGCCAACGCCGGCTATCAGGCCCTGGCGGACAAGTATGGCGCCGCCTCGCCCTACACCTTCACCGACTCCAGCATCGTCAAGAGCGAGCCCAATGTCAGCCTGGTCTACGCGCCGGCGGGCATGATGGCGTTCTTCTCGTCCAGCACCGCGCGCGGTGATTTCGGCCAGCGCCTGGACCAGCAGAACTTCTCGAGGGGCGCGAAAGAGGCGGATGTCGCCCGGGCGCTGGATGCGACGCTGCTGCACGTGCACTATCTGGTCGGCTTCGCCCAGCCCTTCGCCGACAAGAACAATGCGCTGTTCAACAGCAGCTGGGCGCATGCCGGCGCCCGCATCGGCAACACCCTGTTCCCGAACGACAGCGAATGGCAGTTCGTGACCGCGTCCGGTCCGCGCACCTTCACCACCAGCTCGCGCATACGCCACAGCGGCGCGCTCTATCTCGACCAGCCGCTGGTCAGCGATGCCAGCCTGTTCAGCCTGCAGGACGCCACCAGCGGCGATGACCGCAGGAGTGACGCCGTCGTTGGTGTCGCCAACGCCATGATGAACCTGGGCGCCGTGCTCGGCGGCCTCAGCGGCCATGGCGTGTCGCAGAAAACGCAGCGCAGCGGCGTCACGCCCGCCAGCGCCGAGGCCTATCGCCAGGATGTCGACCAGCTCATCGGCCAGGCCACGGTGTCGTTCACCCGGGCGCTGGCGTCGGCGCGCTGAGGCGTCCCGGTCGGGCGACCGGATGCATGCTGTCGCCCGAACGTCTGCGCTATGCTCATGACCGCGTGATCATCGAGTGGCGGGCACCGGCGGCCGCCACGGAGAAGGAGCAAGGCCATGACCAGCGGTAACGGGGATTTCTACAAGCGCCTGCGCGGCCGCGTGAAGGGCTGGAGCCGCGAGCGCGGCGAGAGGGTCGGCGAGTGGACCGAGTATGCCCTGGTCGCGCCCGATATCCTGCACCTGCTCGGCCGGCTGGCGCTGGACAAGGAGGTGCCGGCCCGGCAGAAGGCCCGGCTGGGGCTGGTGATCGCCTACTTCGTCTCGCCGGTGGACTTCCTGCCGGAGGTGCTGGTCGGGCCGACCGGCTATGCCGACGACGTCGTGCTGGCGGCCTATGTGCTCCAGGGCATACTGGCCGACACGCCGAAGCATGTGATCGAGCGTCACTGGGCCGGCGAGGGCGATGTGCTGGAGGTCATCCAGCACGCCCTCGATGTCGCCCACGAATGGCTGAGTCCGCGCTTCATGAAGAAGTTCAGGCGCCTGTTCGGCGATGACAAGGTGATCGAATCCCGCCGTCTGACGTTGTCGTGAGGTGGCATCCGGCGTGCCGCTGGGGTGGTGAGGTTCGCTCCGGGGGTGCTATGGTGCTGATCCGATTCCGGTTTCATTCATGCTATTAGGAGACAGACATGAGCTTTTTCAATTCGATTCTCAGCAAGCTGGGCCTGGGTGGTGACAAGCCGGCGGCCAAGCCTGCCGCCGCCGCTACCGCCGCGGTGACAGCGGCGGCGGGTGCTGCCGCCAGCGCCGCTGCCAGCGTGGCCGCGCCGGTGGTTGCGGCGATCTCGCAGATCGATGTGGTCGCCAAGCTGGAAGCCCTGGCCGCCGCCAGCGCGCAGAAGCTGAACTGGAAGACCTCCATCGTCGACCTGCTCAAGCTGCTCGGCCTCGACAGCAGCCTGACCGCCCGCAAGGATCTGGCCAAGGATGTCGGTCTGGCCGGCGACTTCAGCGGCACGGCGGAGCAGAACATCGCCCTGCACAAGGCCGTGCTGCAAAAGCTGGCCGAGAACGGCGGCAACATCCCCAAGGAACTGCTCTGATCTGCTGAGCGGTCATCCGCCGGGCGCCGCGATCTCCGTCGCGGGGTCCGGCGGTGTCATCCGGGCATCAGGACAGCCGTTCCAGCCGCGCCGGCACATACTTGTGCCAGGGCGTGCCGGCGAGGAAGTCGCGCTGGCTGCTGTCGGTGAGCTCGTTGGGCGCCACGCCCCGGCGCACGGTTTCCCCAGCCGCGTTGCGATAGTCCAGCCCCTGTCCGTTGGGCAGCGAAATATTGCCCTGCAGCATCATGTCGGTGATCTCCGCCTCCACGTCGACACTGCCGCGCCGCGTGCTCAGGCGCAGGCGCTCGCCATCGGCGCAGCCCAGGCGCTCGGCGTCCTGCGGATTGATGCGCAGCGTGCCGTAGCGTCCCCGGCGGTGCCATGAGCTGTCGCGCACGGCGGTGTTGCTGGTGTCGCTGCGGCGCTCGCCGGCGGCGAGGATGAAGGGGAACTCGGGATCGTGCGGCGGCGCGCTGGTGGCCAGCTGCGCGATTTCCGGCAGCAGCTCGTGGATGTGCAGATTGATCCTGTGGCCGGGCAGGCCGACGGCATGCCAGCTGTCCTCGAAGCTGGCCTCGGCGAAGACCACGCCGGACGGGTTGTCGAGCAGGGCCTGGAACAGGCGATCGGCGGCCAGCGGCGGCGGACCGGAGAAGCCGGCGCGGGCGGCGGTGGCGCGATTGCCCATGACATGCATCTGGCAGATGCCCCAGATCGCGGCGGCTGAATCCATGCCGGCCGGCAATGTCGGGCCCAGCGTGCGGTAGAGCACCACCGGCGCGTATTTCATGACCTTGGGATTGAGCGCGGCGGTGGCGAAGAAGGCGGCGGCGAAGGCCTTGCGGCCGAGCTTGAGGGCCAGGCGCAGCGGGCGGTAGTCGCGTTCGCCGAGCACGCCCATGGCTTCCAGCAGGCGGCTGTGGATCTCGGCTTCGGGCAGGGTGCCGGGCAGCGGATCGAACAGCGGCCGGCGCAGGTGGAAGCAGTTGCGCGGGAACTCCAGGTTGAAGAAGGTGGCTTCGGCCTTCTCGAACTGGCTGGCCGCCGGCAGCACGTAGTCGGCATGGCGCGCGGTCTCGGTCATGGCGACATCGATCACCACCGACAGCTCCAGCGCGCGCAACGCCTCGCGCATGCGCTGGCTGTCCGCCAGCGAATGCAGCGGATTGCCGCTCT
>Ga0222424_100492_pt1 | contig 20339 bp, 14 predicted proteins | sample 2B2ome_FD_182468 | JGI IMG/M metagenome (GOLD analysis project Ga0222424, IMG submission 182468) | Enriched microbial communities from leaf-cutter ant dump, University of Wisconsin, Madison, United States - 2B200A (version 2) | ecosystem: Environmental > Terrestrial > Nest > Insects nest > Nest... | reverse complement strand
CCGCGACTTATGCCTGGCCGTTGCTCGACGAGGATGCCGCCGCCTGCCTGTGCTACACCAGCGGCACCACCGGCAACCCCAAGGGGGTGCTCTACAGCCACCGCTCCAGCGTGCTGCACGCCTATGCCGCCGCCATGCCCGACGTCATGTGCCTGTCCGCGCGCGACAGCGTGCTGCCGGTCGTGCCCATGTTCCACGTCAACGCCTGGGGCATCCCGTACACAGCGGCGGCGACCGGCTGCAAGCTGGTCTTCCCCGGCCCGGCGCTGGACGGCAAGTCGGTCTACGAGCTGATCGAGGCCGAGCAGGTCAGCTTCGCCGCCGGCGTGCCCACGGTCTGGCAGATGCTGCTCGGCCACATGCAGCAGCACGGCCTGCGCTTCAGCACGCTGAACCGCACCGTGATCGGCGGCTCGGCCTGCCCGCCGGCCATGATCAGCGCCTTCAAGGACCACTACGGCGTGACCGTGCTGCACGCCTGGGGCATGACCGAGATGTCGCCGCTGGGCACGCTCTGCACGCTCAAGAACAAGCACCTGAAGCTGCCCGCCGAGGAACAGCTGAAGATCCTCTGCACGCAGGGCCGCCCGGTCTTCGGCGTGGACATGAAGATCATCGACGATGCCGGCGACGCGCTCCCCCACGACGGCGTGGCCCAGGGCGAGCTGCTGGTGCGCGGTCCCTGGATCGTCCGCCGCTACTTCAAGGGCGAAGGCGGCGATCCGCTGGTCTACGATGAACAGGGCAAGGGCTGGTTCCCCACCGGCGATGTCGCCACCATCAACCCCGAGGGCTATCTGCACATCACCGACCGCAGCAAGGATGTCATCAAGTCCGGCGGCGAGTGGATCAGCTCGATCGATGTCGAGAACATCGCCATGGCGCATCCGGCGGTGGCCATGGCCGCCTGCATCGGCATGCGGCATCCGAAATGGGACGAGCGCCCGGTCGTGGTGGTCGCGAAGAAGCCGGGCGCCGAGGTCACCCGCGAGGAGCTGCTGGCTTTCTATCAGGGCAAGCTGAGCAAGTGGCAGATCCCCGACGACGTCATCTTCGTCGACGCCATCCCCCTTGGCGCCACCGGCAAGATGCAGAAGATCAAGCTGCGCGAGCAGCTCGCCGGCTACGTCCTGCCCGGCCTCTGAGCCTTCCGCGCGACGGACATGAAAAAGCCGGCATCGCAGCCGGCTTTTTCATTCATGGATGCTCCCCGGCTCAGGCCTTGCGCTTGTCCTTCACCAGCCAGGCCGCCAGCGCCGGCAGCACGAAGATCGCCCCGAGCATGTTCACCATGAACAGGAAGGCCAGCAAGATGCCCATGTCGGCCTGGAACTTCAGCGCCGAGAACGCCCAGGTACCCACCGAGATGCTCATGGTGATGGCCGTGAAGATGGCCGCCGTGCCGCGCTGCTGCAGTGCCTTGTGGAAGGCATCCGCCAGCGGCATGCCATCGGCCATGGCGTGCTTCATGCGCTCGAACAGGTAGATGCCGTAGTCGACCCCGACCCCGACCCCCAGCGCCACCACGGGCAGCGTGGACACCTTGAGGCCGATGCCCAGCGTCGCCATGAGCGCGTTGCACAGCACCGCCACGATGGCCAGCGGCACGACGATGCAGAGCACCGCGGCCACCGAGCGGAACTCGGCGAAGCAGAGCAGGCTGATCGACGCGAACAGCAGGATCAGCATGACCACCTCGGCCTCGTCCACCGCCTCATTGGTCGCCGCCATGACACCGACCGGACCACTGGCGAGAAGGAAGTCGACATGCTCGTGCGGATGGGCCTTTATATAGTCCTTCACTTCCTGGACGATGTGCGTCAGCGTCTCGCCCTGGTGATCCTTGGTGAAGATCAGCACCTGCATCGCGCTGCAATCCGTGTTGAGCAGGCCGGTGCCGGTGTCTATCGGCGTCACCGCCTGGGCCAGCACGTCACGGTTGCGCGAGTGCACGCGCCAGCGCGGATTGCCCTCGTTCCAGCCGGCGTTGACCACCTTCGACAGGCCGGCGAGCGAGAGCGTGCCCTGCACGCCGTGCACGTTCTTCATGTGGCTCTCGAAGCGGTCTATGGCATCCATGACACCGTAGTCGGTGCACGCGCCATCGATGTCCTTGCCCTGCGCGATCACCGACAGGATGTCCACACCGATGGAGAAGCTGCCGACGATGGCCTCTATGTCCTTGTTGTAGCGGGAGTCATCGCGCAGCTCGGGAATACCCTTGCCGAGGTCGCCGGTCTTCATGTCGCGCGCCTTGATCGCCGCCGCGCCCAGCAGCACCGCCGTGGCGGCCAACACCACCAGCGCCGGCTTCGGCCGGGCGAATATCTGTATGCGCGTCCACAGCCACTCGCCCCGGTTCTCCCCGCCCTGGCGGCGCAGCCTGCCGGCCTCGGCCGGCGTCAGCTTCAGGTAGGACAGCAGGATGGTCAGCAGCATCTTGTTGGTGATGATCATGACCGCCACGCCCAGGCTGGCCGTGATCGCCAGCTCGCGCACGATATCGATGGCGATGTAGACCATGACCATGAAGCCGACCGCGTTGGCCAGCAACGCCATGGCACCCGGCACGAAGAGCTTGGCGAACGCGGTCTTCGCGGCCGTGAGGGCATCCGCGCCGGCCACCACCTCCAGCTTCCAGGCGTTGGTCATCTGCACCGCGTGGCTGACACCGATGGAGAAGATCAGGAAAGGCACCAGGATCGACAAGGGGTCTATGCCGAAGCCGATCAGCGGCAGCAGCCCCAGCAGCCAGACCACGGGCACGAAGGCGCAGAGCAGCGCCAGCGCGGTCAGCTTGAGCGAGCCCGAGTACCACAGCAGCAGCAGCGCGGTGATGACGAAGGCCACGACGAAGAACACCAGCACGCCGGCCGCGCCATCGGCGATGTCGCCCACCGCCTTGGCGAAACCGATGATGTGCACATCGATCTGGTCGGATGCGTACTTGGCGCGTATGTCCTCCAGCTTCTTGGCAACCTCCTGGTAGTCCAGCCTGGCGCCGGTGTCCGGATTGACCTCCAGCAGCTCGGCGCTGACCATCGCGCCCTTGAAGTCGTTGGATACCAGGCGCCCGACATGACCGGACTTGAGCACGTTGGCGCGCACCTGCTCCAGGTCCTCCGGCGTGCCCGCGAAGGTGGCGGGAATCACGTTGCCGCCCGCGAAGCCTTCCTCGACCACCTCGATGAAGCGCACATTGGGCGTGAACAGCGAGGTCACCGTCGGACGGTCTATGCCGGGCAGGAAGAACACGTCATCGGTGACGCCCTTGAGGGCCTTGAAGAACTCGGGGTTGTAGATGTCGCGGCCATCCCGGGTGCGCAGCGCGATGAGCACGCGGTTGGCGCCGCCAAAGGTCTTCTGGTAGGCCGTGAACGTCTGCATGTACGGATGTTCGAGCGGAATCATCTTGGCGAAGCCGGCATCGACCCGCAGCTGCGACGCCGACAGGCCGAGCAGGACCGTGATCAGCGCGAACAGCCCCAGGAAGAACCCGCGGCGTCCGAACAGGAGATCGGAAAGACGCTGTACGAAAGCTTGCATGGTCTGCTCCTGCTCAGTTCGTGGCGGCCATGTGCAGGCCGCCCTCGCCAAAGGCCTCGGCCTCGCCATCCAGCGGCAGCACCGCCGACAGCATGGGGCTGCCCTCCACGCGCACGCGCGTGAAAGTCCGCCCGGCATCACGGCTGACCAGCAGCTCGCCGTTCTGGCCGGTCACCAGCAGGCGGCCATCGGCGGCCAGCGCCGAGCCGAACAGGGAGGTCTGCACCGGCAGCGCGACCTCGGCAAAAGCGGCGCCATCGTCATCGCTGCGCATGAGGTGGCCGCGCATGCCATAGACCACCACCTGACCGTCCGCCAGCGGCTGCACGCCGAACCACGAACCCTCGTAGGCTGACGCGACCTTGCTCCAGGTCGCGCCGGCATCGGTGGAACGCAGGATGGTGCCCGCCTCGCCGGCGATGACCAGGCTTCCGCTGGTCAGCCGCGCCATGGCGTTGAGATGCCTGTCCTCGCCTTCCGGCAGGATGTGGCGCGGCGTCCAGGTGCGCCCGCCGTCGGCGCTCTCCAGGAACAGCCCGTAGGCGCCTATGGCGTAGGCCTTGCCGGTATCGAGCATGAGCACATCGAACAGTGGCGTCTCCGCCTCTGGATCGCTCATGACCTGCACCCAGCTGCGTCCGCCATCTTCCGTGCGCAGGATGACCTGATCGTGGCCCACGGCCAGGCCGGTGCTGTCATCGAGAAAGCGCACGCGGGTCAGTGTCGACTCCGTGGGCGACCGCACCGGCAGCCAGGGCTTGCCGTCACCCGCCTGCCGGAAGATGCGGCCACGCTCGCCGACAGCCAGCCTGGCCGGCCCGGCAGCGGCTGCCGACATGATCATGGTGGAATCTATGCGCAGCGCCGTCGCCGGCCTGGGCTCGCCCTGGCGGTGCGCGAAGGCGTAGCTCAGGACGACTGCGACAAACACGAGAAACAATGCCGGAATGGCTTTCGACATGGTTGCTGCTCCTTCCTCCGCCAGCCGGGCGGACAGGCAGATGCGGAAGCATCCGGCCCTCACGGGCCGGATGCCTCACACGCATGACGCAGGACTCAGCGCGTGCCGGCGCGACGCAGGCCGTTCGGCGAGAAGTCGGCGTTGCTGCGCTTGATCGGCGTGTACACCGACTTTTCCTCGTTGCGCAGGCCCATGGCCAGGTAACGACCGGACTGCAGGTCGTAATGCACTTCCAGACCGGACATCAGCATCGGAATGTCGGCGTAGTTGATGTTGTGCATCTCCGCCGTGCGCCACAGCTGCCCGCGCGAGTCGTACTTGTCGGTCAGCAGGATGCTCCAGCTGTCCTCGTCGAGATAGAACGTGCGCTTGCTGTAGATGTGGCTGGTGCCCGGCTTCAGCGTGGCCTCGACCACCCACACGCGGTGCAGCTCGTAGCGGGCGAGGTCGGGGTTGATGTGGCCCGGCTTGAGCACATCGGCCATCTTCACCGTGTTGCCGGTGAGCTTGTAGGAGTTGTAGGGAACGTAGATTTCCTTCTTGCCCAGCAGCTTCCAGTTGTAGCGGTCGATGGCGCCGTTGTACATGTCGAAGTCATCGTTGGTGCGCAGACCATCGGCCGCGGTGCCCGGATTGTCATAGGCCACGTTCGGCGCCAGGCGGACGCGGCGCTGGCCTGGGTTGTAGGTCCAGGCCTGGCGCGGCTTCTCGACCTGGTTGATGAAGTCGTGCACGAGCAGGATCTGACCGGCCAGACGCGCCGGCGCGGTCACGGTCTGCAGGAAGTTGAAGTTCTTGCCGGGCTCGCGCTCGCTCTGCGGCTTGGTCAGGCTGCCATAGTGGAAATCGTACTCGTACTCGAAGCGCACCGGCGTGTAGGCGCCGTCACGCGTGACGGCGGCCTGGCTCCAGTTCTGCGCCGAGGTGTCGCCACGGTAGCGCACCAGATGGTTCCAGATGGCCTCCTGACCATTCTGCGGGATGACGAAAGGCGCCCCGCCCGTCGCGCCGACAATGCCGTTGCCGCCCGGCGCCAGCTTGACCTGGGTGGCATTCTCCACGCTCTCGTCGTAGATCGCCTTCGGGAAGGAGGCGCTGCGGCGGGTCTGGTACACATTCAGCTGCCAGTCCGGATACTTCTTCAGCATGGCGAGCTGACCCGGGGTCAGGTTGGCGGCGTACTGGCCGGCATTGGCGGCGGTGATGCTGAACTGCGGCTTGTCACCGGCGAACGGGTCGGGGTAATGGCCTCCCGCCTTGAAACCGGCGGCGGGAGACTTCAGGCCGCCGCTCCAGGCGGGGATGGTGCCGGCGGCGTTGCCGGCGGCCTCGGCGCCCATCGGCGTCAGTGACTTGCCCAGCTTGGCGGCTTCATCAGCGGACACGGCAGCCCAGGCCGGGGACGCGAGGGCGGCGGCGATCGCCGCCGCCATCAGTTGTCTGGTCATGTTCTTCATGTGATCTCTCGCTTTCTTGTTATCAGATCAGAAGGAATAGCTGACGGTCGCGGCGATGAAGTCGCGGTCGCTGAGGGGGTTGTTGGTGGTTTTGGTCGGCGTGACCACGGGCGCACCGCCAACCGTCACCGGCACGGTCGCGCTATAGGTCTCTCCCCCAAAATAATTGGTGTAGGAAAGATCCGCCTGCCAGTTGTTCTGGTAAGACGCGCCGACCCCCAGCGTGGCGGCCTTGACGCCCTGGTTGAAGGTCGGGCTGACACCGCGCAGATCGTGCGAGAAAGCGACTCGCGGACTCAGGTTGATGGCGCCGATGACATTGGTGTAGTCAGCTCGCGCCACCACGCGATAGCCATAGGACTGCTTGGTGGCGGCCGCTTGGCTGTTCACGGATGCCACATAGTCAAAGCCATTGCCGTTGAACGCGATGGGCTTGCCATTGATGTCCTTGGGCAGGTCCATGTAGGTGTAGCCAGCCTCCGCCACGGCGACCACCTGGCTGGCCCCCAGCTGAGGCCCGAACGACTTGGTGCCGGTGAGCTGGGCCTGATGGAACTTGACGCGCTTGTAACCGGCATATTCGGTATTCGGCGTCATGACGCCCAGCCCGACAGCGCAGGGAGTCGTGCACTGACCACCGCCATTGAAGGTCAAGAGCGCGTTCAGCAGGTCCGTCGCCGCGACCTGCACCGGCATGTTCGGGCGGTAGGAGTACTCGCCCTGCAGCGCGATACCCAGGGGACCGGGTGTCGAGAAACTCAGGCCGTACAGCGCGATGTCCTCGGGGTAGTCGGCCTGATAGTAGGCCGCATTGGGTCCGGCCGTACCGGCCGCGCCCGGCGCCGGACCCGTCTTGCCCGAGACATAGGGAATACGGCTGTGATAGTTCATGTAGTACAGGCCGAACTCGGTATTGTTCAGCTCGGGCACCAGCAGCCGGGCGGCGATACCGTACTGGTGGCTGTCACGGGGATCCTTGTCCGCGCCGCGACGCAGGTACGGAACAGGCGGGAAAGGCAGGGAGGTATTGTCGAAACCGGCAATATCAATGACCGAACCGCCCGGGGAGATGAAGTCATTGGTACTGAAATAGCTACCGTTCGGCTCCAGTCGGGTCTTCTTGTGCTCAAGCTGACCGAAGGCCTCGACAGTCAGGTTGTCAGTGACTTCCTGCGAGGCCCACAGCATGTTGACCGGCAGGAAAGCCTCCTTCAGCTCGGCGCCGGGCGCGCGCAGCTTGGCGACATCCACCGGATTGATGGAGTTGATGCCGTTGGGAATGAAAGTGCTTTCGCCCCAGCTCACCACCTGCTTGCCAATGCGAACATCCGTGGCCTTGTCGCCGACCACGTTGAACTTGCCACGCACATAAGCATCCAGAATTTCGTAGTCGTGGCCCAGGCGATTGTGGATCGTTTTCTCATCCACACGGTTCACATTGAAGCTTTTGCTTTCGATGGCCCGGTCATACCAGGAGCTGACACGGACGAAAGCGCCGAAGTTCTTGTAGTTCAAATCCAGGTCATTGGTCATTTTGAACAATGACGACACCTGCTCACCGCGCTTGTAGCTCAGGTCGCCGTTGTCATAGTTCGCATTCGGCTTGCTGCCACCATGGATGACGCCGATATTGGTCTTGTCCGGCCCCGTCACCCGCCACATCGCCCCATAGGACAACGTCGTATCCAGCGAGCCGGACACCTCGCCATCGGCAAGGTCGAACTGGAAGGCATGGGCAGGGAAACTGGCAAGGCTGGCGGCCGCGACGGCCACCATGAGCGGAGACAAGGCGAAACGAAATGAAGCTTTTTGCATGGGACACCTCTGTTTTCATTGTTTTAAGTGATCCAACACCCTTTGGATATGACCAGCCGGCCACGACATCGTCAACCCCTAAATGCCATTCATCCGCCGACGAACGCTGATTCCTGTATGAGTTTTGTCGCCTCTGACAGCTTCCTGTAACCCAGCCTCCCGTCAGCCTATGACCCGGTGGAGGCGCCGGATATTGGACAAACGTCTCGCCTCCCGGGACAATCCGCGCTTCCAGAGTGCCCAGCCTCGCGCTGGTCCGCAGGGTTCACGCCCCACGGACGGGAAGCCGGTGAAAGTCCGGCGCTGCCCCCGCAACGGTGAAACTGGTCAAGGTGCCCGAACGCCACTGTCCGTCAGGATGGGAAGGCGGGCATCCGCGGCTGCGCCTAGCAGCCCGCCAGTCAGCCCGGAGACCGACTCGGGAAACAACGGCCGGCGCGGTGGGCGCTCATCCGGCGCTGTCGTCGACCCCCGGGTCAGACGCGGCACCGTGCTGGCCTCCCCGAACGACTGTCTGCGGGGATGCAGACAGCATGGAGACGCCCACCACATGAAGAAACTCCTCCCCTTCGCGCTCGCTCCCATGTCGCTGGTTGTCGCTGGCATGGCGCTGGCCGACGACGACAAGTCGCTGCCGGAAACGGTGGTGACGGCCAGCCGCGTGGAACAGCCAGCCGCCGCCGTGCCCGCCAGCACCACGGTCATCACCCGCAAGGAAATCGAAGCGCGCCAGTCCACCTCGCTGGCCCAGCTGCTGTCGCTGGCCGGAGGCATCGATGTCGCCGCCAACGGCGGTCCCGCCAGCTCCACCTCGGTGTTCATGCGCGGCACCAACTCCAACCACGTCCTCGTGCTCATCGATGGCGTGCGCGCCAACAGCGCCAACGACGGCCGCTTCGATTTCTCGCTGCTGCGTCCGGCAGACATCGAGCGCATCGAGATCGTGCGTGGTGCCCGCAGCGCCCAGTACGGCTCCGATGCCATCGGCGGCGTGATCCAGATCTTCACGCGCAAGACCGCGCGCAACTTCGTCGCGCTCAAGGCCGGCAGCTTTCACACCCAGGAAGCTCAGGTCGGTGTCGGCGCGGAGAAGAACGGCGACCATGTCTCGCTGACCGCCAGCTACGCCGATCAGGATGGCTTCTCGGCGACCCGCGCGGGCAACCCCGACCGTGACGGCCAGCACGACAAGAGCGCGCAGATCAGTGCCGGCAAGCGCCTGGGCGAGCAGACCTCGCTGGAGTTCAGCGCACTGCGTCAGGACCGCCGGGTCGAGTTCGATCAGGGCGTCACCGATGAGCAGCTGAGCAACGGCCGTATCGCCCTGCATCATGACACCACGGTGAACTGGAAGCAGACCGTGGAGGTCGGCTACAACCAGGTCGAGCGCGACACCAACGCCCTGCGCGCCAGCCGGCTGCTGGGCAGCTGGGTCAACCAGATCAGCCTGGGTGACCATGGCAGCGTGATTGCCGGCATCGACTACCAGCAGGAAAGCATAGACACTGGCAGCCTGGGCTATGACAAGACCGTCCAAAGCCATGGCGGCTTCATCACGCTGGATACCGCCGTGCAGCAGCTGGGCATCAGTATCAGCGGGCGCCACGATGACCACGAGCGCTTCGGCGGACACGACACCGGCAGCCTGACACTGAGCCATCCGCTGACCGACAGCATCCATGTCTACGGCACGGTGGCCTCGGCCTTCAAGGCGCCGACCGCCGACCAGCTTTATTCGCCCGGTGATGCCAGCTGGTGCTGGCCTGCCCCTCCGGGCAACACCACGCCCTGCTACGCGGGCAATCCCAACCTGCAGCCGGAACGGTCCCGTCAGCGCGAGCTGGGCCTGCGCTGGCAGGTCGCCCCCGACCACCAGATCACCGCCAACCTGTACGACAACAAGATCAGCAACCTGATCGCGAGCGACTTCACCTTCCCTAACCCCTACGTCAACATCAACCGGGCCCGCATCAAGGGGCTGGAAGTGACTGCCAGCGGCCAGGAAGGCATCTTCAGCTACCAGCTCAACGCCGGCAGCCTGAAGGCCAAGGATGACACCGGCGCCGATCTGTTGCGCCGCCCGCGCGGCTCGCTCAACGGTCTGCTCATGCTGCAGCCGGCGGCCAGCTGGAGTGTCGGCACGGAGGTCGTGGCGCGCAGCCATGCCAAGGACTTCGGCGCCACCGGCATCGAGCGTGTCCCCGGCTATACGGTGGTCAACCTGCTGGCCAACTGGCAGGTCACGCCCAAGCTCACCCTGGGCGTGCGCGCCGACAACGTGACCGACAAGCAGTATGTGCAGGCCATCGGCTACAACACCGCCGACCGCAGCGGCTATGTGACCGCGCGCTACACTTTCTGACCGGAGAACCCCATGGGCCACCGCCTCTCGAAGATCTACACCCGCACCGGCGATGACGGCAGCACCGGCCTCGGCGACGGCAGCCGCGTGCGCAAGGACTGCGCGCGCGTCGAAGCCTTCGGCGAGGTCGATGAAGTCAACGCGCAGATCGGGCTGTTGCGCGCGGGACTGGCGGCGGACCATGGCGCGCAGGTCATGCTGGAGCACATCCAGCATGACCTGTTCGATGTCGGCGGCGAGCTCTGCATCCCCGGCCATGCGCTGGTGACCGTGGATTACATCGAACGGATGGAGGCGGCGATCGATGCCATCAACGCCGACCTGCCGCCACTCAAGGATTTCATCCTGCCCGGTGGCTGCCCCGCCGCCGCGCAGGCGCATGTCGCGCGCACGGTCTGCCGTCGCGCCGAGCGGCGCGTGCTGACACTGGCCGATGCCGAAGCGGTCCGGCCGCAGTTGCTGCAATACCTCAACCGGCTCTCGGACTATCTGTTCGTGCTGGCGCGCCAGCTCGCCCGCGCGGATGGTGGCCGGGAAGTGCTCTGGCGCCCGCGTCCGGCGTGAGCGGCGGCGCTCAGGCGTTTGACAGCAGGCCTGGCCGCACCAGCCAGTGCAGCGGCCGGATGTCGCGCAGTTCGCGGCCCTGGCTGACGAAGCCTGCCCGCTGGTAGAAACGGCGGGCATCCTCGGAGGCGGTCTTGACCAGGCAGGCCACCGGACCGATGTCCCGCAGGGCATGCTGCAGCAGCAACCGCCCCAGCCCGCGCCCCTGCGCTTCGGGATGCACCCCGAGCAGGATCAGTTCCGCCGGCACCTGTCCCAGCGGCGCGCGCAGGCGGATGGGCGCGAGCAGCGTGACCACGCCCCGCCACAGCCGCAGCGGATGCAGCAGCAGGCGCATCAGCATCTGTGCGCAGAAGGCGACATCGGCGTAGAAACCCAGGCGCAGCGCGAGACGGCGCGTGGTCATCACGGCGAAGGCCGCGACCTCGCCCGCCGGCTGCTCGATGACCCAGACCCGCGCCTGCGGCGCGCGCAGCAGGCGCGGCCAGAAGGCATCACGCAACAGTCCGGCGCCCAGCGATGGCAGAAGATCCTCGGCCATCAGCAGGGCATGCAGGTCAACCAGCTGATCTAGGTGACAGGGCGCGGCCTCGCGCAGGCGCCAGCCGGCGGGCAGCGCCGGCAGCGCGACGCATGCCTGCGCGCGCGGCCAGTGGACATAGCGGGACAACGGCACGGACAGCCCCCGGAGTCATGGTGCCGGCAGTGTGACCGGCCGGGATGTCATTACGGCGACAACCCGGCATCGGTTTGACGACAGTCATCCGCCCGGTAGCCCGATCCGGGCTCAGACCAGCAGCCGGCGGATGTCGGCCAGCAGCACCGCCAGGCGCGCGGTGAAGCGCGCCGCCACCGCGCCGTCGATGACACGGTGGTCGTAGGACAGCGACAGCGGCAGCATCAGCCGTGGCGCGAAGCCCTTGCCATCCCACACCGGCTGCTGGCTGGCCTTCGACAAGCCGAGGATGCCGACTTCCGGCCAGTTCACCAGCGGCGTGAAGGCCGTGCCGCCGACACCGCCCAGCGACGAGATGGTGAAGCTCGCACCCTGCATGGCGGCCGGCGGCAGCTTGCCGGTGCGGGCCTGCTCGGACAGCTCGCCGAGCCCGCGCGACATCTCGCTCAGGCTCATGCGGTCGGCGTTGTGCAGCACCGGTACCAACAGGCCGTTGGGCGTATCCACGGCGATGCCGAGGTTGACGTAATCCTTCACCACCAGACTCTCGCCGTCGCGGCTGAGCGAGCTGTTGAACACCGGCATCTCGCGCAGCAGATAGGCCACCGCCTTCGCCACCAGCACGGTCATGGTCAGCGACAGGCCATCCTTCTTGAAGCTGTCGCGCAGGCTGAGGCGGAAGGCCTCCAGCTCGGTGATGTCGGCGAGGTCGAACTGCGTGACCTGGGGCACGATCAGCGCCGAGCGGGCGAGGTTCTCGGCCGACTTGCGCTGTATGCGCGAGCGCGGCTTCAGCGCGACCGCACCCCACTTGACGTAGTCCGGCTCGGGCGGCAGGTCGCCGAACAGGCCGGCCATGCCGGAGCCGCCGGCAGCCGGAGCCGCCGCCGGCTGCGTCAGGCGCTGCCTGACCCACTGATGAACGTCATCCTTGAGGATGCGCCCGCGCGGGCCGGTGCCCGGCACCTGGCCGAGATCCACGCCCAGCTCGCGCGCCAGCTTGCGCACGGCAGGGCCGGCATGGACCCGGGCGGCATCCGGCATGGCTGGCGCGGATGCGGCCGCGGCGGGGACCGGCGCCGGCGACTTCACCGCAACCGGCGCTGACGGCGCAGCAGCAGGCGCTGTCGGAGCGGCCTGCGTGGCAGAACCCGCGGCCTCCAGCACCAGCAGCGGCTCGCCCGCCTTCACGGCCTGGCCCACCTTCACCGCCCAGGACACCAGCACGCCGTCATCCGGCGCCGGCAGCTCCAGGCTGGCCTTGTCCGACTCCAGCACCGCGATAGGCTGGTCCTTCTTCACTGTAGCGCCCGGCTGCACCAGCAGCTCGATCACTTCGGCCTGCGGCACGCCCAGGTCGGGCACGGCGACATCGCGCCGCCCGCCGCCCGCGCGCGCCGGCGGTGCGGCGGTCGGCTCCGGCTCGACGCCGGTCTCCGGCAGCGTCCGGGCAACCGCTGGAGCGGGCGCTGCAGCGGCAGGCGCCGGTACGCTCCCGCCGGCAGCCTCCAGCACCAGCAACGGATTGCCCGCCTTCACGGCCTGGCCCACCTTCACCGACCAGGACACCAGCACGCCGTCATCCGGCGCTGGCAACTCCAGGCTGGCCTTGTCCGATTCCAGCACCGCGATGGGCTGGTCCTTCTTCACTGTAGCGCCCGGCTGCACCAGCAGCTCGATCACCTCGGCCTGCTCGACCCCGAGATCGGGCACAGCAATCTGCGTCGCCATGTCGATCTCCTCAGGTCCGGGCCGCCGACGGCTGCGCGGGGTCCACGCCCCAGCGCGCGCGCGCGGCCAGCAGCTTGTCCGTGCCGATGTCACCACTCTCGTGCAGGGCGGCCAGCGCCGTGTAGGCGACATGCGCGGCATCCACCTCGAAATGGCGGCGGAGCTGGCGACGCGAATCGGAGCGGCCGAAACCATCGGTGCCAAGCACGTGGTAGCGGCGCCCCTCCGGCAGGTAGGCGCGGATCTGGTCGGCATGCACCTTCATGTAGTCGGTGGCGGCGACGATCGGCCCCTTGCTCGCGCCGAGCTGGCTGGCGACCCAGGCCACCTTCGGCTTCTGCTCGGGGTTGAGCAGGTTCCAGCGCTCCGCTTCCTGGCCCTCGCGGCGCAGCTCGGTGAAGCTGGTCGCGCTCCAGACCGTGGCGCGCACGCCCTCCTCAGCCAGCAGCGCGGCGGCCGCCTCGACCTCGCGCAGGATGGTGCCGCCGCCCAGCAGCTGCACCTCCGGCCCCTTGCCCTTCTTCGCCGCCTGCAGGCGGTAGAGGCCGCGACGGATGCCCTCCTCGCAGCCCACCGGCATGGCCGGGTGCGGGTAGTTCTCGTTCATCACGGTCAGGTAGTAGTAGACATCCTCCTGCTCGCCGTACATGCGGCGCAGGCCGTCCTGCACGATGACCGCGATCTCGTAGCTGTAGGTCGGGTCGTAGGCCACGCAGTTGGGAATGGTCGCGGCCAGCACGTGCGAGTGGCCGTCCTCATGCTGCAGGCCCTCGCCGTTGAGCGTGGTGCGGCCGGCCGTGGCGCCGACCAGGAAGCCGCGCGCGCGGCTGTCGCCGGCGGCCCAGGCGAGGTCGCCGATGCGCTGGAAGCCGAACATGGAGTAGTACAGGTAGAACGGCACCAGCGGCTGGTCATGCACGCTGTAGGCGGTGGCGCAGGCCACCCAGGCGCTCATCGCGCCGGCCTCGTTGATGCCCTCCTCGAGGATCTGCCCCTTCACGTCCTCGCGGTAGAACATGAGCTGGCCGGCATCCTCCGGCTCGTAGAGCTGACCGACGCTGGAGTAGATGCCAAGCTGGCGGAACATGCCCTCCATGCCGAAGGTGCGCGCCTCGTCCGGCACGATGGGCACGATACGCTCGCCCAGCCCTTCCAGCTTGAGCAGCACGCCCATCAGGCGGACCATGGCCATGGTGGTGGAGATGGGACGCTCCGAACCGGTGGTGATCGTGCTGAGCTGATCCAGCGTCGGCACCGGCAGCGCGCGGCTCTTCATGCGCCGCTGCGGCAGGTAGCCGCCCAGCGCCTCGCGGCGCTCGTGCAGATAGCGCATTTCCGGGCTGTCGTCGGCCGGCCGGTAGAACGGCAGCTGCTCCAGCTGCTCGTCGTTGAAGGGCATGTTGAAGCGGTCACGGAACTGCTTGAGCGAGACGATGTCCAGCGACTTCAGCTGATGCGCCTTGTTGATCGCCTGGCCGGCGCCGGTGGCGTAGCCCTTGACCGTCTTGGCGAGGATGACCACCGGCTGGCCCTTGGCGGCCATCGCCTCGGCGTAGGCGGCGTAGACCTTGAACGGATCATGGCCGCCGCGATCCAGCCCGGCGATCTCCTCGTCGCTGAGGTCCTTCACCAGCTCGGCCAGCTCGGGGTACTTGCCGAAGAATTTCTCGCGCGTGTAGGCGCCGCCCCGGTTCTTGAACACCTGGTACTCGCCGTCCACGGCCTCGTTCATGCGCTGACGCAGCGCGCCGCTCTCGTCACGGGCCAGCAGCGGGTCCCACTTCTTGCCCCAGACCACCTTGATGACCTTCCAGCCGGCGCCGCGGAACACCGACTCCAGCTCCTGGATGATCTTGCCGTTGCCACGCACCGGACCATCCAGACGCTGCAGGTTGCAGTTGATGACATAGATCAGGTTGTCGAGCTTCTCGCGGCCGGCCAGCGCGATCGCGCCCAGCGACTCCGGCTCGTCCATCTCGCCGTCACCGAGGAAGGCCCAGACCTTGCGGTTCTGCTCGGGGATGAAACCGCGGTTGATCATGTACTTCATGACATGGGCCTGGTAGATCGCCATCAGCGGCCCCAGGCCCATGGAAACAGTCGGGAACTGCCAGTAGTCCGGCATCAGCCACGGGTGCGGATAGCTCGACAGGCCCTGCCCGCCGACCTCGCGGCGGAAGTTCTCCAGCTGCGCCTCGCTCAGCCGCCCCTCCAGGAAGGAGCGCGCGTAGATGCCGGGCGCGGAATGGCCCTGATAGTAGATCAGGTCGCCGCCGTGGCTTTCGTCCGGGGCATGGAAGAAATGGTTGAAGCCGACATCATAGAGCGTCGCCGAGGACGCGAAGGAGGCGATGTGGCCGCCCAGCTCGTCATCGTTCTGGTTGGCGCGCATGACGATGGCCAGCGCGTTCCAGCGCACCAGCGAGCGCAGCCGCCACTCCAGGTTGGGGTCGCCCGGCATGAGCGGTTCCTGATCACAGGGTATGGTGTTCAGGTACGGCGTGTTGAGCCGGTTGATATGCGCGCCGTGCAGCGGCGCCTGGCCGATCAGCCACTCCAGCAGCTGCCGCGCCCGCTCGGGCGACTCGTTCTCCGCAACGGATGCCAGCGCATCCAGCCATTCCCGCGTTTCCGCGTGGTCGGGGTCGCCGTAGTGACGAAGCCGTGCCATATTGCCTCCTTACCGTGATGGCGCCTGGCCGCCAGGGGCCGGTTATAGGCAGCCTAACCGTTGTGCCGGGCCGGGACAGGCAAGTGACCGCCCGGTCATCAGGATTTTGGCACGCCCGATCCAGTGCCGCCAGAACGCCAGACCTGCATCTGCTGACAAAACATGGGCAATGCCTGCAGCAGGGACAGTCCGGGTCGCGTCAGCTCGCGGTCCGGCACGGCGACGATGGCGTTCCGGCGCACGGCCGGCAGTGACGGGAAACGGGACCAGAAGCGGCGCGCGTCCGCCAGTTCGCCATGGCCGACCAGGATCACATCCGGCGCCGCCCTCAGCACGAATTCGGGATTGAGCACGGGCGCCGCCACGGCGGAAGGCGGCACGATGGTGTCGACGCCACAGACACGCATGGCCTGACTGACGAGATGGTCAGGCGCCAGGCTGTAGAGGGGCGTCAGCCAGACCTGGTAGAGCCCGCGCAGCCGCGTGCCGGCCGCGTAGTGCGCGGTGGTCTCGCGCAGCAGGCGCTGCCACTGCGCCGCCTGGGCGTCCGCACGCGGCCCCTGCCCGGCCAGCGCGCCCAGCCAGCGCAGGCGCTCGGGAATGTCGGCCAGCCGGCGCGGAGAGATGGCGAGCAGCGCGATGCCCTGGCGGCGCAGACGCTCCTGCTGCGCCGGGGCCAGCCCGGTCGGCCAGAACACGATGAGGTCGGGACGCGCTAGGCGCAGGCGCTCCTCGTTGATGAGCCCGGACTGTCCCACCACCGGAAAGCCGCTGCGGCTGGTCTGCCAGCGGCCTGGCGTTTCGTGGTCGTCCTGCACGCCGACAATGCGGTCCTCCGCGCCCAGCGCGCGCATCATGTCGACCAGATGCGGCCCCAGCACGATCCATCGCCGGGGCAGCTGTGCCGGCAGCCGCCAGTCCTGACCGGCGTCATCGCGCCAGGCGCCCAGGGCACTGGTGACGGCGGGCGGCGGTTCGGCCGCCGCCGGGCGGGATGCCATCGCCGGCGGGATGCAGGCCGCGGCCAGGAAAGCGAACGCGCGCACGGCCGGCCAGCGCCGGCCACCGTGCCGGCTCAGGCGCCCGGCCACAGCGTGTGCAGGGCCAGCATCACCATCCAGACGATGAGCGCGCGCTGCATCAGCGCCTGCAGCCCTTCCAGCGCGTCGGCCAGCGCGGCCGCCGGCTCGGCCCGGGTGTCGATGTCCGCCGGCTCGGCGGCGGCGGCGGCCTCGTCGATCAGCTCGTGACCGGCCGCGTCCGGCTTGAGCAGGCGCTCACGGATGACATTCCAGGTCGCGGTGAAGTTGCCGGCCAGCGCGAAGCTCAGCGCCAGCAGGCGGGTCGGAATCCAGTCGGCGAGCTGCAGCCAGCCCTGCGCCAGCACGCGGGTCTCCTCGCTGCCCTGGCGCGCGGCGTGACGCAGCAGGTAATAGCCGACCGCGGCCACGGGCGTCGCCAGCAGGAACCAGAACAGCGGCGAGAACAACTCGTGCAGGGACTCGCGCAACAGCTCCTTGCGCGCCTCGCCCAGCTCGCTGACCAGCGCCACATCGTCGCTTACCCAGTCGGCCTGCTCGGCATCCGCCGCCGGCTGCGCCCAGGAGCGCGTGCGCCAGTGCTCGAGATGCCGCTGCGCCGCTCCCGGCAGCGTGATGTCGCCGAAGACGGCCATGAGCACGATGGCGCCCGGCACGAACACCAGCAGGCTGAGACCGACCTCGCGCAGCGCCTGCAGCACGATGGCGAGCACCACCATGGGAATCAGCAGGGTCAGCGCCAGGCGCACCCCGGCGCTCAGCGAGGCCGGGAACTGCGCCGTCCAGTCCAGCCAGAGCGCGACGGGCCGGCCGGCCAGACGGCGCCACTCATCGGGCAGGGCAAAGTAGGCAGCGAGGGCCAGCAGGGCCAGTAACAGCGTCATCTTCCAGTTCTCCCTGAATCATCTTCCGATGATTCGCCACAGAATTCATGTCCCAGCGAGTCGCGCAGCCGCCCCCAGTCGAAACAGGGGCCCGGATCGGTCTTGCGGCCGGGCGCGATGTCGCTGTGCCCGGTCAGTTCGCCTCGCGCGGACGGATAGCGCGCCCACAGCGCCTCCAGCACCTCGCGCAGCCGATCATACTGCGCCGCCTCGAAAGGCTGCTCGTCACAGCCCTCCAGCTCGATGCCGACCGAGAAATCGTTGCAGTTCTCACGGCCCCGGTAGACCGAGCGCCCGGCATGCCAGGCGCGCGCGTCGAACGGGACATACTGCACGACTTCGCCATCGCGGCGGATGAGCAGATGCGCCGACACCTCCATGCCATGGATCTCGGCGAAGTAGGGATGCCCCTCGGGAGCCAGCGTGCCGGTGAAGAGCTGGTCTATCCAGGGGCCGCCGAACCGGCCGGGCGGCAGGCTGATGTTGTGCAGCACGACCAAGCTTATCTCGCCGGCGGGCCGGGCGTTGAAGAATGGCGACGGACAGCGTCTGGCCGTGCTCAGCCAATGGTCGGCGGTAATGTGCATCGTGATCCGCGATCTCCGTCTTGCTGAGCGCTAGCCTAACCGATGCCGGATGACGGGCAAACAGGGCGCGGCATTTCGATTTATACTGCGCGCCTTGTCCACGGACCGCAGGAAACCGCGCATGAACCCCGAGTTGCTGAAAGCGGCGCTGGCCGCCAACGTCGCCGCCGCCCTGGTCGAGGATATCGGCTCGGGAGATGTCACCGCGCAGCTGATCCCCGCCGACCGGCAGGCGACCGCGCGCATCATCACCCGGGAAGACATGGTGATGGCCGGCAAGCTCTGGGTGGAATCGGTGTTCGTCGCGGTCGATCCCAGCGTGAAGATCCGCTGGCTGGCCGACGAGGGCGCCGAGATCAAGGCCGGCTCGCCGCTGTTCGAGGTGCGCGGCAGCGCGCGCAGCCTGCTCACCGCCGAGCGCACGGCGCTGAACTTCCTGCAGACCCTGTCGGCCAGCGCCACCCATGTGCGCGACCTCGTCCGTCTGCTCGAAGGCACCAGGGCACGCCTGCTGGACACCCGCAAGACCCTGCCCGGCCTGCGCGTGGCGCAGAAGTACGCCGTGCTGGTCGGCGGTGGCGAGAACCACCGCATGGGCCTCTACGACGCCTTCCTGATCAAGGAGAACCACATCATGGCGGCCGGCTCGGTCACCGCCGCCGTCGGCGCCGCGCGCGCGCAGGCGCCGGGCCGCATGGTCGAGGTGGAGGTGGAGAATCTGAAGGAGCTGGAAGAGGCCATCGCCGCCGGCGCCGACCGCATCATGCTCGACAACTTCGACCTCGACCTCATGCGCCAGGCCGTGGCCATCAACGCCGGCCGCGCCCAGTTGGAGGCCTCCGGCAACGTCAACCGCGACACCCTGCGCGGCATCGCCGAAACCGGCGTGGACTACATCTCGCTGGGCACCATCACCAAGGACATCAAGGCCATCGACCTGTCCATGCGCCTGGTCGAGGCCTGAGCGCTCAGCGCGGCGTCACGCCATCGGGCGGCCGCTCGCCCACCCAGGCGAAGCGCGGGCGCTCGCCATCCGCCGTCGTCACCGTGCCGGTGAACATCTCCCAGGGCCGCACCCAGCGGCTCCAGTCGCCATAGCAGGTGCGGTAGAGCACCAGCCACTCCTCGCTCTCGGAGTGGCGCACCAGATCCAGCACCTCGTAGTACGGCCCCTTGTAGTGTCGGTAGTAGCCCTTGCGCAGCTCGGGTGGCATGGATGACTCCTTTTCATGGGCGCAGAAAGCAAAAACCCCACATCCAAAGGATGCGGGGTTCGTGCATTAGGTGCCTGGCGATGACCTACTTTCACATGGCGAATGCCACACTATCATCGGCGCGGAGTGGTTTCACTTCTGAGTTCGGGATGGGATCAGGTGGTTCACACTCGCTATGGTCGCCAGGCAATTCGGCGGACCGGATGCTGCTGCTGTTGCCAGCACAACATCGTCCAAATTCGTGATTCGAGTCTGTCAGAGACTGCGCCAAGCGCTTTGTCTTCAGTGTCTTTCTCGCCCGTCTGCTCTCGCAGACTGCTTTGGCGTTATATGGTCAAGCCTCACGAGCAATTAGTACACGTTAGCTTCACGCATCACTGCGCTTCCACACCGTGCCTATCAACGTCCTGGTCTTGAACGGCTCTTTAGGGGGCTTAAAGCCCCAGTGAGACCTCATCTTGAGGTGGGCTTCCCGCTTAGATGCTTTCAGCGGTTATCCCTTCCGTACATAGCTACCCGGCAGTGCCACTGGCGTGACAACCGGAACACCAGAGGTACGTCCACTTCGGTCCTCTCGTACTAGAAGCAGCTCCTCTCAAGTCTCAAACGCCCACGGTAGATAGGGACCGAACTGTCTCACGACGTTCTAAACCCAGCTCGCGTACCTCTTTAAATGGCGAACAGCCATACCCTTGGGACCTGCTTCAGCCCCAGGATGAGATGAGCCGACATCGAGGTGCCAAACACCGCCGTCGATATGAACTCTTGGGCGGTATCAGCCTGTTATCCCCAGAGTACCTTTTATCCGTTGAGCGATGGCCCTTCCATACA
>Ga0222424_100491_pt1 | contig 20340 bp, 11 predicted proteins | sample 2B2ome_FD_182468 | JGI IMG/M metagenome (GOLD analysis project Ga0222424, IMG submission 182468) | Enriched microbial communities from leaf-cutter ant dump, University of Wisconsin, Madison, United States - 2B200A (version 2) | ecosystem: Environmental > Terrestrial > Nest > Insects nest > Nest... | reverse complement strand
CGACCAGAAGTGGGGCACGCCCCAGCCCATCACCATCCGCGACAAGGACTTCGGCGCGGTGCGCCTGCGCGCGTTCGGCAACTACGCCTGGCGCATCGCCGACCCCAAGCTGTTCCACACCGAGATCTCGGGCACGCGCGAGCGCTACCCCGTGGCCGACCTGGAAGGCCAGTTGCGCGGCCTGGTGCTGCAGAGCATCAGCAACGCCATCGCGGGCAGCGGCCTGCCCTTCCTCGACCTGGCGGCCAACCAGGTGATGTTCGCCGACGCGCTGGCCAAGGAGCTGCAGCCGGCCTTCGCCAGGATCGGCCTGCAGCTCGAAGGCCTGACGGTGCAGAACCTGTCGCTGCCCGAGGAACTGCAGAAGGTGCTGGACCAGAAGATCGGCATGGGCATGGTCGGCAACGACATGGGCAAGTTCATGCAGTACCAGACGGCGCAGGCCATCCCCAAGTTCGCCGAAGGCGGGGCCCCAGGCGGCGGCGTGGCGGGCGACGCCATGGGCCTGGGCGCCGGCGTGGCGCTGGGCCAGGTGCTGGCGCAGAACCTGCAAGCCGGCCTGCAGGGCGCCGCCGCACAGCCTGCGCCCGCCGCCCCGGCGGGCGTGAAGCCCGAGGAAGTGATGGCCACGCTGGAGAAGCTCGCCGACCTCAAGGCCAAGGGCATCCTGACGCAGGAAGAGTTCGACGCCAAGAAGGCCGAGCTGCTGAAAAAGCTCGTCTGAACTCCACTTTTGATAGCTGCTGGCGCTTGATTGACAAGGGCTAGAGGCCAAAAACACCCTAAATCTCCATGGCCCCCAGCGCCACCCAGCGGACGTACCGCGCGCCCTGCCCGGGCTGCGGCGCGCCGGTCGAGTTCCGCAGCGCGCAGTCCACCCACGCCGTCTGCGCCTACTGCCAGAGCACCGTGGTGCGCAGCGGCGAGGTGCTGGCGCGCATGGGCAAGATGGCCGAGCTGTTCGACGACCACAGCCCGCTGCAGGCGCACGCCAGTGGGCGCATCGCGCAGGACGGCAAGGAGCTGCCCTTCACCCTGGTCGGCCGCCTGCAGTTCAAGAGCGACGCCGGGGTGTGGACCGAGTGGACCGCCTTCCTTGACGACGGCACCCTGGCCACGCTGAGCGAGGACAACGGCAGCTACGTCTTCACCCGCGCCATCGACCCTGGGCGCCCGCTGCCCGAGGCCCGCCGCTTTCGCGTGGGCACCACCACCGCCGTCAACGGCCAGCCGTACAGCGTGGCCTTCAGCGGCCAGGTGCGCCTGGTCGCGGCCCAGGGCGAGCTGCCCAAGCTGCCCGCGCTGGGCGAGCCCTTCGGCAGGGTGGAGCTGCGCAGCAGCGAGGGCGAGGTGCTCTCCATCGACTACAGCCGCCAGCCGCCGCAGGTCGAGCGCGGGCGTGCCGTGCTGCTCGAGGACCTGAAGCTGCAGGGTCTGAAGGACGAATCCGCCAAGGACGAAAAAGGCCGCCAGTTCAGTTGCCCGCACTGCGGCGCCCCGGTGCAGGTGCAACTGGCCACGACCAGGAGCCTGACCTGCCCGTCCTGCGCCAGCCTCATCAGCCTGGACGGCGGCGTGGGCGGCGAACTGCGCGCCGCCGTGCAGGACGAGCCCGTGCAGCCGCTGATCGCGCTGGGCAGCAAGGGCCAACTGCAGGGCGTGCACTGGCAGGTGGTGGGCTTCCAGCACCGCATGGGGCGCGAGCCGGGCGACGACGAACTGTTCGGCTGGAACGAGTACCTGCTGTACAACCAGAAGCGCGGCTTCGCCTTCCTGGTGGACGCCGAGGACGGCTGGAGCCTGGTGCGCCCCGCCACGGGGGCGCCGCGGCTCTCGGCCAACGGGCGCAGCGCCACCTACCTGGGCGCCACCTACGCGCTGCAGTACAGCTACGACGCCGAGACCACCTACGTGCTGGGCGAGTTCTACTGGCCCGTGGAGCGCGGACAGAAGACCGCCAACCGCGACTTCGCCAGCAGCAAGGGCCTGCTGGCGATGGAGCAGAGCGCCAGCGAGGTCACCTGGTCCAGCGGCGACCGGCTGCAAGCCAGCGCCGTGGCCCGGGCCTTCGGCCTGCAGGACCCGCAGGCGCTGCAGCGGCAGGGCGGCGACCCCGGCCCCTTCGTGGCCGCCAGGGGCGCGGGCTGCGGCACGGTGGTCCTCATCGTGGTGGTCCTCGTCATCCTGCTCATCGTCCTGAGCAACTGCGCCGGCGGCACGGGCGGCAGCGGCTACACGCGCAGCTCGGGCGGCTCCTGGGGCGGCTACTCCAGCGGCGGCGGGCACAAATGATTTTTGCAAGGAGAAGCAGCAATGATGGGATTCGACTGGCTCCGGCCCGAGGCCTTCCTCGGCTCCATCCTCTATGCCGTGATCGGCGTGGTGGTGTTCTGGGTGTGCTTCATCATCGTCGACAAGATCACGCCCTACGACCTGTGGCGCGAGATCGTCGAGAAGCAGAACAAGGCCCTGGGCATGGTGGTGGCCGCCATGTGCCTGGGCATCAGCCTCATCGTGGCAGCGGCGATCCATTGAAACACCCCCCTGAGCGGCTGCGCCGCTTTCCCCCGCTCTCGCAGCGCTGCGCGATGCGGGCAAGGGGAGGGGGACGACGCCAGCACGGCGGGGCGGCCCTTGCGCGGCGTCTGCCGGCATGGGGCGCGCCCATTGCACGCCTATGCATATGAAGGACACCGCCCCCCGCCCCATTGACATCGCCCTGCTCGCCAGCGTCTTCGTGGTGGCCGCCTGCGGCCTGCTGTACGAGCTGGCGGCGGGGGCGCTGGCGTCCTACGTGCTGGGCGACTCGGTGCTGCAGTTCTCCACCGTCATCGGCACCTACCTGTTCGCCATGGGCGTGGGCTCGTGGCTGTCGCGCTATTTCGAGCGCCAGCTGCCCGCGCATTTCCTGCGCATCGAATTGCTCGTAGCGCTCGTCGGCGGGGCGCTACCAGCTACGCTTTTCATAGCAAATGCCTACGTACCCGGGGCCTTCCGCCCGCTGCTGTACGGCATGGTGCTGCTGGTGGGCGCGCTGGTGGGGCTGGAGATTCCGCTGGTCATGCGCATCCTCAAGCGCAACGTGCAGCTCAAGGACCTGGTGTCGCAGGTGCTCACCTTCGACTACCTGGGCGCGCTGGCCGTGTCGCTGGCCTTTCCCCTGGTGCTGGTGCCACAACTGGGGCTGATCCGCACCGGGCTGGTGTTCGGCCTGATGAACGCCGCCGTGGCGGTGTGGGCGCTGTGGCTGTTCCGCCATGAACTGCGCCGGCGCGCCGAGTACGCGGCGGCCTGCGCCGGAGTGCTGGCGCTGCTGGGCGCGGGCCTGTGGGGCGCGGACCGCATCACCAGCCTGGCCGAGGACCGCTTCTACCAGGACCGCATCGTGGTCGCGGCGGCCTCGCCGTACCAGCGCATCGTGGTCACGCAGGGGCGCGCGGGCCACCGGCTGTTCCTCAACGGCAACCTGCAGTTCGCCGAGCGCGACGAGTACCGCTACCACGAGGCCCTGGTGCACCCGGCCATGGCCGCGCACGGCGCACCGCGCAAGGTGGCGGTGCTGGGCGGCGGCGACGGCATGGCGGTGCGCGAGATCCTCAAGTACCCCGCGGTGGAGTCGGTGACGCTGGTGGAGCTGGACCCGGCCATGACGCGCCTGTTCCGCGACGACCCGGCGCTGCGCCGCCTCAACGGCGACGCGCTGTCGAGCCCCAAGGTGCGCATCGTCAACCAGGACGCCTTCCAGTGGCTGCAGGAGCTGCCCGCGCAGGAGACCTTCGACGTGATCGTGGTCGATTTCCCCGACCCGACCAACTTCGCCATCGGCAAGCTCTACACCAACAGCTTCTACGCACTGCTCGACCAGCGCCTGTCGGCCAGCGGCTACGCCGTGGTGCAGACCACCTCGCCGCTGATCGCGCGCCAGAGCTTCTGGACGGTGGTGGCCACCATCGAATCGGTGGGCCTGCGCGCCACGCCCTACCACGCGCACGTGCCCAGCTTCGGCGAGTGGGGCTACGTGCTGGCCAGCCGCCGCCCCTGGCGCCCGCCCGCGGCGCTGCCGCCGGGGCTGCGCTTTCTCGACCTGCCCACGCTGGCGCTGCTGTTCGACTTTCCGCTCGACATGGCGCGCGTGGATGCGGCGGTGAACCGCCTGTCCAACCAGGTGCTGGTACACACCTACGAGCAGGAGTGGGGCCACATGCTGGCACACTGACGCCGTTACGCGGGGCGCCTGGCTGGCGCCGCACCGCAGGAAGACCCATGTTCGAGCTCTTTTTCGTCAACGGCCTGAGGCCCGACCCGCTGCTGTGGCAGCAGCACAACCCGTGGCTGGTGGCGCTGTCGCTGCTGGTGTCCGTGGGCGCCTCAGCCGTGGCGCTGCACCTGGCCGGGCTGGCCCGGGACATGGCGCACCGCCGCACGCGCCAGATGGCGCTGCTGTCGGGAGCGTTGGCGCTGGGCTGCGGCATCTGGACCATGCACTACATCGGCATGCTGGCCTTCGCCGTGTGCGGCCAGGCGCGCTTCGACCCCTGGGTGACCCTGCTGTCCGTGCTGCCGGCGCTGGGCGCCTCCTGGGTGGCGCTGCACCTGCTGGTGCGCGAGCGCGCGGGCCCCGGCGCGCTGGCTGGCAGCGGCCTGCTCGTGGGCGCGGGCATCGGTGCCATGCACTACATCGGCATGGCGGCGTCGGAGCTGGCGCCGCTGATGCGCTACGACGCGCGCGGCTTCGCCCTGTCCATCGCCGTGGCGGTGCTGCTGGCCATCCTGGCGCTGTGGGTGCGCTTCGGCCTGCAGCGCCACTGGCGGGCACCGCAGGGCTGGGTGACGGCGCTGGCGGGCTGCGTCATGGGCCTGGCCATCGCCGGCATGCACTACACGGGCATGGCGGCGCTGCGCTTCGTCGAGCCCATCGAGCGGCTGCAGCGCGTCACCTACACGGTGCCGGTGCAGACCTCGCTGTCGCTGGCCATCGCCGTGGTAGCCGTGGCCCTGGGGCTGGTGGTCGTGGCCGCCAACGCCAACCTGCGCTACCGGCAGATGCTGTGGCAAACGCAGCGCAGCGAGTCGCGCCTGCGCGCCATCACCGACACGGCGGTGGACGGCATCATCACCATCAACGGCCGTGGCATCCTGCAATCGTTCAACGGCGCGGCCGAGCGCCTGCTGGGCTGGCGCGCCGAGGAGGTGATCGGGCGCAACGTCAGCATGCTCATGCCCGAGCCGCACCAATCGGCGCACGACGGCTACCTGTCCACGCACCTGGCCACCGGGCGCTCCAGCATCATCGGCCGGGGGCGCGAGGTCGAGGCCCTGCGCAAGGACGGCAGCCTGTTGCCCATCCGCCTGGCCGTGGGCCGCGTGGCGCTGCCTGGCGAGGCGCTGTTCGTGGGCTTCATCACCGACATCAGCGCACGCCGCGCCATGGAAGGCACGCTGCGCCGCCGCGAGGAGCAGTTGCGCACCCTGGTGGGCAACATCCCCGGCGTGGCCTTCCGCTGCCGCAACGAGGGCGACTGGCCCATGGAGTTCATCAGCGACGCCGTGCTGCCGCTCACCGGCTGGAGCGCCGATGACTTCCTGCAGGGCCGGGTGCATTACGGCCAGCTCGTCGACCCGGGCGACGCCAAGCACATCGCGCTCGACATCGACTTCGCCCTGCGCCAGGGCCAGGCCTACCACGTGGAGTACCGCATCACCACGCGCGCGGGCCAGCGGCGCTGGATGTCGGAATACGGGCGCGGCGCCGCCGACGAACAGGGTGCCGTGCGCTGGATCGACGGCGTGATCCTGGACATCACCGCCACCAAGGAGCACACCGCCCAGTTCGTCGGCACGGTGCAGGCGCTGAACCGCTCCGAGGCCGTGGCCGAGTTCGACCTGCACGGCCACCTGCTCAATGCCAACGCCAATTTCCTCGCCCTCATGGGCTACAGCTTCGAGGAAGCCATCGGCCAGCCGCACGCCCTGTTCTGCCCGCCCAAGACCGCCGCGCGGCACGACGCGTTCTGGCAGCGCCTGGCGCGGGGCGAGTTCCAGGCAGGCGAATACCAGCGCCTGGGCAAGGGCGGGCGTGAGGTGTGGGTGCACTCCACCTACAACCCCATCCTCGACGCCGACGGCAAGGTCTGCAAGGTCATCCAGTTGGTCACCGACCTGTCCCAGCGCCGCGCCATGGAGCAGGACCTGCGCGCCGCCAAGGAGCGCGCAGAAGCCGCCGCCGCCGCGCGCGCCAGCTTCCTGGCCAACATGAGCCACGAGATCCGCACGCCCATGAACGCCATCCTCGGCTTCACCGAGGCGCTGCTCGACTCGCCGCTTGACGCCACCCAGCGGCGCCAGCTAGGCACCGTGCAGCACGCCGCGCGTTCGCTGCTGCACCTGCTCAACGACATCCTGGACACCGCCAAGCTCGACAAGGGCGCCGTGGTGCTGGAAGTCCTCGACTTCAGCCTGCGCCAGCTGTGCCAGCAGATGCTCGACACCCTGCGCATCGGCGCCGCGCGCAAGGGCCTGCCCCTGGTGCTGGACTACCCCGAGAGCGAGCCCGACTACCTGCGCGGCGACGCGCTGCGCCTGCAGCAGGTGCTGCTGAACCTGCTGGGCAACGCCGTCAAGTTCACCGAAAGCGGCCAGGTGCTGCTGCGCGTGCGCTACCAGGAAGGCGAACTGCGCGTGGATGTGGAAGACACCGGCATCGGCATGAGCGCCGCGCAGCTCGAACGCATCTTCGACCCCTTCGCGCAGGCCGACGCCTCCACCGCGCGCCGCTTCGGCGGCACCGGCCTGGGCACCACCATCGCGCACCAGCTGGTGCAGCTCATGCACGGCGAGATCAGCGTACGCAGCCAGCCAGGCGAAGGCTCGGTGTTCAGCGTGCGCCTGCCGCTGCCGCTGGGCCAGGCCACCCCGGGGCACGCCCGGCCCGCCGAGCTGGCACTGCCGCCGCTGCGCATCCTGGCGGTGGACGACGTGCCCGCCAACCTGGAGCTGCTGCAGATCGCCCTGGCGCGCGGCGGCCACGGCGTCATGCTCGCCGGCAATGGCCAGGAAGCGCTGGACTGCTGCGCACGCCAGCGCTTCGACCTGGTGCTGATGGACCTGCAGATGCCCGGCATCGACGGCCTCGAAGCCACACGCCGCATCCGCCAGCGCGAGCAGGCGCAGGGCCTGCCGCGCCTGCCCATCATCGCGCTCTCGGCCAGCGTGCTGGAGGAGGACCAGGGCATGGCGCTGGCGGCCGGCATGGACGGCTTCGCCCACAAGCCGCTGGACCGTCCGCGCCTGTTCGCCGAAATCGCGCGCGTGCTCGGCCTGCACGCCAGCCCTCCCGCCTCCCTGCCCGGCACGCCCGGAACACCCGAAAGAGGGACCACCGGCACCGGCGCCGGCCCCATCGACTGGACGCAAGGGCACCACCAATGGGGCTCGGAGCCGGCGCTGCGCGAGGCCCTGGGCCGCTTCGTGCGCAGCCACCCGCACCTGCCCGCGCAGCTACAGGCCCTGCTGGCCAGCGGCGGCGCCAGCGCCCTCGAAGCCCAGGCCCACCGCCTGCGCGGCGCCGCCGCCAACCTGGCCCTGGGCCCGCTGCAAGCGCTGCTGGGCAGCGTGGAAGCCGCCGCGCGCGCGGCCGATGCCGCAGCCATCGGCCAGGCCATGGCGGCCCTGCCCGCCGCCTGGGAAGCCCTGCTGCACGCCCTGCCGCCCGAGGCGGACACAGCGGCGCCCCCCGCCGCCACGCCCGCCCTGGACGCGGAGCGCACCGCCCAGGCCCTGGCCGCCATCGGCCAGGCGCAGCAGGCCCTGCGGCGCGGCGAGCTGCCCGATGCGGCGCTGGCCACCCTGGCCGCGCTGCTGCCGGCCGGCGCGCTCGCGCCACTGCACCACGCCCTGGACCATTTCGACCTGGAGGGCGCCGCCGAGCAGTTGCAGCCGCTGCGCGCCCGCCTGCAGGAACCCGCCCCATGACACCGACCGAAGACGCCCGCCCCCACCTGCTGGTGGTGGACGACGAACCCACCAACCTGCAGGTGCTGCGCCACGTGCTGGACAAGGACTACCGCCTGCTGTTCGCCACCGACGGCGCGCGCGCGCTGCAGCTGGCACGCCAGCAGCAGCCGCGCCTGGTGCTGCTCGACGTGATGATGCCCGGCATGGACGGCTACGCCGTGTGCGCCGCGCTCAAGGCCGACCCGGCCACCGCCGCCATTCCAGTGATCTTCGTCACCGCGCTCACCGACGCGGCCGACGAGACGCGCGGCTTCGACGCTGGCGGCGTGGACTACATCACCAAGCCCGTCAGCGCCCCCGTGGTGCGCGCGCGCGTGCGCACCCACCTGTCGCTGGTGCGCACCGAGGAGCTGCGCGAGACGCGCCTGCAGATCGTGCAGCGCCTGGGCCGCGCCGCCGAGTACAAGGACAACGAAACCGGCATGCACGTCATCCGCATGAGCCACTTCGCGCACCGGCTGGCGCTGGCCGCGGGCTGCGGCGACGAATGGGCCGACGACCTGCTCAACGCCGCGCCCATGCACGACGTGGGCAAGATCGGCATTCCCGACGCCGTGCTGCAAAAGCCCGGCCCGCTGGACGCGCAGGAATGGGCCACCATGCGCCGCCACCCCGAGATCGGCGCCGAGATCATCGGCGAGCACCCCTCGGGCGTGCTGCGCCTGGCGCGCTCGGTGGCGCTGGCGCACCACGAGAAATGGGACGGCAGCGGCTACCCCGCGGGCCTCGGGGGCGCGCAGATTCCGCTGGAAGCGCGCATCGTCGCCCTGGCCGACGTGTTCGACGCGCTGACCTCGGTGCGCCCGTACAAGAAAGCCTGGGCGCCCGAGGACGCCATGGCGCACATCAGCGCGCAGGCCGGCCTGCACTTCGACCCCGCACTGGCCCGCCTTTTCACGCCGCTGCTGCCGGAGCTGCTGGAGATCCGCCAGCGTTGGCAGGATTGATGTGAAGCGCCCCCTGCATGGCGTCGTGCCCTCCCCCTCTCTCGCGCTTCGCTTGGGTGGGAGAGCGCTAGCGCGGCGAAGCGGCCCTTGCGCGGCGGCCTGCGTTGGGGGTGCGGCGCTTTCATGGGCCGCAGGTGGCGCGCAGCGCCATGGGCTGGGTCTAGGCTGAGATGCAGCGGCGCCAGTTCCTCGCCACCGTGCCGCTGCTCGGCCTGGGCGGCTGCGCGCCCACGCCGCGCGCGGTCGAGGGCGGATTCACCGGCATCGCCATGGAACGCGGCCATGCGCTGCGCGACCTGCTGGCGCGCGGCACCCTGCCCGAGCCGGCCCTGGTGCGCCGCACGCGCGTGGTCATCGCTGGCGGCGGCGTCGCCGGGCTGGCGGCGGCGCGCGCGCTGCGCCTGGCGGGGCAGGACGATTTCGTGCTGCTGGAACTCGAAGACCAGCCCGGCGGCAACAGCCGCGCCGGCCAGGTGAACGGCCTGCCCTGCCCGCTGGGCGCGCACTACCTGCCACTGCCCGGCGACAGCGCGCACGAAGTGCAGGACCTGCTCGAAGACCTGGGCCTGCGCCAGCGCGTGGCCGGGCGCTGGCGCTATGACGAACGCCACCTGTGCCACAGCCCACAGGAGCGGCTGCACTTCGGCGGCCAGTGGCAGGAAGGCCTGCTGCCCGTGGACGGCGTGCCCACCGCCACGCTGGCGCAGTACCGGCGCTTCGCCGGGCGCGTCGCGGCGCTGGCACGCGCCGCCCCCTTCGCCATGCCCGCGCTGCGCGGCTGGAAGCCCAATCGCCCGCTGGCCCCCGCCCAGCAAGCGCTGGATGCTCTCGTTTTCGACAAGTGGCTGGACAGCGAGGGCCTGGACGACGTGCACCTGCGCTGGTACCTCGACTACTGCTGCCGCGACGACTTCGGCGCCGGGCTGTCGCGTGTCTCGGCCTGGGCGGGCATCCACTACTTCGCCAGCCGCCACGGCTTCCACGCCCCGGGCGATGATGGCGCGCCCGAACGCGAGGGCCTGCTGACCTGGCCCGAAGGCAACGGCTGGCTGACCCAGCGCCTGGCCGCGCCGCTGCAAGGCGCTGGCCAGCTACGCACCGGCGCCAGCGTGCTGCGCATCGCCGAGGGCCGGCATGGCGTGGCGGTGGACGTGTACCTGCACGCCAGCGACAGCGTGGAGCGCTGGCAGGCGGCGCGCTGCGTGGTGGCGCTGCCGGTGCACGTGGCCGCGCGCGTGGTGCAGCCCGCGCCCGCGCTGCTGCGCGAGGCCGCGCAGCGCCTGCGCTGGGCGCCCTGGCTGGTGGCCAACATCCACATCGACGCGCCGCTGCAGGACCGCCCCGGCGCCGCGCCGGCCTGGGACAACGTGCTCTACGCCGACCCCAACCCCGGCGGCCTGGGCTACGTCGATGCGGGCCACCAGCGGCTCGACCCGCGCCCCGGGCCCACGGTGCTGAGCTACTACCAGGCGCTGGGCGACTGGCCGGAGGGCCGCCAGGCGCTGCAGGACCGGCCCTGGACCTTCTGGCGCGACGCCATCCTGGCCGCGCTGGCGCGCGCGCACCCCGACATCGGCACGCGCGCCACGCGCATGGAGATCACACGCTACGGCCACGCCATGGCCATCCCGGTGCCGGGCCTGCAGGCGTTTTTAAGCCAAATCGGCCTCCAAGGCGCACCAGGCAAGCGCTGGAAGCTATCGAATGGAGAGCGCATCGCGCTCGCGCCAACGCCGCGCACGGCACGGCTGGCGTTCGGCCATGCGGACTGGTCGGGCTACTCGGTGTTCGAGGAAGCGTTCACGCGCGGCTTCCATGCAGGGCTGGCGAGCAGTTGAGCTTCTTTTTTGATAGCTGGTAGCGCTTACTGGGCTTGGGTTCTGGGCTCTTTTAGCGCTTTTAATGGGTTTGTTTCCCGAGGCTGGGAAACAAAGCAGAAAAGTGCAAAAACGGCGGCAAAGCCAAGCTCATCAAGCGCAAGCAGCTATAAAAAAGAGATCAGAAACTCTCCCACTCATCCCCCGCAGCCGCCGTGGCGACGGCCAGCGCAGGCGCCTTGGCCGCATGCGCCACGGGTTTCGCGCGGTTGGCTGCCGGCTTGGCGGCGGCCGCCACCGCTGGGCGCAGTGCAGGCCGAGGCGCGGGCCGGGGCGCGGCGACGGCGCGGCCCTGCTGTGCCAGCTTGAACACCGACACCGCCTCCACCAGTTCCTGCGACTGGTGGTTCAGGCTGCTGGCGGCGGCGGCCATTTCTTCGACCAACGCGGCATTCTGCTGCGTCACCTGGTCCATCTGCGTGATGGCCTCGCCCACCTGCGAGACGCCCGTACTCTGCTCGCTGCTGGCGGCGCTGATCTCACCCATGATGTCGGTCACGCGGCGAATGGCGCTGACCACCTCGGTCATGGTCGTGCCGGCCTTGTCGGCCAGGGCGCTGCCCTGTTCCACGCGCGCCACGCTGTCGGAAATCAGGGTCTTGATTTCCTTCGCCGCTTCGGCGCTGCGGCCCGCGAGCAGGCGCACCTCGCCCGCCACCACGGCGAAGCCCCGGCCCTGTTCGCCAGCACGCGCGGCTTCGACGGCGGCGTTCAGCGCCAGGATGTTGGTCTGGAAGGCGATGCCGTCGATCACGCCGATGATGTCGGCAATGCGGCGGCTGCTTTCGTCGATGCCCTTCATCGTGCCCACCACTTCGGCCACCACGTCGCCGCCCTGGCTGGCCACGCTCGACGCGCTGATGGCCAGTTGGTTGGCCTGGCGCGCGTTGTCGGCGTTCTGCTTGACCGTGGCGTTGAGCTGTTCCATGGACGCCGCCGTTTCCTCCAGCGCGCTGGCCTGCTCCTCGGTGCGGCTCGAGAGGTCGTGGTTGCCCGAGGCGATCTCGCTGCTCGCGGTGGCCACGCCCTCGGCGTTGCCGCGCACGCCGGAGACGACGCGCGCCAGGTTGTCGCGCATGGCCTCCAGGCCGTTCAGGAGCTGGGTGATCTCGTCGCGCCCCCGGGCCTCGATGCGCGCCGTGAGGTCGCCCTGCGCCACGGCGGCCGTGATCTGCACGGCGTTGCCCAGGTCGCGCGCGATCTGGCGAATCATGGCACCGCCCATCAGCATGGCAAACAGGACGCCCAGCACCACGGCGCCGATGGTCAGGGCGCGCACGGTGGCATAGGTCTGCGTGGCCTCCTCGTACGCGCTGTGCGCCATGGTGAGCTGCACCTCGATGAGCTGCCCCAGCACGTCCTGCAGGGGGTCGATGGCCGGGTACATCTCGCGCGCGGCAAACGCCGTCAGCGCCGCCAGGTCGCCCGCGCTGAACAGGGTGTCGAGCTGGCCGACGGCCGTGTCGGCCTTGCGCAGCAGGGGCTTGAGCTGCTCGCTGAGCTGGCGCTCGCGCGCCACCAGGTCGGTGGCCTGGTAGGCCGACCAGTTGGCCTCGGCCTCCTTGCGCCCCTGGGCCAGCGCCTGGCGGCCCTGCTGCGGCGTCATGGCGCCGTCGCGCACCTTGTGCGCCGCGTCGACCACGCCAACGGCGTAGGCGTCGGCCACGGCCTTGAGCTGCTTGAGCGGCACCACCCGGTCTTCGTACACGGAGCGCATGCCCTCACTGGTGCGCCCCATGCCGAAGGTACCCGCCGCGCCTATGCCCAGCAGCAGCAGGCACAGGAAGGCAAGCAAGATGGTCAAGCGCGTGGAAATACGGAAGCGGTTCATGGGGTGTCTCCTGGAAAAGCCGACCTGGCAAGGAGACAAGCTATCACTTCCCGTCACCCGGGTGACAGGCCGATTGCGGCATATACATTTATTTACAATCAGCCAGGAATGGCATGGCAGGCAGTGCCGCCATGGGGTGCAGGCGCCGCCCACACCCCAGGCACCCCTACCGCCCCCTCAGGCCTTGCGGCGGCGTACCCCCACCAGGCCCATGAGCCCCAGCACCGACAGCAGCAGGAGCTGCCCCCACTGCGACAGCGTTGGAATGGCCGTGGCAGTGGCTGCCGCCGCGTTGAAGGTGGCCACTCCGCCTGGGTCGGTGATGAGGCTGTCGGCCGTGAGGTCATCGTCGCCCGCGCCGCCGTCCGTCAGCGTGAGCACTACCGTGTTGCCGATGATCTGCGCCCCGCTGTACTGGTACCAATGGGGCGTGTGGTTGGCGGCCGTCTTGCCGTACTTCCAGTACACCGCTCCGGCCGGCAGCGCCGAGGGATAGGTGATGGTGACCGTGGCACTGGTGCCCTGGGTGCCTGTGTCCAGGCGCAAGTCCAGCAGGCCATGGGGGAAGGTGTAGCCCGGGGGCGCGTTGCTGCCCGTGGAGGTCACTGGCACGAAGCTGGCGCTGCGCACCTGCCAGGCCGTGGCGCCGCTGGAGCCGGTCAGCTCCAGACGGCCACTGCCGCTGCCCGTGGAGGTTGGCGCATTGGGCGCCGAGCAACTGGTGGTGGATGCGCCGCCCGCCGTGGTGCAAGACCAGGTCCACGGGGACCCCGCAGCCACGCTGCTGGGGTTGCCCACCGCGCACAGGCTGGCGCCGGAAGGCGCGACCAGCGAGGGCACTTGGTGGGCCGTGCCGCAGGCAGCCCCCGGCTGCGTGGAAGTGCTCAGGGCCGCAGATGTGCCCCAACCATTGCTGGCAGGCCCCTTCAGGCGCAGCAGGTAAGTCGTGCCAGGCACCAGGCCGATCACCACGGCGCTGGTGGCGTTGGCGGCGATGGCGCCGCCTTGCAGCCCAGCACTGGTCCAAGTGACGCCGCCATTGGTGGATTGCTCTACCGAGAAGCCACTGGTGCCAGGGGCAGCAAAGTTGACGGTGGCCGAGGTCTCGCTCACTGCACCCAGGCCCATGGTGGGCAGCGCGACGAGGTTGGACCAGCCGTAATAGTGGGAGCTGGCGTCGGTGTCGTTGAGGCGGAAGTAGTAGCGCACGGCCGGGTCCAGGCCACTGACCGTGAAGCTGGTGTTGCCCGCATTCAGCGTGCCCGCGGGTGTCACCACCGCGCTGCTCCAGGTGCTGCCATCGGTGGATTGCTGGACGGTGAACTGCGTCGTATTGATGGCCGGCGTGGTGCCGCTGGCCAGGCCCAATGTGGCAGTGGTGTCCGTGCGGCCGGTGAAAGCCAGCAGCGGGTCGGCGTAGGCTGCCTCGCTGTCGTTCTGGTCCTTGACGATGGCAATGCGCGGGCCATGCACGCCCGCCCCCAGGGTGTTGCTGTTGCCCAGGGCAAAACCGGCCAGCCCGGGGTCGGTGATCAGGCTGTGGCCGTTCACCGACAGCGACCCCCCGCTCTGGAAGGCCTGCCAGCCCCCCGCCAGGGAGAATCCGGTGGAGTTGTTGGTGATGGTGTTGCCGGTGATGGTGGCACTGCTGCCAGGCTCAAAGCCCACGCTGGCAATGCCGGCGCTGTAGTAGTTGCTGTTGAGGTGCGCCTGGTAGCCACTGATCGTATTGTTGGCAATGGTGCTGTGGCCACCGTAGAGGTAGATGCCGTTCTCGAAGCCGTCGGCCGCACGCAGGCGGCCCGGATAGGCCGTACCGTTGAACGTGTTGCCGCTGATGGTGGCGCTGGCACTGTTGTACAGGTGCACCGCCTCGCGGAAGGCATTGCTGCTGCCAAAGGTGCTGCCCGTCACACTGAGCTGGCCTTGGAAGTCGCGGTCCGTGTACACGCCATGGCTGACATCGGCGTAGCTGGCGTACAGCCCCTGGGCCGTGGCCAGGTTGTTCTGCGCCATGAACTGGCTGTTCTGGAACCAGAAGTTCTCGAACACCACGCCGTCCAGCGTGGCCTGGGCCTGCCCGGTGAGGAAGATGGCGGCATACACGCCGGTCAGCCCCTGGGCATTGGCCGCAGTGGCGGCATTGCGCAGCGTCAGGTTGTCGATATGCAGGTTGCCCCCATCGCTCACCCGCCAGAACAGGTTGCCCCGGTAGCGCCGGTTGCCTTCGGCATCGGGCATGCCCAGGTGGAAGATGGCCTGGTGGTCCAGGTCCTCGCCCATGCCGCCCCGCACTTCCACTACCGCGCCATTGCCGTGGATGGTGAGCGGGCGGTTGATTTCCGTGCCGAAGACCTGGTAGGTCACGCCGTTGGCGAGGTTGATCGTGCCCACGCCAGGGTCACGCAACGCGGCGGCCAGCGCGGTGGAGTCCACCGGGGCGGCCGTGCTGCCGCTGGCCGCATTGACCTGCACCTGGAACGCACGGCTCACCGTGGCCCCGCCATCGCTGACCTGCAGCGTGAAGCTGTCCGTGCCGGTATAGCCGGCATTCGGGGTGTAGGTGATCTGTGTGCCTGGGAGGGTTACCGTACTGCCCACCGTGCCGCAAATGCCGTTGCTGCAGCTGGAGTTGGCCGTGGCCGGCAAGCCGGAGAGCGTGCCATGGCTGGGCGCGGTGCCCACGCTCCAGGTCAGGGTCTCGTTGACGTCGATGTCACTGACCGCCACCTGCTCGCGCAACCCCGTGCCCCCGGGGTTGACGGTGAGCGTGGTCAGCCCCCCCACAAACGAAGGGGCGGTAGCGGTGACCGCCGCCACGTTCGAGCCAAGGCTCACTACACCGTTGATGCTCTGCACTGCGTAATACCCCGCAGCGGACGGCGGCACCCCGGTGAAGCGGAACACCCCGCCCCCCATGTCCGCCGGCGCGGAAGAAACAGGTGTGCCATTGAACTGGTACAGCGTGACCGTGGCACCGGGGAAGACATTGGTCACATCCACCGTCTGAATGCCGCCGCTGACCACCGGCGTGCGCAAGGCCACATTGTTGAAGGGCGTGTTGTCGCTGGTGACGCCCCCCAACGACTGCACCACGTAGAACCCATTCTGCTCCGGCGTCACATTGCTGAAGCGGTACACCCCATTCCCTTCATCCGTGGGACTGCCAGACACCAGCGTACCGCCATCCACCTTGTGCAACTGGATCGCCGCACCGGCTCGGACACCTGAAACCGCGACGGTCTCCACGCCCCATGTGGCCACCGGCGCATTCAACCCCACATTGAAGATCACCGAGCCGGCGCTGCTGACACCGCCCGCGGACTGGTCTACATACAAGCCCCCCGTCACCGGCAAGACATTGCTGAAACGGTACGTTCCATTGCCTTGGTCTGTGGGGCTGTCAGACACCAAGGCGCCGCCGTTCGCCTGGCGCAATGCAATCACGGTACCCGCAGGCACATTGCTGACATCGACTTGCTCTTTGCCGGGGGAAACCGTGGGTGTGCGCAGCCCCACGTTAAAGAACGGGGTATTCGTACTCTCGCCGCTTCCGTCATCCTGCGTTACGTAATACCAGCCTGCATCGGGAAGGACATCGGCAAAAACATAGGTTCCGTCGGCAGCAGCCGTACCGGAAGCGACCGCCGGCCCCCCGGCAACCCGGTAAAGCCTGATGGTGGCACCTGCGATAGCACCCGACACGTTCACAGCCTCTATGGCCCCTGCCGCCGTTGGCGCCGCCGCGGCCAGAACGCCGGTGTAGGCATCGCGCGCGGCGGCCTGCAACGGGTTGGCGGCATCGATGCGACCCTGTCGCACCTCCAGCTCCCAATTGCCTCCTTGTGCCAGGTTACCCGTCACGTCCGACGATGCCGCCACGGGGGCGCCTATGAAACGGGACAGGCCCGCCACGAACGCCTCGCCCTCGGCACTGCGACCTACCTCGCACCCGTACACCAGCCACCCTCCGCCCGCCTGCAGTGCCGCACCGATCTGCGACAGGTGGTGTGCGTTGTCCTGCAGGTTGTCCTGCGCCAGCACCAGGGTACCCAGCTTGAGTTGCCCCGGCGCACCATGACTGAACAGGTGCACGGCACCCACAGGGCCATGCTGCGCCAGGTACTGTGCCATCTGGGCCAGGCCATCGCCCTGGCTGTCCAGCACCTGGACGGCCACACCCGGCGCCATGCCGCGCACGAGGGCCTCGTAGTCCGGCACATTGGCCTCGATGAAGGCGACCTCCTGGCGTGCCGGTCCGATCGCACCGGCCCAGGTCGCCAGGGGCAGCCCCAGTGTGAGGGCCAGCACGCCAGATATCCCTCTCATGGTTGTATGTGTTTTGGTCACGCAGGCTCCTTTGGATTGTGGTGTGACGTGATGTGGGGTGGCAGACATCGCCAGCGATGTCTGCCTTCATAGACCGATCAGTTTCAGCGCCATGGCCCGGGCCACCATCTGTGCGCGGTTGTCTGCCTGCAGCTTGGCACGGGCATTGTTCAGGTGGCTGATGACGGTGCGCACCGTAATGCGCAGCACCGCGGCGATATCGGCATCGCGCATACCCTGTGCGGCCATCCGCAGGCATTCACGCTCGCGCTGGCTGATGCTCTTGAGCGCCGGCGCGGGCTGCAACTGCAACAGGCGGTGCACCGCCGCATGCAGGTAAATGCTCAACAACTGCCCATAGGGCAGGATTTGCTGTGTGTGCACGTACTCGGCATCCGGGTCCGCGTCTTTGGCAATCCCGAGGCCCGCCATGCTCAGGCTGGACGACACCACCGGGAAAATGGCCCCCGCTCCCACGCCATACCGGCGCGCCGCCGCCAGCACGGGGCGGGCCTGGGGGGTGTCGAAATCGGCGTTGCGCCACACATGGGGCAGATCGGTGCGCAGCATCTGCTGTGCCGCCGGATCGTCGCGAAACCATTGCTGCGCCTCGTACAGACGCAGATAGTCGGGGTCATAGGTTCCCAGAAAGAATGCCCGGGGCACGGCGGCCATGGCGTCCTCGCGCGGGACCATGACGTACATGAACCCGTCAAACCCCAGTTGCTCCACCACCTTCTGCGTGCGCTCCTTCAGGCTGTCGAAGTCGGGGCTGTCAACAACGGCTTGGAGGTCGGTTTGCGAAGGAGTCCGAGGAGGCATGAAAGCAGTAACGGGCAGAAAAGGCTGCAAGTTTCTGATTTTTGGGAATTTGTGCCAAGAAAGATAGTGTCAGAACTGACAGGTAGCGCACCCAGCCTTCGGTGATCCGGGGACAAAAAGCTGCGCACGATCCCGTCGAATTGGCGGTGGGCCGCCGCCTGAAGATGCGGGAGCCGCGTAGTACCAGAACACAGCAAAGGGTGCGCCAGGCGAGGGGCTTCAGGCCCGGCACACCCGCGCCAGTTGCAACGCCAGGCGCTGCAGCGCCTGCCAGCCGTCCTGCGGCCAGTCGGGCACTTTCAGGCCCTTGACGATGCCGTCCACCTGGTGCGCCGACTGCAGCAGGCGCGCGGCGGCGGCGTCGGGCAGGCGCGGCAGCACGCGCTCGAACAGGCGCTCCTTGGCGCCCCACACGCGGTTTTCGCGCAGCGCCATGGGCAGGGGCTTGCCGGCGTTCATGGCGTCTTTCACGCGCTTGAGGGCGCGGATGTCCTCGGCCAGCGTCCAGTGCACCAGCACCTCGGCCGTGCCTTCGGCCTGCAGGCCGTCGAGCATGCGCTGCACGCGCGCGCTCTGGCCCGCGAGCACGGCTTCGGAGAGCTTGAACACGTCGTAGCGCGCCACGTTGAGCACGGCGGATTCGACCTGGCGCCACGCCAGCTCGCCCTGCGGGTACAGCAGCGCGAGCTTCTGGATTTCCTGGTGCGCGGCGAGCAGGTTGCCCTCCACGCGGTCGGCAAAGAACTGCAGCGTGCGCTGCCCCTCCTCGCCCGCCGCCACGCGCTGGCCCTGCGCGGCCAGGCGCTGGGCAATCCACGCGGGCAGCATGCCGCGCTCCACGGGGTCGATCTGCACGCTCACGCCCTGGGCATCGAGCGCGGTGAACCAGGGGCTGGTTTTGGCCGCCTTGTCCAGGCGCGGCAGGATCACCAGGGTGAGGGTGCTGTCGTTGCCCTGCGCCGCCTGGGCCAGTTGCTGCAGCGCCGCCGCGCCGTCCTTGCCGGGCTTGCCGGAGGGGATGCGCACCTCGACGATCTGCTTGTCGGCGAACAACGAGAGCGAGCCGCCCGCGGCGAGCACGGCGCTCCAGTCGAAATGCGCGCCGGCCACGGTGTGGCTGCTGCGCTCGGTGTAGCCCTGCGCGCGCGCGCTAGCGCGGATGGCGTCCAGCGCCTCCTGCTGCAGCAGGGCCTCGTCGCCGTGCAGGGCATAGAGCGGGCGCAGGCCCTTTTGCAGGTGGGCGCCGAGCTGGTTCAGTGCGATATGCGCCAAATTGGCCTCCAAGCCTTTTCCATCAAGCGCCAGCAGCTATCAAAAATACAGCAATCAAGGCGCCGTGCCAGGGCGTACCACCGCCAGGCGGCGCAGGAGCTGCTGCACGATGTCGGTCTGCATGTTGCGCAGCAGCAGCGCCTCCTCGGCCTCCTTGGCCAGGGCCTGGGTTTCGTTGTAGCTCACGTCGCGCGTCTGCAGCAGTTCAGTGGGGCCAATGAGCTCCTCGCCCGCCGGGGTGCGCAGCTTGAAGTTCACGCGCAGGCGCAGCTGCAGCTCACGCACCTGGCCCGTGCTGTTGAAGGCCACGACCGCGCGCTCGTGCTGCTCGGACAGCAGGTCGAAGATGGCCTCGGACTGCGTCAGGCGCGCGGCGTCGCGCGTCACCTGGAGGTCGCCGCCCGCGCTGGCCAGCGTGCGCTCCAGCTCGCGCGCCAGCGGCGAGGATGGCGGCGCGGCGATGTACAGCGAACGGAACGCGAACTCGGGCGCGCCGCGCAGGCGAAAGCCGCAGGCCGCCAGCAGCGGCACGGCAGCCAGGGGGGCAAGCAGGGCGCGCCGCTGCATTCAGACCACCAGATTGACCAGGCGCCCAGGCACCACCACCACCTTCTTCGGCGTGGCGCCTGCGGCGAATTTCTCGAAGGCCTCGCTGGCCACGGCCAGGCGCTCGATCTCGGCCTTGTCGGCGGCGGCGGGCACGCGGATGGCACCGCGCAGCTTGCCGTTGACCTGCAGCATCAGCTCGATCTCGTCCTGCACCAGCGCGGCCGGATCGACCTGCGGCCAGGGCGCGTCGAGCAAATCGCCCAGCACGCTGGCGTAGCCGAGCTGGCTCCACAGCCCGTGGGCGATGTGCGGCGTGGCCGGGTAGAGCACGCGCAGCAGGATGCCGAAGCCCTCGATCAGCGCCACGGGCGCGCCCGCGTCGCCGTGCGCCTTGAAGTCCTCCAGCGCGTTGATCATCTTCATCGCGCCGGAGACCACGGTGTTGTACTGCATGCGCTGGTAGTCGTACTGCACCTGCTTGAGCACGGTGTGGATCTCGCGCCGCAGCGCCTGCGCATCGGGGCCGAACTGCACGTCCTTCAGGCTGGTGTAGCCGGCCACGCTGGCGTCGGCGGCGACCTTGTCGATGGCGGCGAGCTTGGCGGCGAAGTTCCACACGCGGCGCAGGAAGCGGTAGCTGCCTTCCACGGCGGCGTCGTTCCACTCCAGCGTCAGCTCGGGCGGCGCGGTGAACATGGTG
>Ga0222424_100490_pt1 | contig 20357 bp, 17 predicted proteins | sample 2B2ome_FD_182468 | JGI IMG/M metagenome (GOLD analysis project Ga0222424, IMG submission 182468) | Enriched microbial communities from leaf-cutter ant dump, University of Wisconsin, Madison, United States - 2B200A (version 2) | ecosystem: Environmental > Terrestrial > Nest > Insects nest > Nest... | reverse complement strand
TATTTTTCGAACCAGCTGCGCAGCGTTGTGCCGCCAACCGGAGGCAGGGAACGGCCCGGCGCAAACCCTGCCAGTTTTTTGATAATGCCCGACGTGAACCGGTTACCGGCAATGGCATTGTAAACCGCCGGCATCAGGATGCCCAGCCGTTGCGATTTTGTAAAGCCCGCGATCAGCTTTGAACGAAAGGGGATACCATTTGCATCATAGTAATGTTGCAGGAACTCCGCTTTCAGTTTGGCAATATCCACGCTGGACGGACATTCCGATTTACAGGCTTTACAACTTAAACAAAGATCCATTACCTCTTTAATTTCGGGATGATCAAACGGATTTTCCTTTGTTGAGTTGGTCAGGAACTGGCGCAGGATATTTGCCCGGGAACGCGTGGTATCCTTCTCCTGCAACGTGGCCATATAAGAAGGACACATCGTACCACCGGTCACCTGCGATTTTCTGCAATCGCCCGATCCTGAACATTTTTCAGCAAGCCGTAATATATGCTCCTGCCTTGTATAATCAAATACGGTGTTGATCTGTTTCCACTGCTTTTTGGGATCATACCGCAGTTGTTCATTCATTTTGGGCGTATCTACAATCTTGCGCGCATTAAAAATATTTTCCGGATCAAAAATATGCTTTACCTGTTTTAGCAGTTGGTACACTTCATCGCCCATAGCACTGGCTATAAATTCGCCGCGCAGCCTCCCATCTCCGTGCTCACCGCTAAGGGAACCATTGTATTTTTTTACCAACGCAACCGTATCGCTCAGCACATCGCGGAATGTTTGCTTTCCGGCTTCCGTTTTCAGGTTGATCATTGGCTCTACATGGAGTTCTCCTGCTCCTGCATGTGCATAATAAGAAGCAGACAGGCCATATGATTTCAGCAGCTGCTGCAGCTCTTCAATATAAGCGGGCAGATCCTCCGGGGAAACAGCACAATCTTCGATCAGATTAACCGGCTGTACATCGCCCGGCATGTTACGGATCAATCCCAGACCGGCCTTACGGATGTCCCAGACCTGTTTGGTCTGTGGACCTTTGATAACCGGGTACGCATAACCCAGGCAGTTCCGTTTCAGATCTTCAATCAACATGGCCGTTTTTTCAGCCAACGCCTCATCGCTGTGCTCCATAAACTCTACCATCAGCAATGCCTCCGGCGCTCCTTCAATAAAAAACCGGTTCTGATGGTATACGGGATGTCCTTTTGTAAAGTCCATGATGTACTTGTCCACCAATTCCGAAGCCATGGGCTGGTGCTGCAGTACAATATTATTGGCATGAAGCGCTTCCGCCAGTGACGAGCAGTGTATACAAACCAGTGCATCCAGGGCCGGTGGCAACGGCAGCAGGTTCAGCCGGGCTTCGGTAATAAAGGCCAGCGTACCTTCTGAGCCTGCGATCAGCTGACAAAGATTGGCCGCTCCGTTGTCCTGCTCCATTTCGCTCAACAGCATGTCCAGCGCATAGCCGGTATTCCGCCGCTTCAGCGTTCTTTTGGGATAATTGTTCCGGATCACATCCCTGTTGTTATCATTATTCAGCAGGGAGAAAAGTTCCCGGTAAATATGGCCTTCCCGTGTATCTGCGACTGCTTTTTCCCGGATATCGGCGGCGCTGCATTGCGTAAGCACCACCTCTTCCCCGTTGCTCAGCAGTGCGGTTACTTCCAGTAAATGCTGCCGGGTATCGCCCCATACAATGGAATGCAATCCGCAGGAGTTATTTCCGATCATCCCCCCGATCATGGCCCTGCTGGCAGTAGATGTTTCCGGAGCAAACAGTAACCCATAGGGTTTTAAAAATGCATTCAGATCATCGCGGATGATCCCGGGTTCCAGGCGAACCCATCGCTCCTCCTTATTTACTTCGATGATCTTTTTAAAATACTTCGAGATATCCACCACGATGCCGTTTCCAACAACCTGCCCCGCCAGCGAAGTGCCCGCAGCGCGTGGGATCAGTGAAACGCCGTTCTGGTTGGCAAATCGGATAAGCGCTTTTACATCTTCCTTGTTTTTGGGAAGGGCCACGGCCAGGGGCTGTTCCTGGTAAACCGATGCATCCGTTGCATAAACCATTTTCTGTGCCTGGTGCAGGCTGCTGTTGTCATAATACAGCTCCCCGGAAAATACTGCCTCCAACTGTTTAAAATCCATGATCCTGTGTTCTATCCGTTAAAGATAAAGGATCCTCATAAAACAACAGCCGGATCGCATAATAATAGGAGTTTCCGGTTCGGATTTATCAGCACCGTACCGCCAGCTAAGCGCAAACGAACCTGGTCATTCGAGCAATTCAATAATTTTTTCGATACGGATGGGTTTCACAATATACCCTTTGATCCGCGCATAACTTTTCACCCGGTCCTGATCCTCATCCGAAAACGAAGACGAAACCATATAAACGGTTACCGGATCGATCAACGCCGGATCCAGCTGGTTAAACGCTTCCATGAACTGCCAGCCATTCATTACCGGCATTTCAATATCGAGCAGTATCAGGTCTGGCCGAACCTGCGTTCGGGGATCTTTGAGTGCTTCCAGTGCTTTTTCTCCGTTCTCGAAAAAATGCAGTTTACAGGTTTTGGGTTGTTTGGCAAATAGTTTGTCCATCAGGAGCCGATGGATCGGGTCATCATCTACAATAAATATCACGCTGCCTTCAGTCATAAAACAAGTGGGATTATCTGAACAGTTTACATCATTTTTAAATTGTTGTTGGTGCTCAAATAAAATAGCAATCATACGGTTGTTGCCCGGCAATGCAGGAATCAAGTTATCATTCTGGCTGCATTCAGGGCCAATAATCCAGTATCAGGGGGCATTCAAATTTATGACATTTTTTTTAATCCCGCCACCAACACACAAATAAAAAAGGTCCCGGATATCCGGGACCTTTTTCCAAATAGATTCAAATGCGGTTATTTTCCAATAAGCCCTGCCATTGTTTTACCAATATCTGCCGGGCTGCTTACTACTGCTATACCGCATTCGCTCATAATTTTCATTTTTGCCGCTGCTGTATCGTCGGCTCCGCCTACGATGGCACCTGCATGTCCCATCCGGCGTCCCGGAGGCGCTGTCTGACCGGCAATAAAGCCAACAACCGGTTTTTTATTTCCGCTTTCCTTGATCCAGCGTGCCGCTTCAGCCTCCATACCACCGCCGATCTCTCCGATCATTACGATTGCATCGGTTTCATCATCCTGCATAAACAACTCCACAGCCTCTTTGGTCGTAGTTCCGATAATAGGATCTCCGCCGATACCGATTGCCGTGCTGATCCCCAACCCCGCCTTTGCCACCTGGTCGGCAGCCTCATAAGTCAATGTTCCGGATTTTGAAACAATGCCGATACGTCCTTTTTTAAACACAAAACCCGGCATAATACCCACTTTGCATTCGCCGGCAGTAATAACGCCCGGGCAATTAGGCCCGATCAAACGGGTTCCGGTACCTTCCAGAAAGTTTTTTACAGCTACCATATCCTGTACCGGGATCCCTTCTGTGATACATACCACCAGTCCGATACCGGCATCTGCGGCTTCCATAATGGCATCTGCTGCAAAAGCCGGCGGCACAAAAATGATGCTCACATTGGCGCCTGTTTGTTTTACACAGTCTGCAACAGTATTAAATACCGGACGATCCAGATGAGTGGAGCCGCCTTTTCCCGGGGTTACCCCTCCCACCACATTGGTACCATATTCGATCATCTGGGTGGCGTGAAATGTACCTTCAGTACCCGTAAATCCCTGAACTAATATCTTTGAATCCTTATTGACCAATACTGCCATATCTTATAATTATAGATGTTTAAAAAAGCAAGTGCAAAATTAAGGGTTTGCCCTTTACCCCCTGTTATTCTTTTGAGGGTGGTTTGTTTTTGGAAGGATCCCCGATATGGCCGTCGCCATCCAGGTCCACATTCAGTTTTTCTTCGATGGCATCCTTCACTCCGGCGGGCATATCCTCCGGGATCTCGCCGGTTTCCTGTATGGTACGCATGCGCTTGGCATCCCTCAGGAATTCTGAAGCAAAAATAAAGTCATTCAACTTATTATTATCGCTTAGAATGATCTCCTTGTTATTCCCTTCCCATTCTTTTTCGCCCTGATGCATGTAGGTGATATGATCCCCGATCTCCATCACACTGTTCATATCGTGGGTATTAATAATGGTTGTAATATTATATTCCTGGGTGATCTCCTGTATCAGTTTGTCAATGACCAGCGATGTCTGGGGATCCAGCCCGGAATTTGGTTCATCGCAAAACAGATATTTGGGATTTAAAACAATGGCCCGCGCCAGCGCTACCCGTTTCTGCATACCCCCGCTGATCTCCGACGGAAATTTGCGGTATGCATCCTCCTTCAGTTGTACACGCGCCAGCACCTGTTTTACCCGTTCTTTCTTTTTGGTATATTTATCATTCGTAAACATATCCAGGGGAAACATCACATTCTGCTCCACCGTCTGGCTATCGAACAGTGCCCCGCCCTGGAAAAGCATCCCGATCTTTTCGCGTATGGCCTTCTGCTCAATGTCGTTCATGTTCACAAAGTCATCTCCATCATATAATACATTTCCGGAAGTTGGTTTAATCAGGCCCACCATACATTTCATCAGCACCGTCTTACCGCTGCCGCTGCTCCCGATGATCAGGTTACATTTACCGTCGTCAAAAAGTACATCCACTCCTTTCAGGACCGCCTTATCATCAAAACTTTTCTTCAGGTTCTTTATTTCAATCATGCTGTTGAGTTGCTGTTTTACAAAAGTAAAGCGGACAGGATATAGTCGGCCAATAACAATAATACGCAGGACACCACCACAGCCCGGGTACTGCTGTGCCCGATTTCCAGGGCTCCGCCTTTTACATTATAGCCATAAAAAGCGGGAACGGCGGTAATGATAAAAGCAAAAACAACCGATTTGATAAGGGCAAAATAAACATTATAGGCTTTAAAGGCCATCACCAGCCCCGTATCAAAAATACTGGGATCAATGATCCCTGCAGCGGTTCCGGCAAGACGCCCGCCCCAGATGCCCAGCACCATGGCCAGCATAATCAGCAACGGAATGGTAACCAGCCCCGCCAGGATCTTGGGCAGCACCAGATAGCCCTTGGTATTGATCCCCATGATCTCGAGTGCATCGATCTGTTCACTTACCCGCATATTTCCCAGCTCACTGGCGATTTTACTGCCCACCACTCCGCAAAGCACGATACAGCTCAGTGTTGGTGCAAATTCGAGGATCACGGTATCCCTCACGATCTGGGCAATGGTAGTCTTTGGAATGATGGGGGATACCAGCTGGTATGCCGTCTGCAACGTGGATACCGCCCCGATAAAAACGGAAATAATGCAGATAATACCCAGCGAACCGATCCCGATATCGTTGCACTGGAGCATGAACTGCTTCCAGTACATTTTGGGATTTTCCGGTTTGCGGAACATACCACCGGCCATTCTTATAAATTCTCCAAATTCTCTTAATATTCTCAATGGATTGTTTTTATAATTGGATCAATCTGTTTTCCTTTTTAATAACTTCCTCATTTTCCGGTCACCTTCATCAGCCGGTTTTGCCTTCTGCTGGGCATCTATGATCGCGATCATGGCCATGTTCACAATATTGCTTACCGTACTTCCCAACTGCAACAGGTGCACCGGTTTCTTTAATCCCATCACAATGGGCCCCACAGCATCCGTAGACCCGATCTCCAGCAACAGGTTGTAGGCAATATTTCCGGATGCTAAGTTAGGGAAGATCAGCGTGTTTACCTGTTGCCCCACCAAATCACTAAACGGATAGATCTCCTGCAGCAGCCCGTTATTTAATGCCACGTTGGCCTGCATTTCACCATCAATGATCAGCTCCGGCATTTTTTCTTTCACGAGTTCCCTTGCCCGGGACACCAGTTTCGCTTCCGGAGACTTGCTGCTGCCAAAATTGGAGTAGCTGAGCATGGCAATGCGGGGTGTAAGGTTAAAGGCCTTCACTTCTTTTGCGGTCAGCAATACGATCTCCGCCAGCTCTTCGGCGGTCGGATTAAAATTCACGGTCGTATCTGCAAGGAACAATGGTCCTTTTTTGGTCATTACCAGGTACATACCGGCTACCCGGTTCACCCCCGGCTCCGTGCCGATGATCTGCAACGCGGGGCGGATGGCTTCATCATATTTCTTTGTAAGGCCCGCCAGCATACAGTCGGCATCTCCCCGTTCCACCATCATGCATCCAAAATGGTTCCGCTCTTTCATGAGCTTGTACGCTTCCTCTTTGGTGTAACCTTTGCGGGCCCTTTTTTCAAAAAAGAGGGCACCATATTCCTCCCGCTTCCCGGTCATTTCCTCACTGCGCGGATCAAAGATGACCATGCCGGATATATCGATACTGTTCTCTGCCGCAATGGCTTCAATTTCCTTTTTATCGCCGATCAGCTGTGGAAAACCGATACCTTCATCCAAAACGATCTGGGCGGCCTTCAGGATCTTGATGTTTTCGCCTTCGGCAAAAACGATCCGTTTGGGAGCAGATCTTGCTTTGGCGCCCATCGCCCGCAGTACCTGATTATCTACCCCCAATCGCTTATCCAGCTCCCTGCTGTATTGTTCCCAGTCCGCTATCTGATGATAAGCCACACCCGACTCCATTGCCGCCCGGGCCACGGCCGGTGCTACGGCCGTCAGCAAACGGGGATCCAGCGGTTTGGGAATGATGTAATCGGCCCCAAAGGCCATTTTTTCCTGGTTATAGGCCAGGTTCACCATATCCGGAACCGGCATTTTAGCCAGCCCTGCCAACGCTCTTACCGCAGCCAGTTTCATTTCTGTATTGATGATCCTTGCCCTTACATCAAGCGCACCCCGGAAGATATAGGGGAACCCCAGCACATTGTTTACCTGGTTGGGATAATCACTGCGGCCCGTGGCCATGATAATATCCTTGCGCGCGCCGGTGGCTGCCTCCCAGGAGATCTCCGGATCCGGATTGGCCATTGCAAAAACAATGGGGTTTTTGGCCATGCTTTTGACCATATCAGCCGTAACCGTATTTCCGGCGCTCAGTCCTATAAAAACATCAGCGCCCTTCATGGCTTCCGCCAGGGAAATATTCCCGGAGGCATTTGCGAAGGGGAGTTTCATAGCTTCCAGGTCATCGCGGTTCTTACCCAGTGCACCATTTTTATCAAACATCAGGAAGTTGGACGGCCTGGCCCCAAGCTCCTGGTAAAGCAACACACAGGCCATAGCCGCAGCACCCGCACCATTTACCACAAATTTTACCCGGTCTATCCGTTTCCTCTGAATTTCCAGTGCGTTAATCAGGGCTGCAGCACTGATAATGGCCGTGCCATGCTGATCATCATGCATTACCGGGATATTCATCTGGCTCCGCAGCTCCTTTTCGATATAAAAACATTCAGGCGCTTTAATGTCTTCCAGGTTAATACCGCCAAAGGTGGGCTCCAGCGCTTTTACGATTTCAACAAATTTTTCAGGATCTTTCTCATTGATCTCAAGATCGAATACATCAATATCCGCAAAGATTTTAAACAAAACCCCTTTCCCTTCCATCACCGGCTTCCCGGCCTCGGGTCCTATATCCCCTAATCCCAATACGGCGGTGCCATTACTGATCACCGCTACCAGGTTCCCCTTGGCTGTATATTTGTAAACATCTTCGGTATTCTTTGCTATTTCCAGGCAGGGCTCGGCAACTCCCGGCGAATAAGCAAGCGCCAGGTCCCGCTGTGTTTTTGCCTTTTTTGTTGGAATTACTTCTATTTTTCCCGGTCGTCCTTTTGCATGGTAGGCCAATGCCTGTTCTTTTCGTAGATCATTTTTTGCCATATGATTACATTCTTGGTATGAGCCGGTTTTAGACGCCCGAAAAGTAAACCAATCTGCCAAATGTGCAAAATAATTATTTAGCCCTGCAAGAGGCCCAAAGCCGCTGGTTACCATCCCTTTTTTTAACCGTACAGCAGCTGTTTTACCATCAAAAAGACAGCTCCGATCCCATAAGCATCTGCAAACAACAGTGCCTTACACAGTTCAACCCGGTTCTCCTGATACCGGGGACCATCAACACATGGGATACCCGATCCCGGAAACGGAGCGGATAGCTGTAGCCTCCGGAAGGATACACCGGCGGCAGAAAAATAACAGTTGAAGAATATCGCCGGCAGACCGCCGGAAATGCAAGACCCCGTAAGGATCAGTTATGCCGGATCGAAACTTTTTTACCCGAGATCGCCGACAAGGAATCCCGTACCCTGGCCGTATCCGCAACAGAGGTGTTCAACCGCATGATAATGGCGTATTGTACCGAATCCAGTTTTTCCAGCTCCACCGGCCATTCGATCTTCTTTAGCTGGTTATAACGTTTTGAGGCCCTGGGCTCTTTTGTGATCTCCAGTACGTAGGTAGTGGCACCGGGGGAGGTCGCCGGAACAGGAGCCGTACCGGTAGTCCCTGTATTTCCCGGCCCCGCGGCCTGATGGTTTACCGTATCTGCCGGCGGCGTATTTGACGCGCCGGAATGATCCTCTGTTTCGCTAACCGGGGAAGGCACACCCGGTTCTCCCGTTTTTGAGTAAAACCAGATCGTTGTTGCAATGGCGATCACGGCCAGTATAATAATAATAATTGCCGGTTTTTTCGACCGGCCGTTGCCCGGTTTCTCTTCAATATAGGCTTGTGGCACCGTATTACGCTCGGTGATCGGAACATCTTTCTTTCGGGGCGGAAGCGGCGCTGTATTGGGTACAAAATCATACGAGCTGTCTGCTTTTTTCAAAAGTGTGCCGATACCGGCAAAAAGGTATGGTTTTCCGGTATTTAAGAACCGGACCGCATCTTCCAGTTGTGAGTTCAGATCGGATATCGCCAACACTTTCATCTTTCCGGTTTCCGAAGAAATGAATTCAACCACGGATTCATCAAATCCATCCACCGGTTGTTGTTCAAAACGTATGGCCGGTTGTTCCGGATCTCCATTACTATCCGCATAAAAGATTCCCAGCCCCGGTAAGCTTAACTGCTTATGGGCTAACAGGTATTGGGCTAATAGTGACGCTAGTTTCACAAACAATTGTTTGAACTGCAATATATGCAAGATTTGTTACACTTACAAAACTGCTTGTTTTTCATGTACCTTTGGGGCGTCATGTATACCAAGGAAGAAGAAGCATTTATGAAGTACTGGGAAGTGAACCGGCTCAAAAAGAAACGGTCTTTGAAAAACTTCCTGATCAGCACACCGCTCGGGATCCTGCTGATGATTGGTATTTTTATAAATTTTTTTAGCGGCTGGTATAAAAAAGCGACCATGGAAGCCAATGCAGATCCATCGCTTTTTTTAATTTTGCTCATCGCTGGCATTATCATTGTTGCGTTTATTGCCATCTTTTCGTCCTACCACAAGTGGGATATCAATGAAAACTACTATAAAACGTTGCTTTCCCGGAAGGACAAAAAGTAATTATTTGATTATCAATATTTATTAATTTATTATTTAAATTGAAAGAATGAAAAAAACGTTATTAATACCCGTGATTGCCGTTGTAGCCGCTGTAACGATATTTGCTTCCTGTATGAAGAACGATGGCCCCACGTGCGTACCCAATACCTTACAAAAAGATCGCGCAAACATTGATTCGTTTATTGATAACAACCCTGCCCTTGGCTATCTGGAGTTCAATACCACCTATAGCGCTTACATGGGTATTGCTGACCCCGGAGCCGGAAGTCAGCCCAAGGACGACTCCCTGATCAGTTTCAAGTACACCATGTCCCTGATGAATGGTACTGAAATCGGAACAACGGATACGATCAAACAAAATAATGCCAATGCGCCGCTTAAATTGAAGGATTTCCTGGACCAGCAAGGCCAGCCCACGATGTACTATACTATTCTTTCGGCTTTAAAAAAAGGGGGAAGATATAAAGTGATTCTTCCTTCATCCATTTATTTTTCCTGCAGCCCGCAAACAATTAACAATAAAACAATACCCGGCTACTCCCAGTTGATTTACGATTATACGCTTACAGACGTAAAAGCGCCAACAACTGGTAATTGATACCATACCGTATGAAGGAACTGATCCTTATTTTCTTTGCTGCGGTGCTGGTGCTGGGTTGTTCCAAATCCGACGACAAACCGGCTTGTACCAATAGCCTCAGCCTGAACCGGGACCGGCAGATCATCGACTCCTTCCTGCAGAAAACCGGGCAGACCGGGTTTAAATTCGATAGCCAGGAACTGGTTTATTTTTATATCGAGAACCCGGGTACAGGCGCTACAAAACCCACCATTGACTCCCTGGTATCCTTCCGGTATGTGGGAAGGTTGATGAATGGGACTATTGTGGACTCCCTCACCGTAAAACAGCCCCCAACAGCGCCCCTGCGCAATTTCAGCGCCGGAGTACGCGTTGTCTATGCGATCAGCAAGCTGTCAAAAGGCGGCAAGATCCGGCTGGTGATCCCTTCTTCTTCCCAGTTTGGTTGTCTGGCAATGACAGGCGTAAATCCTGTACCGCCTAACTCCCAGCTGGTTTATGAATATGAGCTCACGGACATGATCCCCAGCTATTAAAATCATCATTAATTATTAAAATCCTGTATGAAACAATGGTTTGGCCTGGCACTGATCGCAAGCACGGTAATGATCGGCTGCCTGAAAAATGAAGACGTAAAACCCTGCACTCCTCAACCGGTGGAAAGTGAAAAAGCAGCAATGACAAAATTTGCGGCTGACAGTTCCATAACTGTTACAACCGATCCCAGCGGCATCATGTACGAAGTGATCGAACTGGGTACCGGCAACACCCCTTCGGCCAACAGCAACGTAACGGCCAAATATGTAGGCAGGTTTTTAAATGGAAAGGGATTTGACTCCTCCTACGTCAGGGACCCGAACGGGACTGCCTTTCCTTTAAATGGAGTGATTGCCGGATGGCAGATTGGCATTCCTAAAGTTAAAGAAGGAGGAAAAATCAAACTGATCATTCCCTCTTCACTGGCTTATGGATGTGATCCCCGGTACGGGCAAATGGCTAATCAGCCGCTGTACTTTTACGTAGAACTGATAAAAGTGCAGTAATGATGCATACAATATTAAATGCACCACTCATACAACCCCGGTTTAGCCGGGGTTTTTGGTTTCAAAAGACATATATATGAGGATCATTAAGAACCGGCCACGTCAGAATCCGGCCATTTATGTAAATTCGTCCCCGAAGGGATCATACGAGTTCCTGAATCATGAATCCATCATCAATGAATAAGAAAATATGCGCCGGCCTTGCGGTGATCCTCGGCCTGGCAATAATTGGCTGTCTTAAGGATGAGACCGTTGTACCCTGTGAGGCCAAATCTGCCGTGAGTGACACTGCGCAGATGAAAAAATACATCCGCGACAGTTCGATTATAGCAGACAGCAATAACGTCAGCTGGCTCATGTGGCAGATCATGGATGCCGGAACCGGAGCCACGCCAAATTCCAACAGTCAGGTAACCGTAAAATACATCGGCAGGCTCCTGACAGGAGCAGGCTTCGATTCCAGCTATGTCCAACATCCGGATGGAGCCGTTCTCCGGCTGGACAAGGTCATACCAGGTTGGTACCAGGGACTTTCCAAAATAAAGGAAGGAGGACGCATCAAGCTGCTCCTGCCCTCTACACTGGCCTATGGCTGCGATACCCGGTATGGAACATTGACCAACCAACCCCTGTTTTTTGATATCGAACTGATAAAAGTAGAAAACTGAGCCCTGTTAAAAGACAACAGAGATGGTATCAAAAATCTGTATTTGTCTTGTCTGCCCGGCCCTTCGGAGCAGATCGCAATGCGCTATAAGTGCAACGTTGATACCCTCTTTTTATTTTCACAAACTTCCAATGACATGCTTGTTGTATTTTTGAAGACTAAAGCTTGATATATGCAATACGAACCGATTTCGGTTTTTGATATGTTGAAAATCGGGATAGGGCCGTCCAGCTCCCACACATTGGGCCCGTGGCGGGCGGCAGAGCGTTTTCTGGAATACCTGAAGCAACGGGAACAGCTCAATGCAGTTACTACTGTAAAGATACTCCTTTACGGCTCCCTGGCTAAAACCGGAATAGGGCATGGTACCGATATCGCTGTACAACTGGGCCTCTGCGGTTATGACCCTGTAACATTTGATGTAGAAAAGATTCACAGTACGATCGCTGCCATCCGGGAAACCAAAAGCCTCCTGCTGAACGGGAGCCGCCAGATCTTTTTTGATCCCCGGGAAGCTATTGAATTTCTGATTACAGAAACACTGCCCTACCACTCCAACGGGCTTACGTTCCTGGCAACATTGGATAACGGAGCACACATTGCCAAAACCTATTATTCGATTGGCGGTGGTTTTGTAAAAGAAGAAGGAGAAGACGCCGTTTTAAACAACAATGTGTTGCTTCCCTTCCCCATTGATGACGCTGATGATCTGTTGCGCTGGAGTATTAAAACGGGACTATCCATCAGCGAAATCGTAGCCGAAAATGAGCTGGCATGGAGAAGTGAAACGGAAACCAATGAAGGGCTTCTCAAAATATGGCATGCAATGCGCGACTGTATCTATCGCGGCTGTCATAAAACCGGTATCCTTCCCGGAGGATTAAATGTAAGAAGGCGTGCAGCCGCACTCAGCAAAAAGCTCATCGGTAATGCTTCTTACACCAGCTATGATGAGTGGATCCGCCTGATCCGCAACGGAGGCAGCAGTTTCCGATATACACTGGATTGGGTCAGCTGCTTTGCCCTGGCTGTAAATGAAGAAAATGCTTCCTTTGGCCGGGTGGTAACGGCTCCCACCAATGGGTCGGCCGGTGTGATACCCGCCGTATTGCATTATTTTATTATTTTCTGTGCAGACTCGGAACCCGGGGAACACAATGAGGAACAGATCCGGAAATTCCTGATGACCGCGGCGGAGATCGGCAGTATCTTTAAAAAGGAATCAACGATCTCGGCTGCAATGGGCGGCTGCCAGGCCGAGATCGGCGTATCCTCCTCAATGGCCGCCGCGGCTTTAACGGAAGGATTGGGCGGCTCGCAAAAGCAAGCCATGATGGCCGCAGAAATCGCCATGGAACATCACCTGGGTATGACCTGCGACCCTATCGGGGGATTGGTGCAGGTTCCCTGTATTGAGCGGAATACGATGGGCGCCATCAAGGCCATTACGGCCTCTCAACTAGCCCTGCAAAGTACCCCTGATTTTGCAAGGGTATCCCTGGATGATGTTATTAAGACCATGTGGGACACAGCGCAGGATATGAACTTCAAATACAAAGAAACCGCAGATGGCGGACTTGCGGTGAACGTGCCGCTGAGTTTGCCGGAATGTTGAGCGGGGATAAGCAACCGTTCTCCGTTTAAAGTTTCACGCTGGGTTCTGACCTGGAACATTGAACGTTAAACCTGAAACATCAACCTACCCTTCATATCCGACGTCCTCTGGCAGATTTCTTCCATCTGCAGCAGCAGTAGCCAGTTCATCACAACGATTGTTATACGGGTTATCCGCATGGCCCTTTACCCATACAAAACGGACCTGGATTTTTTTGGCAAGCAGATAGTATTGCATCCACAGGTCTTTATTCTTCTTTCCGCCTTTAAAATCGGTGCGCACCCAGTTATTCAGCCACCCCTTGGTGACCGCATTCACTACATACTGACTATCGGAATAAATGGTAACAGGCAGCCCTGTTGTTTTCAGTGCCCTGAGACCTTCTATCACGGCCATCAGCTCCATACGGTTATTGGTGGTATACCGGAAACCACCGGATAATTCTTTTAAATGCTTCCCATACATTAACAAAACACCATAACCACCCGGCCCCGGGTTGCCGCGGGCAGCACCATCTGTATAAATTGTAATTCCCTGGGATTGCATAGCGGACAAAGATAACGCTTGGTCGCTGATAAATGGTTTATGGAACTTTTCAAAACAACACTCTCATTCAGTTAAAACAATCCGTCATGGTTCTATTTAACTGCATGAAACCCATCCTTCCGTTTGCCCTATATTGCAGCCTTACGGCATTCAGCCTTCCCGGATGCAAGCAGGCAACGCCCCCTGCCTCTACCTTAACCGACCCGGTTTTAGACCACAGACCCGGTTCCGTTTCCGGCATTGCCGCGCCACGCGGGTATAGACGCAGCGTTATGCCGGCAGCGGATTTCGGTTATTATTTAAGCCACCTCAAACTAAAGAGCAGCAACACGGTTTTCCTGTATAACGGAACGCCAAAAGCCAATCAGCAGGCGCAATATGCGGTGCTGGACATCAGTGTTGGAACTAAAGACCTTCAGCAATGCGCCGATGCACTGATGCGGCTGCGGGCAGAGTATCTGTTTGCTGCCAAACGCTTTGCACAGATCCGGTTTTTTGCCGGCGACGGCACCTGGATCTCTTATACTGACTGGCTGAAGGGAACGCGGTATAAACTGTCAGGCAACAGGCTCATCCCTGTCCGGGGCACCCCCGTAGCACCTACCCATTCTTCGCTATTACAGTACCTGGAAATTGTATTCTCCTATTGCGGCACGGCTACATTGCCGGCATCCCTTTATAAAAAGTCAATAGCAGAGATGCAACCGGGTGATGTACTGCTAAAGCCCGGTGCGCCGGGGCATGCAGTGATCGTTATGGATATGGCTCAAAAGGAAAGCGGCGAAAAAACATATTTGCTGGCGCAAAGCTATATGCCGGCTCAGGACATTCATATCCTCAAAAACCCGTCCGATGATAACGGCGGCCCCTGGTATCCGCTGAACAATCATCAACTGATTCAAACACCGGAATGGTCTTTTTATAACGATCAATTATATGGCTGGAAATAAAAGAGCAGCCGCACTATTCCTGTTTTCCGAGCAACCGGTTATCAATAGGTATATGCCGCTGTACATTACTTTTACATTTTTAAAACCCGGATGCGCAGGATTCAGCAGGCAGTTAAACTCCACCTGCATTACGGCGGAGGGCAGCTTTAATACCCGGAATGCTCTTTCTTTTATAAAATGGTCTCCGATCTTTTTGAGCGGATCCGGAGGAGGATTCTGAGACCAGCCATCCCAAAGCTGATCCGTTGTCCGCTCCTTTATACTGGCTTCCGGCACTTCCAGCCCGATGATGCAAAGATCCAGCTTACCAAAATTCACGGACATTTGTCTGGTTTTTGAAATTTTTCTCCGGGATCAGCGGCCGGATCCCGGGTGTTTGGTTTTTGCATCCGGAAATACAGGAACTAATTGCAAAAGCATGGAAAGAATTGCCTAAAACCGCTTAATTTGGATGCAACAAAACCTGTTTAACGAAATACAACAATGAGCCAACTATTTAAAATCACTGCTTTGTTTTACGGACTGCTGATCTCATGTAAACCGGTCTTTTGTCAAACACAAAAAAAACGTTTACAGGCTTCCATCATTACCTTGTTATCCGTTGAACAGTTCCGATGGTCCATTGCGGGAAATGATCAGGGTACCCATCCGGATATCTTATCTGAGTTACGATTCTCCAAACTAAAAAGGACCGGGCTCTGTTTGGAAGGAAGTTATCAGTTCAGTTCCCGTATGGCCTTAAATATATCTGCCGGAAGACAATATGGATTTTCCGGCCGGGTAACGGATATTGATTACGCCGGAGACAACCGGAGTCTGCCGGTTGCACTTCATAAATTCCGCAGCAGACGGAATAATACGGGCGATTATCAATTACAATACCATTACCAGGTGCTCCGGGGGCCAACCGTTGCTGCTACCATCCTTGCCGGCTATTTTATTTCGAAGGCAGACTACCAGATGCTGGATCGGTCGCGCACCAACATTACAGGCATCTATAATGCGCAGTGGCGGGGACCGCTCCTTGGCACGGAATTAAGGATCGCACTGCCCCAAAACTGGAAAATCCTGGCGGGCATCAACGGGCAACGTCACATCTATAAAGCCAGTGCCAACTGGATCTACCGTACAGATTTCAGTCACCCGCTCAGCTTTATACATCAGGCAAGCGGCCGGGGCCTCAATGGGCTGCTGGCACTAAACTATCAACCCGGTTTGCGGGTTGGTCTGCAGCTCAGAGGCACGCTTCAACACTGGAAAACAGGCAATGGAAGCGACCTGTTATACATGGCAGACGGCAGGGAAGTATCCACGCGAATGAATGAATCTGTAAAAACGCAAATGGGGATCGGCCTAAGGGGAATATTCCGGTTCTGAAAGCCATGTGGTAATAAAAAACCGCCCGAAGGCGGTTTTAATAAGATCATATTGCTTCTTTCTGATTTAGTTAAAGATATACCGGATCCCGATCTGTAATCCCCAGGTACTGCCAACAGTATAATCCGGTTGTTGCACTTTAACAATAGCGGGTTTGAAGGCATATTTTAGGTTTGTTTTAAAAACTGACCACCCTGGGTCTAAATGTTTTAATAATTTTTGAAGATGCAGCTCCGTTATTCGGTACTACATCAAACGATATGCGAATTAAAAATCCTTCAATTGGAGGAAAAAGAGGGCCACCCATACCAGATTGAGTCATATAACTGTAACGTGCATGTTGACCTAAAGACGGTTCAGTAGTTTTAGCAACGATATTTAGCTTATTTCCAATCTCCTCAATACCGTTTTCAGGTCCATATACAGGCCAACTTTTTTTAGGATCTTTGTATATTAGCACCTCTCTCTTAAAATTCTGGATACTTGCTCCATTGATATTTGAATTTATTACATTAGGGTTCCATATAACATTGGTTGACCCTGAAGTCAAATAATATTCCATCACGGAGTCAACATCTGTTGTCATTTGATTCGGATATTGAGGATCTTCATAAGAAAAATATTCAAGATATTTTTTCAAATACAGTACTGGAGATTCTGACAGATTAAATACGCCCATTTGATCCTTATAGTCTGGTATGTCACCGTTGGCTGTGGCAATATCTGACTGCCCAGGAATTGCAAGTTTTATATTCAACAGTCCCCCCGTGCCAATAACAGAACCTGATAATTGTAAGTCTTGGCTTATTGTCAATCTTACATTTTGTCCAGCACTCCCACCGGTGCCTTTAACGATTCCATTTAACACATTTTTCGCAGCACCCGCCGCTGCAGATGCTACAGCTTCCTTCCATTTACCAGTATATAGATTACTATTTCCGGCAAATGATCCCACCGCATCTAAAACAACTCCGCCAATAAACTGCCCAACGGATGGTTTAGGAGATGCCCCTATAGTACCAGTAACAGTTGATGTAGAATATCCTGATGCACTCAGTTGTGATACTGAAACGTACATCGCATCTAATGATAACCCATACTCAGCAGAAGACGTTGAGGCGACAGCGGGAGAATATGCCATTTCATAGTCAAACACATACCACGTTCCTCCATTTAAATTAATAGGTTGATAGTATATAGAGTAAAAACCCTCGATATTGTGATTAAAATCAACAAAATCACTTGCATTATAATTAAGCAATGTTGTCTTGGTTCCTGTACTATATTCTTTTAAGCCATGAGCAACGTATGTAGATGCGATCGCAGCTCCTTGCTGCCATATATAAAATCTTAATATTCCTCTATAGCGATTATATAAAGAGAAGAAAGATGGTTGCGCCGATATTCCCGGTGTATGGGTAGGAGAAAATGTACTCCATGTTAAGACCCATCCATCCTCTTTCTTATAATCATTTGCAACAGAGGGATCTATTGCAGTTGTTCCCGAATTCCAAGGCATCGGAATGGTATTGGGCGTGCTTGTGGGCATATATGTAGATGTTTCCCAATTAAAAACGTAAGGAGGAACAGCAGCCCTGGATGTAACCGTCTTCTTATCTTCTTCAAGATTTTCAAAATTCTTTTTTTGGCAGGCAGAAAATAAAAGCAATAGCAGTCCCGGAAGCAATGTTTTTAGCTTTTTCATAAAGTTCAGTTTTCAGGTGAGTGTTTAACAATTATCCAAATAAATTTAGCACTTTTTCATATATAAAAAACTTTTCATAAAAACTTAATAATCGCCCGGTTTAAACAAAAAAACCGCCCGAAGGCGGTTTTAATACTCCGTATTCATATTGTTAGAAAATATAGCGGATACCCAGTTGCATACTCCAGGTACTTCTTAAACCGTAATACTTATCATATATAGGTTTGTCTGCATTGGATGGGAGAAACGTATATTTTCCTTTATCCGCACCTACAATAGCCTGGTCGGAATACGTACCATAGTTATACGTATACTGGTTTCCCCATGAACTGTTCAGTAAAGAAAGGAAATTCTGCATATCCAGACTGATCTGGAAAGTGTGTTTTTTATTTCCGATAACAGGAGCGAGATCTTGCAAAAATCTTAAGTCAAGTCTGTTTACCCATGGCAACAAGGCACCATAGCGATCAACATAGCTGCCTTTATGCTTTCTCAGGTATTTATCGTTCTCAACAAAAGACCAGAAAGCATCTGCCTGTTCCTGAGGAGTGTAAACTTTTGTAGTTCCGTCCTTCTGTTTTTCTGACAAAGGCGTAAAAAACTGATCCAGCCCGTCTTTAGTAGCCGGGACATACAACAGATCGTTTGTTGCACCATCGCTATTCAGGTCGGCACCATACCTATACAAATAACGTTCTTGTGAAGATCCCGAATAAAACAGAGAAATCGTGCTTGCCAAATTCTTATTGGCATATTCAAACCGGTAAGAGGCAAAAGCTGTTATCCGGTGCGGGACACTATAAGAAGAATACCCCAGTTCCGGATGGTTCGGGTCATTTACGATAGCATTCTGCGTCCATGAACTCTGAGACCGGTCTCCGTTATTGGGCGATACGTCCTTGGCTATGCTATAAGTATACGCAATGGAAGCCTGCCAGTTTTGGGAGAACGTTTTTTGTAACTGGCCAGTAAGTGCAAAAGAATATCCTTTACTGTTATTATCCATAACAAAGACCTGACCAACATTCGACAACAGGCTCTTACTATAAACAGGTCTTGTATCCCCGGTAGCATTCAGTGTGCCGCTTGCATCGCCCAGGTTCGCGTTATAATGATATACAGAATTTAACGTCTTGGAATAGATACCCTCAATAGTCGCCACATAGCCATTGCCAAAACGCTTATCTAAAGCAAGGTTACTTCTCCATACCTGCGGGATCTTAAATTCAGGAGCGGTTACACTATAATAGGATGCACTGGTGTTGCCGCCGGCGTTAGCAGGCAAAGGGTTGGGAATATGCGCGGTCCTGTCTGTGCTAAACGGATACTGGGTCATATCGTATTTAAATGATCCATCACCGTTTTTATCATAGGCATTTGCGCTAAACAGGGTATTTAACACCCCATTATCACTAGACTGGTTTACCAGCCATACAAACGGGATCCTTCCAGTAAAGATACCCGTACCACCTCTTAATACCCATGATTTATCTGCTGTTACATCATAGTTAAACCCAACTCTCGGAGATACCAGCAAACGTGTTTTCGGCCATGCGCCTACGTCTGCTTTGAAAGGATTCCCTTCTCTGTCCCGCAGTGCTGCAGCAGCAAGTGCATCGTTCTTAAACGAAGTACCCGGGTAGAACGGTATATCAAAACGGGCACCATAGGTCAGTTTTAGCTGACTACTAATGGTAAAATTATCCTGCAGATAAAAACCTAACTGACCAAATTTTGCTTCAGCCGGTGTTATTTCGGTACGATCTGTATTGCTGTAAGTTACTGCATATACAACAGGGGCCGCACCATTGATAAAGTCATTGATCGATGCAAACCGGTAATAGCTCTGTCCTCCGTAATTGGCAAAGGAGTTGGCAAACGTAAGATAATCAAAACTGGCTCCTGCCAGTAAGTTATGCCGGCCAATGTTCCAGCTGAAATTATCAGAAATGTTCCATGTATTATTTTCAAGAGAATTTTTGTATGAGTAGATCTCTGAACCAAAAGTCATCAATACATTATCCTTGTCCCTCATAATATCAACAAAAGGGAATTGCGCACCCGGTGTTCCTCTAAAGTCTTTAATTTTTGTAAAAGAAGCCAGCAACTGATTGGATGCCCCCCCTGATAACTTGCTATTGAGCTCAAGAACTCCGGAATACACGTTATTGTTCTGTTGATAATTGCTATTGGAAAAGTTTAAACCGTTACTTACAAAACTCCCCCCCGGCCTGCCATTTGAAATCCGCGGGTTGGGTCCACTGTTAGTATTCGTTAGCACATCGTCACTGGTCTCAGACTGGTTGTAACGGGCTGTCAGGCGATGCCGCTCGTTAATATTCCAATCTATACGGGCAAGGAACTTCTTATT
>Ga0222424_100489_pt1 | contig 20370 bp, 17 predicted proteins | sample 2B2ome_FD_182468 | JGI IMG/M metagenome (GOLD analysis project Ga0222424, IMG submission 182468) | Enriched microbial communities from leaf-cutter ant dump, University of Wisconsin, Madison, United States - 2B200A (version 2) | ecosystem: Environmental > Terrestrial > Nest > Insects nest > Nest... | reverse complement strand
TTATCAGGCCGAGTTGCAGTACAGCAACGCCAATGGTTTCTACGCCGGGGTCAACGTGCGCACGGCGTCGAGCTACTACGCGGACTTCGCCAACACCCTGTCGGCCGATCCCTACGTCCTGCTGGGCGCCAAGATTGGTTACGAGGTGCCGAGCAAGCGCTGGGCGGTGTTCCTGGATCTGCGCAACCTGACTGACGAGAAGTACGCGGCGGCCTCCAACACGACCTTCGACGCCAGCACCTCACCGATCAATCCGGCGACGGGCAACTCGACTTCGCCGAACTTCTATCCGGGTGACGGCTTCAGCGGTGTCGCCGGCGTGTCGTTCCGGTTCTGACGATGTGTCATCTGCCGTTCGTAGCCTGTCTGGCGCGAACGGCGGGTGCCGGTGCGGGCTGGTGATCATGTTTGCAAGGGAGAAATACAACGTGGCAGGTACAGTCGCTTTTCCGGGGAACGCCGGTGTTCCCGCCAGGATAGGCCCTTTCTTCTCATGGCTGTTCGCCATGATCGCGCTGTCCGGACTGGCTGGCTGCGGTGGCGCGCCTGATGCCGCCAAGCGCAGCGCCAGCGGTGCCGACTTTACGTATCAGGCCCAGGATTACCAGGCCCAGGGCGCGGGCAGACCGGGCGGTACGCTCAAGGTATCGGCCTCGGCCGATACCGGCTCGCTTGACCTTCATTCGATATCGCACACGAATGCGCAGTGGCTGGGGCGTCTGATCTACGACAACCTGGTCTACCTCGACGACCAGGGGCGGCCGACACCCTGGCTGGCCAAGTCCTGGGACATCTCCCCGGATGGCAAGACTTACACCTTCCATCTGCGCGACGATGTGACCTTCAGCGACGGCACGCCGTTCGATGCCGAGGCGGTGCGCGTGAACCTGGAGCACATGCGCGACCCGGCCACCAAGTCGCCGCTGGCCGCGGCGTACATCGCGCCCTACCGTGACGGCAAGGTGCTCGACAAGCATACCTTCCAGGCCCGTCTGAGCGAGCCTTACACACCGTTCCTGGATGTGCTGGCGCAGTCTTGGCTGGCCATCGAGTCACCCAAGGCGCTGAAGGAAAACCCCAAGGGTTTCGGCGAGGCGCCGGTGGGTACCGGCCCGTTCGTCGTCGAGAGTTACAAGCGTCAGCAGGGCATACGTCTGGTGCGCCGTGCCGACTATCACTGGGCGCCGGACTTCCTGCGCCATGACGGTCCGGCTTACCTGGAGCGTGTGGAGGTCGACTTCCTGCCCGAAGCGCTGATTCGCTACAGCTCGCTGGCAGGCGGCCAGTATGACCTGACCATCGACGCGCCCCCGCAGAACGCGGCGGCGATCCGCGCGGATCGCCGCCTGGTCTTCGACAGCCGCATCCGCAAGGGCAATCCGAATCGTGGCCTGACCTTCAACACCGAGCGTTTCCCGTTCGACGACCTGCGCGTGCGCAAGGCGGTCGCGCTGGCGATCGACCGCGAGGGCATCGCGCGGATCGCGGGTTTCGGCGAGTTCCTGCCCAAGACCGACTTCCTCGCCGCCAACACCCGTTACTACGATCCGTCCTTCCAGGCGCCGCTGCGCCAGGACGTGGCGGAGGCCAACCGCCTGCTGGACGAGGCCGGCTGGACGGCGCGCGATGCCCAGGGCTTCCGCGTCCGCGACGGTCAGCGTCTGGCCGCGCAGATGCTGGTCAGTGAAGCCCTGACACCGTCGCCGGGGCCGGTCGCCATCCAGGCCGATGCCCGCAAGGTCGGTGTCGACCTGCAACTGGTCCAGCTGCCCACGCCGCAGCTGGCCGACCTGCGCCGCGCGGGCAAGTACCAGGCACTGGCTGGTGGCGTCTGGCACACCAACACACCGGATGGCTTGTACATCCTCTACCACAGTAACGAGATCAGCACGGCCCGGCGTATCGGCCAGAACAGCGCGCGGTTGCGCGATGCCCGCCTTGATGATGCCCTGGCCAAGGCCCGCCGCTCGCAGAGCGACGATGAACGCCGCCAGCTCTACCGCGAGGCGCAGCAGCGTCTGACCGAGCTGGTGCCGGCCGTGCCGCTGTACGAGAACTACTCGCTGACAGCGCGCCACCAGCGCGTCAAGGGCGTGGTCTACGACACCTCCCACAACACCATCGTGTTCACCACAGTCTGGCTGGACAAGGAGGCGCCATGAGCATCGGCCGTATCGTGCTCCACAGGCTGCTGACCGGGCTGGGCGTGCTCTGGGGCGCGGCGACGCTGACTTTCATCGCGCTCAACCTGACTGGCGGCGACATCGCGCTGGCCATCCTCGGCGGGCCGGACGCCCTGCCCACGCCGGAGATTCTGGCGCAGGTGCGGCGCGAGTACGGGCTGGACCAGCCGTTGATCGTGCAATACGGCGAATACCTGGCGCGGCTGGCCCATGGTGATCTCGGCGACTCCTACCGGCTGCGCATTCCGGTGACGCAGGCGATAGGCCAGCAGATCGGTGCCACGGCGCAGCTCGCCGGGCTGGCCGGCCTGCTCGCCATCAGCCTGTCCATCGCGCTCGCATTGGTCACGGCCAAGCGCGCACGGTGGATCACCTCGCTGTCGTCGGGCAGCGAACTGGTGCTCAGCTCCATGCCGTCCTTCGTCCTCGGCATCCTGCTGCTCCTGCTGTTCTCGTTCCAGTTTCCCATCCTGCCGCCGGCCGGCGCGGATGACTGGCGCGCCATGGTGCTGCCGACCCTGACTCTGGCGCTGCCGATCGCCGCCGTGCTGACCCAGGTGCTGCGCCAGGAGCTGGACGACATCCTGGACCAGCCGTTCATCACCATCGCCCGCGCCCGCGGCCTGTCGGAGGCGGGCGTTCGCCTGCGCCACGCGCTACGTCATGTGTTGACGCCGCTGGTGACGCTTTCCGGCTTCATCTTCGCCGGCCTGCTGGGCGGCACGGTGATCACCGAGACCTTGTTCTCCCGGCAGGGTGTCGGCCGCCTGATGATCGACGCGGCGACGAACAAGGATGTGCCCCTGGTGCTGGGCATCACCCTGCTGGCAGCGGTGGTCTACGTGTTCATCAATCTGCTGGTGGATCTGTTCAACACCCTGGCCGACCCCCGTGTCGCCAGGGCCTGAGATGACGGCCCGCGCTGGCGCGGGCCTTATATGACGAGGACCTAGAGATGATTCATTTCGAACCCGCCGAAAGCCTGGCGGCGTCTGCCCAGCCCGATCTCCCCCCCAGCGACGAGGCCCTGCTGGCACGTTTCCAGCCGGTGTTCGACCGTATCGCCGAGGGCGCGCTGGCGCGCGAACAGACGCGCGCGCTGGCCTACGAGCCGGTGACCTGGCTGCGCGAGGCCGGCTTCGGCGCCATCCGCGTGCCGCAGCGCTATGGCGGCCTGGGCGCCAGCCTGCCGCAGCTTTTCCGTCTGCTGGTACGGCTGGGCGAGGCCGACTCCAACCTGCCGCAGATCCTGCGCATCCACTTCAGCTTCGTCGAGAACCGTCTGAACGACGAGGACGAGGCGGTGCGCGCGAAGTGGCTGGCGCGGGTCGTCGCCGGCGATCTGCTGGGCGCGGCCATGGCCGAGCGCACGGCGGTCACCGGCAACTCGGTCAGCCTGACGCGCGTGGGCGAAGGCTGGCAGGTTGATGGCGAGAAGTACTACAGCACGGGCACGCTCTATGCCGACTGGATCGTGACCTCCACGGCCGATGGCGACGAGCATGTCAGCGTGATCATCCCCAGCGACGCGCCGGGCGTCTCCCGTGTCGACGACTGGGATGGCTTCGGCCAGCGCCTGACCGGCAGCGGCACGACCCGCTTCGAACAGGTGTCCGTGTCCGAGGACCAGTTCATTCATCGCGGTCGGCGCGGCGAGCCGAGGCGCAGGCCAGCCTATGGCACGGCCTTCCTGCAGCTGGTGCATCTGGCAGCGCTGGCCGGCATCGCGCGCGCGGTGCTGCGCGACGGCGTGGCCCTGGTACAGGGCCGGACGCGCGCCTTCGGCATTCCCGGGCAGTCCAGCCCGCGCCACGACCCGCTGGTGCAGCGTGTGATCGGCCGCCTGTCCAGCCTGGCCTTCGCCGCCGAGGCCCAGGTCGAGGCGGTGGCCGCGGCCATAGACCGGATCTGGCAGGTGTCGCGGACGGGCGAGGCCGGTCCCGAGCTGTACGCGGACGCCGAGATCCGCGCCTTCCAGGGCCAGCAGATCGTCATACAGCAGGTGCTGGAGGCCGCCACGCTGCTGTTCGAGGCGGGCGGCGCATCGGCCACCAGTCTCCCGCGTGGGCTGGACCGGCACTGGCGCAACGCCCGCACCATCGCGTCGCACAACCCCGCGATCCTGCGCGAGGCCTACATCGGCGATTACTACCTCAACGGCGTCACGCCCAGCGAAGGCTGGGCCAGGCGCTTCGCCGCCAAGGCCGAGGGTGTACCCCAGGAGAACCTGATATGAGCCAGCAAGCCGCCCGCGGGCAGATGAGCATCGGCATGAACATCCTCGGCTTCGGCGCGCATGCGGCCGCCTGGCGCGTCGGCGAGGTGCCGCCGACATCGGCCTATGATGTCGACTACTACCGCCGCATCGCGCGCATATCCGAAGAGCGCGGCACGCTGGATGCGATCTTCCTCGCCGACGGCCCGGCGCTGGCCGGCGATGTCGCCCGGCAGCCCGGCGGCCGCCTGGAGCCCACGGTCCTGCTGACCGCTGTCGCGCTGGCGACCGAGCGCATCGGCGTCATCGCCACGGCGTCGAGCACCTACAACGAGCCGTTCAATCTGGCGCGCCGTTTCGCTTCGATCGACCACATCACCGGCGGGCGCGTGGCCTGGAATGTTGTGACCAATGCCGGTGACGCCGCCGCGCAGAATTTCGGCCTGCCCGGCGCCCCGCTGCATGTCGACCGCTATGCCCGCGCCGACGAGTTCCTCGATGTGGCCACCCGCCTCTGGGATAGCTGGGAGGAGGACGCGGTCATCGGTGATGCCGCCAGCGGACGTTTCGCCGACCCGGGCAAGGTGCACGCCATTGATTTCGTCGGCAAGCATTTCCACGTCAAGGGTCCGCTCAACGTGCCGCGCTCGCCTCAGGGCCGGCCGGTGCTGGTCCAGGCCGGCTCCTCCGAGGGTGGCAAGGCGCTGGGTTCGCGCTGGGCCGACGCCATCTTCACCACGCAGACCACGCTGGCGGACGGCCAGGCCTTCTACCAGGAGATGAAGCGGCGCGCCCGCGCCTGGGGCCGCAACCCCGACCACCTCAAGATCATGCCGGGTCTGTCCACGGTCATCGCCAGCACCGAGGCGGAGGCGATCCGGCGCTATGACGAACTGAACGCCTATCTGGGCGAGAGCGGACTGGTGCGCCAGGTCGCTGGCCGCATCGGCATTCCGGTCGAGGAGCTGGACCTGGATGCCGAGCTGCCCTGGGATCGCATCGGCCCGGTGCACGAGTTCGAACAGGGCTCCCATGGTTTCCTCGAGGCCCAGCTCAACCTGGCGCGGCGCGAGCGCCTCACCGTGCGCGAGCTGTCCCGCCGCATCCTGGTCGGGCACCGCCTGATCGTCGGCACGCCGGAGCAGGTCGCCGACACCATGGCCGAGTGGTTCCTCTCCGGCGCCGCCGACGGCTTCAACATCATGCCCGACATGTTCCCGTCCGGCGTGGAGATCTTCGTGGACGAGGTGGTGCCGCTGCTGCGCCAGCGCGGGCTGTTCCGCCGCGAATACACCGGCAGCACCCTGCGCGACCACCTCGGCCTGCCCTGGCCGCGCAACCAGTTCAGCGACGCCCGCGTGGCGGCCAGGTCGGCCTGACGCCGGCGCCGCCTCCACCGTGACCAAGAGACTCAAGAAGAGAGTGACACCATGAAGTACCGCAAGCTCGGCCATACCGACATCGACGTCAGCGTCATCGGCCTGGGCACCATGACCTGGGGACACCAGAACAGCGAGGCCGAGGCCCATGACCAGCTCGATTACGCGCTCGCCCATGGCGTCAACCTGATCGACACCGCCGAGATGTACCCCACGCCCACGCGCGCCGAGACTTGGGGCACGACCGAGCGCTACATCGGCTCCTGGCTGGCCAGGGGCGGGCGGCGCCAGGACATCATCCTCACCAGCAAGGCGGTGGGGCCGGCGCGGCAGCAGCGGCAGCAGCGCGGCCACATCCGTGATGGCCAGACCCGCCATGACCGCAAGAACCTGACCGAGGCGCTGGACGGCAGCCTGAGCCGTCTGCGCACGGACTACGTCGACCTCTACCAGCTGCACTGGCCGGATCGCAGCACCAATTACTTCGGTCAGCGCGACTACCCCTGGGTGGAGGAGGAAGACACTGTCGCCATCGAGGAGACATTGTCGGTCCTGGCGGACTTCGTGCGCCAGGGCAAGGTCCGCCACATCGGTGTATCGAACGAGACGCCCTGGGGCGTCGCGCGTTTCCTGCGCGCCTCGGAGACGCTCGGCCTGCCTCGCATCGTCAGCATCCAGAATCCCTACAGCCTGCTCAACCGCCTCTACGAGGTCGGACTGGCCGAGTTCAGCCACCGCGAGGGCGTGGGCCTGCTGGCGTATTCGCCGCTGGCCTTCGGCGTGCTCTCCGGCAAGTACCTGGGCGGGGCCCAGCCGGCGGGCGCGCGCCTTTCTCCCGGCTCGCTCTACGGACGTTTCTCGCGTTATTCCAGCGAGCTAGCGGAGCAGGCGGTGTCCGGCTATGTCGAGCTGGCGCGCGCGCATGGCCTGCCGCCGGCGCAACTGGCGCTGGCCTTCGTGGCCAGTCGTCCCTTCGTCGCCAGCGCGCTCAGCGGCGCCACCAGCCTGGCTCAGTTGCGCGAGAACCTGGCCAGCAGCGAGCTCGTCCTGAGCGCCGAGCTGCTCGATGGCATCGCCGCCGTGCATGGCCGCCTGGCCAATCCGGCCCCCTGAGTGCGGAGCATGTCATGAGCATCCAGTGGAATGTGGCGACGATAGCGGACGATGTGCCGTCGCGGGATCGGGCGCGCGAGCCGGAGCCGGCGTGGTGGTCTGCGCAGGTCCTGGCGCGCTATCCGGGCCTGTTGCTGGCGGGTCTTTTCCTGGCGTTGCTGGTGCTGGCGGCGGTGGCACCGGGCACGCTGGTCAGTGGCGATCCGCTCGAGGCCAGCGCGCGCGACGCCTTCCTGGCGCCCAGCCTCCAGCACTGGCTGGGCACTGACGAGAACGGCCGCGATGTACTGACCCGGCTTGTCCACGGGGCCGGCTCCTCCTTACTCATGGGCCTGGCCGCCACGGCCATCGGACTCAGCGCCGGCGTCGCCCTGGGTCTGCTGGCCGGGCTCGGGCGACATTGGCTGGATAGCCTGATCATGCGCTTCATCGATGTCCTGCTGGCCTTCCCCGACCTCTTGCTGGCGCTGGTCATCATCACGTTCTGGGGGCAGGGCACGCTGAACGCGATCATCGCGGTCGGCATCGGCGGCATTCCGCGCTATGCCCGCCTGGTCCGCGTGCAGACCCAGATCGTGCGCAACGCAGCCTATGTCGAGGCGGCGACGACGCTGGGACTGTCGCGCGCCCGCGTGATCTGGCGTCATGTCCTGCCCAACGCCATCAAGCCGGTGCTGATCCTGGCCACCATCGGCATTGGCGGCAACATCGCCGCCGGTGCTTCTCTGGGCTTCCTGGGTTTCGGCGCGCCGCCGCCGGCACCGGAGTGGGGCGCCATGCTCGCGGTGGGGCGCAATTTCCTGGCCAATGCCTGGTGGCTGGTCGCCGCGCCGGGGCTGGTCATCACCCTGACCGTGCTGTCGATCACAGCGCTGGGTCGCGCGCTGCTGCGTCATAGCGAGGGCAAGCACATATGAGCAACACGACTGACAAGACCGCGCCGGCGGAGCCGCTGGTGGTGGTGGAGAAGCTCCGGGTCGCCTTCGCCGGCACCCAGGTGGTGGATGGCGTCTCCTTCCGCCTGCGCCGGGGCGAGTGCCTGGCCCTGGTGGGCGAGTCCGGCTCGGGTAAGAGCGTGACCTCGCGCACGCTCGCGGGCCTGACCGGCGCGGGCGCGCGCATTTCGGCCCAGCGTCTGCAGTTCGACGGCCGCGACCTGCGTACTTTCGACGCCCGCACCTGGCAGCGCCTGCGTGGTGCCGACATCGGCTTCGTCATGCAGGATGCGCTGGGTTCCCTCGACCCCCTGCGCCTGGTCGGGCAGGAGATAGAGGAGCCGCTCAGTCTGCACACGCGCCTGACCCGGGAAGAGCGCGCCGCCCGCGTCATCGAGCTGCTGCGCGCCGTGGGCGTGCCCGAGCCCGAGCTGCGCGCCGCGCAGTATCCGCACCAGCTGTCCGGCGGCCTGCGCCAGCGCGCCCTGATCGCTTCCGCCATCGCCTGCCAGCCCAGACTGCTGATCGCCGACGAGCCGACCACGGCGCTGGACACCACGGTGCAGGCGCAGGTGCTGGCCCTGCTGGAGTCGTTGCGCGGCCAGGACAGCGCCATGCTGGTGGTCAGCCACGACCTGGCCGTGGTCGCCCGCCTGGCCGACCGGGTCGCGGTCATGCGTCGCGGCGAAGTCATTGAGGAGGGGCCGGTCCAGCGCATCCTGCAGGAACCCTGGCACCCCTACACCAAGTCCCTGTTGCGCGCGGCCGCGGCCGTGCACGTGCACCATGCGCCGGCCCGCCTGCGTCTGGTGACGCCGGAGAGCGCGCCGGACGAAGCTGTGCGCGAGGCTGCCGTCGCGCCGCCGGTGATCGAGGCGCGCAACCTGCGCAAGACATTCACCGGTCCCGACGGACGCCAGCGCGCGGCGGTGGCCGACGCCTCCTTCACGCTGCGCCAGGGCGAGACGCTGGGCATCGTCGGCGAGTCCGGCTCGGGCAAGACCACGCTGACACGCATGCTGCTCGGCCTGGAGCAGCCTGATGCTGGTCAGGTGCTGCTGCGCGGGCGTGACTGGAATGGCCTCGACAAGGTGGAGCGGCGCCAGGAGCGCCGTCGCATGCAGGTGGTCTTCCAGGATCCGCTGGCTTCGTTCGATCCACGCTACACCGTGGCCCGGGTGCTTGACGAGGCCATGGCGGTCGCCGGCGAGCCGGCGGGCGAGGCGCGTCAACGCCGGGCGCGCGAGCTGCTGGAGCTAGTGCGGCTGGATGAATCCCTGCTCAAGCGCAGGCCCATCGAGCTGTCCGGCGGGCAGCGCCAGCGCATCGCCATCGCGCGCGCGCTGGCCGCGCGGCCGGAGGTGTTGATCTGCGACGAGCCGGTGTCCGCGCTCGATGTCTCGGTGCAGGCGCAGATCCTGGATCTGCTCGCCGACCTCAAGCAGCGCCTGGGCTTGTCCTGCGTGTTCATCTCGCATGACCTGGGCGTGATCCAGCGCGTCAGCGACCAATTGCTGGTCATGAAGGACGGCGAGGTGGTCGAGAGCGGGCCGGTGCGCGACATCTACACCCATCCCCAGCATGACTACACGCGGGCGCTGCTGAACGCCATTCCCAAACTGCCGACTTACCGGGAGATCATTTTCCGTGTCCAAGCATTTGCACGTTAACTTGTTCGAGATGAACTGCGTCAGCCATATCGTCCATGGCTTGTGGGCGCATCCGGACAACAACAGGCATCGCTTCAACGATCTCGACTACTGGACGGAGCTGGCCCAGCTGCTGGAGCACGGCACGTTCGACGGCGTCTTCCTGGCCGATGTGGTGGGCGCCTACGACCAGTTCCGCGACGGGCCCGAGACCGCCCTGCGCGAGGCCGTGCAGATTCCCAGCAACGACCCGCTGCTGGTGATTCCGGCCATGGCCGCAGTGACCCGCAACCTGGGCTTCGGCGCGACCTTCTCCACCACCTACGAGCCGCCCTTTGCCTTCGCGCGCCGCATGAGCACGCTGGATCACCTGACCAAGGGCCGGGTGGGCTGGAACATCGTCACGTCCTACCTGCCCAACGCCGCGAGGAACTTCGGTCTCGACGACCAGACTCCCCATGATCACCGCTACGAGATCGCGGACGAATACCTGGATGTGCTCTACAAGCTGTGGGAGGGCTCCTGGGATGACGACGCCGTGATCCAGGACCGCGAGCGCCGCATCTACACCGACCCGGCCAAGGTGCGTTACATCCACCATGCCGGCGAGCACTTCAAGGTGGCCGGGCCGCATCTCTGCCAGCCCTCGCGCCAGCGCACGCCGGTGCTGTTCCAGGCCACCGGTTCGCCGGCCGGCATGGCCTTCGCCGGGCGTCACGCCGAGGTGGTGTTCACCGGCGGGCCGACCCCGGAGGCGGTGCGCCGCAACATCGCCGAGATGCGCGAGCAGGCGCGCCGGCAGGGGCGAGATCCCGCCGGCATCAAGTTCATCGTGCAGGCGGGGGTGATCGTCGGGCGCGACGATGCCGAGGTCAGCCGCAAGCTGGATGGCTATCGCCGCTTCCAGAGCATCGAAGGTTCGCTGGCGCACATGCAGGCGCCAATCGACCTCACGGCGTATCCGCGCGATACCTTGCTCAGCGACCTCCTGGCCCGTGCGGGCGATCAGGGCGGCGTCGCCTGGACCCTGCTCAGCCGGGCGCGTCCCGGCGACACCGTGGGCGCCGTGCTCGACCGCTTCGGCAACTTCAACCCCGGCCGCTTCTTCGTCGCCGGCACGCCCCGCGTGGTCGCCGACGAAATCGAGAAATGGCTGGATGTGGATGGCATAGACGGAATCAACCTGCGCCAGTACCACTCCTTCGAGACCGCCCGCGACTTCATCGAGCTGGTCGTGCCCGAGCTGCGTCGCCGCGGTCGTTTCCGTGAGTCCTACCGCGATGGCGAGACCTTGCGCGAGCGTCTTTTCGGCGCCGGCCAGGCGCGTCTGCCGGCGGATCATCACGGCGCCCGCTACCGCGACCCGGCGGCCCTGCGGCGACCGGCCGCGCCCTTGCGCTTTCCGGCCCTGCCCGCGTAATCAATTCAGGTAATGACATGAGCACTTCATTTTCAGCCGCGCAGGCCTCGTCGCCACCCGCGCCCACGATCGCCGGCCTGCGCGAGCGCGCCAGGCCGCATCTCGCCGACATCGCCCGGGGCGCCGCCGAGCGGGAGCGCGAGCGCTCCCTGCCGCATGCGCAGATCCGCGCGCTCGCCGCCGACCTCCTGCTCACCTGGCGCATTCCCGTCGCGTATGGCGGCGCCGGAGCCAGCGTGCGCGAGGTGATCGCCTTCATCATCGACCTGGCCGCGGCCGACTCCAACATCGCGCAGTCGCTGCGGCCGAGCTTCTCCTTCCTGGAGGGACTGCTCGCGCGTGGCGGAGAGGCGGAGCGCCAGCGCTGGTTCGCGCGCTACCTGGCCGGCGAGGTGTTCGGCAACGCCGGCTGGGAGATCGGTGGCGCCAATGGCGCCGTGACCGCGCGCATCCGTCGTGAGGGTGATCACTACCGGGCCACGGGCAGCAAGTACTACAGCACGGGTTCGCTCTATGCCGACTGGGTCAGCGCGGTCGCCCTGGACGAGGAAGACCGCCCGCGCGCCTTCGTGCTGCCGCGTGGGCGCGAGGGGCTGGAGCTGCTGGATGACTTCGATGCCATGGGGCAGCGCCTGACCGCCAGCGGCACCACCCACCTCCGCGATGTCGTGGTGCACGAGGATGAGTTGCGTCCGCGCCAGGGCGAGGAGGGCGGGCGCACCATCGTCACGCCCTTCCTGCAGCTCTATCTGGCGGCGGTCGAGGCCGGCATAGCCCGTGGCGCGCTCGACGACGCGGTCGGTTTCGCGCGCGAGCACGCCCGTCCGATCAAGCACAGCAGCGCCCAGCGCTCCGTGGATGATCCCTATGTCGAATTCTCCGTCGGCGAGATATCGGCCCGGGCTTTCGCCGCCGAGGCCGTGGTGCTGCGCGCGGCGGATGTCATCGACGCGGCCTGGCAGGCCGATCTGGCGCCGGCGGCGGTGACCGAGGCCGCGATCACGGTGGCGCAGGCCCAGTTCCTCGCTGTCGAGTCGGCGCTCAAGGCATCCGAACTGCTGTTTGATGTCGGCGGCGCGTCGACCACGTCGCGTCGTCACAATCTCGACCGTCACTGGCGCAATGCGCGCACCGTGGCCAACCACAATCCGCGTCACTGGAAGGCCGCCGTGGTCGGCGCCTATCGCCTCAAGGGTACGGAACCGCCGGCGTCGGGACTGTTCTGAGTGGGTCGCATGGAGGCGCCGGGGCCGGATCAGCTCCTGACCCCGGCCGAAGTACCCCAGGCTCAGCCCTTCAGACGCATCGTGCCGGCCATCATAGGCTGCGCGCTGTTCATGGAGCTGCTGGACGCCACCGCCGTGCTCACCGCCTTGCCGCAGATGGCCAGCGACTTTGGCGAGCCCGCGCTGCGCATGAACCTGGTGGTGTCGCTGTACCTGCTGGCCGTGGCCCTGTTCGTGCCGGTCAGCGGCTGGGCGGCGGACCGCTTCGGGCCGCGTCGCGTCTTCGTCGCGGCCATCGCCCTGTTCATGCTCAGTTCGCTGGCCTGCGCACTGTCGTCGTCACTGCTGCAACTGTCGCTGGCGCGTCTGCTGCAGGGCGCGGCCGGTGCCATGATGGTGCCGGTCGGGCAGATGATCCTGTTGCGCTGGACCCGCCGCGACATGCTCCTGCGCGCCATGGCCTTCCTGACCATCCCGGCGCTGCTGGGGCCGGTGCTGGGGCCGCCGCTGGGCGGCCTGCTGGTGACCTGGCTGTCCTGGCACGCGATATTCCTGGTCAATCTGCCCATCGGCCTGCTCGGCATCATCCTCGTGCTGCGCCATGTCCCGGACTATCCGGGCCAGCCGGTGGCGGCCCTGGACTGGCGCGGCTTCCTGCTCAGCGGCAGCGGCCTGGCCTGCCTGGTGTTCGGCTTCGAGGCGGTCGGTCACCGGCTGCTGCCCTTGCCGCAGGCGCTGGCCCTGCTGGCGGGCGGACTGATCTGCGCGCTCGCCTATGTCTGTCACGCGCGCCGGACCGAACATCCCTTGATCGATCTGCGCCTGTTCCGCATTCCGACCTTCGCCAGCGCCATCCTCGCCGGCACGCTGTTTCGCCTTGGCAGCGCGGCCCAGCCTTTCCTGCTGGTGCTGCTGTTCCAGGTCGGTTTCGGTCTCAGTCCGCTGGTGGCCGGCCTGCTCACCCTGGCGGGCGGCGCCGGCGCGCTGACGATGAAGTTCCTGAGCGTGCGCATCGTCCGGCGTTTCGGTTTCCGCCGCACGCTCATGGGCAACTCGCTGCTGACCGGCGCTTCCATCGCGTTGTGCGCCATCTTCGATGTGGACACGCCGTACTGGCTGATCGTCTTGCTGCTCTATGTCGGCGGCGTCATCCGCTCGTTGCAGTTCAGCACCCTGAACGCCCTGACCTTCGCCGATGTCCCGGCCGGGCAGGCCAGCCGCGCCAGCAGCCTTTCGGCCATGTCCATGCAACTGACCATGAGCCTGGCCGTCGGACTCGCGGCCGTGCTGCTGAGCCTGATCACCGCCTGGCGCGGGCACGAGCGCCTGCAGGTCGAGGATCTGACGCTGACCATGCTGCTCAGCGGCCTGCTCTGCGCCTCGTCCTGGCTGATGTTCCGGCGCCTCGGCCGCTCCGCCGGCGCGGCGGTCAGCGGCCACGGATGACGCCTGCTGACCGGCTGTGGGCAGTTGATCAGCAGTTTGTCCGCAGGCAGTGAGCGGATTGTTGATTTATGAATCTATGTCTTTGATTTCATGAATCTTGATTTTGGCATGTCCTGTGCTCTATGAGCCCACACCCAACAGTCCAAGGATATTCGTGTCATGAACGCTGCTGTTTCTCCTGTCGCCAGCCGGGCATCGCCGGAATGGAAGGTCGGCTATTTGCCTGACACGCCCTTCGCGTTCGTGCGCCACTTCGTCGGCAACTACTGGGCCTGGTATCTGGGCGTCCTGCTCTGCCAGATCAGTGCCGTGGTCTGCACGGTGCTCGTGCCCTGGAGCCTGGGCCAGATCACCAAGCTGGTGTCACAAGGCCTGAGCGCGGCCAGCGCCGCCGACGTGCTGACGCATCCGGTGTCGCTCTTCGCCGGCCTGCTGGTGCTGGAGCTGTGCTTCACGCGCGGCGCCACGGGCCTGCACATCCGCGTCATGCCCCGGCAGCGGCGTCGGGTCACTCATACCGTCTACGCCTACCTGCAGCAGCATTCGCACCGTTTCATCAGCAGCGAATTCGCCGGCGCGCTCGCGCACCGCGTGTCGGAGGTGGCCATGGGCGTGAGCCAGACCCTGAGCATCCTGCTTTTCGACCTGATCCCGCTGGTGGTCACGCTCAGCCTGGCGACCGTGCTGTTGTGGACGGCGTCGTCGTTGCTGGCGATCTTCATGCTGTCCTGGTCGGTCATTTTCCTGGTGACCTGCTACCACCTCGCCAAGCGCAGCCATCCGCTGGCGCAGCAGCATTCGGCGGCGCGCAGCACCAGCACCGGCAAGGTCGTGGACGCGGTCACCAATCTCACCAACATCCGTCTCTTCGCCCGTCATGACTACGAGCATGACTATCTGGGCAGCTACCTCGATCGCGAAGTGAGCGCGGCTTCGCGCTCCTTCGGCTACATGGAGAAGATCCGCTGGTTCCAGTCCAGCTCGGGCACGCTGCTCAAGATCGGCATCCTGCTGCTGTCGCTGCATCTCTGGCGCAGCGGTCAGATCAGCATCGCCACCTTCGTCATGGCCACCAGCCTGTCGCTGCTCATCATCAACGATGTCTCCAGCCTGTCGCGCCGCTTCCTGGAGTTCTTCGAGGCCACCGGCAACATCGCCAACGGCGTGCGCACGCTGATCCGGCCGCATGATGTCGTCGACAAGCCGGGCGCGGGCAAGCTGGCGGTCGGACGCGGGGATGTCGAGTTCCGTGGGGTCGGCTTCGGCTATCTGCCCGGCCAGCCCATCTTCGAGAACCTGAATATCGTCATCCCCGCCGGTCAGCGCGTTGGCCTGGTGGGGGCGTCCGGCTCCGGCAAGTCGACCCTGCTCAACCTGCTGCTGCGCCTCTACGACGTCGGCAGCGGGCAGGTACTGATCGACGGTCAGGACGTGCGCGACGTGACCCAGCGTTCGCTGCACCAGCAGATCGGACTGATTCCCCAGGAGCCCGGCCTGTTCCACCGCAGCATCCGCGAGAACATCCACTACGGTCGCCTCGACGCCTCGCTGGACGAGGTGCAGGACGCCATTCACCGCGCTGGCGCCAGCGCCTTCATCGAGGCCATGGAGCAGGGCTACGACTCGCTGGTGGGCGAGCGCGGCGTCAAGCTGTCCGGCGGCCAGCGCCAGCGTATCGCCATCGCGCGCGTGCTGCTGAAGAACGCGCCCATCCTGGTCATGGACGAGGCCACCTCCAGCCTGGACTCCATCACCGAGCGCTTCATCCAGGACAAGCTCGACGAGATCATGGCCGGCAAGACCGTGATCGTGGTGGCGCACCGCCTGTCCACCATCGCACACCTAGACCGCATCATCGTCTTCGACAAGGGCCGCATCGTCGAGGATGGCAGCCATCAGGAGCTGCTGCGCAAGCGCGGCCACTACCACCGGCTGTGGAGCCGCCAGTGGGACGGCATGCTGCAGGACGAAGTCGTGAGCGAGGCGGTGTGAGCGAGGCGGTGGGCAGTGTGTCCTCTGATTCCAAATGCAAGCATGAAGGAGATCAACCATGACCGTGGCATATCGTCCCTTGGGCCGTTCCGGCCTGCTGGTGTCGCCGCTGGCGCTGGGCACCATGATGTTCGGCGGCCAGACCGATGCCGCGACCTCGGCACGCATCATTGGGAGCGCGCATGAGCTGGGCATCAACTTCATCGACACCGCGAATGTCTACAACGGCGGCCGCTCCGAGGAGATCGTCGGCCAGGCCATCGCGGCGCGGCGCGACGACTGGGTGCTGGCCTCCAAGGTCGGCATGGGGCGCGAGGTCGCGCCCAACGGAAACGGTCTCAGCCGCAAGCACATCGTCAGCGCCCTGGAGGCCAGCCTGCGCCGGCTGGGCACCGACTACCTCGACATCTACTACCTGCATCGCGAGGACCACCAGACGCCGCTGGAGGTCACCGTGTCCGCCATCGGCGACCTGATACGGCAGGGCAAGATCCGCTACTGGGGCGTGTCCAACTACCGCGGCTGGCGCATCGCCGAAATCGTGCACGTTGCGCGCGCGCTCGGCGTGGATGCGCCCGTGGTCAGTCAGCCTCTGTACAATCTGGTCAATCGCCAGGCCGAGGCCGAGCAGATCACGGCGGCGGCCTTCCATGGCCTGGGCGTTGTGCCCTACAGCCCGCTGGCACGCGGCGTGCTGAGCGGCAAGTACGCGCCTGGCACGGCGCCGGACAGCGACAGCCGGGCCGGCCGCAACGACAAGCGCATTCTCGAGACCGAGTGGCGCGACGAGTCGTTGCGCGTCGCCCAGCAGGTGAAGCGGCATGCCGAGGCGCGCGGTGCCGGCGCGGTCGAGTTCGCCATCGCCTGGGTGCTGAACAATGCCGCCGTCAGCGCCGCCATCGCGGGGCCGCGCACGGAGGCGCAGTGGCAGACCTATCTGCGGGCGCTGGAGGTGATCATCACCGCGGAAGACGAAGCCTTCGTCGACGCGCTGGTGGCGCCGGGACACGCCTCCACGCCGGGTTACAATGACCCCAGCCACTACGTCAGCGGGCGCGCGCCACGCTGAGCAGGACATGTTCATGACCGCCGCCTCTCCTTCGCCCGTATCCGGCGCGCTGCCGCGCCGCGTGCGTCATCGCGTCTATGCCTACATCACCCACGGCCGGCGTCTGCTGGTGTTCCGCCATGTGCATTTTCCCGATGCCGGCGTCCAGGTGCCGGGCGGCGGCATCGAGCCGGGCGAGGAACCGGCGCTGGCCGCCCTGCGCGAGGCGCGGGAGGAGACCGGCCTGACGCAGTTGCAGATGGTCTCGTTCATCGCCCGTGATGAGTTCGATCTGTCCGCGTACGGGGAGGATGAGCTGCTGCACCGCTGGTTCTTCCACCTCCGCTACCCGGGCGAGTGGCGCGAGACCTGGCGGCATGCCGAGACCTCGGGCGGCAAGACCGAGCCGATCTGGTTCGAATTCTTCTGGGAAGACCTGCGCGATGGCGTGTCCGCGCTGCGGGAAAGCGACCGCGACTATCTGTCGCGGCTGTCACTGAGCTGAACAGGAAGGGCTCCATGCGGCGCATTCTGGTCGTAGGTTCCGGCGGTGCCGGCAAGTCCACGTTTTCACGGGCGCTGGGCGGGGCCCTGGGCCTGCCCGTCATCCATCTCGACGCGCACTACTGGCGCGCCGGCTGGGTTGAGCCCACGCAGGACGAGTGGCGGGCGACGGTAGCGGCGCTGGTGGCCGGTGAGGGCTGGGTCATGGATGGCAACTACTCGCGCACGCTGGTGCCACGGCTGGCCGCCTGCGACACCGTGATCTTCCTCGACCTGCCGCGCTGGCTCTGCCTATGGCGCGTGCTTGCGCGCGCCTGGCGCTATCGTGGCCGGTCCCGGCCGGACATGGCGCAGGGCTGCCCGGAAAAGATGGATGCCACCTTCCTGAAGTGGGTGTGGGATTACCCGAACCGCTCGCGCGCCAGCGTGCTCGCCCTGCTCGCCACCGCCGGGCACGCGCGCGTGGTGCGCCTGCGCTCGCGTGGCGAGGTGGCGCGCTTCCTGGCGCCGTCTCAGCCCAGCCCCAGCTTCTTCTCCAGATGATGGATGTCGACCCCGCCGTGCAGGAAAGCCTCGTCGGTGAGGATGACATCGCGGTGCAGCGCGATGTTGCTCCGGATGCCATCCACCACGATCTCGTCGAGCGCGTTGCGCAGGCGGGTGAGTGCGATCTCGCGCGTCGGACCGTGGGCGATGAGCTTGCCGATCAGCGAGTCGTAGTTGGGCGGCACGCTGTAGCCTGAGTACAGGTGCGAATCCATGCGGATGCCGGGACCGCCGGGCGCGTGGTAGTAGTTGATCTTGCCGGGGCAGGGGATGAAGGTCTTGGGGTCTTCCGCGTTGATGCGGCTCTCCACGGCATGGCCGCTGATCTTGATCTGGTCCTGCGTCACCGACAGGCCGAGGCCGGCGGCCACGCGCAGCTGCTCCTTGATGATGTCGACGCCGGTGATCATCTCGGTCACCGGGTGCTCGACCTGCACGCGCGTGTTCATCTCGATGAAGTAGAAGCGCTCGTTCTCGTAGAGGAACTCGAAGGTGCCGGCGCCGCGGTACTTCATCTGCTCGCAGGCGCGCACGCAGGCGGCGTAGACCTCCTCGCGGATCTTCTGCGGAATGCCGGGCGCGGGCGCCTCCTCGACCACCTTCTGGTGCCGGCGCTGCAGCGAGCAGTCGCGGTCGTAGAGGTGGATGGCCTTGCCTTCGCCGTCGCCGATGACCTGGATCTCGACATGGCGCGGATGGATCAGGAACTTCTCCATGTACACCGTGTCGTCGCCGAAGGCGGCGCCAGCCTCGGCGCGGGTGATGGCCAGTGAGTTCAGCACCTCGGCTTCGTCGTGGACCACGCGCATGCCGCGTCCGCCGCCACCGGCGGCGGCCTTGATGATGACCGGCAGACCGATCTTGCGGGCCATCTCCAGCGCGTTGTCGGCTGTCACGGCGCCATCGGAGCCGGGCACGGTGGGCACGCCGGCGGCCTTCATGGCGACGATGGCCGAGACCTTGTTGCCCATCATGCGGATGGACTCGGCGCGCGGGCCGATGAAGGTGAAGCCGGATTTCTCGACGGCGTCGGCGAAGTCGGCGTTCTCGGCCAGGAAGCCGTAGCCCGGGTGTATGGCTTGGGCATCGGTGACTTCGGCGGCCGAGATGATGGCCGGGATGTTCAGGTAGGATTCCTTGCTGGGCGCCGGGCCGATGCACACGGCCTGGTCGGCCAGGCGCACATGCAGCAGGTCGCGGTCGGCCTTGGAGTAGACCGCCACGGTCTTGATGCCCAGCTCCTTGCAGGCGCGCAGGATGCGCAGCGCAATCTCGCCTCGGTTGGCGATGACCACCTTGTCCAGCATGTCGGTGCTCTCCGCGTCAGACGATGGTGAACAGCGGCTGGTCGAATTCCACCGGCTGGCCGTCTTCCACGAGGATGCTCTCGATGACGCCACCCTTGTCGGCCTGGATCTGGTTCATCATCTTCATGGCCTCGATGATGCAGATCGTGTCACCCGGCTTCACGGTGGCGCCGACTTCGACGAAGCGGGCGGCGCCCGGCGCCGGCGAGCGGTAGAAGGTGCCGACCATGGGCGAGCGCTGCACGAAGCCGGCGGTGGCCGGCTCGCTGGCGGCGGGCGCGGTGCCCTTGGTCTGCGGCGCGGGGGCGGCCTGGGCCACCGGTGCCGCGGCCGGCGCGGCGACCGGAGCCGCCGGCAGGCTGTAGCTGAGGGCGCTGGGCGCGCGGTTGCGGGCGATGCGGACGGACTCCTCGCCCTCGGTGATCTCCAGCTCGTCGATGCCGGATTCCTCGACCAGCTCGATCAGCTTCTTGATCTTGCGGATATCCATGGGGGTTCGCTCCTCGAAAATGGATCAGTGGGCCGTGCGCAGCTCGCGCAGGACGTAGGCCAGGGCCAGCTCGTAGCCGCTGGCGCCGAGACCGGTGATGACGCCGACGGCCTTGTCGGAGAGATAGGAGTGCTGCCTGAACGCTTCCCGCGCGTGCACATTGGACAGGTGCACCTCGATGAACGGGATGTTCACGCCCAGCAGGGCGTCGCGCAAGGCGACGGAAGTATGAGTGTAGGCGGCCGGATTGATGATGATGAACCGGGTGCCGTCGAGCGCGGCCTGGTGTATGCGTTCGACCAGCGCGCCTTCGTGATTGCTTTGCAGGGTGCTCAGGCTGAGGCCGGCCTGCTCGGCCTGGGCCTGCAGACGCTTGTTGATGGCATCCAGCGTGTCGGCGCCGTAGATGCCGGGCTCGCGCTGGCCCAGCAGATTGAGGTTGGGGCCGTGCAGAACAAGAATCGCGGGCATGGTAATGTCTTCTTTTCCTGGTCCGGGCGCCGGGTAGGCGCGTTCCGGGTTGCAAACAATTCCCATGATGGCGGTGAATTGCGTTCATTGTCGGCTATCTGGCCGCATGTTGCCGGGCACGATACCGGATGCCCGGCGGACAGGCAATTGTCCTGAATGACAGTATGGTGAAATTGCGACGAGCCGCAGCGCGCCGGCGCGGACATATTCCGCGGGCTTGACAAAAGATTTCATTGTCGCTTATTGCGTCGGCCGGGCTTTCCGTGTCTAATCGATTTGCCCGTGGGCATCATCACCTCGTAAACGCCATGTTCATCCATTTGCGCCAACGATTGATGGCAGCACCACGGCCATCCGATACAGCGTTACTTGAGGTTGATTATGTCGCAGCGTGAGCAGGGCACCGTGAAGTGGTTCAACGATGCCAAGGGTTTTGGTTTCATCCA
>Ga0222424_100488_pt1 | contig 20441 bp, 19 predicted proteins | sample 2B2ome_FD_182468 | JGI IMG/M metagenome (GOLD analysis project Ga0222424, IMG submission 182468) | Enriched microbial communities from leaf-cutter ant dump, University of Wisconsin, Madison, United States - 2B200A (version 2) | ecosystem: Environmental > Terrestrial > Nest > Insects nest > Nest... | reverse complement strand
CTGGCTATGGTCCAAATACAGGGCCAGTGAAAAATTGCAGGAAGCCTTTAAAACATTCACCGACCGGCAGTTTGGTACGTACAGAGGCACCTATGGAACCGTTGGTAAAAGAACGGTCATTAAGAATACGCACATCATAAAAGACGTAAAAATCGGAAGCGATGCCTATATCAAAGGCGCCAACAAATTAAAGAACCTGACCATAAACTCCAATGATACTGCCAAATCGCAGATCGGCGAAGGATGTGAAATGGTGAACGGGATCATGGGTGCGGGCAGCCGTGCGTTTTACGGAGTAAAAGCGGTGCGTTTTATCCTGGCGCCCTTTTCCCAACTAAAATACGGAGCCCGGCTCATTAACTCTTACCTGGGCGAGAATGCCACCATTTCCTGTTGTGAAGTACTGAACACCCTGCTGTTCCCGGCGCATGAACAGCACCACAACAACTCTTTTTTATGCGCCTCCCTGGTTATGGGGCAAAGCAATATTGCTGCCGGAGCCACCATTGGGTCCAACCACAACTCAAGGGCCGCAGACGGTGAGCTTCAGGCCGGTCGTGGTTTTTGGCCGGGGCTTTGCGTGAGCCTCAAACATAATTCAAAGTTTGCCTCGTTTACCATGATCGCCAAGGGCGACTATCCGGCTGAGCTCCACATTCCCATGCCCTTTTGCCTGGTAAGCAATGATGTTCATAACGACCGGCTCCTGGTGATGCCAGGTTACTGGTTCCTGTATAATATGTACGCGATCCTGCGCAACGAACGCAAATTTGCCGACCGCGATAAACGGCGTGAAAAAGAACAATTGCTGGAATATGATTTCCTGGCCCCGGATACCGTTAATGAAATGTTTGATGCGTTGCAGTTGCTCTGCCGGTTTTGCGGACAGGCCTTTTATCAAAAGCACCGGCTTATTGGCGGCAGCAAAGAGTATGAGCAAAAAGGCAGGGAATTGCTGGAAAGCAATGCCCCCATTCTTGAGCAACTGGACATACAGGCAACGGGGTTCGAAAACTCCGGGCGTCCTGTGCACTTTATCAAAGTGCAGGAAGGCTATGACCGCTACAAAAAAATGATCGCCTATTATGGTACTACATTACTGATCGGGTTCCTGCAAAAGAACAACAACAAAGGCATGGCATTCCTCCAGTCGCTGTTTTCAGAAGCCGGCAACAGGACCAGCTGGCTCAATGCGGGCGGACAACTGATTCCGGAAGAAACCATAAATACCCTGATCCGGGATATTGAGAACGGAAAGCTGGAAGCCGGATGGCCGCAGGTACACGCCTTTTATAAGGAACAGGCACAATTGTATCCGGCACTGAAGCTGCAGCACGGCCTTGCGGCACTGATGGAAGTAGCCGGCTTTAAGCCGGATGCAGTGAACCTTCCGCTGCTCAGGAAGCTGTTCAATGAGGCTATCGAGATGAAACAATGGATGGCCACATCCGTTTATGCATCAAAAGCAAAAGACTATGACAACCCCTTTCGGAAAATGGTTTATGATTCTGACGCTGAAATGGAAGCAGTTGTCGGCGCATTAAAAGATAATCCGTTCATCAATGAACAACTTAAAGAAGCCGCTGCTTTTAAAGAAGCTGCAACGGAACTGATGGCCATGATCACGGAATGACCGGTTGGTTTTCGCAGAAAGGTCCGGACAGGATCAGTGATGCTTTTTTACCAGTGAGGCACTGGTAAGTGAACGGAGAAACTGCTCCAGATCCTGTTTATCCTGCTCCGACAGGTTAAGCGGCTCCGACAACAGGGAGTCCCTGCCCTCCGGGTGCGGTACCACCTGATCCGGATCGTTATAATAATCGATCACCTGCCGCAGTGTACGGAACATGCCGTTATGCATATAGGGAGCGGTTAGTGCTATATTACGGAGCGGGCCTATCTTGAACAAGCCAAGGTCTTCCGGCCGGCCGGTAACAGCAGCACGACCGCTATCTGTAAGTGTTTTTCCATCGTATAAGCCAATGTTCCGGAACTCTGTATTGCTGAAGTCCGTACCAAAATGGCATTTTACACATTTCGCGCTTCCGTTAAACAACGCGAAGCCTCTTTTTACAGATGCACTTACGGCCTTGTCATTGTCATTCGTCTTCCAATCGTCAAAAGGAGTATCACCGGTCTCCATGGAAAACTGGAATGCCGCCAGTGCGCTGCCCAGGTTTTGGGGAGATGGTTTTTCTCCGAATATCTTTTGAAAAGCCCGGCTGTAAAACGTGCTTTGCACCAGGCGTTGTACCGCACTGTCAACGGGCAGGTTCATCTCTACCGGATTGGCAATAGGAACCAGGGCCTGTGCTTCCAGTGTAGCGGCCCGCCCGTCCCAGAAAAAAAAAGCTGCGGAATTCAGGTTCATGGCCGATGGTGTATTGCGAACACCTTTCTTACCCCCTACCCCCAGGCTCACAGCACTGGTATCGGCGAAGGCAAATTCGGGTTTGTGGCAGCTTGCGCAACTGATGGTATGGTTTGATGATAAGATCGTATCGAAGAACAGTTGCCTGCCCAGCGCCACCGCATCTTTTGGAAGTACATCTGCCGTGCCACAAAAAACATTCGGCCAGATGGCAATACCCGTTATACATAACAGGGCAATGAGATACTTTTTCATGAGCCTTCGTTTTTTACACCTGTATTCAGCTTTTACGGTGCAGTACGGTGCCGTCCATATCGAACCGCCGGGGTTCACAACGGTCGTCGACCGCGTTAAAACGAATTGAATCGCCTTCCAGGAAATCGATTTTATACGTACCATAATATTCCCCGTTGCCACCGCAAATGGGATCGTAGGTCTTCAGCGTATCATCTTTAAACACCGATTTCCCGCTGCTGAATAGCTTTCCGTCTACATAAAAATCATGTGTTCCGTCCCTGTGAAAACGCACTTCCGCCAACGGACCGCTTTTGAATACCAGGTTCCATTTACCATAAATATCATGTGCGTGCTCCTGCTGCCTGCAGGAGAACGGCAACACCAGGATCCAAAAAAGCCAGTTATATTTCATATAGTCGATTTATTTTGTCCCGGTTATCATTTTACCCGTTTCATCGCCAATCCGTTGGAGCCGTTGATCCGCTCCTGGCAGGTATCCTGCAATACGTCAAAACGGACCGAATCTTTTGTATACGTCAGTTTGTAGAGGCCCTCATATTCCTGGTTACAATTTCCATCCCTGAAGTAAGCCGAATCTCCCAGGGTACGGTACTGGCCGCTTACCACCAGTTTACCATCAATAAAGGCATCGTAGGTGCCGTTGCTCCTAAACCGGCCAATGACCACATAAGGTTTTCCCTTGTACGCCAGATGCGCATCCCATTCGCCTGCCAGGTCAGGTTTGGGCAGTTGTTCCGGTGCAGTGTTGCAGGCGCTTAAAACAGCGGCGATGCCCAATAGTGTAATACATGTTTTCATAATCGATTTTTACAGGTGCTGAATATGCTTCAAAACTAAAGCCCTTTCCAAAAAATGGCATTTGCCCCTGTTGCAAATGGTTTTGAACTTGTTGTGCCCGGAGGTACTGATTTACAGGCTTTTTGCTGTTGTTGCAATTGCGTTTGGATCTGTTGCATAAGGAGCATTATTGTTGCCCTCACACAAAACCGGTGGCAGAAAAGCATCGGAGGCAGAAAGGCTTTTTTTTTATTATGTTTGCCGGTAGGAATCCGCCGGCCATGCCTGAGTTTCTTATGGTCCCATACCGGCACCCGGCGTTTTCCGGTTAACAATACATTTTTTTCATCCATTACCGCAACCGTATGTTCCCGGATACATTACTTAAACAAATTGAATTTATAAAGGAGATCGACAAGGTTAAGTACATCGTAAGAAAAACCAAATTATTTAACAGCGACCGGAATGAGAATGATGCCGAGCACAGCTGGCACCTGGCCCTGATGGCTGTTGTGCTGGCAGAACATGCCAATGCACCGGTTAATCTGCTTAAAGTCGTTAAAATGCTTTTGATACATGATATCGTGGAAATTGATGCGGGCGATACGTTTATTTATGACACCCGGAAGAACCACTCCAATACGGCGGAGGAGCGACTGGCTGCCCAGCGGATCTTCGGAATGTTGCCCAAACAACAGGCGGAAGCGCTGATCGACCTCTGGGAAGAATTTGAAGCCGGGGAAACAGATGATGCAAAATTTGCAAGGGCGATGGACCGGCTGGAGCCATTGCTCCAAAACACCTCTAACAATGGAGGCACCTGGAATGAATACGGAGTAGATTACGCTAAGGTATACGAAAAAAAGAAGGTCATTAAAAACGGTTCCGATGCCATCTGGCATTTTGCAGAAGACCTGATCAATAAAAGCGTGGAAAAAGGGATCTTAAAAAAGGGCTGAGCATGGCCACTGTCCTTGCCGGTGAAGCCTGGTCATCTTCAGGAACCCGTCTTTTTCCCGGGCACAGCGCTGGGCGGATAGCCAAAATGTTTGGAAAAGCTGGTGGAAAAATTGGCGGGATTTGTATACCCTACCCGGTAGCACACTTCGGACACCGTGGCCACCCGGCGCTGCAGCAGATCATGTGCGCGCTGCATCCGGATCGTCCGGATCCACTCACCGGGACTTTGCCCGATCAGATCCTTTAGCTTCCGGTGGAGCTGTGTACGGCTTAAACCAATCTTCCTGCCCAGCAGATCGGTGCTCAGTTGGTCATTGTCCAGGTCTTCCTCTATGGCAGCACGTACTTTTTCAAGGAACTGTTTTTCCATGGACGGCAGTTCTTCCATAACACGATGCCAGTCTGCATCCCGGCCGTACTTTTCACGCAATTGGCTTCGTATACGGATCAGGCTCCGGATCAATGCCAGCAATTCCTCCTTGTCAAAAGGTTTGGCAAGGTACGCATCTGCGCCCGTATCAAATCCCTGTATCCGGCTGTCACGATCGGTTTTGGCTGTAAGCATAACTACGGGAATATGACTGGTACGTTCATCTGTTTTCAGAGCGTCGCAAAGCTCATACCCGTTCTGCCGGGGCATCATCAGGTCCGTAATCACCAGGGAGGGAATGGTTTCCTGTGCTATCTGAATGCCATCGATACCATCTTTTGCAGTAAGTACCCTATAATATCCGGATAGCGAAAGCCGGATAAACTGTCTTAATTGTTCATGATCCTCTACCACCAGTATCGTGGTAGCATCCGGCGCTGCTGCACCGGTTTGCAGCTCCTCATATGTATATTCCGGTACCGTTGCTTCCGGCATATTGCCGGCCGCTTCATTATCCGCTGCCCTGTGCCCGCTTTCCTTATAAGGCAATGTTACGGTAAATTGGGTACCAACGTCCGGGGTACTGCTTACCACAATGAAGCCTCCCAATAAGGTTGCCATCTCCCGGCACAAGGCCAGGCCAATACCTGCGCCCTCCCTCGACCGGGTATCCGAGGCATCCACCTGAAAAAACCGGTCAAATATATAGGGCAGCTTCTCCGGTGCAATACCGATCCCATTATCCTGCACCGCTATTTCAAACAGGTTTCCCGGCTTTTTGACAAATGAAACCCTGATGGTTCCCTTAGCTGCAGTGAATTTGAACGCGTTCGATACCAGGTTCTGCAGGATCTTTTCCAGTTTATCCGGGTCGGCGCTGACCCATAATTCCGGGGTATCCGTATCAAACGAAAGCTGTACCTGGTGTTGTTCTGCCAGAGAGGCAAATTGCTGTACGTGGAGGCGCAGCCACCGGATCACATCGATATGCTCGGGCCGGATCTCCATTTGCCCGCTTTCCAGGCGGCTAAGATCGAGCAACTGGTTTACCAATTGCAGCAGCCGCTCACTGTTTTGCAGGATGAACGCGGCATATTGCCGTGCAGCATCCGTATCTGCCTGGCGCAGCAGTTCCTTTGCCGGGTTGGTTATAAGGGTTAACGGGGTCCGGAACTCATGGGTAAGGTTTACGAAGAACCGCGATTTTACCGCATCCATTTCCTTCAGGCGCTCGGCCTGTTTCCGCACCTGTGCCGTACGCTCCAGCACCGTCTTTTCAAGTTCTGCAGCGTGCTCTGTAATGATCCGGTTCTTTTCCTGCTCCTGTGCCAGGTTCTCATCCGTCAGTACCTGATTCTTTTCCAGCTGCAGCTCCAGGCTACGGTTGGTGGAGGCTACTTCCAATGCTATGTAAATGGAAAACAGAACGGGCAATAACAGGTTGCCCCATGCAAAGGCGATCATTACTTCCTCAAAGGAGAACCACTCAAACTGGTTAGAGCCTATAAAAATGCCCAAAAGATAGATCAGGACCAGTCCGGCGGCGATGAGCAACAGTTTTTTATTTCCCTTCCGGATCTCCCTGATCATAGCAATGATCGCATCTGTATAAACCACCAGCGCAAAAAGCAGCTGGTACCAGTTGGTCAGCGAGGTTTTAAAAGGGCTGTAATAGATATCATACCAATCGATCCAAACCCAGGTTGCCAGTACCAGGGAAAGTCCGATGATGATGATCATTCGCCAGCGCGGTATCTTTTTATAGGCTGCCGCGTATAAGAGCAGCGCACCAACATTCAAATGCAAAAGAACAAAACCAAGAAAAAGACGGATATATGCTACCTGCAATTGCGGATCCGTGGTTACCACGGTCTGATACCGGGCATAAAGCCCGATAGCTACCACGGAAACAAATAATACATAGTACAGGTTTATTTTCTTCTTCGGATAAAAAAGGAACAGGAGCAGGTGCAGCAGTACCAGGATACATGCGGCAGCAACGCTCATCAGCAAATGATCCATAAAGCGCTGCGCCGACTTCTGCGTACTATTCATCTGGTGCAGGTCCTGTATATACAGGTTAAAGCCAATAAAATCCGGGAAAAAATCTCCATAATGACAGTAGCGGATGGCAAGAAGATGTGGCAGGGTATCGGCGATGGCAAGCGGTATGGTAAGGTAAGGGTTCCTTACGGATCGCATGGCAGCCGCTGAATACCCCAGCCGGCCCAGGGTCATTACCTTTTTTCCATCGAGATAGGTTTCTGAAGCTCCGTCGTGATTGAGGTAGAGTCCCCAGGTGTTGGTGGATGCCGGATCCGTTTTTTTGATCCGGATCCGGAACCAGCCAAAGCCCGTCCAGCCTTTGGGAATGTCGGTTCTTTTATATTTACCCATGCCGAAGCTGGTACCTGCCAGGGAGCCCCAATGACCGTCGTTATAACCCGGGGATGCCCATCCGGCGCTATCGCCGGGGTGAAACCTCCAGATCTGTTCTCCCAGGGCAATGCGTTCCGTTTCGGTACGTTTCTCCAGCAATACCGGAGGCAGCTGTGCGGTCACAGTCAGCGAAAAAAGCATTGCCAGGAGGGCCACCGGCCTTTTCCGCAATGTTTGTATGATGCACCGTTTTACCAGATAATTGTTTATGCAGTTTATGAATTGTGTATCCACTCCGGTCCTCTCCATGTCCTGAAATCATCGCCCTGGTAAAAATACAACATCTTTTGCCGGTTTGCGAACAATCCTCATCCCCGCCCCCGGACCCGGCCAGCAATGATGTATTTCCATTCCGAAAAAAAATTGCGCAATTATTTGATTGCGCTTATATTTGCAATTATTTCATTGCATATTATGATTATCAGACGCGACGTATTCCAGGCCATTGCAGATCCCATCCGGCGGCAGATCATCGATCTTGTGGCTTTTCAGCCGCTGAACCTGAACGCCATTGCAGCAGAATTCGAGGTAAGCCGGCAGGCTGTTTCGGTTCATGTTAAGATCCTGACGGAATGTGGACTCCTGGTGATTACCCAAAAAGGCCGGGAACGGTATTGTGAGGCTCGTCTGGATCAGCTGGGCGACGTGTCCTCGTGGATAGAACCCTATAAGGCAATGTGGGAAAGCCGGTTTGCAGCACTGGACAACTATTTAAAAAAGACAAAACCACAAAAAAAAGGTGATGATAAAAAAAGCAACAAAAGATCCCGGCGCTTCGGGTGAGACGGTAGCCATCAGCCATGTGTTTGATGCAGACAGGAAACGGGTGTTCCGGGCCTGGACCGATCCGGAACAGCTGGCACAATGGTATGCACCGGATGGCTGTACCATCGATTTTAAAAGTATCGACATTAGGGAAGGCGGAAGTTTTCATTCCTGCATTCATAACCCGGTACACGGAGACTGCTGGTGCAAGGGGCATTACCTGGAAATAACTGCGCCCGAACGGCTGGTATTTACAATGATCATAACCAATGAGAACGGGGATGACATCACTCCTGAGGCTGCAGGCATGGCACCCGGCTGGCCCGTTATGACAACCGTTACCGTAAGCTTCGAAGAACAGGGTAATAAAACCCGGATCCTGCTCCGGCAAACCGTACAGGCCGAACTTGCCCGGAAGACCGGTGCGCTCCCAAGCTGGATCTTAATGTTCAACCGGCTCAACCAGTTATTATGAAACGACTCATTCCTTTACTGCTGATCCTGCTGTCGGTGACAGTCCAGGGCCAGGACAAAACCATAAAAAAAGCGTTTATGCCGCTTCAATCCGGCTATTCCCCCGTAAACGGAATAAAAATGTATTATGAGATCTATGGGGAGGGCGCACCGCTTGTACTGCTCCACGGTGGCGGCTCCACCATCCAGACCTCCTTTGGACGCATCCTCCCCCTCCTTGCCCAACACCGGAAACTGATCTGTGTTGAATTACAGGCGCACGGTCATACCGGCGACCGGAACGCACCCCTATCCTTTGAACAGGACGCCGACGATGTAGCCGCCCTGCTTGGGAACTTGCACATATCAAAGACCGATATCTTTGGTTTCAGCAACGGGGGCAATACCGCCCTGCAGATCGCCATCCGCCATCCGCAACTTTGTAACCGGATCATTGCCGGATCCGTGCTGTTAAAACGCAACGGAACCCTGCCCCAATTCTGGGAGTTTATGAAGAACGGAACGTTTGACCAGATGCCGCAACCCTACAAGGACGCATTTTTGGCGGCAACGCCGGACAGTACCAGGCTTCACACACTTTTTGAGAAATGCAGGGACCGGGTACTCCACCTTACAGACGTCAGCGATGATGCCCTCCGGTCTGTACAGGTGCCTGTACTCCTGGTAAACGGAGACGCAGACGTTGCTACCGCAGCGCATGTTGTTGCCGTATCCAGACTTATCCCCCATTGCCAGCTCGCCATCCTTCCCGGCGGCCATGGTGAATATATGGGAGAGATTACCGCTCCCGGGTACGGACAAACACCGTATCAATCCTTTGTACTTCTTATAGAACGCTTTCTTGATAAGACCCAATAGGAAAAACAAAACAGCTGCCAGAACAAGCCGGTTAGTGCGTATATTTGGACTACTTATTAATGATCTTTTTTATTAAACCAGATAGTCCAGATGTTACGTCCCTGGAACATAGAACTCCACCTGGATGCATCTTCCGGGAAAGCGATCTACCTGCAGATCGCAGATGCCATCATAAAAGACATTTATTCCGGCCGGCTAAAGGGAGGCGATGCGCTGCCGGGCAGCCGTAACCTGGCGCAGCTTTTGAACGTGAACCGCAATACCGTTGTGGATGCATTAAATGTATTACTGGTGGAGGGCTGGCTGGTATCAAGAGCACGTAAAGGGACTTTTGTAGCTCGTCAGTTACCGCGTCTAAAAAAGATACGCGTTCCGGAACGATCCGCTCCCGATACCGAAAAACCGACGAAGATCTGTAACATCCGTTTCGACGACGGGCACCCAAACAGTAAAATAGCCCCCATCGCAGCCCTGGCGCGGTCGTACCGGCAGCTCTTTCATCAAAAAGCGAAATGGCAGATGATGGCCTACGGAGATGCGTACGGTGATGCCGCCTTTAGAAAAGAGATCGCCCAGATGCTCAACCATCAGCGGTATATGCAGGTTTCCCACAATGAACTGTGTATTACAAGAGGAAGCCAGATGGCCCTTTATCTTATTGCCCAATGTCTGTTGACGAATGGCGATCAGGTGATGATCGAAGATCCCGGGTACCAGCCGGCCTGGGAAGCATTGAAACATGCAGGAGCAACCTTATTACCCGTGCGGGTAGATGCAGAGGGATTGCTCATCGAAGATGTTCAGGCGCACCTCCGGTCCCGTAAACGGATCCGGGCCATTTATACCACGCCCCACCGGCAATATCCTACAACGGTAACCCTGAGCCTTCAGCGAAGACTGGAGCTGATCCGGCTCTCCAATGAATACGGATTTGTGATCATTGAAGACGATTATGATAATGAATTTCATTTCGGATACCGTCCGGTTCATCCATTATCAGCCTTCCCGGAGTTGAAGCACTCGATCTATATCGGCACCCTCAGCAAAGTGGTTGCACCCGCCCTCCGGATCGGCTACCTGGCAACGCGGGACATCGCCTTACTCAGGAAGATCGGTGAGCTCCGGAAGATCATCGATGTACAGGGCGATACGATCATGGAGCTGGCGGTACTGCAACTGATCCGGGACGGAACGATCAAACGGCATATACGAAAAGCCTTTCAGCACTACCGCTCAAAACGGGATCTCACCGCAGCGCTCCTGGCCAGACACCTGGGTAATAAAGCCAGTTACAGTATACCCGATGGCGGACTGGCTTTCTGGATCGTACCGCATAAAAAGATAAGCTGGAAACTGGCCGCCAAACAGCTTGGGGCAAAAGGCATTCATATCACCACACCCGACACCTTCAGCTTCGATGAGCCGGTAAACGGGATACGACTGGGTTACGGTGCACTTTCAGAAGCACAGCTAAAGGAAGGTATACAGGCTTTGTCGGCGCTGTTCTGAAAGCGCATAATACTGCCGGCCTGTCGCATCGGAAAATATGTTCTGCAGGAGCACGCTTAAGCCGAAAGCCAATGCTGCAACACATCCGCCATTATATTGTTACAATTGGCCAGTGCCGCTTTACCGGCGTTGATCGCAGACGCCGTTTGTACAAATGCCGTATCATCAAGATCGGATGCCGCTGCCTGCAAGAGCTCATCAACGGAAGAAGCCGTAACCTCCAGATGGAATTGCAGCCCGATAATATGCGGATTGTAATAAAACGCCTGATTGTTGTTTGCAACTGAGTCCAGCATATGAATACTGCCCTCCGGTACACCAAACCGGTCGCCATGCCAGTGAAATACTACCGGCCTGTTATTAAAAAGCGCATAGAACCAGGGAACCTCCCGCGATGCGGCTGTCGGCTGTACCTCAAACCAGCCGATCTCTTTGTTGGAAGCCTGCTCCACACGGGCTCCCAGGCAAACGGCCAGCAATTGCGCACCCAGGCAAATACCCAATACTTTTTTACCGGCACGGATACAGTTCCTGATAAAAGAGAGCTCCTCCGCCAGCCACGGGTAGCCGTCATTGTCGTAAACGCCCATTGGTCCGCCCATTACGATCAGCGCATCTGTTTCATTCACCTCCGGAAGCCGGTATCCCGGAATATAAAAACGGGTTACAGTACGCTCGTGCCCCTGTTCCTGCAACCAGCTATCAATATATGCAGGTCCTTCAAAACCGACATGCTGTAAATAATGTATCCGCATTCTTCTATTTTTATTCCGGACCAAAACTAATAAAACGCTCCGGCTTTTACGCCGGAATACTGTGCGGTTTATTCACCGGGCTGTTCGTTCCAGTAATATGCATCCGGATGAATCCTTTTTCCAAAAACCGCCGTACCCACGCGTACAATCGTAGCACCCTCCTCTATAGCCGTTTCCAGGTCACCGCTCATTCCCATAGAAAGTTCCTTCATTTCAATACCGTTAATAGCTGCGCCCGCGATCTGATCCCTTACAGAACGCAGCAACCGGAAGCAGGCGCGTACCCGTGCTGTTTCCGCACTAAAAAGCCCGATGGTCATCAGTCCCTTTACCCGTATCGCTGTTAACGGCGCCAGGGCGTGTGCGAGGGTTACTGCCTCCGCAGGTGCAATACCGAATTTACTGGCTTCGCCGGAGGTATTCACCTGTATGAGTGCATCGATAGTTCGCTGGCCGGACAACAGGCGCTGATGCAGTTTCTCAGCCAGCTCCAACCGGTCGAGCGATTGAATGCACGTGATTTTATAGCGTAATAATTCGCGGATCTTATTCGTTTGCAGGTGTCCGATAAAATGATTTTCATATGAAAGGCCCTGCAGTGCCTCATATTTTTCCCGGATCTCCTGTACCTTATTTTCTGCGATCAGCGTTTGTCCGGCCCTAAGCGCCATCTTTATACGGTCCGCCGGTACGGTTTTGGTAGCCAGAAGCAGCCGCACCTCCCGGGGATCGCGCCCCGCTGCCCGGCAGGCCCCTGCAATACGCGCCCGCACCTGGTGCAGGTTTTCTAAAATATCCGTCATCCTTTTTTCTTTTAACCGGTGATCCGGTTGTGTTAGCAAATAATATAGGCCCGGTAATGCCGGCAGACCGTATGCTGCGTAGAGACGAACCTTATTACCTATACAAAAGGATCCCCAAACCCGGTGATCTGCCTGCCGCGGTTCTAATAGGAAGGATCGGTCCGGTCACCCGGATTGCCGTTACCGGGGTGCGGATGATCATCGTTTATGCCAGAGATGGTTACTTCAAAGGACCGGCCCTGTTTTCCGGTATGCCGGTCCCCGAACCGACAACATACAGCGGCGCTGTGTTTTTATTCCTCTCTCCGACGTCCTTTGCTACTGAAGCCTGAAACACTGAGTTTTTTGATCTCACCTCCGGCAAAAGCTCTCACGACTCCGATACTTAACCGGTCTTAATCCAACGTCTCAAACCCTTCAGTGCTTCAGAGGCAAACATGGCAGGCCCTGCATTACCCCTTTACATCTGCCAGCGATGCGCCAAAATTGATGTGCAGCACGTTCCCGTTGGGCGTTAGCAGGGCGGGAACAGATTGAACACCGGCATTTTCCGCTTCAGCAATGCGGGCCCGGTCTTCACCAAGATGTACGACCTCTACGTTTGATGCTCCCACCAAATTAATAATGTCGTGCTCAGCGCTTACGCATACAGGACACCCTGCGTGATAAAAGATTGCTTTTTCCATGTTTTATGTTTTATGGGTTCCGGCAATATTGCCGCTGCAATATTAGTAAGGATACCGAACCATATACCCATCCAGTTTTCAGATTTATACGATCAAACTGGCTACCGGCTGATTTGGCTGCAGCAAGCCGCCCGATGCAAACACGGTTTGGGGTGTTGCCGGTGGCGGAATGTACAACCAGGGAAAACGCATCTGAAATTGAGTTACAAACAGAAGATCAACCCAGATGTCGTAAAGACCATATGTTTACGTCACTGTGCTCGCCCGGAAATGCTGCCCCCTATAGAGCTCTTGCAAAATGGCCAGCGTTAAATGAACACGGAGCACCTCCGGAGCCCTGCATCAATAGCGTATATTTGCTATAAGTATCAGGTGCATCCCGGATCCGGCCATTGTTAAAATCTGAAGTGTTTGCCCTAAATGTCCGACCAGTTGTTTTTTTTCTCTAAGTTTGAGAAATGATTACGGATAAAAGACCGCTATTGATCCTGGTACATATCGTTGGCTGGGCATTGGGCCTCGGCCTGATACTGGCTTTTATCCAATCGGGCAGTTTTGGGGTACAGCCGCTGGCCAAGCGATTGCTCTCCTGGCCGTTCCTGCTCTTTGTAGGGTTTTATTTAGCTGTTTTTTACCTGAACCTGTATGTATGGCTGCCGCGTCTTTTTGTACGAAGAAAGTATATGGGCTACAGCCTTGTACTTCTGGCATTCCTTACCCTTACATTCTACCTGAAACCATTTGATGTGCTGCTCAACTCCAACCGCCCGGCACGGCAGGAAGCGATACACCAGCCGCCTCCCCTGCCGGCCGGAAGGGATGCACTGCAACGCCGCCCTCCGCCGCCGGGCAACCAGCCGGGTTTCAGGGAAGGCCATTTTGACCTGATGAGCATTATCCTTTTCCTGGCGGTAACGGCCGTAAGCAGCATCATAGTGATCAACCGGCAGTGGCGGATCACGGAACGCCACCGGGCAATGATACAGATCGATAAAGCGCGTGCAGAACTTTCATTCCTGAGAGCCCAGGTAAGTCCCCATTTCCTCTTTAATACACTAAACAATATTTATGCGCTTGCTATCAGCAACAGTACGCATACCGCTACCAGTATACTACGCCTCTCCAATATGATGCGTTACATAACCGATGATGCAGACGGATCCTTTGTACCGGTTGAAAAAGAGATCGCCTGTATCAACGACTTTATCGAGCTGCAAAAACTGCGGCTGAGCAAAAACGTGCAATTGCATTATGAACTGTCCGGCCGGTACGAATCGGTACTGGTAGCTCCGCTGATCCTGATGGCTTTTGTTGAAAATGTTTTTAAACACGGGATCAGTAACCATACCCCAGCGGAGATCCTGATCCGCATCGAAGTAAACAAACAATATATTGCTTTATTTACGCAGAACAATATTTTTGACAATGACGAAAGAACGGCCCGGCAGGGTATCGGGCTCGAAAATGTAACACAACGGCTGGAGCTGCTTTACCCGGATCAATACCAGTTGACCCTAGATAAAGACAACGGAAAATTCATCGCAGATCTCCGGCTTTATACTGAAAGAAAAAAACGATGAACGCAGTTGCAATCGATGACGAACCACTGGCCCTGGAGATCATCCGGGACTTTTGCACCCGGATCCCGGAGGTTACGCTACTGGCCTCTTTTGATAATGCCGTAGCCGGCCGGCAATTTATAGAAACCCATCAGCCGGATCTTCTTTTCCTGGATATTCATATGCCGGACATCAACGGGCTTGAACTGGTAAACAGTCTTTCCTGGCGCCCTGCACTCATCTTTACCACGGCGTATAAAGAATTTGCGTTAGAGGGCTTTGAGCTGGAAGCCGTGGATTACCTGTTAAAACCCTTTAGCCTGGAGCGGTTTGAAAAAGCCATTCACAAAGCAAAACGTTTCGCTGTTCCGGGAAACCAGCCGGAACAGGCTGACAGTCTGTTTGTATATGCAGAATACCGGATGATAAAAATAAAATTTGAGGACATCCTCTACATTGAAAGCCTGGATGATTATATCCGGATCCATTTAAAAACAGGGCGTCCCGTACTCACCCTGTTGTCCTTAAAAAAGGTAGCAGAAAAACTACCGCCGGGTTTCATGCGCATCCATCGCAGTTGCATCGTTTCCCTGAAGCAGGTCGATTCATTTTTGGGCCGGAAACTGCGCCTGTTAACGGGCCGGGAGCTACCGGTAGGCGAAACCTATCTGCCGGCGCTGCAGCAATGGATGAAACCTTCTTAACGTTTCATTAAAGGATTTACCGGTGCCATTTACCGGCCGGCCTATTTGTTTTTTCCGGGGTGCTCCCATACTGTAATATTGTTTTTACAATACAAACACAGATCACATAAAACGAGCACTATGGAACGAAAACTATTTTTAAAGAACGGAATCGCCGCACTGGGGCTGGCCTTTGTGGCGCCCCTGGCCAACTCCTCCTGCAGCAAAACGGATGTGGTTGATAACACAACCACCGGCGATGGTACCGGTACTGCCGCCAACTGTACCAGCTCTCCATCCGAAACAGAAGGTCCCTTCCCTACCAAGAGCCCGTCGGGTATGGTACAATCAAACATCACGGGCGACCGCCCCGGCCTGGCATTGACCATCAACATCAATATCACCAATGTAAATCAGCAATGCGTGGCGCTTGCCGGTGCCCTTGTAGATATCTGGCATTGCGATGCACAGGGAAATTATTCGGAATACGGTGGCAGCGGCATGCAATCTACCAACTATACCTCCGTACACTGGCTGCGCGGGCGGCAAACCACGGATGCAAACGGGAAGGTGGTTTTTACCAGCATCTTTCCTGGATGGTACTCCGGGAGGGCCCCGCATATCCATGTACATGTATACAACGCCAGCGGTACATCACTGCTGGTAACCCAGATCGCGTTTCCCACAGATGTGTGCAATACTGTTTATACCAATGCAGCCGATTACAAAGCCCGTGGCACACAGGACACCCAGAATGCACGCGACAATGTATTCTCCGATTCGCTGGCGGCCGAGCTGGCAACGGTCACCGGTAGCGTGGCTGCAGGCTATACACTAACGCATACCATCGGTGTTAAAGCCTAAATACTGGTATACGGTGTATCATCATTAAAACAATAGTTATGAACCGTCAGATAAGGATCTGCTATCGAAAGATCATCACGATACAAAGCAAGGGCGCATGGGATCAGCTCGTATTTGAAGAAACCTATTCCGAATTTCTCATGAAGGCCCAGTATTTTAATACCGGAAATAAATATACCACCTACGCCCAGTTAAAAAAGGAAGTACCCAATGCGGACAAACTGGATTTCCTCGTAAGTATTGCAATTACCGGATATATGCAACAACTGCACAATCGCATACCCGATGTGACCAATATGCTGGGATTGCCATTTTTGCCGTTCAGCGACTATCGTTTTGAACTGCTCGGTTCCAGTATCACCGAAAAGGAAAAGCACCGGATCGCCATCAGTTTTTACAGCGACTGGATGCAGTGGCTGGATACCATCGGGGATAAACTGTTGCTTTCCTATACCGGCACTGAGCAGGAGCAACTTACCGAATTGTTTCCGCTGGTGCCTTTTGTAAGCATTTATTCTATAAAAAACGAACCGGCATGTTTCCTGAAACATCAGCACATATATTCCTGAAAGAATGGGGGTTGATTTCTGAAAATGAAACCGCCCGGGCCGTGCGTGTATTGCTTGGCCAGGCACCCATTGCCTGTGCACTACTGGAGATGGAGGAACAGACACTGGCACCGGGCGTTTCTACATTATCAGACGCAGATTACGGCCTGCTGTTGCTCCCTGTTGTGGGCAACCTGGAGTTATACCGGCAAGGTTTTATCACAGACCTTACCTGCGGACAATTGGGCTATATTCCACCCGGGATGATTACCCGCATACGGAATCCGTATACACAGGAGCTCATCCGGTTTATCCGGCTGCAGGTCCGGCAGAAGGATTACGGCGGACATAGCAGCTACAGCCGGCATTCATTTGATCTCAGAGAGCAGAAAGGCAGCTGCATTCCTGTTATGGAATGCGGAGCCATCAGGGTCTGCATAGGGCTCTTCCCTATGCGTGTATCTGCTGCATATTCACTACACAATACGGACGCCTGCATCTTTGGCTATGTACTTCAGGGATCTATGGAAATAGACGGACGACTTTTACATGCCGGTGATGCCCTGTACCTATGGAACACCCGCTCCGCCGAGCTGGAATCGTTTGGAAAAGAAAGTATTTTATTAATCATCGAAAGTCCGTACACACCAGTGCGGCCTTCAATAAAAAAGAACACGATATATGAGCCCGATACAAACAGGAATTACTAAAGCTTTGCTGCCCGGCCTGCTCCTGATTACCATCCTGATGACCACAGCCTGTTCAAAAGAGGATGTGATCGCCGGCGATACCGGAACGGACAGTACCATAACCGGAACGGTATCTATAAAACAGGCAAATACCGTAAGCAATGCCCCCGAGGGAAATACGGACAGTGCATTCAATGCGGATGACCTTCTTGAAAACAGCTCCTTTACCGGGGTGGTGGCTATAGATTTCGGAAGTACTGTTACCATCACTAACCCGCTGGCATCCGCAGGCGTAACCGTTACCAGTAACAATGGCGATGTAACCATTACATCTACCGCCAAAAATGTGGCATATGTCTTGTCCGGTACTTCAGCTAACGGGTCTGTGAAGATCTACAGCGATAATAAATACAAACTCACCCTCAATGGTATAAACCTGACCAACGCAGACGGGCCCGCCCTGAACCTGCAATCCGGTAAACGTGCGTTTATTGTGCTTGCAGACAATTCAACAAACACGCTGACCGACGGAACTTCCTATGCCACAAGTACCGAAGACATGAAAGGAACGATCTTCAGCGAAGGCCAGCTTATTTTCAGCGGCAATGGTGCACTTACCGTTAAAGGGAATTACAAACATGCGATTGCGAGCGATGACTACATACGGATCCGGTCCGGCAACATTACCATTTCCGGAGCCGTAACCGATGGCATTCATACCAACGATGCCTTCATTATGGATGGCGGCACCCTTACCATTACAGCGCCAAGTGATGGCATTGAATGCGAGGAAGGATTTATTGTGATCAATGACGGAACGCTCACTTTAAAAACGGGAGATGATGGCATTGCCGCATCCTACGAAACCGATACCAGTATTGATCCGTTTGTGACCGTTAACGGAGGCACCATTAATATCACGTCCACAGCCGGTGAAGGTATCGAAAGCAAATCGACGCTTACTGTCAATGGTGGTACACTATCCATCCAAACCGCAGATGACGGTCTCAATGCGGGTAAGGCGCTCTATATCAACGGAGGCTCCACGGTAGTGAACAGCAGCTCCAATGACGGTATCGATTCAAATGGCCTGCTGACGGTAACCGGGGGCATCACGATCTCCTCGGGAGCCGCTTCCCCCGAAGAAGGTTTTGATAATGACAATAATACTTTTAAAATAACCGGGGGCATACTTATCGGGATGGGCGGCAGTACCAGCACTCCCACTGCCAGTGTGACCACCCAGCCTGCTGTTATACTGGGTGGCGGATCGGCCGGCCAGCTGCTGCATATAGAATCTGCCGGCGGAGTGGAATCTGTAACATTCCAGGTTCCCCGCTCCTACACTACCCTGCTCTATTCCAGTCCAAAATTACTGATCAATACCAGCTACGCGGTTTATACCGGCGGATCGGTTACCGATGGCACCCATATAAACGGGTTGTATACCTCCGGCACGTATACCGGCGGAACAGGATCCGGCACCGGTTTTACTACGACTTCAATGGTTACAAAAGCAGGCGGCAGTACCGGCCCCGGCGGTGGCCGTCCATAAATCACCCCTGCTCCCTATTATGCACCGGTGCGCCGGCGGGTATGGATGGCGCCAACAATAATATGCTGTTACGATATCCGCAATTATTTCATGTACCACGGATGCGGAAGTCCGGGATCCTATTGGCGCACTGTTGCGATCCTTCCCGGTTCACGGCATTCCTTACAGGGAGTTTTGGTCAGGTCATCACCTAACGTGTTACGATATTTTTCAGCAACGGTCATCAGGGCTTGAACCACTTCCGGATGCGCTTTTTGTACATCCTGTGTTTCTCCGGGATCATGCGCCAGATCATACAGGGCCAGGGGCACCTGCATCGTTGCATGACCTCCGGGGAAACCATTTTTGCCAGGCATATAGGTCTTGTAGGTTTGCCCCTGGTGCGGGAATACCAGTTTCCAGCTTCCTTTACGAACCGCTTCAAGATTATTACGCCCGTAATAATATGCCAGCTCATCCCTGGGGTTGGTACCCGCTTCTGAAAAGAATAATGATGAAATATCCACACCGTCGATCTGATTTTTGGGCAGCGGTGCCCCTGCAAGCTTTGCAAGCGTCGGTAAAAGATCGATGGTAGCGGAAAGATTGTTGCACACAGTGCCGGCCGGCACTGTCCCCGGCCAGCGTACGATACAGGGCTCCCGCTGGCCGCCCTCCCAGCTGGAGCCTTTGCCTTCCCTTAGTCCGCCGGTATTACCGGCATGATCGCCAAAAGTGAGCCAGGGCCCATTATCGCTGGTAAAAACAACCAGGGTGTTCTTATCGATGCCCTGCTGCTGAAGCGTTTTCATAATTTCCCCTACAGACCAGTCTACCTCCATCATCACATCTCCAAACAACCCCGCTCCGCTTTTACCTAAAAAACGGGGCGACGCTGCAATGGGTACATGCACCATAGAATGTGCCATATACAGCAGGAATGGTTGTTTTTTATTGCGCTTAATGAAGTCGCAGGCCCGCTCCGTATAGGTTGCCGTGAGCGTTCCCTGGTCTTCCAGTGTTTTTATATACCGTACCGGCCGGTCTCCTTCCAGCAGGGGCAACGGAGGATACCGGAATTTCCGGTCTGTGGTATCCGTTACCGGTTTACCGTCATAGTTTACCGGCCACATATCGTTGGAATAGGGCAACCCCAGGTATTCATCAAATCCATAATGCACCGGTAAGTACGGCGCCTTTGCGCCCAGGTGCCATTTGCCGATCATACCTGTACGATACCCGGCTTTCTTTAATGTGGACGCAATCGTTTCTTCTGAAGGGTTCAGCGCAATAGGCGCCCAGGGCATCAATGCTCCGTGTATACCCAGCCGGTTTGGATAGCAGCCGGTTAACAAACCGGCCCTTGAGGCGCTGCACACCGCCTGCGCTGCATAAAAATTGGTAAAGCGCATACCCTCGGCAGCCAGCTTGTTGATGGCCGGGGTTTTGTAATTAACCCCGGCATAACACTCGGGATCACCATAACCCATATCATCCATAAAAATGATAATAACGTTGGGTTTGGATACCGGTTTTTGA
>Ga0222424_100487_pt1 | contig 20462 bp, 21 predicted proteins | sample 2B2ome_FD_182468 | JGI IMG/M metagenome (GOLD analysis project Ga0222424, IMG submission 182468) | Enriched microbial communities from leaf-cutter ant dump, University of Wisconsin, Madison, United States - 2B200A (version 2) | ecosystem: Environmental > Terrestrial > Nest > Insects nest > Nest... | reverse complement strand
GCGCTGCGCGCCTTGAGCGCGTCGTTGTCGATCTCGGCCAGCACGTCCCTGGCCTCGTGCGCGAACATGGGAATGGCCGCCTCCGGCCAGAGCACGAGGTCGCGGCCCCATTCGGACGCGCTCAGGTCGCGGTAGATCTTCACCGTCTTGTCCCGCCACTCCAGCGCCCACTTGGACTCCTGCGGAATGTCGCCCTGCACCAGGCTGACGGTGAACGGCTGCGACTTGTCCACGCGCGTCCAGCTGTGCGGGGCGAGCAGGGCGCCCGCGCTCCAGATCAGGGCCGTCAGCAGCGCGGGGATCAGCGCCTGGCGCCCGCCGCGCAGCAGAGCGAAGAGGGCGGTGCCGGTGATGCCGGCAGCCAGGCTGACGCCGTAGATGCCGGCCAGCGGTGCCCAGCCGGCCAGCGGCGTGTCGATGAAGCCGTAGCCCTGCATGAGCCAGGGGAAGCCGGTCAGCAGCCAGCTGCGCAGCCACTCGCCGAGCACCAGCAGGGCTGGCAGCGCCAGCCAGCCCTGCCGCTGCAGGCGCAGGCGCGCGTACAACCAGCCCACTGGCAGGAAGAGCGTGGCCATGCCGGCGGCGACGATGCCGAGCAGCAGCAGCGACAGCGGCCAGGAGGTGTTGCCGTAGTCGTGCATGGACACCAGCAGCCAGCTGCCACCGTGTATCCACAGGCCGAAGCCGAAGGCGTAGGTCAGGCGCGCCGCGCGGCCCGGCGCCTGATCACGCAGCAGCTCGGCGAGCAGGCCGACGGCGATCAGGGTGACCGGCCACCAGTCCAGCGGCGCCAGGCCCAGCGGCATCAGCGCGCCGAGCGCGAGCGCGAACCAGGGCGCGGCCTGCCGGCCGCGCGGGGACAGGCGCAGGGTGTCCAGCGAGTTCATCAGACGGGTCATGGCGGAGGTTTCGGCTTAGCGGGATTCGACCTTGAGCAGGCGTATGGTGCGTGAATCGGCGGCGAGGATGGTGAAACGCCAGCGTTCCAGCTCGATCTGCTCGTCCTTCTCGGGCAGGCGCTCGAAGGCGTTGAGCACGATGCCGCCGATGGTGTCGAAGTCGTCGTTGCTGAAGTGGCTGCCGAAATGCTCGTTGAAGTCGGCGATGGGCGTCAACGCCTTCACCACCCACTCGCGGGGCGCGACCTCGCGGATCAGGATGTCCTCGTCGGCCTCGTAGTCGTGCTCGTCGTCGATCTCGCCGACGATCTGCTCCAGGGCGTCCTCCAGCGTGACCAGGCCGGCGATGCCGCCGTACTCGTTGACGACAATGGCCATGTGGCTCTTCTTGCTGCGGAACTCGCGGATGAGCTTGTCGAGGTGGGTGGATTCGGGCACGAAGAAGGCCGGGCGCAGGTAGTCCTTGAGCACCAGGCGCTCGGCGCGCTCGTCGAGGATGAGCTTGAGCAGGTCCTTGGCGAAGAGGATGCCGATGACCTCGTCGGGGTTGTCGGCGGCCAGCACCGGGAAGCGCGAGTGCGCCGACTCGGTGAGTTTGGGCAGGAACTCGCGCAGCTCGTCATCGGCGCGGATGGCGATCATCTGCCCGCGCGGGATCATGATCTCGCGCACCTGGCGCTCGGACACCTGCAGCGTCGATTCGATGATGCGCTGGGCCTCGACATCCATGAGGCCGCGGTCGGCGGCCTCGCGGATCACGTCGAGCAGCTCGTCGCGGTTCTGCGGTTCGCCGCTCCAGGCATCGGTCAGCCGGCTCAGCCAGGATCTGGCGCCTTCGCCCGACGATCGACCTTCGCTCATGATGTGGCATTCCTCTCGTTGTCTTTGTCGGAGCCCGCGGCGTCGCCGGCGGGCTCGTCATCATACGGGTTGTCCCAGCCCAGGCGGGCGAGGACGGCGATTTCCAGCGGTTCCATCACGGCCGCGTCGACCGCTTCGATGTGGTCGTGGCCAAGCAGGTGCAGCAGGCCGTGCACGGTCATGTGCGCCCAGTGCGCGGCCAGCGCCTTGCCCTGCTCGCCGGCCTCGCGCGCCACCACCGGCGCGCAGATGACCAGGTCGCCGAGCGGGCGCTCGTCCAGCTCGCTGAGCACCATCTCCGGCAGGTCGGCCGGGAAGGACAGCACATTGGTCGGCTTGTCCTTGCCCCGGTAGTCGTGGTTGAGCGCGCGGCTCTCGTCCTCGCCGACCAGGCGTATGGCCAGCTCCAGCGGTTCGCCGGCGTGCAGCGCCGCGCTCAGGCCGGGATCGTCCAGCGTCGTCCCTCGCTCGCGCAGCAGCATCAGCACGGCCTCGGCCCAGCGCCGGAACTCCGGCTCGGCGGGCAGGCCGCCCTGGTCCAGCGGCGTGGCGAGCAGGCTGTCGTCCAGCTCCAGCCAGAGATTCAGGCTCATGGCTTGCCCTGGCCGCGGGCGGCGTCCCAGGCATCGTAAGCATCGACGATGCGCATGACGAGCGGATGACGCACGACGTCGCGCGACTGGAAGCGGGTGATGTGTATGCCCGGCACCTGGTCGAGGATCTGCAGGGCCTGCGCCAGGCCGGACTGGGTGCCGCGCGGCAGGTCGACCTGGGTGATGTCGCCGGTGATCACCGCCTTCGAGCCGTAGCCCAGGCGGGTGAGGAACATCTTCATCTGCTCCGGCGTGGTGTTCTGGCCTTCGTCGAGGATGATGAAGGCGTGGTTGAGCGTGCGGCCGCGCATGTAGGCCAGCGGCGCGACCTCGATCACCTGGCGGTCTATGAGCTTGGCCACGCGCTCGAAGCCGAGCATTTCGTAGAGGGCGTCGTAGAGCGGGCGCAGATAGGGGTTGATCTTCTCCGACAGGTCGCCGGGCAGGAAGCCGAGCTTCTCGCCGGCCTCCACCGCCGGGCGCACCAGCAGGATGCGCCGGATCAGGTCCTTCTCCAGCTGGTCCACGGCGCAGGCCACGGCGAGATAGGTCTTGCCGGTGCCGGCCGGGCCGACGCCGAAGCTGATGTCGTGGCTGAGGATCTGCTCGACGTAGCGGCGCTGGTTCTGTCCGCGCGGGCGTATGGCGCCCTTCTTGGTGATCAGCACCGGACCCTGGTCGTCGGCGCGGGCGGGGGTGTGCGGCGCGGCGTCGCCGGCCTCGTCGCCGAGCGCGATCTGCAGCACCAGATGCACGGTCTCCGGCGCCAGCTCGTCGCTGTCCTCGGTTTCGGCGTAGAGTCGCTCCAGCACCCGCACCGCCATGGCGGTGGCCTGCTCGCTGCCGTTGACGGAGAAGGCGTGGCCGCGCTGATGCACTTGCACCTGCAGGCGCTGCTCGATCAGCTTGAGATGCTCGTGGAACTGGCCGCACAGAATGGACAGGCGGCGCGGATCATGCGGTTCGAGATGCAGTGCGCGACGGGTCGCGGCAGGACTGTTCAATGCGGGCAGGCCCCCGGTCATGGCGTGATCAGATGATAACCGAAAGCACCTGTCTTCGCAGCGGCGCTGTCGGCGCGCCGCAGCCGACAGCGGTCGGATTTACAGCGGCCCGCGAATTGTATAGCTTCTACGGTGACGCAACGGTCACGCCCACCACGACAACAACAAAGCAGGCTCACCGCATGTCCCAGATGTCACGCCTCGGCGGAGTCATCCTCCGGCCCCGCGACAACGCCAGCATCCAGGGGCTTGCCCTGGGCTGGGCCCTGTCACTGACCATACGCCCCTTCGCCACCCAGGCCACGCGCTCGCCCGCCGCCATGATCGGCCTGCGCCGGCTGTTCCGCGCCACCGGCGCCGTGCTCTCGCGCACGCCGGAGGCGGTGGACATCACCCCGGTGAAGACGCCGGCCGTGCGTGGCGAGTGGGTCTGCGACCCGGGCGCGACCGGGTCGTCGCGCATCGTGCTCTACCTGCACGGCGGCGGCTACTTCTTCGGCGCCGCCGCCATGCACCGGCAGATCACCTGGCGCATGTCGCGCGCGCTGAAGCGGCCGGTGCTCGCCATAGACTACCGGCTGGCGCCGCGCCACACCTTCGAGCACTGGCGCGATGACGCCGTGCGCGCCTATGAATACCTGCTCGCGCGCGGCTATCGCGGCGAGGACATCATCATCGGCGGCGACTCCGCCGGCGGCCACCTGACCCTGGTGCTGATGCAGACTCTGCGCGACCGTGGCCTGCCCATGCCCGCCGCCGGCGTCTGCCTGTCGCCCTGGACCGATCTCAGCGGCGGCTCGCCATCCATAGATGGCAACGCCAACCGCGACCCCATGATTCCGGCCAGCACCCTGCGCCTGCTGTCGCGCTATCTGCTGCAGGACCGCGACGCCGCCGATCCGCTGGTGTCGCCGCTGCACGGCAGCTTCGCCGGCCTGCCGCCGCTGTGCGTGCTGGTCGGCAGCACCGAGGTGCTGCGCGACGATGCCCGCCGCCTGGCCCAGCGCGCCCATGCCGCCGGCGTCAGCGTGCGCTACGAGGAATGGCACCGCATGCCGCATGTCTTCCCCATCTTCTCCGCCGTGCTGCCGGAGGGGCGCAGCGCGTTCCGGCACATCGCGAGGTTCGTGGAGGGGCTGGAGGCGGGGCGGGGGAGGCTGGCGGCCTGAGGCTGGCCGGCCGCGCCGCCGACGTCAGGTGGCGTGATGGTCCGGTCGAGCATGTGAGCCGCCCCCTATCTCCCAACTTCAGAGAATAAACCCATGGCTGCTCCGACCCGCCACAAGCCCTCACGGCCAGGATCGTTTTTCATGGCCATCGTCCTTGGACTTATCGCTGCTTGCGCCACAGCGGCGGTGGTTGCCCGGGCCACGCCGGACGGCAATCTCATCGTGACGCTGGTACCGGCGCTGGTGGTGGGCCTGGCTGTGCTCGGCCTCGCTTCATGGTGTATTCGGCGCGCCGAATCGGCCAGGATGTCCTCATGACTGCTCTGACGTTGCGCATCATCGTCCTTGATCCCCCGCCGGATATCCTGTGGGCCTTGCAGCTCGGCCGGGATGACATGGCCCGCCCCACCTCCGTGACGCAAGGCCGCATCTCCTTCGAGTTCACGGTGGAGGTGGTTGAGGGCAGTGCCCAGAAGGCGTTCCGCCTGCGCGGTCCTGCCGTGCAAGGGCGGCCCGGTGAGCGTTTCGTCTATCTGCGCATAGGAGCTTATGCTGGCCAGACGGGCACCGACGTGGCCCGGCGCGCGAAGATCAGTCTGGAGGGCATTACCGCCGGGCTGCTCGACGCGGTGAGGGCTCAGCGTGGAGGTGTGCTCGAAGCATGCTTCGCGGGCACCGACTCGAAGGGTGGCGCGGCCTGCGCGACAGTGCCTTTGCTGGGCGAGGGCTGGACCATCGCCTGAGGCTGCATCCATGGCACAATGCCGGATGGAACCAAGCATTGGAGATGAAACCCCATGAAAGGCCTTTTCGGACTGCTCCTCCTGGTGGCGAGCATTTTCGCCGTCATCAAGATCTGGAAGTCGGACGCCACCGACGGCAGCAAGATCCTGTGGACGCTGCTGATCGTGTTCCTGCCGCTGATCGGCATCATCGCCTGGTACTTCGCCGGTCCGGGCGACAAGGCGCTGAACAGGCTCTGAGCGCGTGATGCCGGAACTGACCAAGGCCGAGCAGAAGCGCATCCGCGAGCTGCACGCCAAGAAGGGCCGGCGCGAGCAGGGCGCCTTCCTGGTCGAAGGCGGCAAGAGCGTGGCCGAGCTGCTGGCCAGCGACTGGCCCGTGCTCGCCGTCTGCGCCACGCCGGAATACCTCGCCGCCACGGACTCGCCGGATCTGCGCGCCGCCTCCATCCGGCGCGGCCTGCGTCTGGTCGAGGTCAGCGCCAGCCTGCTCACCAGCCTGGGCACCTTCGAGCACAATGACAGCGCCATCGCCGTCGCCGGGCTGCGCGCCTGGCCGCAGCGTCCGCCGCGCGCGGGCGAGCTGACGCTGGCGCTGGACGACATCCGCGATCCCGGCAACCTCGGCACCATCCTGCGTCTGGCCGACTGGTACGGCGTGAGCCAGGTGGTGTGCTCGCCGGCCACGGTGGAGTGGCAGAATCCCAAGGCCATCGCGGCCAGCATGGGCTCCTTCCTGCGTGTGCCGGTGAGCGCGGCCGACCTGCCGGACTGGCTGGCGGCGCAGCGTGACGCCGGCGCGGTGATCGCCGGCGCGGTGCTGGATGGCGAAAGCACGCACGCGCTGGCGGCGCCGTTCACGGGTGGCGTGCTGGTCATCGGCAGCGAGTCGCACGGGTTGTCGCCGGCGGTACAGGCGCAGCTGACGCGGCGTCTGACCATCCCGCGCTTCGGCCAGGCCGAGTCGCTGAACGCCGGCATCGCCGCCGGCATCCTGCTGGATACCTGGAGAAGGGGCCGGTCATGATTCTCTACCACTACGAGTTGTCGCCGTTCTCATCCAAGACCCGCGCCATGCTCGGCTACGCCGGGCTGGACTGGGAGTCGGTGACCGTGCGCTCGCTGCCGCCGCGTCCCGAGATCGACGCCCTGGCCGGGGGATACCGCAAGATTCCGGTGGCGCAGATCGGCGCCGACATCTTCTGCGACAGCCATGTCATCGGCGCCGAGATCGCGCGGCTGTCCGGCAGGCGGCTGCTGGATCCCGCGCAGTGCGGCGAGGAGGCCCAGGCCTGGCTGCGCCGGGTGGATGTGCAGGTGTTCGCGCACAGCCTCATGTTGTCGGGCACGTTCACGCTGGGCCGCAAGGTCTGGGCGGCCATGCCGCTGCGCGAGATCATCGGCTTCGCCCGCGACCGCGTCGGCATAGGCCGCACGGCGCGCGTGAAGGCCAATCCGGCGAAGGCACGCGAACGCGTGCGCGCGCATCTGGCCGATTGCGAGGCGCGGCTGGCGCGCTCGCCCTGGCTGTTTGGCGACGAGCCCTGCCATGCCGACTTCTCGGCCTGGCACAGCCTCTGGTTCATCCATGAGCTGGCCGGAACGGATGTGCTCGCCGACTTCCCGCGTGTGCGTGACTGGTACGACCGCCTGCGCGCGGCCAGCCAGGGCGGGCACCGTTACGAGACCAGCGCCGCCGACGCGCGCGCCGTGGCGCTGGCCATGACGCCGCGCGAGATTCCGGCAGAATATCTGGGCGATCCGCTGATCGGGTGCGAGGTCGTGGTGGCCCCGGATGACTATGCGCTCGACCCGACGCCGGGCCGTCTGGCCGGGGTCGCGCCGACGCGCTGGATACTCGCCCGCGAGACGCCGGAGGGACACACGGTGCATGTGCATTTCCCGCGCGAGGGCTATGCGCTGACGCCGCGCTGATCCGGCCGGCGGGGGTGCTCAGCCGCCCTGCGTGACGAAGCCGAGGATGGCCTCGGCCAGCGCCTGCGGCTGCTCCAGGGGCAGCAGGTGGCCGCCGGGCAGGGTGAGGCGGTCGGCCCCGGCGATGCCGTCGGCCAGCTCGTCGGTGAGCCGGCGCGGCACCATCTGATCCTCGTTGCCGGCGATCACCTGTGTCGGCGCCACGATGCCGCCCAGCTCGGCGCGGATGTCGAGCTGGCTGTCCAGCGCGGTCTGGCGCGCCATGCCTTCCCAGTTGGTGAACTTGACGATGGCGGCCAGGGCGGCGGCGATCACCGCGCCCAGCGAATAGCCGGCCAGATCCACGCGGTCCAGCCCTTCGGCATCCAGCACGGCCAGCGTTTGCGCGACCAGCTCGTCCAGCGTCAGCGCGCCGCCGTGGTCGGTGGTGCGGCCGGAGCCGGCGTAGTCCGGGCAGATGACCCGGCGCGCCGGGGTCAGATGGCGCGTGAGCTGGCCCCAGTGCGAGTAGCCGTCGCCTCCTGTGCCGTGCAGCAGCACCAGCGCCGGGCCGTCACCTTCGAGGGTGTAATGGACGCGGGCGGTGTCGGTGCTGGCGTAGGGCATGGCGGTCTCAGCGCGCCTCGTGCCAGAGCGGAATGCGCCCCGGCGCCGGCGCCAGGCCGACCTGGGCCTCGGCTGCCGACTCCACCCACAGCGGTTCGCCCGCGCTGAGCGCGTTGATCGACTCCACGCCGCTCACGCGCACATCGGCGAAGCGGCCGATCAGCGCGGCGTCGCCGGGAAAGTGGATCCAGCGCGTGTTCTCGGCGATGCCGATGAGCCAGCCGGGGAAGCGCGTGGACGGGCGGTCGACCAGCACGCGCTGCGTGCTACCGAGCATGGCGTCGGTCTTGCGGCCGGTGTTGCGCGCGATCTGCGTCTGCAGGATGTTCAGGCGCTGCTTCTTCACCACCTCCGGCGTGTCGTCCGGCAGCTCGGCGGCGGGCGTGCCCGGACGCTTGCTGTAGATGAAGCTGTAGGAGTGGTCGAAGCCGACGAAATCGACCAGATCCATGGTGTCCTGGAAGTCCTGCTCGCTCTCGCCGGGGAAGCCGATGATGAAGTCCGACGACAGCTCGATGCCCGGCTTCGCCGCCTTCAGCCGGGTGATGGTGTCGCGGTACACGCTGATCTCGTGGTTGCGCTTCATGGCCGCGAGGATGCGGTCGGAGCCGCTCTGCACCGGCAGGTGCACGTGCGCGGCCAGTTCCGGCACTTCCGCGTGGGCGCGGATCAGGTCGTCGTTGAATTCCAGCGGGTGTGAAGTCGTGTAGCGGATGCGGCCTATGCCCGGCACCGCCGCGACCGCGCGCAGCAACCCGGCGAAGTTGCAGATGCTGCCGTCATGGAATTCGCCGTAGTAGCCATTGACGTTCTGGCCGAGCAGGGTGACTTCGCGCACGCCCTGGCGCGCGACCTGCACGACCTCGGCAATGACGTCGTCGAACGGACGCGAGACTTCCTCGCCGCGCGTGTAGGGCACGACGCAGAAGGTGCAGTACTTGGAGCAGCCTTCCATGATCGACACGAAGGCCTTGTGGCCCTCGACGCGCGGCTCGGGCAGGAAGTCGAACTTCTCAATCTCGGGGAAGCTGACATCGACCTGGGCCAAGCGCTGGCGGGTCCCGCCGCCGCCCAGGCTGTCGAGCATCTGCGGCAGGCGGTGCAGGGTCTGCGGGCCGAACACCATGTCGACATAGGGCGCGCGCTTGAGTATGCCTTCGCCTTCCTGCGAGGCCACGCAGCCGCCGACGCCGATGATGACATCCGGCCGCGCCTTCTTCAGCTTGTGCCAGCGGCCCAGCTCGGAGAACACCTTCTCCTGCGCCTTCTCGCGGATCGAGCAGGTGTTGAGCAGCAGCACATCGGCCTCATCCGGGTCGTCCGTGCGCACGAAGCCATGCGAGTCGCCGAGCAGGTCGCGCATGCGCGACGAGTCGTACTCGTTCATCTGACAGCCCTGGGTCTCGATGTATAGCTTTCTGGCCATGGCCACGTTACCGGTATTGCGTGAGGGCGACATTATACAGGTATGCTAGGTCCCGGCGCGGATGGTGGCGGTCATCGTCCGCACGGGCGGGGAGTGGCGATGTTTCCGGGTTCTGTTTTTCCGGCGTTGAAGGGCCTGCGCCGGCATGCCGCGCTGGCGGTGCTGCTGTGCGTCTCGTTCTCATCGTTGTCCTGCCATGCCGCCGACAGCGACTGGCTGGTGGCGCGCGAGGCCTTCCGCAAGGGCGACGATGCCGGCCTGCAGGCCGCGACCCGCGCCATGGCGGGCTCTCCGCTGGCGGTCTACGGCGAGTTCTGGCAGCTCTGGCGCCGTCTCAAGGATGCCCCGGCGGCCGATGTGCGCGCCTTCCTCGACCGCGAGCAGGGCGGCTATCTGGCCGAGAAGCTGCGCGCCGAGTGGCTGCGCCAGCTCGCCAAACGGCAGGACTGGGCGCTGTTCCGCGCCGAATATCCGAAGCTGATCGACACCGGTGACACCGAGCTGCAGTGCCTGCGCCTGCAGGCAGACCTGGCCAGTGGCGACAGCAGCGGCCTGGGCGCCGCCAAGGCCGCGCTGTGGATGACCGCCAAGGATCAGGTCGCGGCCTGCACGCCGGCGCTCGATGCCATGCAGGCGCGGGGCGTGGTCACCGAAGAGGATCGCTGGCTGCGCCTGCGTCTGGCGCTGGACGCCAACGCCGGCGGGCTGGCCCGCTTCCTGCTGACGGGGCTGGGCACCAGTCTGTCGGCGGCGCAGCTCAAGTCTCTGCAGGATGCGCCGGCCGCCTTCATCGCGTCGGCCGACCTGTCGCAGCGCGCCGGGCGGGAATTGGCGGCGTATGCCTACGGACGCTGGGCGCGTCTGGACTACAAGGCCGCGCGCGCTCAGCTGGAGGCCCAGGCGGACAGTCTGCGCGAGCAGGCGCCGGTGGCCTGGCGGCAGATGGCGACGGCGGCGGCGCGCGTGTTCGATCCCGAGGCCGAGAGCCTGTTCGCGCGCAGCGACACGGCCTGGTGGCCGGACAGCCAGCGCGAGCTGCGCCTGCGCCTGCTGGTGCGCCAGGGTGACTGGGCCGGTTATCTGAAACAGTACGAGCAGCTGCCGGTAGCGCTGAAGACCAGCCGCGCCTGGCAGTACTGGCAGGCGCGCGCGCTGCAGGAGCAGGGCGCCGCCGTCGCCGCGCGCAAGCTGTTCGCGCAGCTGACGGGCGATGAGGACTATTACGGGCTGCTGGCGCGGGAGGCCCAGGGGGGCGCCCTGGGCGCGCTGCCCAGGGCGCGCGCGGCGGATGATCCCGACCGCGAGCGGCTGGCGCGCAATGCCGGTTTCCAGCGCGCTTTCGCGCTGTACGGACTGGGGCAGCGCTGGGAGTCGGCCAGCGAGTGGAACTGGGCGGTGCGCACGGCCGACGACCGGCTGCTGCTGGCCGCCGCCGAGCGCGCGAACCAGCTCGGCTGGTACGACCGCGCCATCTACGCCGCCGAACGCGTCGAAGTCCGCGAGCCGCGCCTGCTCTATCTGGCGCCCTACCGCGACGTGGCGCGCGGCCCGCTGCAGGACACCGGCCTGGATGAAGGCTGGGTCTACGGCCTCATGCGCCAGGAGAGCCGCTTCGCGCCGGCCGCGCGCTCCAGCAGCGGGGCGGGCGGGCTGATGCAGCTCATGCCGGGCACGGCGCAGTGGTCCAGCAACAAGCTGGGCCTGCCCTGGCAGCCGGACAGCGTCAACGATGTCGGCCAGAACCTGAAGCTGGGCACGTTCTATCTCAACCATGTGCTGACCGAGCTGGGCCATCCGGTGCTGGCCACCGCCGGCTACAACGCCGGCCCGCGCCGCGCGCTGGAGTGGCAGCCGGCGCAGCCGCTGGACGCCACCCGCTTCGTGGAGAGCATCCCCTTCGCCGAGACGCGCGACTATGTGAAGAAGGTGATGACCAACGCGGTGCACTACGCCCGAGTCTTCGGACAGGGTGAAACCCGGCTGACGGCGCGTCTGGGCGTGATCCCGGCCAAGGCCGCGGCGCCGGTCATCGAGGGGCCCTGACATGAAGACCGTGAAGCCTGAACGCAATCCCGCCGAGGCCCTGCTGCGCCTCATGCCGGCCCGCCTGGGCCTGTTCGCGCGCCCGGCCGTGAAGCTGCCGCGCGACGAGCATTGGGATGGCCGCCGCTTCCACAATCCGGGCCTGCGCACCGGCCACGGCCTCAAGGCCGCCCTGCGCTGGATGCGCACGCGCCAGCCCGCGCGCTGGCCGGCCTGGGTGCCGGCGAAAGCGACCGCGAAGCCGGTGGCGCGTTTCAGCCAGCGCCTCGACGACTGGCAGGTGACCTTCGTCAACCACGCCACGGTGCTGATCCAGATCGGCCCCTGGAACCTGCTCACCGACCCGGTCTGGTCCGACCGCGTGAGTCCGCTGCAGCGGATCGGCCCGCGCCGCATCCGCAATCCCGGCGTGACGCTGGAGGAGCTGCCGACCATCCACGCGGTGCTGCTCAGCCATGATCATTACGATCATCTCGACCTGCGCACGCTGATGTGGCTGGCGCGCCGCGACAACCCGCTGGTGGTGACCGGTCTCGGCGTGGGGGCGCTGCTGCGCGCCAACGGCGTGCTCAACGTGGCCGAGTGCGACTGGTGGCAGAGCGTGCCGCTGGGGCCGCTGACCATCCACTACGTGCCTGCGCAGCATTTCTCCGGGCGTGGCGCGCGCGACCGCGACCGCACGCTCTGGGGCGGGCTGGTGGTGGGCGCGGAGGGTGCCGGCAGCTGCTACTTCGCCGGCGACACCGGCTACGGCCCGCACTTCACCGCCATCCGCGAGCGCCTGGGCGCGCCGCGCCTGGCCCTGCTGCCCATCGGCGCCTACGAGCCGCGCTGGTTCATGGGGCCGGTGCACATGAATCCGGATGACGCCGTGAAGGCGCACCGCGACCTCGGCGCGCGGCGCTCGCTGGCCATCCATTTCAACACCTTCCAGCTCACCGATGAGGCGGTCGATCAGCCGGTGGCCGACCTGGGCGAGGCGCTGGCGGCACAGGGCGTGCCGGCGGTGCAGTTCGCGGTGCTGAAGGAGGGCGAGGCGCTGCGGGTGTGAAGGGCGCGCGACTCAGGTCGCGTGCTCCGGATACCAGGTGTTGCAGGCGTCCCGCAGGCAGTCGCCGCGCTGCTCCCCCGCCGGCAGCCAGTTCCCGCACGACAGCGCCGCCTGCTGCAAGAAGTCGAACAGCGTGACATGCCGGCGCAGCACGCGTTCATGCCGGTGCGGCAGGATGGGGTTGAACAGCCCCAGCGGATCGAACAGCTGCGAGGGGTTCTTCTTCATCCAGGCCCACGAGCCCATCTCCAGCGTGAACGGCAGGAACATCCGCTCAGGATGCGCCGTGCGCGCCTCGTCGTAGAGGAAGTCCCAGATGTCGCCGTGCGTGGTGTAGCTCAGGCACTGCGGCTCCATGAGATAGAAGCTGTGGTTGGGCCAGGTGCGCGTGAACAGCTGGCGCAGCGCCCAGACCTCGGCCAGGTGCGGCAGCGGCCGCTTGCTGCCGGCGTAGGGGAACCAGATGCGGTCGCGGAAGCCGAAGCCGGAATGGCAGTCGATGGCGAGCGAGAAGCGGTGCGACAGCAGGCGTTCGCGCACGACCCGGAACAGCGCCTCGGCTTCGGGTTGCAGGCCGCCACCGGCGGGCCCGCGATACCAGGGCAGGCGCGGACTCAGGCGCTGTCCGCCGAGCGGCCAGGGCACGTCGTGCTCGGCATCCACCGGGGCGTGGCGCATGAGGTCGACGCCGGCCGGATTGGCGCGGGTGCCGCGCAGGAAGCCGCCGGGATTGACGATGGGGATGAACACCAGGCGCACCTGGGTCAGCAGCTGGTGCAGGGTGACATCCCACTGCAGGCGCTCGACCAGGTTGCCGAGATAGGCGATCAGCACCTGGCTGCCGATGCGCTCGACGCCGTGCACGCCGCCGAAGAAGCCGATGGCCGGCGCGTTCGGGCTGCGGTTGCCGAGCGAAAGGCACCAGAGCGGCAGGGTGTGGCCGTCGACCTCGATCTTGGTGACGACCTCGCTGACCAGGCGCGAGCCGGCGCGGTCGATGAGGGCATCCAGCGCCAACAACTCCGGGTTGTCGGCGAGGCGCTTCACAACCAGTTCCGCCGCTTGAAGTAGAAGTAGGGCGCGACCGCCGACAGAGCCATGAGGCCGATGGCGAAGGGGTAGCCGCCATGCCAGTCGAGCTCGGGCATGAAGCGGAAGTTCATGCCGTAGATGCTGGCGATCATGGTTGGCGGCAGGAACACCACGGACGCCACCGAGAAGATCTTGATGATCTTGTTCTGGTTGACGTTGATGAAGCCGAGCGTGGTGTCGAGCAGGAACTTGATCTTGTCGAACAGGAAGGAGGTGTGCGCGATCAGCGACTCGGAGTCGCGGATGATGTCGCGCAGGCGCTCGCTCAGTTCGGCGTTGAGCATGCCCGAGCGCAGCAGCAGGTAGAGCATGCGCTGCAGGTCGACCATGGAGATGCGGACCTTGCCGATGATGTCTTCCTGCTGCGCGATCTCGGTCAGCAGCGATTCCATGTCATCGGTCTCGGCGTTGCCCAGCACCTGCGAGCCGGTCACCTCGAGATCGGCGGCGATGCGCTCGATCATGTCCGCCAGGTTCTCCACCTTGGTCTCGAACAGGCCGATGAGGATGGACTTGGGGTTGTTGACGTTGACCAGGCCCTTGCGCGCGCGCAGGCGGAACAGGCGGAAGGCGGCCAGCTCCTCTTCGCGCAGGGTGAACAGGCGATCGCCGTTGAACACGAAGGCGGCCGAGATGTTGGTCGAGGACTGGTCGGCGTAGTTCAGGAAATAGGAACTGATGTGCAGGCCGTCGTCGTTCTCGTAGAAGCGCGAGGTCGCCTCGATCTCGTAGAGGTCGTCGATGCTCGGCAGTTCCTGCTGATAGGCCGCGCGCACCCACTCCCGCTCCTCGTCGGAGGGGTTGATGAGGTCCACCCAGAGGATGTCGGAGACCAGGTCTTCGGCGGCGTTGATGGCCACCGGCTCGAGCAGGCCCTTGTTGAGGGTGAAGGCCATCAGCATGGCGGTGCATCTCCCGTGAGTTGCCGGCATTCTAGCAACGCCGCCGAGCAACCAGCCAGATACTGTGGTTTAAAAGCCTGACAGATTCGTGTCAGGTCGTGTCACGCCGGATTCAGGGCGGCAGGGTGCGCGCGACCACCATCACATCCACGCTGGCGGCGCCGGCGGCCAGCAGGCCGGGGCAGAGCGCGCGCAGGGTGGCGCCGGTGGTCATGACATCGTCGATGAGCATGACGCGGCGGCCGGCCAGCGAACCGCCGCGCCAGGCGAAGACATCGCGCAGGTTGGCCAGCCGGGCTTCGCTGTCCAGGGTCTTCTGCATGGCGGTGTCGCGCAGGCGCACGAGGCCGTGGCAGTCGGCGCGCGCGCCCAGGCGGCGGGCCATGGCGGTGGCCAGCAGGGCGGTCTGGTGGTAGCCGCGCTGGCGCAGGCGTCGCGGGTGCAGGGGCACCGGCAGCAGCAGGTCGGGCATGGCGCCGGGCGGGCACTGGTCGGCCATTAGGCTGGCGAAGGTGGCGGCCAGCGCCAGCCGGCCGTGATACTTGAGCGCGGCCACCAGCCGGTCCAGCGGAAATTCGTAGCGGAACAGCGCGCCGGCCTGGCGCCAGGGTGGCGGCTCGCGCCGGCAGTCCGCGCAATGATCCGCGCCGCTGTCGTCGGCCGGGTCGGCGAGTGGCAGGGCGCAGCCGGCGCAGGCCCTGCCCAGCCAGGGCAGGTCGGCCAGGCAGTCCGGGCACAGGCAGTGCCGGGTGCTGCGGCCCAGGCAGAGCAGGCACTGATGGGGCTTTATATTGTCAACTATTGCGTCGGCAAAAAGTTGACGTTTGCGCCGCCATGCCGCCAGAATCCGGGGCATCCCGGTGTCGCCACGCTGTCCGGCGGGCGGCGCGCCATACGGCCCCTTGTCATGATGGAACATCCCATGTCCTCGTCTTCGTCCGTGATCCGCAATGACTGGACGCGCCCGGAAGTCCGCGCCCTGTTCGAGCTGCCTTTCAACGATCTGCTGTTCCTGGCGCAGCAGACGCACCGCGCCCATTTCGATGCCAACGCCGTGCAGGTCAGCACCCTGCTGTCGATCAAGACCGGCGCCTGCCCGGAGGACTGCAAGTACTGCTCGCAGTCCGGCCGCTACGACACCGGTCTCGACAAGGAAAAGCTGCTGGCCATAGAAAAGGTAGTACAGGAAGCGCAGAACGCCAGGGACAAGGGCGCGTCGCGCTTCTGCATGGGCGCGGCCTGGCGCAGCCCGCGCGAGAAGGACATGCCCTATGTGCTGGAGATGGTCCGCCGCGTGAAGGCCCTCGGGCTGGAGACCTGCATGACCCTGGGCATGCTTGATGACGGCCAGGCCCGGCGCCTGGCCGACGCCGGCCTGGACTATTACAACCACAACCTCGACACCAGTCCCGAGCACTACAACCAGATCATCACCACGCGCACCTACCAGGACCGGCTGGACACGCTCACGCGCGTGCGCGATGCCGGCATGAAGGTCTGCGCCGGCGGCATCATCGGCCTCGGCGAGTCGCGCGAGGACCGCGTCGGCCTGCTCACCCAGCTCGCCACGCTGCCGGTGCATCCGGACTCGGTGCCCATCAACCAGCTGGTGAAGATCCCCGGCACGCCGCTGGGCGAGGTCGAGGACCTGGATCCGTTCGAGTTCGTGCGCACCATCGCGGTCGCGCGCATCCTCATGCCGAAGAGCATGGTGCGCTTGTCCGCCGGCCGTGAGCAGATGGACGAGGCGCTGCAGGCGCTGTGCTTCATGGCCGGTGCCAACTCCATCTTCTATGGCGAGAAGCTGCTGACCACGACCAACCCCGAGGCCGAGGCCGACCGCAAGCTGTTCCAGCGTCTGGGCCTGACGCCCAAGATCGAGGAGGCCATCGCCCACCCCGCGCAGGATGAGCTGCTGGTGGCGCAGGCGAGCGTCCAGGCCGCCGCCGGCTTCTTCGATCCGGCCGCGCCGCAGGGCAGGCCGCTCTGGCGCGACGCCATGGCCGCCGAGGCCAGGCTCAACTGAGCCGCGCGGTGCCCTGACGTGACGCTTCCCGATGCCTCGCCGGCCGCTGGCTTGCCGCCGGACTGGCGCGACTGGCTGACGCAGGTGCTGGCCGAGCGCGAGGCCGCCAGCCTGCTGCGCCGCTGCCGCGTGCTCGACTCCGCTCAGGGCCCGCGCGTGCGCGTGGACGGCCGCTGGCTGCACAATTTCTGCAGCAATGACTACCTGGGGCTGGCCGCCGAGCCGGCGCTGCGCGAGGCGCTGATCGCCGGCGCGCGCGACTGTGGCGTCGGCGCGGGCGCGGCCGGACTGGTCTGCGGGCATCACCGCGAGCATGAGGCGCTGGCCGACGAGCTGGCCGACTGGCTGGGCGTCGAGGCCGTGCTGCTCTTCGGCAACGGCTATCTCGCCAACGTCGGCATCCTGCAGGGGCTGGCGGGTGCGGGCGACGCGGTCTTCCAGGACAGGCTCAACCATGCCTCGCTGCTGGATGGCGGTCTGGCCTCCGGCGCGCGTCACCAGCGCTACGCCCATGGCGATGCCGCCGATCTCGCCCGCCGGCTGGCGGCCAGCGAGGCGCGTCGCCATCTCGTCGTCAGCGACGGCGTGTTCAGCATGGACGGTGACCTCGCGCCGCTGCCGGCGCTGCTGGCGGCCAGCCGCACGCACGATGCGCTGCTCATGCTCGACGAGGCGCACGCCTTCGGCGTCATCGGCGCGCAGGGGCGGGGCACGGTCAGCCACTTCGGCCTGGCGGCGGACGCGGTGCCGCTGCGCATGGGCACGCTGGGCAAGGCCTTCGGTGTCTACGGCGCCTTCGCCGCCGGGCCGCGCGTGCTCATCGACGCCCTGCAGCAGCTCGCGCGCACCGCCATCTACACCACCGCGCTGCCGCCGGCGCTGGCCGCCGCCACGCGCGCCGCGCTGACGCGGGTGCGCGAAGATGACTGGCGGCGCGAGCGCTTGCGCGCGCTGGTCGCGCGCCTGCGCGCCGGCCTGCTGGCGCAGGGCTGGGACCTGATGCCCAGCGACACGCCCATCCAGCCGGTTCGTGTCGGCGACGCCGGGCGCGCGCTGGCGCTGAGCGCGGCGCTCGCGGAGCGTGGCTTCTGGGTCGGCGCCATCCGTCCGCCGACGGTGCCGGCCGGTACGGCCCGCCTGCGCCTGACCCTGACCGCGGCCCACGATGAGGCCGTGGTCGACGAGCTGCTGGCGGTGTTCGCCGATCTGGTGCCGGCCTTCGCGTCCGCGCCCGGGGCGGTATCCGCCCTTCCACCCGCTGAACAAGAGAACGCCTGATGTCCGCCCTGATGCTCTACCACGACACCTACGCCTGCACCGGTGAGGCCGGCGTCGACGCGCCCGAGCTGGTGCTGCTGCATGGCTGGGGCCTGCACTCGGTGGTCTGGGATCCGGTCGTGCCGGCGTTGCTGGCGCAGTTCCAGGTCACCGTCATCGACCTGCCGGGGCTGGGCCGCAGTCCCATGCCGGGGGGCGACTACGACCTCGACTATGTCATCGCGCATGTGCTGCGCGTGGCGCCGGCGCGCGCGGTCTGGATGGCCTGGTCGCTGGGCGGCGAGATCGCCACCGCCATCGCGGCGCGGCATCCGGAGCGGGTCGCCGCGCTCGCGCTGGTCGCCAGCAATCCCTGCTTCGTCCAGCGCGCGGACTGGCCGGTGGCCATGCCTGAGTCGGTGTTCAGCCGTTTCCGCGACTTCTTCGAGGAGGACCGCGACGGCACGCTGATCCGCTTCCTGTCGTTGCAGTGCCGGGGCTCCGAGCGCATGAAGGAGGACATCCGCTTCCTGCAGGAGATCATGTACCTGCAGGGGCTGCCGGCGCCCCGCGCCCTGCGCGAGGGTCTGCGCCTGCTCGACACGCTGGACCTGCGCGACGACTTCGCGCGCCTGACCCAGCCGGTGCAGGTCATCCTCGGCGCCGCTGACTATCTGGTGCCGGCGGCGCTGGGCGATGCCCTCAAGCGCTTGCGGCCGGTGACCGATCTGGCGGTGATCGCGGGCAGCGGCCACGCGCCCTTCCTGGCGCAGCCCGAGCTGTTCCTGCAGGCCTTCCGGGACTTCGTCCGTGAACATGGCCTGGCCTGAGCCGCCGGATGCCACGACGGCCGGGCACGACCAGCGCTGGCGTGATGTCCTGCGCCGCCGCTTCGACCGCGCCGCCGACGATTACCAGCGCCTGGCGCGGGCGCAGCGGCAGAGCGCCGACGCGCTTTTCGACGCGCTACGCGACCTGTCCCCGGGCGGGCGGGTGCTGGACCTGGGCTGCGGCAGCGGCTATCTGGCGCGCCGGCTGGCAGGGCTGCCTGGTGTGACGGATGTGCTGGCGCTGGACATCAGCGAGGGCATGCTGCGCGCGCCTGACTGGGCCGACGGCGAGGCGCCCGGCACGCCGGCGCCTGACCGTCTCTGCGCCGACGCCGAGGCCCTGCCGCTGATGGCGGAGAGCGTGGACCTGCTGGTGAGCAACTTCGCGCTGCACTGGTGCCCCCGCCCGGATGCGCTGCTGCGCGAGCTGCGCCGCGTCGCCCGCGCTGATGCGCAGGCCTGCCTGGTCATTCCGGTCGAGGGCAGCCTGGCCGGGCGGGATGGCGCATCCGCCCGGGGTGCCATGCTCAGGCCGGCGGATGACTGGCGTCAGGCCGCGCGCGCCTCCGGCTGGCTGCTGGCAGACGAGGTCATGGCGGATCATGTCGAGTTCCACGCCGACGCCGAGGCCTGGCTCCAGGCCCTGCGCGCCATGGGCGTCACCGCCCGCCGCGGCACCGGTCTCGGGCTGTCCGGCCGGGCCGCCCTGACGGCGCTGCGCGAACGCCTGGAGGCCACGCGCGAGGCGGAGGGCATTCCCTTGCGCTACCGTGTCTGGCGCGCCACGCTGCGCGCCACCTGAGTTTTTCATCGGAGACCTGTCATGCCCGCCTATTTCGTCACCGGCACGGACACCGATGTCGGCAAGACCCTGGTGGCGACCGCGCTGCTGGCGTCCGCCCGCCGGGCGGGCGCGTCCACCCTGGGCCTGAAGCCGGTCGCGGCCGGCTGCCAGGAGACGCCGGATGGCCTGCGCAACGATGACGCGCTGGCCCTGCAGGCGGCGAGCACGCTGTCGCCGCTGCCTTACCAGGAGGTCAATCCCGTGGCCTTGCCGGTGGCCTGCTCGCCGCACATCGCCGCGCGCGAGGCCGGCCGCCGGGTGACGGTGTCGCAGCTCGCCGGCTACTGCCGCTACAGCCTGTCGCGGCGGGCCGGGCTGACCCTGGTCGAGGGCGCGGGCGGCTGGCGCGTGCCGCTGAACGAGCGCGAGGCGCTGTCGGGGCTGGCGCGCGAGCTGCAGCTGCCGGTCATCCTCGTGGTCGGCCTGCGCCTGGGCTGCCTGAACGCGGCCTTGCTGACGGCCGAGGCGATCACGCGCGACGGCCTGCGGCTGGCGGGCTGGGTGGCCAACGAGCTGGACCCCGGCATGGCCTATGCGGACGATAACGTCGAGACGCTGGCGCGCCTGCTGCCAGCCCCTTGCCTGGGGCGCCTGCCCTGGGTGCCGGGGCAGGGCGCCGAGGCGGCCTCCGCCCATCTGGACGCCGCGCCACTGCTGGCGCTGGTGCCGTGAACGGCTGGTCACACTTCGTGCTGGGTTGACGGTTCTTTATTCACTACACTGCATTGCTTGTTCCGGATCCGGCCGCAATGTCCGCCTGGCCTGCGTTGATCCGGCAGGAAAAATATCCGTTGCCCGGGCGCTGCCCGACAACCTGAAGAGGTCCATGACATGGCATTCCAGTACAAAGCCCCCCAGCGCGACATCCAGTTCGTCATGCACGATGTGCTCGGCCTGGAGAATCTCTACGCCGGCCTGCCCAAGTTCGCCGACACCAACCGCGAACTGATCGACAGCATCATCGAGGCCGGCGCGCAGTTCTGTGAAGGTGAGCTGGCGCCGCTCAACCGCACGGGCGACGAAGAGGGCTGCACCTACAACAACGGCGAGGTGACCACGCCCAAGGGCTTTAAGGAAGCCTACGCCAAGTTCGTCGAGCTGGGCCTGGGCTCCATCTCCGCCGACCCGGAATACGGCGGCCAGGGCCTGCCGCCCACCGTCGGCGTCTCCCTGAGCGAGCT
>Ga0222424_100486_pt1 | contig 20617 bp, 17 predicted proteins | sample 2B2ome_FD_182468 | JGI IMG/M metagenome (GOLD analysis project Ga0222424, IMG submission 182468) | Enriched microbial communities from leaf-cutter ant dump, University of Wisconsin, Madison, United States - 2B200A (version 2) | ecosystem: Environmental > Terrestrial > Nest > Insects nest > Nest... | reverse complement strand
ATCGGTTCAACCGCCGCTTCGACCTGCCTGCCATGCTGCCCAGGCTGCTGCGGGCGCTGGCAAGCTCCGGGCCGCTGCCATTGAGAGCTCTGCGGATGTCTGAGGTAAGAGGCTAATCAGGCATTTTTATGCTTGAACCTAGCCGCCGCGCAGCAGCTTGTCCTCGGCCAGCGCCAGCGCCGTAGGGTGGCCCGAGAGCACCAGCGTGTCGCCTTCGGCCAGGGGCCTTTGTTCGTCCGGCGCGGCCACGCGGCCGCTGCCGTGGCGCACGCTGACCACGCGCACCCCGATGGCGTGCAGCGCCAGCTGCGCTAGCGGCTGGCCCAGGCTGTCGGCACCGGGCGGCAGCGTCAGGCTGGACAGGCGCGCCTGGTCGCGCCCGGTGGTGGCGTCATCGTCGGCGCCGTGGAAGTAGCCGCGCAGCAGGCCATAACGCGCCTCGCGCTGGTCCTGCAGCGTGCGGATCACGCGCCGCATGGGCACGCCCACCAGCGCCAGCAGGTGGCCGGCCAGCATCAGCGAGCCCTCGATGGCCTCGGGCACCACCTCGGTGGCGCCGGCGGCCTGCAGCTTGTCCAGGTACAGGTCGTCCTGCGTGCGCACCACCACCGGCACCTGGGGTGCGTGCTCACGCGCGTTGGCCAGCACGCGCAGCGTGGCGGCAATGTCCAGGTAGGTCACGGCCACGGCGCTGGCGCGCACCAGGCCGGCGGCCATCAGCGCCTGCAGGCGCGAGGCGTCGCCGAACACCACCGAGTCGCCGGCGGCGGCGGCCTGGCGCACGCGGTCGGGGTCCAGGTCCAGAGCCATGTACGGAATGCCCTCGCGCTCCAGCAGGCGCGCCAGGTTCTGGCCGCAGCGCCCGTAGCCGCAGATGATGACGTGCTGGCTGGTGTTGATGGATTTGCGCGCGATCGTCGTCATCTGCAGCGACTGCTGCAGCCAGTCGCTGGCCACCAGCTTCATGACGATGGCGTTGCTGTACGCGATGAGGAAGGGCGTGGCCAGCATCGACAGCACCATGGCCGCGAGGATCGGGTTGAGCAGCGCCGGCGGCACCAACCCGTGCGTCTGCGTGAGCGTGAGCAGCACGAAGCCGAACTCGCCCGCCTGCGCCAGGTACAGCCCGGTGCGCAGCGACGTGCCCGTGGTGGCGCCGGTGCCGCGCGCCAGCGCCAGGATGATGCCGGCCTTGAGCAGCATGGGCAGCACCAGCAGCGCCAGCACCAGCGCCCAGTGCTCGATCAGGATGTGCCAGTCCAGCAGCATGCCCACGGTGATGAAGAACAGCCCCAGCAGCACGTCGTGGAACGGGCGGATGTCGGTGCCCACCTGGTGGCGGTATTCGGTTTCGGACACCAGCACGCCCGCGATGAACGCGCCCAGCGCCAGGCTCAGGCCCGCCAGCTCGGTCAGCCAGGCCAGGCCCAGGGTGATGAGCAGCAGGTTCAGCATGAACAGCTCGTCGCTCTTGCGCCGCGCCACCAGCGTGAGCCACCAGCGCATCACCTTCTGCCCACCCCACAGCAGCACGCCCACCAGCACAGCGGCCTTGAGCAGCGCCAGGCCCAGGGCCGCCAGCAGCCGGTCGGGCGCACTGCCCAGCGCGGGAATCAGGATCAGCAGCGGCACCACGGCCAGGTCCTGGAACAGCAGGATGCCCAGCACGCGCCGCCCGTGCTCGCTCTCCAGCTCGGCGCGCTCGGCCATCAGCTTGACGACGATGGCCGTGCTGCTCAGCGCCAGGGTGCCGGCCAGCGCCAGCGCGGTCTGCCAGCCCATGTCCCACGCGCCGCCGAGCCAGCGCCCCAGCAGCAGCGCGCCGCCCATGGCGGCGGCCATGGTCAGCGCCACCTGCAGCAGCCCCAGGCCGAACACGAAGCGGCGCATGGCGCGCAGCTTGGACAGGCTGAATTCCAGCCCGATGGCGAACATCAGGAACACCACGCCGAACTCGCCCAGGTGGCGCACGCCCTCGGAGTTCTGCGCCAGCGCGAAGGCATGCGGGCCGATCAGGATGCCCGCGCTCAGGTAGCCCAGCATGGGCGGCAGCTTGAGGCTGCGGCAGGCCACCACGCCGAGCACGGCGGCCAGGAGATACAGCAAGGTGAGCGCAAGCGAAGACATTCACCCGATGCTATCCGAGCGATGCGCCGCACCACCTCGATAAAATCGCCGGATGCCTTCCGCTTTGCGCCCTTTTGATGCCGCCCGGGCCTTGCGCCTGGCCCGCGAGACCTGTGAAATCGAAGCCGCAGCCCTGCACGCGACGGGCCAGCGGCTCGACGGGCGCTTTGCCCTGGCGGTGCAGCGCATGCTGCAGGTGAGCGGGCGCGCGGTGGTCATGGGCATCGGCAAGAGCGGCCACATCGGCCGCAAGATCGCCGCCACGCTCGCGTCCACCGGCACGCCCGCCTTCTTCGTGCACCCCGCCGAGGCCAGCCATGGCGACCTGGGTATGGTGACGCCACAGGACCTAGTGCTGGCCATTTCCAATAGCGGCGAGAGCACCGAACTCACGGCCATCCTGCCCATGCTGCGGCGCCTGGGCGTGCCGCTGGTGGCCATGACCGGCGGGGCGCAGTCCACGCTGGCGCGCCACGCCGACGTGGTGCTCGACAGCAGCGTCGAGCGCGAGGCCTGCCCGCTTAACCTCGCGCCCACCACCAGCACCACGGTGCAACTGGCACTGGGCGACGCGCTGGCCGTGGCCCTGCTCGACGCGCGTGGCTTCCGTGCCGAGGACTTCGCGCGCTCGCACCCCGGCGGCGCGCTCGGGCGCAAGCTGCTCACCCTGGTGAGCGACGTCATGCGCGCGGGCACCGAGCTGCCCATGGTGGCGCCCGAGGCCTCGTTCAGCGCACTGATGCGCGAGATGAGCGCCAAGGGCCTGGGCTGCGCCGCCATCGTCGATGCGCAAGGCGCGCTGCAAGGCATCTTCACCGATGGCGACCTGCGCCGCCGCATTGAGGCCGGAGCGGACTTGCGCGCCGCCACCGCGGGCGCCGTGATGCACGCCGGGCCACGCACCATCGCCCCCACGGCGCTGGCCGCCGACGCCGCCGCCATGATGGAGGAGCACGGCATCACCAGCGTGCTGGTGGCCGAGGGCGCCCGCCTCGTGGGCTTGGTGCACGTGCGCGACCTGATGCGCGCCAAGGTGATCTGATGCACGCCGCCCTGCCCACCCTGCCCCCCGTGCTGCAACCCGACACGCAACGGCTGCTGCGCGCCCAGGACGTACGCGTCGTGTTCTTCGACGTGGATGGCGTGCTCACCGATGGCGGCCTGTACTTCAGCGAGGCGGGCGAGTCGCTCAAGCGCTTTCACACGCTCGACGGCCACGGCATCAAGCTGCTGCAGCAGGCGGGCATCACGCCCGCGGTGGTCACGGGGCGCGACTCCCCCGCGCTGCGCCTGCGCCTGCGGGCCCTGGGCGTGCAGCACGCGCGCTTCGGCACCGAGGACAAGCGCCCCGCCGCCGAAGACATCCTCGCCGGCCTGGGCCTGCAGTGGCACCAGGCCGCCGCCATGGGCGACGACTGGCCCGACCTGCCCATGCTGCGCCGCGCCGCCCTGGCCTGCGCCCCCGCCAATGCACACGCCGAGGTGCGCGCCGTGGCCCACATCGTCACGCAGGCGCGCGGCGGCGACGGCGCGGTGCGCGAACTGTGCGACCTGCTACTCGTGGCCAGTGGCCGCTATGCGGCGCTGCTGGCGCAGGCGGCCGAATGAAGACGCGGCTGCGGCGCACCTGGGACCGGCTGTCGCTGTACCTGCCGGTGCTGCTCATGGGGCTGCTGGCCATGGGCACCTGGTGGCTGGTGCGCAACGCCCCGGTGCTGCGCCCGCCCACGGCCGAGGGCGCGCCCCGGCACGAGCCCGACTATTCGATGAAGGGTTTCTCGGTCAAGACCTTCGACGGCGCGGGCCGCCTGCAAAGCGAGGTGCAGGGCCAGGTGGCGCACCACTACCCCGACACCGACACGCTGGAGATCGACCAGGTGCGCATGCGCTCCATCTCGCCCGAAGGGCGCGTCACCGTGGCCACGGCGCGGCGCGGCGTGAGCAACGCCGACGGCTCGCAGGTGCAGTTGTTCGGCAACGCCGTCATCACACGCGAGCCCTTGCGCCAGGGCGACGGCAAGCTGCTGCCGCGCCTGCAGTTCGAAGGCGAGTTCCTGCACGCCTGGACGCGCGACGAGCGCGTGCGCTCGCACCTGCCCGTGGTGCTGCTGCGCGGCCATGACCGCTTCACCGCCGACAGCATGGACTACGACAACCTCGACCAGCAGCTCCAACTGCGCGGGCGCGTGCACGGCGTGCTCCAGCCTCCGGCCCGCTGAACGCCATGGCCACGGCTCCCCTGGTCTTCATCACCGGCGCCTCCAGTGGCATCGGCCAGGCACTGGCCGCGCACTACCACCAGGCCGGCTGGCGCCTGGCGCTGGTGGCGCGCCGGGCCGATGTGATGAAAACCTGGGCTGAGGCCCAAGGGTACAGCGCTGACAGCTACGCAATCTATAGCGCCGACGTGGCCGAGCCGCACAGCGTCATCGCGGCAGGAGAGGACTGCATCACGCGCCAGGGGCTGCCCGACGTGGTGATCGCCAACGCCGGCATCAGCATCGGCGTGGACACGGCGCGGCGCGAGGACATCGACGTGATGGCGCGCCTGTACGCCACCAACAACATCGGCATGGCCGCCACCTTCCAGCCCTTCGTGGCGCCCATGGCGCGGCGTGGCAGCGGGCGCCTGGTAGGCATCGGCAGCGTGGCCGGCATCCGCGGACTGCCAGGCCACGGAGCGTATTGCAGCAGCAAGGCCGCCGTCATCAGCTACTGCGAAAGCCTGCGCGGCGAACTGCGCGGCACGGGCGTGCGCGTCGTCACGCTCTGCCCCGGCTACGTCGATACCCCGCTGACGCGGCAGAACCGCTATGCGATGCCCTTCCTGATGGCGCCGCAGGACTTCGCGCGGCAGGCCTTCCGGGCCATCGCGGCGGGTGCCAGCTACCGCGTCATCCCGTGGCAGATGGCCGTGGTGGCCAAGCTGCTGCGCCTGCTGCCCGATGCGCTGTTCGACCGCCTGCTCGCGGGGCGCCCGCGCAAGCACCGGGAAACGGAATGACGCAAATGAAAAAAGGCCCCGCACGGAGCCTTTCAATCGATACGCGCGCAGCTCAGTAGCTGTCGCCGCCACGGCCACCGCCGTAGCCACCACGGCCACCGCCGTTACCGCCGCCGCGCGGGCCTGCGCCGTAGGGGCTGCGGAAGCCCCCTTCGCGGCTGCCGCCGTCACGGCCGCCGCCGAAGCCGCCGCCACTGCGGCCACCACCGCCGAAGCCGCCACCACCACCGCCAAAGCCACCGCTGCGCGGCGGCCGGGGCTCCATCGGACGCGCTTCGTTGACGACGATGCTGCGGCCGCCCAGGGGCTGGCCGTTCATGCCGTTGATGGCGGCTTGCGCCTCGGCATCGCTGCCCATCTCCACGAAGCCGAAGCCCTTGGAGCGCCCCGTATCGCGCTCCATCATGACCTTGGCGCTGGTGACGGCGCCGAAGGCGCTGAACGCTTGTTCCAGATCGTTGTCGCGCACCGAATAGGGCAGGTTGCCGACATACAGTTTGTTGCCCATTCAGGGACTCCTAAAAAACCATGAAAGCAGAAAGCGACGGAGCCCCGAAAACGCTGCCAGTTGATCTTGCGGACGCACTATGCATGAATTTGACGGATCACCGCGAACTTGCGGAAAAAATCCGCCGAAACATTATGCGGCACAAATCGAAATAAAAAGCAAGGCGCGGCCCGGAATGTGGCGCATTTGCTGCGATGCATTAAAAAAGCCCCGTTGCCGGGGCCTGTCACATGCGTGGAAACCCGCGCCCAGCGGACGCAGGAAACACGGTTGCCTCAATAGGCGCCGCGGCCGCCGCCGTAGCCGCCAGCGCGGGGCGGGCGCGGCTCCATGGGGCGGGCGATATTGACCACCAGGTCGCGGCCGCCGAACTGCTGGCCATGCACGCCGGCAATCGCGGCTTGCGCCTCGGCGGCGCTGCCCATTTCAACGAAGCCGAAGCCCTTGGAGCGGCCGGTGTCGCGCTCCATCATGACTTTGGCGCTTTGCACCGCGCCGAAGGGGCCGAAGGTTTGCTCGAGATCGCCGTCGCGGAAGGAATAGGGCAGGTTGCCCACGTACAGTTTGTTGCCCATGAGGGACTCCTGAAAAAACATGAAAAAGCGATGGAGACCGACGCAATCAGCAAACCCGTGACGAACTCAAAGACGCGAAACTGACCAGACACCGCATGCGCCTTGCTTGCCGCAGGGCAAAAAGGCCGCTCATTATGGTTCAGATTAATCCGTCCCACCCTCACGGGAGGGTGGGCGTGCCGCACTTTTCCTCGGTACTTTCACCAAGGCGGCCATCCCCAGGCCCTACAATCCGCGCTCTGTCTTTGGGGAGTAGCCCGCCTGGCGCGCAATGCGCCAGGGGCATGTGTCAACAGACTTGGGGCCACTGGCTCCATGGCACATGCGGCATGCATGCTGGGCGAGACCATTGGCTGCGCACCGATCCTTTGCGGCTGGAGTCGGCGCGTGGCCGATGTGTGCGTGCCATCCAGCCTACCCCTGTTCCATGGAAGCCTTTTTCGTATCCACGGCCATCGTTGCGTTGGCTGAAATGGGTGACAAGACCCAGTTGCTCTCGCTCGTGCTGGCCGCGCGCTTTCGCAAGCCCTGGCCGATCGTGCTGGGCATTTTCGTCGCCACGCTGACCAACCATGCGCTGGCCGGGGCCGTGGGCGCCTGGGTCACCCAGCTGCTGGGCCCGCAGCTGCTGCGCTGGGTGCTTGGGGCTTCGTTCATCGCCATGGCGCTGTGGATGCTGATTCCCGACAAGCTGGACGATGACGAGGCCGGCGGCGACGCGCCGCGCTGGGGCGTGTTCGGCACCACGGTGCTGGCCTTCTTCCTGGCCGAGATGGGCGACAAGACGCAGATCGCCACCGTCATGCTGGCCGCCCAGTACAGCGCCTGGGCGTGGGTGGTGATGGGCACCACGGTGGGCATGATGCTGGCAAACGCGCCAGTGGTCTGGCTGGGTGAGCGCATCACGCGGCGCGTGCCGATCCGCGCGGTGCATGTGGTGTCTGCGGTGATCTTCCTGGGGCTGGGATTGTTGGCCCTGTGGGCGCCGACTTGATCCATAATGGCCCGGCGCCGATTTGCCACCGCTTGCGGGCGCTTTATAAATCCAGCTAAAGACCCGTCCGATGGCATGTCCGCCCGGCCTCGTTTTTAGCGATGCCGGGTTTTTTCATGTCGTTCATCGCCACACCCCAGTTCATGCACTTCCCGGAGGCCCTGCCGCTGCAGGGGGGAACCTCCATCCAGGACTACACCCTGGCCTACGAGACCTACGGCACGCTCAACGCCGAGCGCTCGAACGCCGTGCTCGTGTGCCATGCCCTGAACGCGTCGCACCACGTCGCGGGCGTGTACGAGGGGCAGCCCAAGAGCGAAGGCTGGTGGGACAACATGATCGGCCCGGGCAAGCCCGTGGACACCAACCGCTTCTTCGTCATCGGCGTGAACAACCTGGGCTCGTGCTTCGGCTCGACCGGCCCGATGCACACCCACCCCGGCACGGGGCACGTCTATGGCGCCGACTTCCCCGTGGTCACGGTGGAGGATTGGGTCGATGCCCAGGCCCGGCTGCTCGACCGGCTGGGCATCACGCAGCTGGCGGCGGTGATGGGCGGCAGCCTGGGCGGCATGCAGGCGCTTTCCTGGACCCTCCAGTACCCCGAGCGCATGCGCCATGCCGTGGTGGTGGCCAGCGCGCCCAACCTGACGGCGGAGAACATCGCCTTCAACGAGGTGGCGCGCCGCGCCATCGTGACCGACCCGGACTTCCACGGCGGCCACTTCTACGCGCATGGCGTGATCCCGAAGCGCGGCCTGCGCATCGCGCGCATGATCGGCCACATCACCTACCTGAGCGACGACGTGATGAACGAGAAGTTCGGCCGCCAGCTGCGCGACGGGCTGGAGCCGAAGTACTCGACGCAGGACATCGAGTTCCAGATCGAAAGCTACCTGCGCCACCAGGGCGACAAGTTCAGCGACTACTTCGACGCCAACACCTACCTGCTCATCACACGCGCGCTGGACTATTTCGACCCCGCGCGGCGCCACGGCGGCAGCCTCACGCGGGCGCTGGCGCCGGTGCGCGCGCGCTACCTGCTGGTGAGCTTCAGCACCGACTGGCGCTTCGCCCCGGCGCGCTCGCGCGAGATCGTCAAGGCGCTGCTGGACAACCACCGCGACGTGGCCTACGCCGAGATCGACGCGCCGCACGGCCACGACGCCTTCCTGCTGGAGGACGCGCGCTACATGGCCGTGGTGCGCTCCTACTTCGACAACATCGCCAAGGAGCTGGCATGAGCGAGACATCCACCATGCAGGCCATCGCCCGCCTGGTTCCCCAGGGCGCGCGCGTGCTCGACCTGGGCTGCGGCGACGGCGCCCTGCTCGACCTGCTGCAGCGCACCCGGGGCTGCACCGGCTACGGCGTGGAATATGCCGACGCCAACGTGCTGGCCTGCGTGCGCCGCGGCGTCAACGTGCTGCAGCTCAACCTGGAGGACGGCCTGGCGGTCTTCGAGGACAACAGCTTCGACGTGGTGCTGCAGATCGACACCCTGCAGCACCTGCGCAACGCCGAGACCATGCTGCGCGAGACGGCGCGCGTGGGCCGGCACGGCATCGTCGCCTTTCCCAACTTCGCGCACTGGCCCAACCGCCTGTCGGTGCTGCGCGGGCGCATGCCAGTCACGCGGCGCCTGCCCTACCAGTGGTACGACACGCCCAACATCCGCGTCGGCACCTACAAGGACTTCGAGGTGCTGGCGGGCAAGAACCGGCTGCGCATCCTCGACGCCTTCGGCCTGCAGGATGGCCAGGAGGTGCGCTTCCTGCCGAACGCGCGCGCGGGTACGGCGGTGTTTCACTTCGAGCATCCCTGAACGCGCGCTGCCTGCATGCTCCCGAAAAAATAGCTGCCAGCGCTTGATGGGCGTGGCTTTACGGCAAAAAATATGCCCATCACGGTACAGGCCAGCGCGCCGCTGCCGTGGTACGTGACACCGCGTAAGGGAAATCGTGCGTGAATGTAACAGCGGGCCTGCCGTAGATTTCCAGGCAGACCCGGACCGATCCGGCGCACCTTTTTCAGGAGACATGCATGGCCGCCGTATCGCTTGCCAACCACCGTTCCGTGGCCCGCCGGGTCACGCTCGCGGCGCTGGGCCTCGTGGCGCTGGTGCTGGTGCTGGTGGGGCTGGCCCTGGCGGTGCTCACCGAGCGCAGCACGCGCGCGCAGCTGGTGCGCAGCGTGGGCGACACGGCCCAGGCCCTGGCCCATTCGCTCGACGCCGCCGACAACACCAACCGCGAGCTGGCGAAAGGCGCCATGCGCGGCTTCCAGCGCTACTTCGAGGCCACCATGCAGCTCAACGAGGAAACGGGCGAGCTGCGCAGCTATGGGGCGCTGGTGAACGAGGACTACAGCGCCGTGGACAAGTTCGCCAGCGAAACCGGCGGCGTGGCCAGCGTGTTCGCCCGCAAGGGTGACGATTTCATCCGCATCACCACCTCGGTGAAGAACGAACAGGGCCAGCGCCAGCAGGGCACGCCGCTGGAGCGCACCGACCCCGCCCACGCGGTGGTGTCCAAGGGCGCGCCCTACACCGGCATCACCCTGGTGGCGGGCAAGCCCTACATGGGCGACTACCTGCCGGTCAAGGATGCCGGCGGCAAGGTGGTGGCGCTGCTGTTCATCGGCAACGACATCAGCATCTTCGATGCCATGCTGCAAAAGCAGGTCGAGCAGATGCGCTTCTTCGAGCACGGCGGCGTGTACCTGGTCAACCCCGGGGCCGGGCTGGAGCAGGCCCGCTTCGTGTACCACCCCACGGCGCGCGGCAAGAAGGTGCTCGAGGCCTTCCCGCAGTCGCGCGCCTTCTTCGAGGCGCTGGCGGCCGCGCCGGACGGCTTCGTGCGCGATGCGGCGGCCGTGCTCTATCCCGGGGCCGAGGCCCCCTGGGCGCTGCTACGCAAGACCCAGGGCGGCTGGTGGGTGGTGGCCGAGGTACCCGACGCCGAGGCCATGGCCAGCCAGCGCAACGTCTCCTGGGCCGTGTGGGGGCTGATGGCGCTGGCCCTGGGGCTGCTGGGCGTGGGCCTGTTCGTGATGCTGCGCCGCGGCGTCAGCCAGCCGCTCACCGGGCTCACGCAGGCCATCACCCTGGTGGCGCAGGGCGACCTGACGCAGAGCTTCCAGACCACGCGGCGCGACGAGATCGGCGCGCTGGTGCAAGAGGTCGAGGGCATGCGCCTGCGCTACGTGCAGATGCTGCAGCAGGTGCGCACGGCGGTGGACGGCATCGGCACCGCCAGCGCCGAGATCGCCAGCGGCAACCAGGATCTGTCGGCCCGCACCGAGGCCACCGCCAGCAGCCTGGGGCAGACGGCGCAGAGCCTGGAGCACCTCACGGCCACGGTGCGCCAGTCGGCCGACGCGGCGCACCAGGCGAACCAGCTCGCGGCCTCCGCCGCGCAGGTGGCGGCGCGCGGCGGCCAGGTGGTGGGCGAGGTGGTCAGCACCATGGGCGACATCAACCAAAGCTCGCGCAAGATCGCCGACATCATCGGCGTGATCGACGGCATCGCCTTCCAGACCAACATCCTGGCCCTGAATGCCGCCGTCGAGGCCGCGCGCGCCGGCGAGCAAGGCCGGGGCTTCGCCGTGGTGGCCGGCGAGGTGCGCAGCCTGGCGGGCCGCTCGGCCGAGGCCGCGCGCGAGATCAAGCAGCTCATCCACGCCTCGGTGGAAAAGGTCGAGGCGGGCGCGCGCCTGGTGCAGGACGCGGGCAGCACCATGGACGAAATCGTGGGCAGCGTGCAGCGCGTGGGCGGCATCATCGGCGAGATCACGGCGGCCGCGGCCGACCAGGCGGGCGGCATCGGCCAGGTCAACCAGGCCGTGGGCCAGCTCGACCAGATGACGCAGCAGAACGCCGCGCTGGTGGAACAGTCGGCCGCCGCCGCGCACAGCCTGCGCGAACAGGCCGGGCGCCTGGCGGGCGCCGTGCAGGTGTTCAAGCTGGAGCCGCAGGCCACGGCCCGGCCCGCACCCGGCCTGGCGCTGGCCCTTGGCAAAGCCTGAGCCACGGCGACGGCCATACGTCCCGGCGGGCCCGCGCCCGCAGCATGCCTCGGGCATACTGGCACGTGCTCCCCATTGCCGCGCCGAACCATGCACGCTGACGTTCCGACCATGCTCCTGATGATCATCATCAGCTCGGTGGCCATGGCCCTGGCGTTGGCCATCGTCGGCTGGGGACAGCGGCGCGACGGCATCGCCTGGTGGGCCGCCGGGCTGCTGCTGCATGCGCTGGGCTACGTGCTGTACAGCGGGCGCGGGCGCATGCCCGACGGCCTGTCCATCGTGCTCGCCAATGTCCTGCTGGCCTGTTCGCTCTCGGCGCTGCAGGCTGCCGTCCACCAGTTCCTGGGCCGGGCCTGGCCGCGCTGGCACATGGCGGTGCCGGTGGTATTCATCGCGCTGGTCATGTGGGCGCTGATAGACCACTACCCCCTGCGCGCAGCCATGGCCAGCCTGTGCTATGCGGCGCAGATCGGCCTGCTGCTTTCGGCCTTGCGCCCCATGCTCAGGCCCGGGGCCGGGCGCGGCGTGGTGCTGCTGTGCCTGGGGCTGGGCGTGCAGATGCTGGTGCTGCTGCTGCGCGCGGCCATGGCGCTGTGGGGGCAGCAGCATCCGTCGGGGCTGCTGGCGAGCGACCTGGTACAGAACCTGACCTTTCTGATGTCGTTCCTCACGGTGCAGATGGCATCGCTGGGCTTCGTCTTCATGACCCGGGACCGGCTCGACGAAGGCAACCGCCGCCTGGCCACCACCGATGCGCTCACGGGCGTGGCCAACCGCCGCTCGGCGATTTTCGCGCTGGAGCGCGATGCCGCGCGCGCCCAGCGCATGGGCGGGCCGGTGGCGCTGATGGTGGTGGACATCGACCATTTCAAGCGCATCAACGACGCGCACGGCCACCTGGCGGGCGACCGCGTGCTGTGCCACGTCGTCAACGTGCTGAGCGACCGCGTGCGCACCCAGGATCTGGTGGGCCGCTATGGCGGCGAGGAATTCCTCGTGCTGCTGCCGGACACCGGCCTGGACGGCGCCCTGGTGCTGGCCGAGCAGTTGCGCCAGAGCGTGCAGCAGTCGGTATGCCACTGGCAGGGCCAGGCCCTGGCCGTCACGGTCAGCATCGGGGTGTTCGGCGGCACCCTGGGCAGCGGCGACACCTGGGAGATGGTGCTCGACGCCGCCGACCGCGCCCTGTACCAGGCCAAGCAGGACGGACGCAACCGCGTCCAGGCCAGCCCCGGCCTGCGCACGCTGGCAGCGCGCGCCGCGCCCGAGGACGCGGCAGGCCCCGGACCATCCACACAGAACATTTGAGGAGGAGATCATCCATGCGTTTCACGGCCCGACTCGCGCTGTTCACGGCGCTTCCCGCCCTGCTGTTCGTATTTGCCCTGGGGGCCAGCCTGTGGGGGCTGGCACGCACGCAGAGCGGCTTCAACCGCTACATCGGCAACGAGCAGGCCATCGCCAACGGCCTGGTGGAGCTGTACGCCCAGGGCCTGCAAAGCGGCCAGGCACTGCGCAATATCCTGCTTGACCCCAGCAACGCGCGCGCCTTCGACAACTACGCCGCAGCCGCCAAGGCGTTCGACCAGGCCTATGCCGCCACCCAGCAAAACGCGCGCGGCACACCGTTCGAGGCGGGCCTGGCGCAGATCGGCGCGGCACGCAGCGCCCAGGTCACCGTGCAGGACCAGGTGCACGCCCTGGCGCGCACCGACAACGCCGCCGCCGCCGCGCTGCTGAACGCCAAGGAAACCCCCGCCTGGCGCGTGCTGCGCACGGCGCTGGTCCAGCAGGTCGAGGACGCGCGCAAGGCCGCCGCCGCCGCGCACGACGCTACCCAGACACAGGCCCAGCGCATCCAGTGGACGGTCGGCGGGCTGGCGCTGCTGGCGGTGGCCGTGGCGGGGGGGCTGGGCTGGGCGATGGCGCGCACCCTGCAGCGCGAGCTGGGCGGCGACCCCGCCGAGGCGCGCGAAGCGCTGCGCCGCGTGGCCGAGGGCGACCTGGGCCTGCATGACGAAGCCCGCCGCCAGGGTATCCCCGTCGGGCTGATGGCCGAGCTGGCACGCATGCAGGACAGCCTGCGCCGCCTCGTGGCGCAGGTGCGCGACGCCTCGCTCAGCATCACGCATGCCTCCAGCGAGATCGCCCAGGGCAACCAGGATCTGTCGGCACGCACCGAGAGCCAGGCCAGCGCGCTGGAACAGACCGCCGCCTCCATGGAGGAACTGGGCGCCACCGTGCGCCAGAACGCCGACAACGCGCGCCAGGCCAACCAGTTGGCGCTGAACGCCTCCACCGTGGCGGCCCAGGGCGGCGACGTGGTGGCCCAGGTGGTGGACACCATGCACGGCATCGACGACAGCGCGCGCCAGATCGCCGACATCATCGGCGTCATCGACGGCATCGCCTTCCAGACCAACATCCTGGCGCTCAATGCCGCCGTCGAAGCCGCGCGCGCGGGCGAGCAGGGCCGGGGCTTCGCCGTGGTGGCGGGCGAGGTGCGCGCGCTGGCGCAGCGCAGCGCCGATGCCGCCAAGCAGATCAAGGGCCTGATCTCGACCAGCGTGGAGCGCGTGCAGCAAGGCTCGCAGCTGGTGGACCAGGCCGGCGCCACCATGCAGGAGGTGGTGGCCGCCATCCGCCGCGTGACCGACATCATGGGCGAGATCAGCGCCGCCAGCAGCGAGCAGGCCGGCGGCGTGGCCCAGGTGGCCGAGGCCGTGACCCAGATGGACCACGCCACGCAGCAGAACGCCGCCCTGGTGGAGCAGAGCGCGGCGGCCGCGGCCAGCCTGAACCAGCAGGCGCAGGAACTGCAGCGCGCGGTGGAAGCCTTCCACCTCGACGCGGGCGGTGCCGCATACCGGCCGGCGCTGGCCTGAGCCCCATACCCCCGCAAGAAGGAACCGCCATGAACGCCCGCATGCCCACGCCCACCCTGCACAGCGCCGACGCCCTGGAGCGCATCGGCCAGGTGTGGGACGCGCAGATCGTCCCGCAGCTCACCGAGTACATCCGCATTCCCGCCAAGTCGCCCATGTTCGCCCCGGACTGGGCAGCCGAGGGCCTGCTCGACACCGTGGTGCGCAACGCCGCCGCCTGGGTCGAGGCACAGAAGGTGGCCGACCTGACACTGGAGATCGTGCGCCTGCCGGGACGCACGCCGGTGCTGTTCTTCGAGGTGGCGGCCACGCGGGCGCACGCCACGCAGACGGTGCTGATGTACGGCCACCTCGACAAGCAGCCCGAGTTCGAGGGCTGGCGCAAGGACCTGGGCCCCTGGACGCCCCAGTACGAGGACGGCAAGCTCTACGGCCGGGGCGGCGCCGACGACGGCTACGCCGTCTACGCCAGCATCGCCGCCGTGCAGGAGCTGCAGCGCCAGGGCGTGCCGCACCCGCGCATCGTCGGCCTGATCGAAACCTGCGAGGAAAGCGGCTCCGCCGACCTGCTGCCCACCATCGACGCGCTGCGCCCGCGCCTGGGCGACGTGGGCCTGGTGGTGTGCCTGGACAGCGGCGCGGGCAACTACGACCAGCTCTGGCTCACCACCAGCCTGCGCGGCATGGCCAGCGGCACGCTGAAGGTGGAAATCCTCACCGAGGGCGTGCACTCGGGCGACGCCTCGGGCCTGGTGCCGTCGAGCTTCCGCATCCTGCGCCAGGTGCTCGACCGGCTCGAAGACAGCCGCACCGGCCGCCTGCTGCCCGAGGGCTTCCACTGCGCCGTGCCGCCCGAGCGCCTGGCCCAGGCGCAGGCCACGGCCGCCATTCTGGGCGACGCGGTCTACCGCAACTACCCCTGGGCGCACGCAGGCTGCGGCGGCGCTTCGGCCTTTGCCCTGCCCACCACGCAGGACCCGGTGCAGGCGCTGCTGCGCCGCACCTGGGAGCCCACGCTCAGCGTGACCGGCGCCGAGGGCCTGCCCACGCTGCGCAACGCCGGCAACGTGCTGCGCCCCTACACCGCCTTCAAGCTCAGCCTGCGCCTGCCGCCGCTGGTGGACGCCGCCGCCTGCGTGCAGGAGATGAAGGCGCTGCTCGAAGACAACGCACCCTACCAGGCCAAGGTGACCTGGGAGATGGAAGGTGCCGCCAACGGCTGGAACGCGCCGGACACCGCGCCCTGGTTCGCCCAGGCGCTCGATGCCGCCAGCCTGGCGCACTTCGGCGCGGGCGTGGGCTACATCGGCCAGGGCGGCACCATCCCGCTCATGAACATGCTCAGCCAGGGCTTTCCGCGCGCGCAGATGATGGTCTGCGGCGTGCTCGGCCCCAAGAGCAACGCGCACGGGCCGAACGAGTTCCTGCACGTGCCCTACGCCAAGAAGCTCACCGCCGCCGTGGCCCAGGTCATCGCCAGCATGCCATGAGTTTTTGGCCTCCAGGGCTTGCCCAGAAAGCGCTGACAGCTTCTCTTTCAATAGCAAGAAAGCCCCGTGTGGCCCGTGGGGCGAAGGGCCCTCTATGATGCGCCGAGCCCCGCCCCCGCCAACGCACCATGCCTGACACCTCCGACCTGGACGCCCTCGCCTACACCCTGACCGCCTTCACGGCCAGCGATGGCGAGAACCTTGCCGTGTACGACTGGCCCCGGCCCGACGCGGCGCACGCCACCGTGCTGCTGGTGCACGGGCTGGGCGAGCACGCCGGGCGCTACGACGCGCTGGCGCAGCGCCTCGGCGCCTGGGGCTGCGCCGTGCGCGGCTACGACCACTACGGGCACGGCGAATCCGGCGGGCCGCGCGGCGGACTGCCGTGGGACACGCGCCTGCTCGACGACCTGGCCGACATCGTCGATGCCACGCGCGCGCACATGCCCCCGGGCCAGCCGCTGGTGCTGCTGGGCCACAGCATGGGCGGGCTGGTGGCGGCGCGCTTCGTCGCCCTGGGGCTGCGGCCGGTCGATGCGCTGGTGCTGTCCTCGCCCGCGCTCGATGCCGGGCTGGGCCCGGTGCAGAAGCTGCTGCTGGCCACGCTGCCGCGCATCGCGCCCAACCTGCGCGTGGGCAACGGGCTGGACGCGCACTACCTCTCGCACGACGACGCCGTGGTGCGCGCCTACCTGGCCGATCCGCTGTGCCACAACCGCATCAGCGCGCGGCTGGCACGCTTTATCGCCGAGGCCGGGCCAGCCACCGTGGCCCGCGCCGCGCACTGGCAGGTGCCGACGCTGCTGCTGTGGGCCGGGGCCGACCGGCTGGTGAACCCGGCGGGCAGCCGCGCCTTCGCCGCCGCCGCGCCCAAGGGGCGCGTGCAGACGCACTGCTTCGAGCCGCTGTACCACGAGCTGTTCAACGAAAGCCCTGAACTGGCCGAACCCGTGTTCGAGCGGCTGCGGCACTGGCTGGCCGCGCACGGCTGACGCGCTGCTACGGCGGCGGCAGGGGCCGGGCCAGGCTGCCGGCGCGCTGGCCGGTCTTGGACAGGTACATGGCGCGGTCGGCGCTGGCCAGCAGCGCCTCGGGGTCCTCGCCATGCTCGGGGTACATGGCCAGCCCGATGGACGCGCCGATGCATACCAGCAGCGCCTGCTCCTGCGCCTGGATCTGCCAGGGCTGCGCCAGCACGCCCGACAGGCGCTGCGCCAGGGCCTGCGCCTGCTCCTGCCGGTCGATGCCGCGCAGCAGCACGGCGAATTCATCGCCTCCCAGCCGCGCCACGAAGTCCGAAGTGCGCGCCACGTGGCGCAGCGTCCGCGCCACGTGCACCAGCACCTGGTCTCCGGCGGCATGTCCATGGGTGTCGTTGATCGGCTTGAAGCCGTCGAGATCGAGGTAGAGCACGGCGAACCGCGACTGCATGCGCCGCGCCAAGGACGCTTCGGCCGCCATGCATTCCATGAACTTGCAGCGGTTGAGCAGGCCCGTCAGACCGTCGTGGCTCGCCAGGTACTCGATGTGCTGCTGGTGCGCGTGGCGCTCGGTCACATCGGTGAAAGTGCGCAGCATGCCGCCGCCTTGCACGGGCAGGCTGCGTATTTCCAGGATGCGCCCGTTGGGGCGCCGGCGCACCACCAGCGGGGGAATGGGCGCTCCATCGGCCGGCTGGAAATGCGCGATGGCCTCGGGCGGCAGGCCATCGAACTCGCCATGCTCGCGCTGGTAGCGGATCACGTCCTCGACGTGGGGGCGGTTCTGCAGCACCTCGGGCGGCAGGTCGAGCAGAGTGAAGACGCGCTGGTTGCAGAACTCCACCCGCCCTTCCGCGTTCACCATGGCCACGCCCTGGTCCAGGCTCTGCAGCGTGGTCTGCAGGATGGCCGATTCCCGCGCCAGCAGGGCCGCGCTCTCGCGCGCGGCGGCTTCGGCACGGGCCAGCAGGACCTGCTGGCGCTTGAGCTCGGTGATGTCCAGATGCGCATACAGGCACTCGCCGGCGCCGCCGGGGCGCGCCACCACGCGGCAGTGGCGCGGCCCGGGCAGCGTCAGCTCGAACGGGGCGCCGGTGAAGCGCAGCATGTCGCGCAGGGTCTGCAGGCCCTGGGTGCAGGCAGCGGCATCGGGCGTGTCCACGCGCAGCCATGCCGCGTGGAACACGTCCGCCAGGGTGGCGCCCACGGCGGCCTGCGGGTCGCGCAGGCGGTACATGTGGGCGAACGCCGCGTTCACCCAGGTGATGCGCCCCGCGGCATCGCACAGCATCAGGCCGTTGGGCACGCGGTCGAGCAGCGACAGCGGCGAGCCGCTGTCCGGCGGCGGCGTGGTGCTGGCCTGGTCGTGCAGCACGTCCTGGTGCAGGCGCCACAGGCGCAAGCGCCCCACGCCTTCGAGCGGCAGCGACGACACCAGCAACTGGCGCCCCCGGTGCGCGAACACATAGGGCTGGGCCTGGTGGCGATGGCGCGCGATGCCTGCCTCGATGTACTTGTCGATGTGCGCCATCTCATCGGCATCCAGCCGCCCCAGGTAGAAGCGGCGCAGGTTGTGGCGGTAGTGCTCGCCCGCGAAGACATGGCCTTCGTGCTCGGGAAAGTAGCGCAGGAACATGTCGTTCCACGCCACCGTATGGTCCTGCCCATCGAACAGGCACATGGCGACACCCAGCCCGTCGAGCATGTGCCCGAGGGGTTCTATCCACGCATTCAGACGGGTGTTCATGGTGTGCAGGGTTCCGGCCTACATATCCGAAACCTATGGTGTCTCTGTTTTCATTAGCTTACACCAGCAGCATGAAATGCCGATTGCGCATTTCTACGCACGAACCCTCATATTTGGGATGCTCTGCACGAATCACCGCGCCGCGTGCATCTGCCGACTCGGGCGGTCTGCCGCGCACGCTTACCGCCCAATTCGTGCAGAGCATCCCGTGCGCCGGCGCCACGCCAGCCAGGCGAGCCCGGCGCCCGTCAGGCCGATGGGCAGCAGCGAGCCCCAGTTGAGCAGCGCCCAGCCCTGCGTGGTGACCAGCGCGCCCGAGGCGAACGAGGTCAGCGCCATGGTGGCGAACACGCAGAAGTTGATGGCCGCCTGCGCCCGGTCCTTCTCCTCGGGCCGGTAGGCCTGCATGGCGAGCGTGGTGCTGCCGGTGAAGAGGAAGTTCCAGCCCACGCCCAGCAGCGTCAGCGCCACGGTGAAGTGGGCGATCTCGACCCCCGCCAGCGCCACGGCCACGCAGGCGGCGTTGAGCAGCACGCCCACGCCCATCACCGCCAGCACGCCGAAGCGCTTGATCAGGTGCCCGGTGAAGAAGCCGGGTGCGAACATGCCGATGACGTGCCACTCCAGCACAAACGCCGCGTCGGCGAAGTCGTAGCCGCACACCTGCATAGCCAGCGGCGTGGCCGCCATCAGCAGGTTCATAACGCCATAGCCCAAGGCGGCGCCCAGCGTGGCGACGAAGAACGCCGGCTCGCGCAGCAGCGCCCCCAGCGGACGGCCCTGGGATGCCGCGCCGTCCGCCGCCTGCGCCACGGCCGGAAACCGCACGAACGCCATCAGCAGCATGGACAGCAGCCCCACCAGCACCAGCGCCACGTAGGCCCCCGCGAATGGCGCGGCCAGCAGGTTGCGCGTGTGGTTGGCCAGGTTGGGCCCGGCCACGGCGCCCAGCAGCCCGCCGGCCAGCACCAGCGACACGGCCTTCTCGCGGAAGGCCGGGGGCGCCAGCTCGGCCGCCGCGAAGCGGTACAGCTGCCCATTGGCGCTGTAGTAGCCCGCCACCACCGTGGCGGCGCACAGCAGCCAGAACTGGTGCGCGAACGCGGCCCCGGCGCACAGCAGGGCCGAGACCACGGCCACCGCCAGCCCGATCTGGAACGACGCCTGCCGCCCCCAGCGCCGCTGCGTGCGCGCCACCAGCCCGGTGGACAGGGCGCCGCCCACCACGTAGCCCATGACGGGCAGCGTGGCCATCCAGCCGTAGGGGGCGAGCTGCAGCCCGACCAGGCCGTTGATGGCGATGAAGACGACGTTGTTGGTGAGGAAAAGCCCTTGGCACAGGGCCAGCAGCCAGAGGTTCTTGTTCATGGTGTTTTGTGCTGCATCAATTCCGAGCAATTAACTGGGGCATTGTGCCGTGGCGTTGACCCAGGTCAGCGCCGCGGCCGTAACCCCGCCGTAAGGTGCGGGCCCATGCGCGGCGCCTGAACGCCGTGCCGGCAAGGAAACCACGTGACCCACGAAGCGAGCATCATCGACCCTGCCACCATGGCAAGGTCAAGCCCTGGCGCCCCCGATGCAGGCGCCCCTCCCCCGCGCGCGCCGGAACTGGTCTGCCCCGCAGGCAGCCTGCCCGCGCTCAAGGCCGCCATCGACGGCGGCGCCGACTGCGTCTACCTCGGCCTGCGCGACGCCACCAACGCGCGCAATTTCGCGGGCCTGAACTTCGACGAAGCCGCCATCCGCAGCGGCATCGCCTACGCCCATACGCGCGGCCGCAAGGTGCTGCTGGCGCTCAACACCTACCCGCAGGCCAGCAACCCCGCGCCCTGGCGCGCGGCGCTGGACAAGGCGGCCGCCTGGGGCATCGACGCCGTGATCCTGGCCGATCCGGGCCTGATGCGCTACGCCGCCGAGCACCACCCGCAACTGCGCCTGCACCTGTCGGTGCAGGGCTCGGCCACCAACCACGACGCCATCAACCTGTACCACCAGCAGTTCGGCATCCAGCGCGCGGTGCTGCCGCGCGTGCTCTCGCTGGAGCAGGTCAAGCAGGTGGTGCAGCGCACGCCGGTGGAGATCGAGGTATTCGGCTTCGGCAGCCTGTGCGTGATGGTCGAGGGGCGCTGCGCGCTGTCCTCGTACGCCACGGGCGAGTCGCCCAACACGCACGGCGTGTGCTCGCCGGCCAAGTTCGTGCGCTGGCAGGAGACGCCCCAGGGGCTGGAGTCGCGCCTGAACGGCGTGCTCATCGACCGCTACGGCAACGGCGAGAACG
>Ga0222424_100485_pt1 | contig 20624 bp, 15 predicted proteins | sample 2B2ome_FD_182468 | JGI IMG/M metagenome (GOLD analysis project Ga0222424, IMG submission 182468) | Enriched microbial communities from leaf-cutter ant dump, University of Wisconsin, Madison, United States - 2B200A (version 2) | ecosystem: Environmental > Terrestrial > Nest > Insects nest > Nest... | reverse complement strand
AATATGATTTTCATAAGTAGGCTTTGTCCGGAGGCTGTTGCTGGGTTTACATCAACTCCTTAAGCGTATCTATGGTATGATCGATCTCTTCCTTCGTGTTATACTTGCTAAACGAAAAACGGACAGGAACCAGATCCGGTGCCGTATTTAATGCAGCGATCACATGTGAGCCCTGGCTGGCTCCGCTGCTGCAGGCACTTCCTCCCGAAACACAGATATTGTGAATGTCGAGATTGAACAACAGCATTTCGGATCGCTCGGTTTGCGGAAATGAAACGCTGAGCACTGTATACAGGCAACTGCCAAATGCATCACCGTTGAAGATCACCGATGGGATCCTGTTTTGCAATTGGCTGGCCATATATTGCTTTAATTCTTTGATATAGGTCGCTTCCCGCTCATAATGGCTCATCGCCAGGTCCAGCGCTTTTGCAAAGCCTACAATGCCATACACGTTCTCTGTACCTGCGCGCATATTGCGTTCCTGCCCGCCACCGATTATAAAAGGTTTTATCTGGAGATTGTTGTTCACATACAGGATCCCCGCTCCCTTGGGCCCGTGAAATTTGTGACCCGACGCAGAAATGAAATCAACATCGATACGCTGAAGGTCAATAGGGTAGTGCCCTACAGTTTGCACGCAATCCGAATGAAACACCGCTCCGTATTTCCGGCATAATGCACTTACAGCGTTAATGGCCAGCAGGTTCCCGATCTCATTATTGGCATGCATCAGGGTTACCAGGCATTTGCGCTCCTGTGATGAAAGCTGCAGTTCCAGATCTTTCAGGTCAATATGTCCGTTTGGCAATAGTGCTACAAGACTTTGGGTAACCGCATCCCCATCACAGTAATGTTCTACCGTGTGCAAGACCGCATGGTGTTCGATGGCGGAGGTGATGATGTGCGTACAGCCCAGGTCCCGGATCGAAGCGCTGATGGCTGTATTATTACTTTCGGTACCTCCGGAAGTAAAGAAAATTTCACCGGGCTTTACATTCAGATGCCGGGCTACCGTTTTTCGAGCGGTTTCTACTGCCAGGCGGGTTTCTCTTCCATAGGAATAAACAGAAGAGGGATTGCCAAAATATGTGGTCATATAAGGGAGCATCGCATCCAGCACTTCCTGGTCCAGGCAAGTGGTTGCGGCATTGTCTAAGTATATCTTTTCCATTGAATGTTCCTTCCTTTTTATCCGGAATGTCTCCTTCCGGATAAAACGATCTGCAAAGTTAAGGATGCTGTGGTATATGGAGTTTGTAGACTACAGGCACGGACCACTATAGTTAACCGTTAAATAAGACGTCTCATCTGACTGAAACAAATACAGAAGCCTTCAGTTATCAGCGATCTGTTAGAAGTCAATGATTATGGAACTTCAAGCATCAAACGAATCTAACCTGAAACAGTCCTCACGCCATGCTTTCCTTGATATCCTGCATCAGCTTTTGTGCGATGTTTTTGGCTTTCACCTCAAAGTCGCTTTCGGAATAAATACGGATGATGGGCTCTGTGTTCGACATTCTTAAATGCACCCAGTCCTCATCAAACTCGATTTTCAAACCATCCTCATCATTCATGGGCAGCTTGCTGTATTTCTCCTTTATCCGCGCAAAGATGGATGGCAGATCGGTGTTTTTGTCCAGCTCGATTTTGTTTTTACTGATAAAATAATCGGGATACATACCCCGGAGCGACTTGATGCTGCCTTTCTGATTGGCCAGGTGGCTCAGGAATAAAGCGATCCCGATCAATGCATCACGTCCATAATGAAAATCGGGCACAATAATACCTCCGTTGCCTTCACCACCAATAACCGCGTGAACGGCTTTCATTTTGGTAACAACATTTACTTCTCCAACAGCCGAGGGATAATAAGCGCCCCCATGCTTAAGCGTAACCTCTTTTAGTGCCTTGGTACTGCTCATATTGCTTACCGTATTTCCTTTCCGTTGGGAGAGCATATAGTCTGCAACGGCAACCAGGGTGTATTCTTCACCAAACATGCTTCCGTCCTCGTTTACAAAACAAAGGCGGTCCACGTCAGGATCTACCGCAATTCCAAGATCTGCTTTTTCCTTTACCACTACGCTCGACAACTCTGCCAGATGATCGGGCAGCGGCTCGGGATTATGTGCAAAATTACCGGTCACGTCCCGGTTAAGAACGATCACTTCTTCTACGCCTAATGCATTCAGCAAGGCCGGAACAAAGATGGCCCCGGTAGAATTGATGGCATCTACCACTACCTTGAAGTGTTTCTTGGCAATGGCTTCTTTTTGTACCAGCGGATAGGCCAGGATGGCATCAATATGCTTTTGCATGTATGTGTCGTTCTGCTCAATTTTGCCCAGTTTATCAACAGGAGCAAATTCAAAACGTTCCGCTGCCGCAATATCCAGCAGTTCCCGGCCGAGTTCCGCTGAAATAAATTCTCCGTCGCTGTTTAATAATTTAAGGGCATTCCATTCTTTTGGATTGTGGCTTGCCGTTAAAATAATACCGCCATCCGCTTTTTCCATTGGTACGGCGATCTCAACAGTAGGTGTAGTGCTGGGGCCCAGGTCGATCACATCAATACCCAGGGCGTTGAGCGTTGCAGTAACCAGGCTGCTGATCATCGGTCCGCTGATACGGCCGTCGCGTCCCACAACTACCTTTATTTTTTTTGAGCCGGCTGCTTTTTTAAGAATAGATCCATAAGCTGCGGTAAATTTAACCACATCTACCGGAGACAGGGTCTCACCGGTTTTGCCTCCAATTGTTCCGCGGATTCCGGATATACTTTTTATAAGCGACACACTATGTTTTTTTATTTTAAGAATCAGGTACTATTGCCGGGCCCCGGCTTATTGCGGTTGCAAAAGTACGCCGCTTCGGCGAGATTATTTTACTTATAACATTACTTTTACTGAAAATGCGCAACCTGGCTATGGCGGTTGCACAACAGACGGCAGGCTATGAACCCGCGTATACCAAGTGGGGCTATCCGGTTCTTTGGACCTTTTTTCGCTGAAACGGCGGAACCGCTTCCTATACCCCATACAACAGAGTTGACAATAAAATAAATTGATAGTCAATGTGTTGTTTTTAGAATGCGTGCTGCTTTCGGAGTGTTAGGGCATCCGTTTATTGTTCAGCAAAAGATATTGTGCCGTTTGGTAATAGGCATTGGTCAATGAGCTCATTTTTGTTCGTACAGAGTCCAGCACCTGGTGAGAATACGTAATGGTCGTATCGATCGGGGTCAGGTCTTCTTCCGCAAAGTCAAGACTTTTTACATAGTAGAACTGGTCGTTTACAATGCCGATCTTGCCGGCTGTATTGGTAATAAAAGCGAGATTTCCCTTTTTATCGGGAGCAAGAAGATCGCGGCCCAGTGTGAAATTATCATAGGGGCGCTGCAGCAGACCGGCGATCGTTGGCAATACGTCAATTTGTGAAACGGTTTCCTTTCTTAACTGAGGAGCCACAAGATAAGGCGCGTAAATCAGGAAGGGGACATGCTCATCTGAGAGGCGGTGCGTGGTCCAAACGGCGGGATATACACCGGTGGCATTACCGGCTACTCCATGGTCGCCTATAAAAACAAAGATCGTGTTATGAAAATAGTCTTCCCGTACGGCGGCGTCCATGAATTTACGGATGGAATAATCGGCATACCGGAAGGTATTGTATTCTTCGAGGGATTCAAACCCGTTGGCGAGGAGGCTTTCTTTTGGCACTTCTTTTTTTTCAAAATCCCGGTCTGTTTCCGGGATGGTATAAGGCCGGTGATTATCGGAGGTTTGTATAATTGCAAAAAAAGGTTGTTTTTCTGTTTTGAATACATCATTTGCCGCCAGGAAAAGATCCTTATCGCTGACGCCCCAGACATTGATCCGTGGCGCCCGGATCGTTTGTTCTGTATGCAATTGAAGATTACTGATATTCATCAGCAGCCCTTCAAAATTATTGAACCCCGGATCGCCGCCTAAAAAGTAATGCTTCGAATAATCGGTGAAATTATTGATGATCGTGTTTTGGTCGATGGCTTCAGGATTGCGTGTGGAGAATTTGAACAGCTGAACATCGGGTGTACCGGTTAAGATAGCAAAAAGCCCTCTTGCAGTAGAAAAATGAGGTGTAAAACAGCGTTCAAAAAAAATACCTTTTTTGCTCAGTGAGTCAAAGTATGGGGAAGCATTAAGCACATTGCCGCTCATACTGCTTTTGTACATGCTGTACGATTCACAAACAACCAGCACCACATTGGGCTTACTTTCCAGGCCGACGCTATGGGGGGCCACTGTCCGTTTAAACCCAAAAGGGGCCTTTGGCGGAAATTGCAGAAATTCGGCCATAAGGGGAAAGGCCTCCCGGGCGCCTTTTTCATTGATGACCGGTTTCCGGAACCGCATAGTGGAAAAAAAATTCTGCAGGGGGTTCAGGGCCAGGTAGGTTTTAAAGCTGTCCTTGAGTGCAAATGAATCTTTCCATTTTAACGGCGCATCATCAACTTTACCGTAGATAAAAAGACCCAGCAAAACGGCCGTAATAACAAAAGGGAAGCGGCGGTGTATGATGGCTTTTCCGTCTGTCAGGTTAATGACCTGCCAGTGGCTTTTATTAAGTGCCCATTTAAAACAGATAACGGCCGCAGCCAGGCCCACCAGGATCCAGATCAGCGGGTAGGTTTGCCAGATCATATTCAGGGAGATGCCGGGGTCTTCTACAAAATTCATTGCACCGGCGTCCAGCCGCGTCCGGTTATACGAAAAACTGACCATATCCGCAATAAAGAACAGGAACAGCAGGAATGTGATCACGGCCAGGTACCAGGTCCAGATGCGCTTATTACGGGCGGAATAGAAAGGAGAAAAAGAACGTTCGTAGCTGAACAGGATCACGGGCATCAGGAAAATAGAGATCCACCGCAGGTCATACTGTACGCCCAGGGCAAATGAGGGAATGCAGTCGTCAAAAGAAATACCGGGGGGCTTGAACGCAAAAAAAGTAACGAACCGGAAAATAAAGAACAAGGCAAAAAGTACCAGTCCGGTGTTAATGACCCACAGGATCGTTTTCGGTATTTGCAGCCTCGATAACATAAGGGTGCAAACTTAGTTAAAAGTTTCAGGTTTGAGGCCGGAACCGGGATTTGAGCGGTAAGATCCGGGTGCTTTAAGCAGGCCGGCATACCCCGGATCAAAGTCAAATTAAAACTCAAACCCCGATTCTCAGCGCTCAACACTAAATTTGCCTAATGACCCGTTTTTTGTATATCCCGTTTCCGGACTGGCTGGTAAAGGCCGATCGCTGGCTGTTTGAACTGATCAATATCAAAACTGCCAACCCATTCCTGGATGGTTTGCTGCCCCTGTTCCGCAACCCGTATGTATGGGGGCCGCTTTACCTGTTTATAGTAGCCTTTGTGCTTATCAACTTTAAAAAGCAGGGATGGCTCTGGCTTTTGCTTTTTATCTGTACAGCAGCCAGCACGGACCTGGTAGGCGCACATCTTTTTAAGAACATTTTTGAGCGGCTGCGGCCCTGTAACGACCCGGAAATGGAGGGGCATGTGCGCATGGTACTGGGGCGCTGCTCCGGGGGCTTCAGTTTTGTTTCTAACCATGCCATCAATCATTTCGGCATCAGTATGTTCTTTTTTATGACATTCCGCCGGTTTTTCAGATACGCCTGGGTTCCGCTCGTATGGGCAGGCATTATCGGGCTGTCGCAGGTATATGTAGGCGTGCATTATCCGGTTGATGTACTGGGTGGAACGATCCTCGGAATATTAATTGGCCTGTTTTGGGCCAACTTATTTAATAAAAGGATCGGATTTCATATCTTCGATAAGGAATCAACCGAAATAGATTAATGGAAGTACTCATAATAGCCTTGTTGATTTTACTCAATGGACTATTTTCAATGGCAGAAATAGCGCTTGTATCGGCCAGGAAAGCAAGACTGGAAGCCCAGGCGAACAAAGGCGACAAGCGGGCGGAAGCAGCGCTTAAACTGGCCAACCATCCGGATGTTTTTTTATCCACCGTTCAGATCGGTATTACCCTTATCGGTATTTTAACCGGTATTTACTCCGGAGACAAGATCACGGGACATATCGCATCATTTCTGGAGCAGTTCCCGGCCCTCGCTTCCTACAGTAAGGGCATTGCGACCACCACCGTGGTTATCATCATCACCTATTTTACCCTGATTTTCGGAGAACTGGTGCCAAAGCGCATCGGCCTTTCAAGCCCCGAAAAGATTGCGAAATTTGCGGCGCAGCCTATGCGCTGGGTTTCTATAATTACGTACCCGTTTATCTGGTTGCTTACAAAATCGAGCGGATTGATCGGGAAGATCTTCAACATTAAAAGTGAAAACAGCCAGGTAACAGAAGAAGAGATCAAAGCGATCATCAGTGAGGGTACGGAGCAGGGGACCCTGGAGGAAACCGAACAGGAGATCATTGAACGGGTGTTTCACCTGAGCGACCGGAACATTACTTCGCTGATGACGCACCGCAGTGATATTGTATGGTTTAAGGTAGATGATACAGAGGAAATGATCCGGGAAAAAATATTAAAGGAACCACATTCGATTTACCCGATCTGTGATGAGGAGATCGACAATATTAAAGGGGTCATCTCGTTAAAGGACCTGTATACCAATAAAGACACGGTTCCTTTTAAAGACCTGATGCGGCCGGCCCTTTTTGTACCGGAGAATAATACGGCGTTCCGGGTAATGGAAAAGTTTAAAGAGTCGCAACTGCACTCCTGTTTTATTGTGGATGAATATGGAAGTGTGCTGGGGATGATCACCCTCAACGATATTCTGGAGGCGATCATCGGTGATATGCCGGAGGAAAATGAAGATGACTATGAAATTATCCGCAGGGATGATGATTCGTTCCTGGTAGATGCGCAGATCCCGTTTTACGATTTTCTTTCTTATTTTGATAAAGCTGAATGGATGAATGAAGGCGAGCAGGAGTTTGATACACTGGCTGGGTTTATCCTGCACCGGGTGAAGCAAATACCCTCCACCGGTGATAAACTCGACTGGAACGGGTTTGATTTTGAGATCGTTGACATGGACGGTCACCGTATCGACAAAGTGCTGGTCCACATCAGTGAAACATTGAAAGAAGAAATGGATGAGGATTAAGGAGCGTGTGATCGATTGATGCGATGTTTTTAATGAGAAGCGGCGCACCGGAACCGTTTACCGGCCAACAGCCTCATGAAGCAAAATGATCGATAATCAGTTGGGCCTTTGCTCTTCCGACAACAACGGCCAGCTCGTCCAGCGATTTTTCTTTTACGTTCTTAACAGAACGGAACTCCTTCAGTAACTCGTTGGCCGTATTTTTCCCGATCCCTTTTATGGACTCCAGTTCGTTTTTGAACGTGCCTTTGCTTCTTTTTTGCCGGTGAAAGGTGATGCCAAAACGGTGTACCTGATCGCGTATGAACCGGATCAGCTTCAGACTGGAGCTGTTATACGGAAGTTTCAATGAGTCTTTATCACCTGCAAAAAAGATCTCCTCTACGTTTTTTGCAAGCCCTACCAGGGTAATGCTGCCCTGTAGCTCCAACGCTTCCATAGCCTCCAGTGCGGCGCCCAGCTGCCCTTTTCCACCATCAATGATCACCAGCTGGGGAAGGGGCTGTTGCTCCTCCGACAGTCGTTTATAGCGACGGTAAACGGCCTCCTTCATACTGGCAAAATCATCAATACCCTGTACCGTTTTTACATTGAAATGGCGATAATCTTTTTTACTGGGCACTCCGTTTTTAAAACAAACCATTGCGGAAACGGGGTAGCTGCCTTGGAAGTTGGAATTATCAAAACATTCGATATGAACGGGCAGCTCCTGCAGCTGCAGATCGAGCTGTAATTGTTCCAGCACTTTTACATGATCCACATTCCGGTTGATCTTTATACGCTCTTTGTTCCTGAGCTCTTCGATGAAATATCCTGCATTTTTTTCGGAGAGCTCCAATAGCTTCTTCCGGTCGCCTGCCTTGGGTACCACAATTTCCACATTGGCTTCGGGGTATTCGATGTCAAATGGCACAATGATCTCCGGAACCTGGCTGTTAAAGGTCATGCGCAGCTGACTGATGGCATATACCAGGATCTCTTCCACGGGCTCGTCCAGGTGGGTTTCCAGCTTGTTGGTCTGCGTTTGCACCACGGTTCCGTTCCGGATCATCAGGTAGTTTACATATGCGATGGATTGCTCCTTGGTGATGGAAAACACATCTTTATCGCCACCCCTGATGCCGGTGATCACGGATTTAGACTGATAATAATCCTCCAGGTATTCGATCTTCTTGCGTACCTGTTCTGCTTTTTCAAATTCCAGCGCTTCTGCATGGGCGCTCATTTCATCTTTAAAATGACGGATCACCGGTCGCAGGTTACCCTTCAGCAGATCCCGGATCTGCCCGATATTTTCGTCATAGTCCTGCCGTGTCTGTAATCCTTCGCAGGGACCTTTACAATTACCTAAATGATACTCCAGACAAACCTTGAATTTTCCTTTTTCAATATTTTTAGGGCTCAGGTTCAGGCTGCAGGTACGCATGGGAATGGTGCGTTTGATAAACTCCAGCAGCTCCCGTACTTTAAAAACAGAAGTGTAGGGGCCCAGGTATTCCGAGCCGTCGTCTACCGGCTGCCGTGTCAGGTAAATGCGGGGAAACGGTTCATTCCTGATCACAATGTATGGATAGGACTTGCTGTCCTTCAGATTAATATTGTACTTGGGCTGGAATTGCTTGATCAGCGAATTTTCGAGGAAGAATGCATCAGGCTCACTGTTTACGATCGTAAACTCAATGTGATGGATGCGCTGTACCAGCTCATGCGTTTTATAGTTGGTAAAGGTCTTATTAAAATAAGAGCTTACCCTTTTACGCAGATCCTTTGCCTTACCCACATACAGAATCTTGCCGGTATCATCAAAATACTTGTAAATGCCCGGCTGGTGTGGAATGGTAGTGGCGATATTTGAGAACGTGTCCTGTGTCAATCTTTTGCCAACGATGTTTAGAAACCTGCAAAATTAGCCGGTAAATGTTATTTTAAAAAATGCTTTGTAAAAACAACGGTGGCAACCGGCGTTTATGCAGGATTGTTGCCCGGGCCGTTCTGTTCCCGGAAGGCTGTAAAACGCTGCGGTGGCTCAAAAAAAAGCGGGCTGTGTTTTGCAGCCCGCTTTTAGTATTTAAAAAATAAGATCAACCGTCTATTGTACCGAATCCTTATCTACCAGTATGTCCCCGGTCATTTCTTTAGGGATCGGCAATTTCATAAATGTAAGAATCGTCGGTGCGATATCGCCCAGCTTTCCTTCTTTAATGGTTCCGTTCCAATTGCTGTCAATAATGAATAAAGGCACGGGGTTCATGCTGTGCGCAGTATTTGGACTGCCATCTTCATTAACAAGGTAATCAGAGTTGCCGTGATCGGCGGTAAGGAAGACCACGTAATCCTGCTTCAGGGCTTCTGTTACGATCTGCTCCACGCACTGGTCCACCGTTTCCACAGCTTTTACAGCGGCTGAAAAAACACCGGTATGCCCTACCATATCTGCATTTGCAAAGTTCAGGCAAATGAAATCGGCTGTTTTATTATGGATCTCCGGAAGAATAGCTTCCGTAAGCTCCCGGGCACTCATCTCCGGCTGCAGGTCGTACGTAGCCACCTTGGGTGAAGGCTTCAGGATACGGCTTTCTCCTTCAAATGGCTTTTCGCGCCCGCCGCTGAAAAAGAACGTTACATGCGGGTACTTCTCCGTTTCTGCAATACGGATCTGTTTCAGGTGGTTGGCTTCGATCACTTCCCCGATGGTTTGGGTAAGGTCTTCATTATGGAACAACACATGCACATTCTTAAACGTATGGTCGTAAACGGTCATGGTGGTATAATCCAGTTCCAGTGTATGCATGTTCTGCTCCGGATGGTTCTGCTGGGTCAGTACTTCGGTAATTTCCCGGCAGCGGTCTGTACGGAAATTAAAACAGAGCACGGAATCGCCGTTTTGAATGGTGGCTACCGGCTGGTTACCGGCATTTACGATCACCGTTGGTTTGATGAATTCGTCGGTAATGCCCTGCGCGTAGCTGTTCTTAACGGCTTCTATAGCCGATGCTGCGGTTTCTCCCTTCCCGTTCACCAGGGCTTCATAGGCCAATGCAACACGTTCCCAGCGCTTATCCCGGTCCATCGCATAATACCGGCCATCGACCGTAGCAATTTTACCGGTTCCGGTTTGATCCAGGTGTTGCTGCAGGTCTTCTATAAAGCCCAGGCCGCTTTTGGGATCCGTATCTCTTCCGTCTGTAAACGCATGGATGTAAACCTCCTGTAATCCGTTATCCTTACAAATGTTAATGAGTGCTTTCAGGTGGTTGATGTGTGAATGTACCCCCCCGTCGCTTACGAGACCTAACAGGTGTAAGGGTTTACTGTTTTCTTTTGCATGGGTAATGGCACGCAATAATTCTTTATTGGACGCCAGCTCGCCAGTCTTGATGGCTACATTAATGCGCTGAAGTTCCTGATACACAATACGTCCTGCGCCAAGGTTGAGGTGCCCCACTTCAGAGTTCCCCATTTGTCCTTCCGGTAATCCCACTAATTCCCCAAATGTGGTAAGGGTCGTATGCGGATACCGGCTGTATAAAGACCTGGTAAAAGGCACGTTGGCATTCTGGATCGCATCCGCCGATGCAACTTTCCCGAGCCCCCAACCGTCCATTATGAGTAATATTGCTCTTTTTTGTGACATGAACTTGTGATTTTAGTTAAAAATTAAAAAGGCTTTGATAAACGCATGGTAAAACACGCGCTGTTACCGAAGCGGTAAAATTAAACAGATTATTTAAGAATAAATGACTTCCACGGGTTCTGTTTACACACTTTTTGGTTGGGGTGGCAAGATACCCGGCGAACAAGCATGATTTTTTAATATATTCGTGATACCCGAGGAAGGAGTAATAACAAAATGAAGAAACAATGAAACATTTATTACGATTGTCTTTAATTGCTTTTGTAACCAGCCTGTTGGCTGTTGGCCTGCACGCACAGAGCGTGGATGGGGTTATTACAAGTCTGAAAACCGGAAACGCAGCACAGCTTGTTGTAAATGTTGGAGAAAGTATGCAGTTAACGATCGCCGATAAAAGCAACAACTATAATAAATCCCAGGCAGAACAGGCGCTGAAAGATTTTTTCGGAAAAGCAACGGTAAAGGGTTTTGAGTTAAAACACAAAGGAAGTTCTCCCAATGGTAATTATGCGATCGGGACGCTTCAGACGGCCGGTGGAAATTACCGGGTAAATATTTTCATGCGCAGGGAAAAGGGGGGAGAAGTGATCAAAGAGTTGCGCTTTCAATTGATTGAGTAAGAATTCTGTGAAAATTTAGTGATAAAACGGCCTCTCCTAAAGAGAGGCTGTTTATTTTTACAACCATGAACGCATTTCAGGAAAAACTCGAACATCTGATCCGTGAGGCCCTTCAGGAAGATATCGGATCGGGGGATCACTCTACACGTAGCTGTATTGATCCGTCGGCCAGGGGCAAAGCGGTATTAAAAGTAAAACAGGAAGGGGTGCTGGCAGGGCTGCAGGTGGCAGAAAAGATCTTAAAATTTAAAGAGCCGGACAGCCTGGTCACATTTTTTATGAATGATGGTGCGGATATGAAGCCCGGTGATATTGCTTTTGAAGTGGAAGCGTTGGAGCATACCATCCTTCAATGTGAGCGACTGCTGTTGAATTGCATGCAGCGCATGAGCGGTATTGCCACCCTTACCCGCAGGTATACTGACAAGCTAAAAGGATTTCATACGCGGCTGCTGGACACCCGGAAGACGACGCCCAATTTCCGGTTGCTGGAAAAGGAAGCCGTACGCATTGGCGGAGGTGTGAACCACCGGTTTGGCCTGTATGATATGATTATGCTGAAGGATAATCATATCGACTATGCCGGAGGGATCGAAAAGGCCATTCAGAAGGCACACGATTATGTACAGCGTAACGAACTCCCGGTACAGATTGAAATTGAGACGAGGTCGCTCGACGATGTGAAAAAGGTATTGGAAGTGGGCAAAGGAAAAGTATTCCGGGTGATGCTGGACAATTTTACCCCCGGGCAGATCGCCGAGGCGCTTCAGATCATCGACCGTGCTTTTGAAACAGAGGCCAGTGGCGGAATCAATCTGGATACGATCGAGGCTTATGCGGCCACCGGTGTCGATTTTGTAAGTGTGGGCGGATTGATCCACCAGGCGCAAAGTCTGGACCTGAGTCTGAAAGCGGCGATATAAGTTTCAAGTTATCCGGATTGCCATCCGGATGGCCTGAACGGTTAAACCCTAAACAGTTTTCAGTACTCAGCTACCAGTTGTTAAGATTAGCGATGAGCATCAAGTTTTGACCGGTTCAGGCTGAAATATTTGAACCTGAAACCTTAAACAAAAAAAGTGGCAAAGAATAAATCAGATCAGAACGGGTTTGTATACAGCACCAACCCGGATTTTAAGTTTGAACCGGACGGTGGCCAACAGGATACCCTGCCGCCGGCACAGCAACGACTGCGTATACAGCTGGAGACAAAACACCGCGGCGGAAAAACAGCCAGTGTGATCCTGGGGTTTACCGGAACGGATGAAGATCTGCAGGACCTTGCAAAAAAATTGAAGTCCTTCTGCGGAACGGGGGGCAATGCCAAGGATGGTGAAATCATCATCCAGGGCGATCATCGCGATAAATTGCTTCAATGGTTCCAGAAGAACGGGTTTACCCAGGCGAAGAAAAGCGGAGGATAGCCGGAGAAATTCAGCGTATACAATTTCCTGTTTGAGACGTTAAAAGTCAGTAAGTCCTTTTTTTCATTGGCGCTTTTACATGCCCGGGATCGATATTGAAGTTGTTTACATGCTGCTATTACCGTATTCCCAACAGATCTGTAATATATTGAATCTGTTTAAAACCGGCGGGGAAGGGGCTTCAACAAGCGTTCTGTAAACATTTAAAAAACTCTGTTATCTTTTCGACATCAATGTTTCTCCGGCGGGCAGGGTTTCCGGCACATGCACCTCTGTCCCTTCCAGTTTTAACCGGGGATCATTGATGTCCACCAGTTCTGAAAGTTCGTACACGTTCCGGTATCCGTATCCATACAGGTTGATATAGGTTGGAATATTTAAGGCCAGTGTAACCGATTTTAGCTTTTTGGAGGCCATGGCCGGAACCACGGCTTTTGTGGCAAAATTACGCTGATCGCCGTTAAAGTTATTGTTACAGTAAATCAGCACCTTTGTTTGAGGAGCGGGGATCACTTTTGACAGGTTCTCCTGCGTAAAATCAGAAAAATTCAAATGAACCGCATCCTTGATGTGCTTCCGGTTGTACATTTCGTCTGACCGGGTATCCAGAACGATAACACCGTTTTCGCTGCTTAATTTTAAAAATTCATCCAGGGTAATCAGTCTTTTTTCCCGGTGAACCTTTACTTCTTTTACCAGTTGTTCAAAAGCGGTATAGTCTACTTTCGCTTTTGCGACCGCTTTTTGCGCAAAACCTGTATGTGCCATCAATAGCGCCGGGAAAATAAAAAGCAAAGTGCCTGGTTTCATTGTTGCTGTTTTTAACAGGATGAAGTTACTTATTTTCCGGTTGCATATGAAAAATGAGCCACCGCTTCCGGTACTCCCCCTGTTGCATGGTAAAAGTCAAGTGCAGCGGAATCCGTTGCACTGGCCTGTACAAAAAAATCCGACACCCCATGTGCCCGGCACCAGGCGCCGAGAGTATCAAGGAGCCTGCGTCCGATGCCCTGCCGTTGATATGCCTCTTTAACGGCCAGATCGTAGAGGTACACTTCGCTGGCCTCCGAATAAACAGAAGGAAGCACGTAGGCGGTAAGCCCCCCGATAACAATATCGTTTGTAGTGGCAACAAAGAATCCGATGTTTTTTTGGAACAGGAGATTCTTTAAATGAGTCTCGTCCGGCAGGGATGTGGTCATTGCAAATACGTCAACATAAAGGAGTATGAGTTGCCGGAGCAATAATTCGTCCTCCTGCAGGAGTTGTCTGTACCGGATATTCATATGCAAAAGATACAAAAAAGCCGGAACAACGGTCCGGCTTTAAAAAAACAGGTGAGGGTGCTTAGTACCCGAAAATTTCCTCAAGCGTCAGGGCTTTCACCTGTCCGATCTTTTGAAGATCCGCCGGTTTGATCTTTTTATCCGAACCCAGCACGCAATAGGTATAAGGCTTGCCGGACAGCTCTTGCTGATGGAAGGCCCGGATATCGTTAAACCTGATATTGACCAGCTGATCATATTTCGTTTTCCGGATATCGTAGTTCAGCCCTTTGCGTTGCGCAGCCAGGTAGCTGAACAGGATCCCTTCATTGGTGATGCGGTCGGTTTCCAGGTCGTTTTTTAAGCTGGCTTTGGCACTTTCGAAGCTTTTGTCCGATTTCGGAAGGGTATTGATGAGTTCGTTCATGCCGGCAATGGCTTCATTCATTTTGTCTGCCTGGCTGCCTACATACGCCATAAAACTATACATGTCTTCTTTTTTGGAAGGTGTTAAATAAAGTGCGTAAGTAGAATAGGCCAGTGCTTTTGATTCGCGGATCGTCTGAAAAACAATCCCTCCCATACCGCCGCCGAAGTAATTGTTGAATACATCAATGGTCAGTTCCTTTGAGGGCTCGTAAGCTTCTGTATTGCGTACCCACCGGATCTCTGATTGTACCATATCATAGTTGCTGAACAGTACCTGGTTTTCTGCCTGGGTTGTACGGCTAAAGCTAAGCCCCGCCGGGTAATCATTAAAGCGGGCCGGCACCTTGTGCAGCGCCGTTATCTTCTTTGAAGCATCTGCCATTGCAGATGGTCCAAAATACATAACGATGTGTTTATACCCGGTGAGCTGATGCAGCGCATCGATCAGGGTCTTACTGTCGAGCTGTTGCAGTTCGTCATCGGTGAGTGTATAATTGAACGGATTTTTAGCCCCGTATGAAGCATAAGCGCTAAGGCCCTGCATGATGGCGCCCTTGTCCAGCTTCCGGTTGGCCCTTGCTTTTGCCAGGCGCCCTTTTAATGCGCTGAGTGCGGCCTCATCCGGTTTACAATTTGCCAGGATCTCCTCAAAAAGACGGACAGCTTTTTCAAAATTTTCCTGGAGGCCGGAGATGGTAATGGTCGTATTTTCGGTGCCTACATTGATATTGTAGCTGCAGGCAATATTGTAGAATGCTTTGTTGATCGCCTCCGCGGTGTATTTATCGGTTCCGATGTAAGAAAGATAATTTGCGGCCACAGGCAGGATCTTATTATTCCAGGAACCCATATCAAAGCGGTAATAGAGACTGAACAATTCGTTTTCCTTATTGGGTACATACAATAATTCCGCGGTGCCGGCCCTGCCTTTCTGAATGGCTTTGGCATAGTCGATCCACAGCGGTTTAACCGGTGTGGCCGGCATGGCATTTACTTTTTTTACATAGTCTGATTCCAGACTGTCATTGGTTGCCACCGGTGTAATAGCGGGTTTCTCCACTTTTGCAATGTTTTTATCTTCCCCCTTACGTTTGTATATAACGGTGTAATTATCCGTTTTAAAAAAGCGGTTGGCAAAATCGACGACCTCTTTTTTGGTGATCTTTGAGAGATCCCGCAGGTAGGATACATTTTTGACCCAACCCTCACCTTTGTTGGCAATAAAGGACTGCATCAGCTGATCAGCCCGGTTATCGTTGCTGGATAGCCCCCGGATCTCATATAATTTATAGTTCGCCACAATGGCTTTTAAAAGCTGATCGTCAAAATCCCCTTTCTTGATAATGTTGATCTGGTCAAACAACAGTCCTTTTACCTCTTCAAGCGATTGATCCTGTTTGGCGGTTGCATAGATATCAAATACTCCATAGTCTTTGTGTTGTCTCAGATAAGCGCCGCCCGACAGTATTTTTTGCTGCTGGTTTAAATTCAGATCGATCAGTCCTGCTTTGCCATTGGCCAGGATGGAGGAAAGCAGGTCTGCCAGCATCGCTTCCCGGGTTCCTTCGGGCCCGCTTCTGAATCCGATCTGGATATTTTCAGCACTTGGCCCAAGGATTTCTGTAACAACCGGCCCTTTTATTTCGGGCTCGGGGGCATGCTCATAACCGCTTACCGGTTGGGGCTTCATGTATGCGAACTGCTGGTTGATCTCTTTAAGTACGGCTTCGGTATTAAAGTCGCCAGACAGGATGATCGCCATATTGTTGGGCACATAATATTTTTCAAAATATTCCCGGATGGCCTTTAATGACGGGTTTTTTAAATGCTCTACCGTGCCTATGGTGGTTTGTTGTCCGTAGTTTGAGGTTGGGAACAGATTGCGATACATGGCTTCCATCACCTTCCAGCCATCATTGTCCATTGTGCGGTTCTTTTCTTCGTATACGGCTTCCAGTTCTGTATGAAAGATCCGGAATACAGGATCCCGGAAGCGGTCGGCCTGCACTTTCAGGAACCGGTTCAGAGAGGTGGACGGAATATTTTCTTCATATACGGTTTCTTCAACCCAGGTATGGGCATTGGTGCCCTGGGAACCCATTGTTGCCATGAGTTTGGTATACTCATTGGCGATCGAGATTTTGGCAGCTTTACCGGAAACCTGGTCTATTTCCCTATAAATTTCTTTGCGTTTTGCGGTATCAGTTGTGGAGTTGTATTGTTCATAAAGATTCTCGATCTGGTCCAGGTAGGGCTTTTCCTTTGCATAGCTGGTTGTTCCCATTTCACTGGTCCCCTTAAACAGCAGATGCTCCAGGTAATGCGCCAGTCCGGTATGATCCTTTGGGTCGGTGTTGCTTCCCGCTCTTACGGCGATCTTGGCGGTGATCCTTGGTTCCTTTTTATTTTCGGTTAATATAACGGTCAGTCCGTTTTTCAGGGTATAGAACCGGGTCTTCATGGGATCACCGCTTACATATTTGTAAGGAATGCCCTCCGTGGTGCCGGCCAGCCACTGGTAGTTCTTTTGTTGCGCCTGTGCATGTACAACAAACAATGCACTAACGGCAATACAAGCAATTAATTTTAATTTCATGATTATTATAATTAGAGATCGTTTCTGTAAAAATAATAAAATATGGATGTTTTGTTTAAAAATTTTTAAACGGTTGGTCTCAGTATTCTGGATTGTTGAAATTTTTCTAAAATGTGCCCGACCGGTTATTTAAAGTTCCTGCGGATTCCGGATGATGTATGGAAGCCCAGGTATGATGCGTCAGCTGGAACAGGCAGGATGCCGTCTGGTCGCCGGAAAGCTGGAACATTCCGCTTGGTTTCAGCCCCAGTTTTTTCAAAAGATTTTGAGAGGCGCTGTTCTCAGGCATTGTGATCGCAAAAACCTGTTCCAGCTGGTATACTTCAAAACCGGTCTCCAGGATCTTCTGTGCCGCTTCAAAGGCATAACCTTTGTGCTCAAATTTAGGAAGGAAGGCAAAGCCGATATCCGGTGCCTGCAATCCCTCCCGCTGGTAAAGCCCGCAGGTTCCCATCTTTTTATGATCGCTTTTGCGGATTACCGTGAAACTGCCGAACACCGGCGACTTCTGTTGCGGTTTGATCCGTTGCAAAATGTAATTACGGGCTTTTTCAAAGGAAGTGATTTCACGGTTACCGATATATTTTAACCACTTGGGCGAATTCATTAAATAGAAAAGAAAAGGAGCATCTTCTTCTGAAGTGGGGCTCAGAAGAAGTCTTTCTGTTTCCAGTGAAATCAGGTTACCCATACAGTTACCTTTAATTGCCCGTCAAACGTACATAAAATTTTTATCTTTGAACGTACAATAGTCTGTTTATGGCCGATCCGATCCGCTTTGTGGTAATTGATGATGACCTGGTAGACCAACTGGTGCTCGGGGAGTATGTGGCGGCCTACCCGGCTTTGCAAGCTGCAGGCTATTTTACCAGTTCTTTGGAAGGACTGACATTTGCTGAGGCCAACAGGCCGGATGTCGCTTTTCTGGACATTGATATGCCGGAACTTACCGGACTGGATCTGATCAGCCGGATCAAAGATAAAATACCTGTTTGTGTTTTTATTACCTCACATGCCGAATTTGCCCTTGAGGGATTTAAACACTCGGCTCTCGACTATATATTAAAACCCCTTACGGCAGAGCGCTTTGCGCTTTGTGTGCAACGGATCAAAGAGTACCTGGCCATCAGAAGAAAGGCGGCCGCTTATGAGGTGCTGGTTGAAAAAGAAAGCCTTGTGATCAAGGATGGCCATAGTTATATTAAACTTCCGCAACACGATATTATTTACCTGGAAGCGATGCAGGATTATACCAAGGTAGTAACAGAGCAAAAAAATTATATGACACTTGCTACGTTTACCGGGCTGCTGGAACGGCTTCCCGGAAAAAAATTCCTGCGTGTTCACCGAAGTTATGCCGTTGCGGTAACAAAAGTGCGCGAGCAACACGCGGATAAACTGGTATGCGGTAATACCGCGATACCCATTGGTAAAACCTACCGTAGTGTGATCGCCCAAATGAAATTTTAATAAGACCGGAACTGTTTTTTAAGAATAACCCTGCAATATGAAACAGAACGCTGCCCGCTGTACAACTGCCCTGATGTGCTCTATCCTGTTTGTCTTTTATGGGCATGCACAGGAGATCAAAACAAAGGAACAATTACTGCGTATTTCGCTGATCTGCGACTCCTTAAACCGGGTAGAGGAATATGGAAAGGCTCAGGCATTGGCCCGCCAGACGCTTGCGGTGATACCACCCGGAGATAACACGAATTTATCCCTGTTCAATTTCTATATCGGCGTTGGCTACCAGGGTGTGCTATCCGATTCGGCGATCTTCTATTACCAAAGATCGCTAACCTTTGCGCGTCTTGCTGAAAACAGTAAACGGATCAGTAATGCATTGCTTGAGTTGATGTATCTGTATAATTATACAGATGGCTATACAACTGAACGGGATAAAACTGCCGCAGAATTAAACAGGATGATCGATACAACATCCAGCGTTTCCCTTAAAAATGCGTGTTATATAAAACTGGCGGATTACTACAGGGTGATCGGCTGGCGGGAGCAGGAGCTGAATTACCGTCTTCAGAGTCTTGGACTGATGAAAACAGAGATGCAGCAAGGACGCTATAAAGATGGCGATGCGGATTCCGTTAATGTAGGTGTTGCGTATTTTAACATTGGAGACCTGTACGAGACCATGGACCATTATACCAAGGCCCAGGAATTTTACCGCCAGGCCCGGCCCTTGCTGTGGAATTATAAAGCCGGCATCTGTGCATACTATAAGGGGATGGCTACTTCTTATTTAAGAATGGGCAATACGGTCAGTGCCCGGCAGTACGAAGATTCATTGGAAAATATGGTAGCGCATCATTATAAAATTGCAGACGGATGGTCTACGCTGATCAGTACATACCTCTCCAATGCTGAATACTACCTGGACCGGGAAAACGCCGCAGCAGCAATGCCGTACCTGGTAATGGCCGAAAAGCTCATTGGTACCAAGGTGCACGATGCTATAGAAACGGGTTCTTTCAGCTATTCAATGGGCAGGGCTTTGTCAGTTCAGAAAAATTATGCGGCGGCGTTGCCCTATCTTATAAAGGCGGAAGCTGTAAAGCAGGGTTTTAGCGCCGATCTGTATGCAAAAGTGCTAAGAGCCCTGGCCGCGTGTTACCAGGGACTGGGAAAATGGCAGGATGCAGACCTGTATTATGCAAAATATCTGCCGCTCCGGGATTCGCTGGATGCGCGGGCGGCACAGCAGAGCATGGCCAATGCCGAGGCCCGTTTTCAGAATAAGGAAAAAGTGAAAGAAATAGAAGCGCAGAAGGCTCAGATCTCTTTTGCGCAGCAGCAGCGTTTGTGGCTGGTAGGTGGCATTGTTGCACTTGTATTGCTGGCAGGGCTGCTTTTCTTGTTTTACCGCAATAAGAAGCGGAATGCTGACGCATTGGCGCAACTAAATACGGCATTGGATGCGGCCAATAAAACCAAAGCAAAATTGTTTGGTATTATCGGTCATGACCTGCGCAGCCCTATTAACCAGGTGTATCAGTTTTTAAAATTGCAACAACTAAATCCCAACGCGCTCAATGAATCGCAAAAAAACGAACTGAATCAGAAAATACAAAAAGCTACCGGCTCTTTGCTGGAAACCATGGAAGACCTGCTGCTATGGAGCAAAACCCAGATGAATGCTTTTGAAACAAAACTGCAACCGGTAAATATAACAGCCGTTGTAATGGATTGCCGGGAACTGTTACAGTTGAATAGTGAAGCAAAGAACATCGTTTTTAAAACGGCACTTCCCGAGGTGTTGATGGTACACACCGATACCAACTATTTGCAAACGATCATCCGGAACCTGCTGCAAAATGCGATCAAAGCGGCACCTGATGGTACCTTGATACAGATAGAAACAGAATGCGAAAATGAAAAAACACGACTGTTGATCAAAAACCAGGGACCTGCATTTACGCAACAGCAATACGAGCAGCTGATTGCGCAGGAGCAAAATGCTGCATCGCTTTCGGGCCTGGGCCT